>WBZP01000230.1_pt1 | contig 77953 bp, 72 predicted proteins | sample 5204301 | NCBI WGS metagenome assembly WBZP01 (sample SAMN12412401, study PRJNA552823) | activated sludge metagenome | isolation source: activated sludge from nitrification reactor of wastewater treatment plant... | place: USA: Pennsylvania | collected 2017 | reverse complement strand
GCCCCACACTCCCCCAAGCCGCACCGGAATGTTGAAGGCCGGAGGCAGCGCGTTGAACGAAGCCGCCGCTTTGGCGACCATCCCTTTCGCTATGAGGATTGCAGGCAGTCCAAGTCCTTTCGGGGGGGGGGGGCCTGTGCAAAGGTAAGATTTTTTAGATATGTGGCAAATTTTTTTGCATCGTGGCGAATAAAAAAAGTGAAAAAAGTTGATTTCAGGTCTTATCGCAGCATAAATTTGTTTTCTCATCGTAAATACAACCGCAATCATAAGTCTTCCTATTGTCTTCCCAACCAACAAAATTCTATTTTCACCATCCTTTTCATATCCAAGATACGCAACAGCATTATCGTCATCAAATACTTCTTTCGCTTCTTCAAAAGGGATAACATGCTTTTGCTGATTCGATCTGTTTTTATTTTCGTCCCACTCGGCATATTTTTGGCTCAAAGTTAAGTGTTTTTTTGGAAAGTAACATTTTTATATTGCGTTCGATTTTATTTTCTGTTTGATGCGAACAATGGTTGCGCGTCAACCCGCTCTATTATCCCCAATGGACGGCAAAATTCGCTTTGTCGCCTTCCCGGTTGCGGCAAGCCAATCAAATTTAGTTGGCTTGCCGCAACCGGGGTAATCGTTCACACGAATTTACGGATACAAAGGTAAGGTACTTTTCTTCCTGTTTCCAATGCGCATACCATCCCATGCAGAGTTGATAAGGGTGTTAAAATTGACGGATTGTCGTGTGAAAATGACGGTATCACCAGTAGCATTCAGGATAACATAATTCACAACTTCTCGCACATTTTTGTCCACAATGGGATAAAAATAGTCGTTGATACCATCGTTATTCGGCGTAAAAACATTGGGTACAAAAACATAAACACCGCCATTTTTGAACTCTACGGGTTCGGTGCCGCAGCAATCTTCATAGATCGTAGTATCCACCACTACCACAGGGTCTTTGGTGTCTTGCGAACAACCGGAAAAGGCGACACAAATGAAAGCGCCCATCAGCGCAAATAATTTAAAGTTTTTCATAACGCATTTGTTTAATTGTGAAGGAAATATCAATTGTTGGTTTTCAAAACAATGGCAGCCATCCGGGTATTCTTTTCTGTGAGCCGTACAAAATAACGCCCGGCAGGGTAAGAAGTCAGGTCAATCGCTCCATCGCCCAAAGGCCGGGCAAACAATAAATGACCGTCTTCGTTCCATATCCCGATTTCTGCCGCAGGAGAGTATCCTTCGACCGAAACTACAAAATGGCCCTGTGTCGGATTGGGCACTATATGCAAGGAAGCAGGTTTGGCCTGCTCTTCGCCCAGAGTATCTGTCACCACTGCTGTAGCTGCCCTGTCGGTTGTGGGCGCAGGGCGGCTGGCACAGGAATAACGCGATACCCGCATACCCGCAGCGTCGTAAGTGAAGTTAATGCAGGCTTGTGCCTGTAATAGCAGACTCTGGCCCATAAAAGCCCAAAAAAGCAAAATATTTTTCATTGTTGATGTTGTTATTTGATGAATTTGTTTGTGCTGTCGGGTTTTATGGGAAAAGCCTTGAAATGGAATGTATCCCTGCCCTCAAATGCTTCACCTCCCAAAAAAGTTGTATCATTAATGATAGTACCAATCCCATAAAAATGAGGTTTGGGTAAGCCACCATAATCCCAACGGTCTATAAGAATTTGGTTGTTTCTTATCACATAAATGCCCCAATGAGCCGGATTATCAAGTATTGTAGCATAAAAACCATTTAAAACGCGACTCTCAATAACTTTTAAATCACTCCAATAATTATCTATTCTGTACAATACTCCATTTCTATACAAAAAAAGTACAGTAAAATTATTTTTACCATCAAATTCTGCATAGTAATACCCACTCAATCGCAGTTTGTTACTATGGTTATTTTCTCTTGAAATTTTTAGGCGTTCTCCCCTGAGTTTACACCCTATGGACAGTACAAACGAAAACAAAATAAGAAAGCAAATTCTTACCATGTTGTAAAAAAGTTACGGGTGAAATAACCTGAGTAAACAGCCCTTTGATTATTGCATTGATAAAACCAGGGGTCCCCTGTTCTCAGGGTACATGAATTATCCCATTAGATGCATTTTCCATAGTATTTAGGATTAAAATGTTAGGTTATGATTTATTTTATCGTACATGAACTGAATATTCCAAAAGATGATATCCTGATATGGCCGCCGTCGAGGGGCACCTAGTCTTCGCTGAAATAAACGGCTTCGAGGACGGCGTTATTGTACTATATGCCATTGACGTAGTATTCATCATTCTGAAGCCGCAGACCGAAGTATTTGAGGGTATTGACCTGTTTCGCAGTGGTAAAGACCCCGTACAAACGAACCTTATTTTCACCCCATACATTGTCTGGTTTTAGGGCTGCATGATAGCCGCTAAAGATCTGTGCAAAATTTTTTTCCCCTTCTATACTGCCCATCTCCGGTATTCTCTCTAAATTTGTTCCCGGCATCAAGTCCTCCGTGTTGCGCCTTCCGAAAACTCCAATGCAGGACTACGCATCAGCATGTATTTCACTTCTCTGCGCCTCACCAATTTTAAGAATTACGCGTCGTTGCACTGGCAGCTCTCGCCGCGCATCAATTGCCTCACCGGGTGGAATGGCACAGGCAAAACCAATGTGCTGGATGCCATTCACTACCTGTGCCTGTGCAAAAGCCACACGGGGCTGACCGACAAGCAGGTGGTGCGGCACGGAGAGGGGTTTTTTCGCATCGAGGCCATTCTGCGCAACGACGATGAGGAGCAGCGCAAAGTGGTGGTCAAATTCAACGGCCAACGCAAAATCATGGAACAGGACGGCGTGGAGTTTGCCCGCCTGTCCGACTACATTGGCCTCTATCCGGTTGTTATGATTGCGCCCGATGACGTGGATCTGGTGCAGGAAGGCAGCGAAGAGCGCCGCCGCTTTCTGGATACCACCCTGTCCCAGTTGTCCGCGCCCTACTTACAGGCGCTGATGACCTACAACCACCTCCTCAAATACCGCAATGCCCTGTTGCGCCAGTTCGCCGAGCACCGCCGCTTCGATGCCCTGCTCCTCACGGCCTGCGACCGACAGTTGTACGAACCCGCCGCCCTGTTGTTCGAGCAGCGGCAACGCCTGTCGGCGGCCCTCAGCCCCCTGTTTCAGGAGTTTTACGAAGAAATCTCCGGCGGGCGCGAAAAGGTGGAACTCTTTTACCAATCCGACCTGCTGGAAAGTCCCCTGACCCTGCTGTTGCCCGAAATGCTGGAAAAAGACCGCGTGTTGCAGCGCACCGGTGCCGGGCCGCACCGCGACGACCTGAAATTTACGATGGACGGGCAGCCCCTCAAAAGATTCGCCTCGCAGGGGCAGATGAAGTCCTTCCTGCTTTCGCTGCGCTTGGCCCAGTATGAAGTGCTGCGCCGCGAAAAGGACACCGATCCCATCCTCCTGCTCGACGACATTTTTGACAAGCTGGACGAGCAGCGCGTACACCACCTCATCGGGCTGCTCATCAGTCGGCGTTTTGGCCAGATATTCATCACCGATACACAGCGCAACCGCATGGAGGACATCCTGCAAAACCTCACAGATCACTACCGTATTTTTGAAACAAATGCCTGAAAAAGCCGATCAGATGACCGCTTCTTTAAAATTTGCCACCGTATTCTAAATAGTATTACCACCCATTGCCTGCCTTGTATGTATCTTGCACACAGTTTTCTCATAGTATGTTTTGATTCTCCTACTGCTGCTATTCTTGGGCAGTAGGATTTTTTTCTAAAATCCTCGGGCTCCCGTCCTCCGCACAACCCCAAAAGTTATAAACACCTGGCGCGTCTTTTCGCAGCCGGGTGTTTGCATATTAAGTCGGCTGCTCCTGCCCGGAATTGCTTTTTTCAGGAAGGCCCACATAGTACATATCCATTTCGGCTTTGTTTTTGGTGGCTATTTTCCCGCGATGTTCCCAGACAAAAAGCGTTTCCACCACGCTCTTTGCCCTGCCGCTTACATTGATCCTGCCAGCTTCGCACACCTCCTCTAACCGGGCTGTGGTATTCACCGTATCGCCCCAAATGTCGTAAGCAAATTTTTTAGTACCCACCACCCCGGCGACCACCGGGCCAAAGTGGATGCCGATGCGGGCCTCGAAAGCAGGCAACCCCTGTGCGCGCCGCGTGGCGGCCCGGGTTGCCAAAAATGCCTGCACGGACAGCGCCGCCTGAATAATTTGGGCAGGGGATTCATTGCGATCCGTCAGCCCCGAAGCACATATATAGGCATCTCCCACGGTTTTAATTTTTTCAATGCGCATTCTGCCGATGAGTTCATCGAAATGGGAAAAACAAGTGTCCAATTCCTGCACCAGCGCTTCGGGCGAAAGCGATTCCGCAATGGTGGTGAAACCCACAAAATCCACAAACATCACCGTGGCTTTCTCATAGCGGCGGGCAGCCACCTTGTTGCGCACGGTGAGTTCGGCGGCCACAGCGGCGGGCAGTATATTGAGCAACAGCTGTTCGCTGCGCCGCCGCTTCTCTTCAATCAGGGCATTTCTTTCGGCCAATTCGCCGCGCATCCGGCGGTGTCGGCGGCGGCGATTCCAGAGCAGGAGCAAAAGAAGACCGGCCAGGCTGCTTCCTGCGAGGGCGCACAGGCGATTTCTTTCTTTTTGGCTGTTCAGCTCCTCGTTCAGCAGACCCGTTTCGCGCTCTAAGCGTGCAGCAAAGGACAATTGTGCCTGCTGCTGCTCCAATTGTGCCTGCTCCCGGCTCCAGCGGTGCGCCTGCCGATAGTCGTTGCGCTGCAAAGCAGCGGTATGCAGGCGGTCAGCCAGTTCTAAGCGCGTCTCCAGATGGGTGGCTGCCTCCCACTGCCGTTCTAAGTCGACAGGCGATTGTGCCGGCAGATGGCTCAGACCCAGCCAGAGCGCAGGCAGCGTGACCAAGCGCAGGAAGAAGCGTTTATATGGAAAATACATGGGTGGAGGATACTTTTTAAGGGGATAAAGTAAAGGTTTTTTGAAAAAAGGGTGGTAATTTTTTTTACACACGTCCAAATAAAGGCGATAAAACTACTTTTTTGTCAACAATTCGCTAATGGTGTCTCAATCATCAGGATTGGCTTTAATTTTGCCCCGTTTTTGGCAGGCAGCCCCTTTTGTTCTGTCGCCCACTCCAAACACTTACTGCATTTTTACAACACCATGATGTTTCGTCAAGTTTTATTGATCTGTGCCTGTTGCTTTGCTACGGCCCTTTTTGCACAAAAAGACACCACTTTCATTGAGGCCCATATAGACGGCCTGCGGCCCGGCTGGGCAAAATTGGTAGGAACTTTGGGCGATCAAAACTATTTGATTGACTCTGCTACCATAGACCAGAAAGGCCGCTTTATGTTGCGCAAAACGCCTGCTATGCCGGCAGGTTATTATTATTTTTTGTTGCCCGACCAGCGCAATTTTTCCTTCCTCATAGACAAAGACCGCAAAGTGGTTTTCCGGGCCAATGTTGCCGACATTGGCGGCACCATTCATGCGGAGGGGTCCATGGATGCGGAATTGTTTTTTGAAACCTCGCGCTATCAGGCTAAATTCGACACGGAATTGAAGCAATTAGCCGAAACCATCCAAAAAACGCCCGTTACAGACCCGGCTTTTGCCAAAGCGAAAGCCCGGCAGAACGAAATTGTGGCCGAGCGCAAAACCGGTTTGGAAGCCTACTACAAAAAACATCCCGATCTGTTCTTCACCAAGTTCAAAATTGCCGGACAGAACCCCGACCTGATTGATTTCAGGAAGCCCAACGGCACCCTGGATACCCTGCGCCAGTATAACTATTACCGCGACCACTTCTTCGACGGCGTGGATTTCGCAGACGAGCGCCTGCTGTACACCCCGGTGGTGGTGAACAAACTGCGCCGCTATATGAAGGAACTGACCCCCCAGCACCGCGATTCCTTAGTGAAAACCTCCGATGCACTCATCCGCCGCGTTATGCCTTATAAGCCCTACTTTAAGTTTTTCGCCAACTGGATTGCTTTGCAATACGAAAACACAAAAACAACCGTGATGGACGGCGAAGCGGTCTATGTCCACATCGTGAAAAACTTTTTCACCCCGGAACTGGCCTATTGGAGCAACCCGAAAGAAATAGAGGGCCTGCAAAAACACGTGTGGGAGATGGAAGCCAGTCTGTTGGGCAAAAAAGGCCCGGATGTCACCGCTGCCGATGTAAACGGACAAATGAAAAGCATCTACGACATGAAGGCCCCGCTCATTGTGGTGTTCATGTTTAGCCCCAATTGCGAGCACTGTCAGAAGGATGCCCCCAAAGTGCAACAGACCTACGAGAAGTGGAAAAATCGGGGCGTGGACTTCTACGGCATTGCTTTGGACACCAAAGACGCAGAATGGAAAGCCTTTATTAAGAAAAACGGCTTCACGTTCACCAACGTCTATGACCCCACCAATCGCGCCATTTACGCCAAATATTTCGTGGATATTACCCCCGAATTGTATGTGCTGAACAAAGACCGCACCATCATCGCTAAAAACCTGCACGTGGAACAGCTCGATGAAGTCTTTGAACGCGAACTGAAAAAACTTTAAAACGATACGTTAATCCCTGCGCTTTGTGTTACAAAAAGCGCAAATATGCGTTTGTATATCTAAATCGCTACATTTTAACTAAAAAATGCGGCCTTTTATTCTAATGCGCATCGTTTATTTGTTTTTGCCTTTTCTTTTGCTGGTGCTTGCTGCCTTTGCACCGGTTCCTTCCGTATTGGTGTCGGCAGTGCCGCAGCAGCAGGTGCCTGTTCCTTCCCAAAACAACGATTTCACGTTTAAACACGGGGAGGAATTGGTGTATAAAATTTACTACAACCTGAATTTTATCTGGGTGCCTGCCGGAGAGGTAACGTTTAGGGTCACGGAAGAGGGGCAACAGTTCCATTATCAGGCCAAGGGGAAAACCTATTCTTCTTATGAGTGGTTTTTCCAGGTGAAAGACGACTACGACTCGTGGGTGGACAAAGGATCGTACCTGCCCAATTATTCGGAACGCAGCGTCAACGAAGGCGGCTACCACATTTTTGAGAAAATTGCCTTCAATCAGAGTAGCCGCAAAGCCACGGTCTGGCGTGCCAAAAGCAAAGGACAAACCGAGACTAAAACAGAACACCCCATCAAAAATGAAGTGCATGACGTGTTGTCCATTTTGTATTACCTGCGCAATTTGGAGTTCAACGACAAAAGCGCGGGCTATACCGTACCCTTTTCCATTTTTATGGATCAGGAAGAGTTTCCCCTGAAAATGACATTTGTCGGCAGGGAACCGAGGAAAAAAGTACACAATATGGGCCGTTATCGCACCCTCAAATTCCAGCCCTCAGTGATTGCCGGCAACGTCTTTACCGAAGATGCCAAAATGAGCGTGTGGGTATCCGACGATGCCAATAAAATTCCTGTATTGGTCGAATCTCCGGTATCGGTAGGTTCCGTGAAAATGACTTTGAAATCGTACAACGGCCTGAAGTACGACTTTACAGCAAAAGTAGAGTAAGCAAAGGTGCCGAATGCAATAGCGAAAGGCATTGCCGGGTATTTTCCGGGGGACTTAAAAAAAGGTGCGTATTCCTGCAAATGAGTTGCAGAAATACGCACCTTTCGTTTTGCTCCGAAAATTCCGTCAGTGTACAACTTATTATTATCCCCTGCCCTTGCGGCGTTCCTGAACGTTCCGCACCTTTTCCACTAAGCGCTCGCGGAACTGGCGTTCTGCGGAGGGGATTTTAGCAATTTTGCGCAGGGGCATGGTCTTGCGCAGTTTTTGTACCATGTCTTTTTCGAGGTCCAACTCGCGCTGGCGTATCTCAAAGTGCTTTTTCACCTGATCCTCGACTTCAGCATCGCTCATCCCGTCTAATTGCTGGGCAGGGCGCAGCGACTTGTGCAGTTGCTCACGCTGCTCCTGATATGCATTATAGACGGGCCAGAAACTTTCGGCCTCCTGCGGGGTCAATTGCAGGGTTTCGGTAAACATGGCCACCCGAAACGCCTTAACGCGTTGGGAACGCATGTCACCCATATCCTGAGCAAAGGACGCAAAGGTCAGGACATTGAACAACAATGTCATAAAAAATATCCTTCTCATAATGTAATAATGGTGTTTTGCAGTAAATGCAGTAAAATGAAGTTTAAAAGATTCTTTCCAATTCCTCCTCGCTCATGTCATTGAGCAAAAAGTCCAGATCATCGGCTTCTAAGGGTACCTCTTCAAAGCTATTGGCCGGAACCCTTATGCTGTCGCCAAAGGAAGTGGAGGAGCCTTCCGGGGTCAACCCGGCAGATTCTGCCTCACAAAGCAGGGCCAGTTGCTCATTGTCCAATTCGATGGTGTTTTCCAGCAACCACGCTTCGGCTTCTTCCTGCGACAGTTCCGATTGGGCCATTGCATCGGAGAACGGCCCAACAGGTCGCATCAGGAACCAGGCAGCAAGCAACAGACTGATACACGCCGCTGTCGCCCATAGATAACGCCGGCTCCAACGGCCACCTTTCCGGGCGCTAAGCACAGGGACGGGTGCAGGTTTGCGCAACCCCCCGGCATTTATTTTTTCAAAAACCGCCTCCTCCAGCTGGTCAAAATACCCGTCTGGCAGGTTAAAGGGGTTCTTTTTTGTTTTCTCTGCTTTTAAATAGCCGTTCAATTCTTCCATGATCGTTGGAGCGTTGAAATATGAGGTGTAATATGGGTCAGACAGTTGCTTTGTATCCGAATTATGAGAAACAGGACTTCATCATGTATCATTGATTATGCGCTGCTCTACTTTCTTTACTGCATGGTGAAAAGAGGCCTTCAGTGCCCCCACCGACGTATCCAACACCTGTGCCATTTCTTCATACGGCATGTTGTCGAAATAGCGCATGTTGAATACCAATTTTTGCTTGTCCGGCAATTGGGCAATGGCTTCCTGCAATTTCCACTGTGCCGCATCCCCGTCGAACCATTGATCTGCCTGCAAAGACATGGTCAGATTGGAGAGCACATCGTCCAGAGGAGTAGCCGTTCGGCGGGCCTTATACTCCAAATGGGTCAGCGCCTCATTGGTGGCAATGCGATACAGCCACGTATAGAGTTTCGACTTGCCTTCAAACTGTAGGATGCCTTTATACACCTTGATGAATGTATTTTGCAAAACATCGTCGGCATCTTCATGTAAGAGTACCAGACGGCGAATATGCCAGTACAGGCGTTCCCGATACTGCCGCATCAGCAGCCTGAAGCCTTGCTCCAACCCCTGCTCGGAGCGCAGCAATTCCAAAATCTGCTCATCGGTGGTGGAGTTAGACGAAAGTGATACGCGCACGAACGGTTTTTTAACGTGGTTTTGCTATATAGGACAGCATAAATGCCCCGTGGTTTAACGGGGTCTGCAAAAATACAGTATTTTTCTTGTGCAGCCCTGAAATTAATTTGCTCAAACCGGAAATAAGCTCCTACATTTGTCGCTCTAAAAATTCATTCATTTTTGTTTTAGTCAGCGTATGCAGTTTCCTGATAATTGTCGCTATACCACCGACCACGAGTGGATTCGTATGGAAGCCGACGGCACGGCTTATGTAGGCATCACCGATTTCGCACAAAGTGAATTGGGCGAATTGGTGTATGTGGACATTTCGACTGTGGGTTCCGATTTGAAAGCCGGAGCTATATTTGGTACGGTGGAAGCCGTAAAAACCACTTCCGACCTGATGCTTCCGGTGGCAGGTACCATTTTGGAAGTCAATCCCGACCTGGATACACATCCTGAATACATCAACCAGTCGCCTTACGAAAGCGGCTGGATTGTGAAAATGCGCGTGACCGACCCCGCAGAGGTCGAAGCGCTGATGGATGCAGGGGCCTATAAGGCATTAGTAGAGTAGGGGCCGGAGGAGGAGATCGGAGGCTCCTTTGATCTGACACTGGTATCTTTATCTCTTCACAAACATCTATGGCCCATCAACACCGAAAACCTGCAATGGTTTTCATTTTCATTACCCTCCTGATAGATGTCACAGGTTTGGGCATCATCATTCCGGTATTACCTCAATTGGTGGCCAACCTGACAGGTGGCTCCCTGAGCGATGCTTCCAAATGGGGCGGGCTGCTGACCTTTACCTACGCAGCGGTGCAGTTCCTGTTTGCACCCATCATCGGAGGATTGAGTGACCGCTACGGTCGGCGGCCGGTGCTGCTGGCTTCCTTGTTGGCCTTCTCTTTGGACTTTGTGGTCATGGGCCTTTCCACTACCATCTGGTGGCTGTTTGCCGGGCGTTTGTTGTCGGGCATCACCGGAGCCAGTTTCACCACTGCCAGTGCCTACATCGCCGATGTAAGTCCTCCGGAAAAGCGCGCACAAAATTTCGGCCTGATTGGCGTGGCTTTCGGTTTGGGATTTATCATCGGACCCGTCATTGGAGGTTTGCTGGGCCAGTTTGGGGTGCGCACACCTTTTTTTGCGGCCGCTGCACTGGCTTTTCTCAATGCACTATACGGTTATTTCATTTTACCCGAATCCTTGTCTGCAGAAAACCGCAGGGCCTTCGACTGGAGGCGGGCCAATCCGTGGGGGTCTTTTAAAAAAATAGCTTCCGGCCCCGTCATTCTCTGGCTTAGCATTGCTTTTCTGTGCCTGAGCGTGGCCGGCCATGCCAATCAGAGCATGTGGTCGTACATCACAATGGAAAAATTCAAGTGGGATTCCGAAATGGTAGGCTGGTCGCTTGGCTGGGTGGGTTTGAGTGTTGCGGTGGTGCAGGGCGGACTGACACGCCTGATTATTCCCAAATTGGGGCAGCGGTGGTCGGCCTACACGGGCCTGATGCTCTACACCGTGGGTTTTCTGCTGTTTGCTTTCGCTACCCGGGGATGGATGATGTTTGCCTTTATGGTGCCTTTTGCCCTCGGCGGCATCGCCGGGCCTGCCTTGCAGGGAATTATGTCGGGCTTAGTCCCCCCCAACGAGCAAGGGGAATTGCAGGGGTCCATGACCGGCCTGATGAGTGCGGCCTCCATCATCGGCCCTTTGCTGATGAGCAATATCTTTTACTTTTTTACCCACGATCAGGCTCCCTTCTATTTTCCGGGCGTACCCTTTTTGGTGGGTGCCTTCCTTTCGCTGGTTTCGTTGATTATCGTAGTGCAGACTTTGCGCAAAAGCGTGCATTGAAACTCCTGAAGGCAAGACACCGAGCAGGTCTTATTGCTTCTTCCCGGTGATTTGAAACACCCGCGACAGGTTGAATCCAAAGCGCACGTCGCCGTTCAGCCAGTTGCCATTGCTGTCGCTGATGTAGGCGCGTTCGTTCATACCGATGGCGTTGGAAAAATGCAGCTGAAACACGTGGCCCCCCGTCTCGATATCGAAGCCGAGGGAAAGCGGATTATAGGTGACATTGCCGGGAAAGCGATTGAAAGCATGGGTGTAATCCCAGACAAAGGCCACGCGTTTAGTGACTTTCAGCCGCCCGCCAAAGCCGAGCGCAAAAAGATCGTTGGGTACTAAGCGGTTGTCGGTGATGTTGGTATGTACCAAAGTAGGTGTGAGCTGCACGCTGAGCCATTCGTTGAATTTGCGGCCTACAATCAGGGAATGGTAGTAGCCCAACCGACGCGAAAAAGTGACCTCCACATCCGGGTCGCTCAGCGGGTCGCGCAGGCCGTTGACGGTGAGACCACTGACCCAGATCAGAGAAACGGGGATGTTGCGTTTGCCTTTGGATTGCCACAGGAGGCGGTATTTCAAAAAGCCGTCTAATTCTTTTTTGGCAGTGCTGCGCCCGAATCCGGCGGTAAAATTTTTGGTGATGCCGTAGTCGAAGCCGAGGCGCATGGAGGCCTGATCTAAGCCGAACAACTGGTAAGCGCCGCCGGAGACTTCCCCAAATCGGTGCAGAATCCGAAAATCAAGGGTGCCTTTGTTCAGCATTTCCATGCTGTGGCTGTTGATGACACGCGGGCTTTTGAAAGCGTGTTGCGCAAATTGCGTGGTTTTTTCCTCGCCCAAAAGACTGAGGAGGTCGTCCTGAGCGGCTATGCGCAGCCCGGGCAGGGCCATTAGAAAGAGGAGAAGAAAACGGTGGAGCATGTTGATGTGGGATAGGAAAGGGATGATTTTTTAATTTAAAACTTGTCTGCTTCAATGCACCGAGCTGCACATCAAAACCGGTAAGTACTTTATTAAAATTAATTTAAATTATTTGCAAGGTATGTTTGAAAATTATCAAATTATCAAATTTAATTATCAGGTGCACCCGCGTCTATCCAGGCTTTGATGCGAGCGATGTTACAGGCTGACAGTTGGTTGCCGCCGTCGGGCATGGGTCGGTAGCCGGATGCATGCTGCACCGAACCAAGCAGCGTACCATTGTCGGCAGTTTTTTTAACCCCTGCGTAGGTGGTATAGTCTATATTGCCGGAAGGGGCGTTGCCACTGTGGCAACCATTGCAATAATTGACCAGAAGCGGTTTGATGACGGCGGCGTAGGTGACGTTGGCTGTATTGCAGACGGTTGTGGTGTCGCACACGCCGTTGGCGGCCCCGTTTTCGATCCAGAGGGCAATGGTGGTAATCTGATCGTCGGAAAGGCGGTTGTAGGGCTTGGGGGGCATGGCCGCTTCGCCGCCGGGTCGTACCAATGCCTGGTAGATTTCGCTGTTTTTGTAGTCACCCGGCCGGATGCCTTTTTTAATAATGTTTTCGTAAGTGCTTAAATCGTAGCCTTCCTTGCGGTCGCGGCTGTTGTGGCAACCGCTTTGGGTACAATTAGATTGAAAAATAGGCAAAACCTCTGTTTCAAAACATACCTCATCACTGCCGGCGATGTGTTCGCGGGTACAGGTAATAAAGACAAAAAGGAGGGACAGAAGCCCCAAAAGTGTATGGCGGATCATAGTGTAAGAAAATGCCGTAAATTTGACAACCAAGCAAGGTCAGATTTATACTGAAGCGTTGCATCTGATTCTGTCATTAACAGATCGTTGGGAGAAATGTTTTGGATACGCAATACAGTGCCTTGTGCGATTAACCTCCCGGATTCCACAGCATGATCCCTGCCCATGCCAGCAACAATAGTGCTATATACAAAAAGTAAAGGCGTACAGACAACCATTGAGCAGGGCGGATGCCTGCGCGTTGCGACAAATAAGCGGCCTGGGCCACCTTTTCTATCCAGTAAGAAAACACAGCCGACAGGGCGACTCCGGTCAGCCCCCACCACGAGATAAACAAAAAACCGGTACCAATCTTAATCGCTAATTCCAGCAGGCTGCTATACAACAGCACTTTGGATTTGCCCAAAGACAACAAAATGCTGCCGGGCAGTAAAATGCGACTGGCCACAATCAGCAGATAGACGTTAAAAACAGGCACACTGGCAGCAAAATCCCGATTGAACACCGCAGGAAAAAGGGTAGGGGACGCCAACAACAGCGCCAGCGTAAGGGGGAACAGCAGGTGCATCAGCCGGGTGGTTTCGCGCCGAAGCGTTTCTAAACCCTTTTGGCGATTGGCCTGAATGGCCGGAATGATGGAGGCGGTCAGAGCATTCGTCAGGGCGGTGGCAAAAGGCAGTTCGCGGGCACCGTAGCGGTAAATGGCAAAAATGCCTGCGTCTTGGTACCAGTGTTGGACCAACCAGTTGTCGAAAAACAAAATGGCCTGCCCGACGAGCAGACTGCCTGCCAACGGGCGGGCAAATTGCCATTGTCGGGTCAACAGGGCGGGCGACCACACAGGAGGGCCGTATTGCAGGACCAGACGCAAGGTCCAGACAAACCGCAGCAGCGACCACCCGCTACCTGCCGTCACAGCCCCCACAAGTCCATAGCCGAGTTGTAGCGGAAGATAAAAAAAGACAACCTGACCCCCAAAGGACAAAATGCCCCAGATGAGAATAGCACGCGGCTGGTGTCGCAGCAGGTAGATATATTCAGTCAGGTAGGCAGGAATGCCAATGAAGAAAGCGGTACAAAAACCATAGTAAAAATCGGGTACGGCAGATTGACCGGTGAAGGTCTCTAAAAGGAGTGCCGGAAAGGCGCAGAGTATCGCCCACAGGACTGCCGATGCGCCACACAGCAAAAAAAAAGTATGGAACACCAAAGGCCCGTCGGAGGAAGGGCTGGTTTGCGGGACACCCGCTGTTTTTTGTAAGGTGTCGGGCGGGCTGTAGAATACCACAACGCTTTGCAGCAGTGCCACCAGCCAGAAAAAAGTCAGGGTGGTGCCGATCCACAGCATTGCCTCATACAAGCCAATATCGCCGAGGGGCAGGCCACTTTTGGCTAATAGTACGCTGATAAACAACAGGGCAGCAAGGCGCAGCACCTGAAACAGCTGCAAGGCGCGGTGCGCACTCAGGCGACGCAGCATCCGGGGCCGGTCAGATTTGGGTCAGCAGTTTTCCTTTCATCTGCTGAAACTCTTCGTCGGTCAGGATACCGTTTTTGTGGAGTTCGGAGAGTTTGGTGATTTTGTCCATCACAGCGGTGGTCTCGTCGGACGGAGTGGGCGTGGACTTACGCAGGTCGTCGGCCACTTTTTTGCCTTCTTCCATTTGCGCTTCGTACTTTTTACGCGCATTTTTAAAATCCATGTCCTCCAAAGAGCCACCCTTTTGGAAATGCGAGGCGACCACATGGCCGAGTGCATAGGTGGACGCACCCGACAGCACCGGCATACTGATTTCCCCGATCACCGTGCCTACGCCGGGAATAATCTTAATGAGGCTGGCTCCGAGGCGAGCCAGGCTGCCCCCTGCCACTGCCGAAATGACATTTTTGCCGAGGGTATCAAAAAAGCCCAGATTATAGAGGGAAGCCAGCTGGCGCAGCATATTCAGCTGTACCGCACTGACGGCCAGCAGGTCGGCACCCGGAAAGGGTACTAAGGCGGCTCCGAGGGAAAACCCTACGTGGTTGCGAACAATTTCAGAAGCTTTGGCGCTTTTATCTTCGTGATTCATATTTTTCATATGTTTGAGCTGTTTGTCTATATCAATGATATCAAACAGGTTATGGAACAGTTGCATTCGAGTGTACATGTTTAAGCGGTTCATGGCAGGGGTGTTTAAGCGGTCAGGCGGAATCGCGTTTTCACGGTTTTGCTGCGAAGCCCTGCCTTGCATTTGATAAAATGAGAACGCAAAGAAGGGGGAGTTTCCTTTCATATTTTGCAAAATAACGACAAATCAGGCCGGAAAAACGATCAAAAAGGCTTTACAGCATTTTTCTGCGTTGCATGATGCGGAACAAAGTAGCCGTCAGGACGATGGTCAGTAAGATCATACCATAGAATGCCCAGGGTTCGTCGGGGATGCCGTTGCGGATATTCATACCGAAAAAAGAGGAAATCAGAGTAGGCACCATCAGCACCACTGTGATGACCGTAAGTCGGTGAATGACCATGTTGAGGTTATTCGAGATAATGCTGGAGTAGGCATCCATGGTGCCGTTGAGGATGGTGGTATAGACGTTGGCCATGGAAAGGGCCTGCGAATTGTCTATCACAATATCTTCGAACAGGTCGGTCAGGTCTTCGTCGCCATTGATGTGCAAAAAGTCCACGCGCTTCATTTTCATTTTTAACAATTCGTTGGCGTTCAAAGAATTGACGAAATAGACTAAGCTTTTTTCAATGGAGAGCAGCTGCCTCAGATCGGAGTTACGGCTCGAATTCATCAATTCCTTTTCCACCCGGTTGCGCCGCAAATTCAGGGTTTTGAGGCTGTTCAGGAAGTGATAGACGTTTTGCTCCAAAATCTGAAGCACGAAGCGTTTTTCATCGGCCGGATTGAAGCTGCGGATGTTGTTTTCTAAAAAACGGTCCATCACCGGCGTGTCGAATGCCGAAATGGTGATCACGTGCTCGATGGTCAGGATGATACCAATCGGCACAGTGATAAAAATGGCCTCGTTTTCCGTTTCCGATATTTTATTTTTGACCGGTGTATTCACAAGGATGAACCGCACGTCTTCGTCGCGTTCGTAGCGCGCACGTTCGTCCAAGTCCAACGAGTCCGTCAGAAATACAGGGTCTATCTCGAAGCGCCGGGCGAAATCTTCGAGTTCATCGGGGGCAAAGGGCGGGGTGAGGTGTATCCAGCAGCCCGGCTCCGACTCCGTCAGGGGAATCAGTTTTCTTTTTTCGCGTGTATAATAACGGGTCACTGTCCATAAATAATAAAGGGATGAAAGATAAGGGAGTTAATTTAGAAGGGATGTACTTAGTTCAAGAAAGGGTTATATTCTTTTTCGTGGCGGATGGTGGTGGTGGGGCCGTGTCCGGGATATACCAAAGTTGCGTCGGGCAGGGTGAACAGCCGACGGCGGATGCTGTCTAAGAGTTGGGCGTGGTTGCCACCCGGCAGATCGGTACGCCCGATGCTCTCATGGAAAAGTACATCGCCGGCAATAATGACCTGATGGGCAGCACACCAGAAGGAGAGGCTGCCCGGCGAATGGCCAGGGGTGAACAGGGCTTCCAGCACGGTGGTGCCGAACGCAATGCGGTCGCCCTCCTGTATGAATGCCGCAGGTGCAGGCGGTGCGGCATCGAAAGGGATGCCGTACATTTGGCACACGGCGGGGAAACGCTCTAACAGGGGCTGCTCTAAGGGGTGTATTTCCAGGCCCGGTCCCCAGGTTTCGCTCACAAAACGGTTGCCAAATACGTGATCTAAATGGCAGTGCGTATTCAGCAGGCGTACCGGTTTCAGGCCCTTGTCGGCAATGAAGCGCCGCAACTGTTCCCGTTCGGATGCCGTGTAGCAGCCGGGGTCTATGATGACGCATTCGCCCGTTTCGTCATAGACCACGCAGGTGTTTTCCGCGAAGGGATTTGCCTCTAATACTTTTACCTCCATTTTTTCAATCAATAGGCTTTTGCAAACAACACCCGCCCTTCCGAGGGATTCCCCGTCAGAATACACCGGCCCTTTTCCTCCCTGCGGTCAAGGGGAATGCACCGGATGGTGGCTTTGGTTTTTTCCTTAATGGCTTCTTCTGTTTCGGTGGTGCCATCCCAGTGGGCCGAAACAAAACCGCCTTTTTCTTCGAGGACGCGTTCAAACTCCGCCCAGTCGTTCACTTCCGTGATGTGTTCGTCGCGATAGGCTTTGGCGCGCTCGAACAGGCCCTTTTGTATTTCTTCCAGCAGATTTTCCACGTGGTCGGCCAATTGGTCGAGGGGGACATTGGCTTTTTCTTTGGTATCGCGGCGCGCCACTTCCACCTGATTATTGGCCAGATCGCGCTGGCCCAATCCGAGGCGCACGGGTACACCGATCATTTCGTATTCGGCGAATTTAAAGCCGGGGCGATTTTGTTCGTCGTTGTCTATTTTTACGCGGATGCCTTTGGCTTGCAGGGCAGCAGCGATTTTTTGAGCGGCTTCTGTGAGTTCGGGAGAAGGCTTGGGAATGGGGACAATGACCACCTGAAAGGGTGCCAGTCGCGGCGGCAACACCAAACCATCGTCGTCGGAGTGGGTCATGATGAGGCCCCCGATGAGGCGGGTGGAAACACCCCAGGAAGTAGCCCACACGTATTCCTGCTGGTTCTCCTTGTTGAGGAACTGTACGTGGAAGGCTTTGGCGAAATTCTGTCCCAAGAAGTGCGAGGTGCCGGCTTGCAGGGCCTTCCCGTCCTGCATGAGGGCTTCGATACAGAAGGTTTCGTCGGCACCGGCAAAGCGTTCGTTGGGGGTTTTCACGCCCTTGATCACGGGCATGGCCATCCATTCTTCTGCGAAACGTGCATATACGTCCAGCATCTGACGGGTTTCTGCCAGCGCCTCTTCTGCCGAGCTGTGGGCGGTGTGTCCTTCCTGCCACAAAAACTCTGCGGTGCGCAGGAAGGGACGGGTGCGCATTTCCCAGCGCACCACGTTGGCCCATTGGTTGATGAGCAGGGGCAAATCGCGGTAACTTTGTATCCAGTCGCGGTAGGTATTCCAGATGATGGCCTCCGAAGTGGGGCGCACCACGAGTTCTTCCTCTAATTTGGCTTCGGGGTCCACCATCAGTTTGCCGGGGGCATCGGGGTCGTTTTTCAGGCGATAGTGGGTGACGACGGCGCACTCTTTGGCGAAGCCTTCGGCATTCTTTTCTTCTGCCTCAAACAGGCTTTTGGGTACAAAAAGAGGAAAATAAGCGTTGACGTGGCCCGTTTCCTTGAACATGCGATCGAGGACATCGCGCATGTTTTCCCACAGGGCGTAGCCGTGGGGCTTGATGACCATGCAGCCGCGTACAGCGGAATTATCGGCCAGACGAGCCTTTTGTACAATGTCTAAATACCACCTCGAATAATCTTCCGAGCGCGGCGTGATTTCTTTTGCCATTTGATAAAAAATCCGGTGTTTACAAAAAACGGGCGCAAAGGTAGCAAAAGTTCCGCCACTTCCGCACGTTTTTTCTTCGCTTTGCGTTTTAATCATCTTTTTTTAAAGTCATGCAGTGGTGGATATCAGGGAGATATTTGAAGCAGATTTAGCAGGCGTTCTGATATACGCTAAAAAAAATCCATAATTCTTTTTGTGTTTCCAAAGATGCGCTGTACCTTTGCGGCCCGAAAATTTAAAATTGAGCATAAATGAATCCTTTTGTAGTGTATTCAATCCCTATTCAGGGGCTGAAAACGGCGATACACACCTTTCGGTACGAATTGGATCGTTCTTTTTTTGAAAAATTTGAGGATTCACCCATTGCAGATTGCACACTGCGCTATCAGGTACAGCTGGACAAACGCCCCGATATGCTGGTGCTGGATTTTGAATTGGAAGGAACCGTAGAAGCATCCTGTGCCCGTTGTGCAGCCGATATTCATCTGCCGATAGAAGGGGAGAGACAGTTGATTGTGAAGTACGGCGATGCTGAAGGAGAAACGGAGGATGAAGTAGTATTTATCCATCGGGAAGCTTCGGAGTTCAATGTAGCGCCTTATCTGTACGAGTTCGCGGTTTTGGCTTTGCCGATCACCAACACCTACGATTGCCAGAGTGACGAACATCCGCCCTGCAACTTTGAGGTGCTGGATTATCTTAAAAACGAATCCTCTGTGGGCAGCAATGCCATTTGGGAGGTGCTGAAAGGAAAATTAGAGTCCTGAGACAGGATACTGACATAGAAAAGACCACGAGAAACAATACTGCGATATTAAACATTCTTTAAGAATAACGAACCACGCATAATACGTCATGCCGAATCCGAAATGGCGGCACTCCAAGCGCCGCAAACGCGCTCGCCGCACCCACTACAAGACGGAAGCACCGCAAATTGCTACCTGCAAAACCACAGGTGAACCCCACCTGCTCCACCATGCTTATCGCGTAGAGGGCAACCTCTATTATCGCGGTCAGATGATTGTGGCAGGCAAACAGGTTGTCAGCGCGGACGAAGAATAGGTCTCTTTAGTCAGGGATTTTCTTTCTTTGCTTTTTTAAGGCTCCAGTCTCAGGTGAGATGTATTGGGGCTTTTTTTCATTCCACTTGCACCCTTTTTATTTATGTCCAAGCACATCATCAACACGCCCTCCGCGCCTTTGCCCATCGGCCCCTACAATCAGGCCGTAGCGGCAGGCAACCTGCTTTTTGTTTCCGGTCAGATCGCCATAGACCCGGCCACCGGGCAATTGGTGTTAGACGATATCGAAGCCGAAACCCACCGGGTACTCCGGAACCTGCGGGCCATCCTCGAAGCAGGCGGCAGCAGTTTGCAACAAGTAATCAAGGCAACTGTATTTGTCAAAGACATGAATATGTTTTCCCGGATCAATGCGGTCTATGGAGAATATTTTCAGCCGGAATTTGCGCCTGCCCGCGAGTTGGTGCAGGTGTCGGAGTTGCCCAAATTTGTGAACATTGAAATTTCGGTGGTGGCAGGCTGCTAAACAGCCGGATTACGAAGCTGATACATTTATTTGCCTCCATGAAAAATATACTTTCCTGCATACAACCGACGGGCGATCTGCACCTCGGCAATTATTTCGGAGCGGTACAAAACTGGGTGCGCCTTCAGGAGGATTACCGCTGCATCTATGGCGTGGTGGACAACCACTCGACCACCATGCCCTACGACCCTGCGCAATTGCGGGAAAATACGTGGAAGATGGTGTTTTACCTCTTGGCCTGCGGGGTCCGTCCGGAAAATGTGTTTATACAAAGTCTTATCCCCGAACACATCGAACTGTCGTGGATACTGGGCTGCTCGACCAGCTACGGCGAGCTCACGCGCATGACCCAGTTCAAGGACAAAACCGACCAGCTGCGCGAAGCGGACAAAGATGCTTTTGTCAGCGTGGGACTGTTTGCCTACCCGGTGTTGCAGGCGGCGGACATTCTCATTTATCATGCGGATTATGTGCCTGTGGGTAAAGATCAGGAGCAACACTTAGAACTGTCGCGCAACATCGCGCAGCGCTTCAACCACCAGTTCGGGCAGGAATATTTTGTACATCCCGAACCCATGTTTACGGAAATACCCAAGCTGCTTTCGCCCGCCGACCCCACGCGCAAGATGAGTAAAAGCCTCGGCGAAAAGCACTACATCAATCTTTTTGGCGAAGAAGACCGCATCCGCAAACAAATCCGCTCGGCTGTGACGGATACAGGGGATCAGCCCGCCGGGGAAATGAGTCCCGGCGTGAAAAACCTCTTTGAACTGCTTCGGGCCTGCGGCGCTGCGGATGCACACACGGCGCTGATGGCAGACCATGCGGCGGGCAGCCTCCGCTATGGCGATCTCAAAGCCGCTGTGGCCGATGCTGTGGTCGGATTGGTCAATCCCCTGCGCGAGCGCCTCAGTGTCCTCTATGGGCAGCGGCAGCAGGTGGAAGAGCAGATTTATGCGTCCAGTGCCGTGATTCGGCAGCGTGCTGCGCAGACGGTGCGGGAGGTGCGGGAGATTACGGGATTGCTGTATCGGCAGGCGTAGGGAAAAGGCGGAGGGAGTATGCAACTACACGTACTCTTCATATACAAGTTCCAACTGTCCGATCCTTATTTGCTTATTTGCCCGTCTGTCATGGATGTATTCTTTGATACAATTGGCCACATATTCGGCTAACTTTATGGGCACTGCATTTCCTATAAGTTGTTCAGTGTCTGTCTTGCTGCCATTGAAAATAAAGTATTCAGGAAAAGTTTGTATTAAGCTTCTTTCCTTTGTGGTGAGCGGTCTTACTTTATCCGAAATTTCAACAGGGTCGCCTTCATGTTTGGTGTACCCCTTTGGAATTGGTCGGTTCACACCACGAATGGTCGGACTTGGTTCGTAAATGCTGAAAATACCACGTCTTGCATAACTTCTCGGGTGCCTGTAGTAATAGTCAATTCCCAATGACTTGCCGAAATAATCGAATAAGGTCATGGGCTTGGCTGACAGGTTTTTGTTGAAATATGGAATTAGAAAATTATCGGGTGAGTACTTGTGTCCGACTAAAAAGAATCGTTTCCTTGATTGGGGTACTCCACAAAGACTTGCATCCAAAATTTGATAAGATATTCCGTAGCCTGCTTTCCTGAAAATTCGCAGAGCTTCCTTTAAAACATGGCTTTTCGTAATTCGCTCAACATTTTCCATTACAAACCATTCAGACTTTGAGGCTGCTACAATATCTGCATAAGAAATTGTCAGGTCTGCACGCCCCAGTGTTTCATCTCGTTTGCCCGCACTTGAAAAGTCCTGACAAGGTGGTCCTCCGATAATCATTTTTGGATTCAGGCTTCTGATGAATTCAATACCGTCTTTACTCCCTAAATCTGTATCATAAACAGGGTGGCTAAAATTGTCTCTATAGACTTTTAAGGCAGGCTCCCATTTGTCAAATGCTGCGAGGATTTCGAAGCCTGCATTTTGAAAGCCAAGCGATAAGCCTCCACAGCCTGAGAATAAATCTATGGTGTCCATTATGTAAATAGTTCAGGTGAGTTATAAATAATTGCATCGAATCTTCTTTCAGGACTTAACAAGTTCTGTCCACCACCGAGGATGATTTTACTGATCTCTTTCTTATCAATTCTCGGTTTTGTGAGTTCGGGGCACGTCATGTACCTGCGTGTTATACGCCCACTGACTGCGAATGCTTTGTCGTTTTTGGTGTTATATGACAGCGCGTCTATGATTCGATGAGGGGCCATTTGTCCTTGTTGAGAAAAATCATAAAGCATCTTAAATAACCAAATAATGCTTCTGACTTGTCGGGAAACCTTTTTTATCCCCTCAGACATTTCTCCTCTTGCTACGTCAACGAAAAGTTGCGTGAACGCGAAGTTTGACCACACAAATATATCCAGACAGTTGTCAGCAAGTTTGGGCGATTTGCCATTGGTTTTCCAAATGGGTTGCATTAATAAAGGTTCTTGCGTATCCAAAACCGATAGCACAACCCGGTCAATGGCTGCAATCATTTCTTTTACATAAGGCCATACATCAGTCCCATCAGTCCAATCTCTGATTCTATCAAACTCCTTACCAAGCAGGGAAGAAAGTAGTTCTGTGTTATCTTTGAAGTTTACAGCAATACTACACGCCAAATAGACGAGCGTATCAGGGCGTGCAACGATTTCGTAACCATAATACTCTTGATTCAGGTTGCAGGTTGAGTTATCAGGCAAGGTTGTTAATTTAACTTCAATGGGGCGTAAACACTGTCCGGTAGTCCTTCGTTGGGTAACTAAATCAACTCTTGGTAACGCTCCGATAATTAGTTGCTGATACGGGGTGTAAGGGCTTTCAAAAGAAAAAAACAAATCGTCTGAATTTGCCTCAATTCCGTATAGTTCTTTCGCTGAAATTTTCTCGTGCCTGACTTTTAGGTCTTTGTCAAGGTACAGATAGACGTTATCCAAATTTTTTGAGTCGAGAAAATTAGTCAAACCCACAGGAAACGAAGAGTTAAACTGATTCTTTCCCCAAGTATCAGCTTGGGTAAAGTCCCTGTTTGAATATTTTACTCCGTATAATCCCGGTTTGTTTTTCTGCATACTCGATTTCCGTCAAACGCCGAAAGGTCACCTTTTTTAATAATGGTTCAAAAGCGCAAAAATAAGCCTTTTTTGCACTTGCTACCTCGTTTACAAAAAAAGTTTTTTGCTAAACATAAATCCCTTAAAGTATTTTCTGCCGTTGCTTCTTACGCGCATTTACTCCACCTTCACCATCTTTCCCGTAGCCGTCCCCACCCGGCATGTCAATTGCCAATAGAGTACACCAGAAGGCCAGGAGCGCGTATCCTCGAAAGAGAAGCGTTGTTGGCCCGCTGCGAAAAAGGCGCGGCTTTGGGCTACTATGCGCCCCGCCGCATCGGTGATCTGTGCGGTCACGTGGTCGGCTTCCGGCAGGTAAAAATTCAACGCAGTGGCGGAGCGGAAAGGATTGGGCCGGTTAGGTGCGGCGTAGAAGCCCTTTGACAGGTCTGTGGTCACATCGGTGCCTACAGTGGTGTAGCGCAAGGCCAGACGCAGCCTTTCGCCCGGCAGGGGAGTTTGAATCAGCGATGCAAAAGCCATGGTGGCAGTCACTTTGTCGGAGAGACGCAGGGCCGCTTGCAGCGTAGAAGTGCTTTTGGCCCGGAATACCAAAGTACAGGCCGGCCGGTTGGCAGGCTGGTCATCGGTAGCCCAAGCCCCTGCGGTGGATTGCAGCGCCGGGTAGGATGCAGTCCGGGGGAGCAGTTTGGGAGACGCGACAGGCGCACGGACAGACACCAACTCCAGACCGGGATGTTCCAGCGTGAACTGTACCCCGGCGACCGGCTCTGAGAGGATGACAGGTACTGCAATCTCGTCGCCTGTCTGGAATGCCTGATCGGGGATGTCCAGATAAACCGTGCGGGTCACCGGGGGCAGCGTATTGGGCAGGGCAGAGTCGTCCACATCGCCCATTTTATAGCCGATAAACTCTAAGCTGTCGGTCTGGGGCAATTTCAACAGGCCACAGTTGCGCAGACTGTCGGGCAGCGGATTGCTCAGCCCGGTAAAGGCATAGCGTTTATCTATAAAACCCCACGAAGGCACATTGTTGGGAAAAGCAGTGGCCTGGCCCAATATCAGTGCATACATGCCCACAATATCTAAGGTAGTGATAGTGCCTGACTTGTTCACATCGGCTGAAAAAGCCCTATAAATCGGAGAAAGAGGACGTAGGCTGAGTATGTGCTGACTAATCCAGGCGATATCCAGCACATTCACTCCATTCAGAGGATGATCCTCGAAAGCGGCGCAAACGGTCAATTCATTACCCGGGGTGGACACAGGGGCCATCAGGTTGTGAAAAGTGAATCGCCCCTGCGCGTCTGTTTCTGTAATCAGGGGCGGAAAGGCCGGATGATTGGGGGGTACTGCAATTTTCACCCCTCCTAAGGGGGTTCCTACGCCCGTTTTTACGTTGCCAAACGCGGACATGATTTGGATGCACCCATTGTTTTTATCCTGTATCTCCACAACGGTTTCGCACACCTGACTGTTGCCGCCTTTGTCGCGCACCCACAATTGTACCGCCTGAGGCCCCAACTGCCTACAGGTAAAAGTATAAGTGCTGTCCGGTGCACCTGCTGCATTCACGGGAAAGACGTTTTGGCTCAAGGCCGTCGGTATCAGGGCATATAGCAATTGCCCGGCAGGGGTAATATTGTCAGAAGCCCCAAACCAGATGTCTGCTGTGGATACAACAGCCGTTCGGTTGGCTTGCAGGGTAATTTTGACAGGACGACAGCCCAAAGCGGGCTTTTTGGCATCTTTTACTTCAAAAATCCGTTCGCAAGTGGTCTCATTGCCACAGCGGTCGGTCACCAACCACACGATTTTGTGGCGGCCATAGGGCAAAATCGGCAGTTCATACATGTCCGGATGGCGGGCAGTGTTGAAGCGCACCCAGGCAGTATCCCGTGTAAAGGTTTCGCACTTGCCGGGCGGGTCGTTTCGTTGGAGGGCAAACTGATAAGCATCCAAAGTCGGGTCTGCCAGAGGGCGCTGATCAAAAGTCTGTAAGGTGCCTCCGGCAAACTGGGGGTTTTGTGCATTATCGAAGGGAACCGCACCGGCCGACTGTGGCAGATCGCTGCTGATCACAGTCTCCTGAGTGCCATTGTTGTCGGTATCTAAGAACAAAAGATAGCGGATGCGGTTTCCGTTGCCTGTGCAGCCATCGGAAACAATCAGGCGCAGTTCCATTTCTTTTTCTGAAACATCATGTCTTTGGTGCAGGGGGTCCCACCAGACCGGGCTGTTCCAGAACTGTGCATCATTGGTGCCGACATCGTTGCCGTCCGGCGGCAGGCATTCCACAATGTCCGGTTCCTCCGTATCGCGCACTCTGATGAGCTGGGTGTATGAATAGCCATTGAAAACAGCGGAGCCGTTGGGGCAGGCGGCCCTGTTCCTCCAAAAGCGGCAAAATTCGGTGGCGGCAGTATCCGAGGGACTTATTTTCGACACGGTCGCGGTCCAGGGGTTGGCCGGGTCGCCGGTGCAAAGGCCGGACACCACGGGGCCGGGCAAGTTATCCGGGTGGAAGGAGACAGGATGGGGCTGGGGATTGGGAATGTGGACTACGGCGCAATTGGTATCGTAGTAGCACCAATTGATGACCCGCCAGGTACGCATGATCTGATAGCAGGCATCCGGTACGTTCCAAAGCGTATCATCTTTGAAGGAAGTGGCTAAAAATTCCGTGTTGGGAGCCTCCAAAACAGGTATTTCCCAGGTAACAGGCGCTTTACAGGAAGTCAGTAAGCGGTCCGCCGGAAATTTTACATAAAAGGAGTCTGTACAGGCCTGCTGTGCCTTTACAAATAAAGGAGGGGCGGCGAAAAAGACAAGAATGAATAAAAAGGCAGGTAAATGAGTCAGGAAGGTGCGCCTGCTAAGCACCGGGTAAACGAATTTGTTCATGGAAAACCAAAGGTGAAGTGATTAAATATAATTGCATTTTTATTGCCCGAAATGCAAAGTTATGGAATTTTTTTAAAAATATGCAAATTTTTATTTGTCCGCAAAAAGACAAAAAGCAATAAAAGGGTTAAAAAAATAATATTTTGCAATACGGACATTTGGCAAACGCCCGATGCGCCATTTTTGAACACTTTCTGTCCGATAATGAACGCGGTTCGTTTTTTTAAATTATTCATTTTCAATACCTTAATTGTATGGCATAAAGATTGAAATAAGTCTATAAAAAGATGATGCTGATCAATAACCTTCAACTTGCTTTTAGAAAGCTGTGTAAGCAGCGCGATTACACCCTGCTGAATATTTTGGGTTTAGCCCTTAGTGTGGGATGCAGTGTGCTGATTTTCATGCTGTTGCGATACCATTTTACTTTCGACCGCTACCACAGCAAAGCGGATCGCATTGTGCGGGTAGTCATGGATGTCAAAACCGAAAATGCTTTTCCTTTTCCCGGTACCCCCAATCCGATGGCACAGGCCCTGCGCGATGAAGTGCCTTTTATAGAAAAAGCGGCGATGCGGTTGTCAGAAGAAAATATGCTGGTCAGCGTACCCTGGCCGGATGGCAGCAAAAGCAAATACAAAGAAGAGGAGAAATTTGCGTGGGTGGAGCCTGCTTATCTGGAGATATTGGATTTGCCCCTGTTGCGCGGCGATGTCAATGGGTTGAATGAGCCGGGTACTGCTCTGCTTACGGAAAATCTCGCCCGGAAATACTTTGGCACAGCGGATCCCATTGGGAAAACCCTGCGGGTGAACAATACCACCGATTTGCGCATAATCGGCATTTTGAAAGACCTGCCCAAAGTTACAGACTATCGGCAGGAAATTCTGGCCTCCTGGGTGACCCAAAAAACGCTGCCCGGCGGCAGCGAAAGCCTGACCTCGTGGTCGGGTGCCAGAGGCGATAACTACTGTTTTGTGCTGTTGAAACCCGGACACAGGGCCTCAGAAATGGACCCGGTAATGGCAGATTTTCGCCAAAAGCATCCGCATCCGGAGGCCAAAGACCTCTTTTGCTATAAAGCCGTGTCCCTGTCGGGGCTACATTTTGATATGGACTACGGGTTTGGCAACGACCTGAAATTTTTCCAGGCCTTAGGCTGCATTGGTTTGTTTTTGTTGATCACCGCCTGTGTGAATTTCATCAATATGGCCACTGCCCAATCCCTCAGCCGCAGCCGCGAGGTGGGTGTTCGGAAATCGCTGGGCAGCACCCGCCGTCAGATTTTTTGGCAATTCATGACTGAAACCGGCCTGATTGTAGGAGCGGCTCTTTTGGCAGGTCTTTCGCTGGCCCGCCTGGCCCTGCCTTATTTAAACACGTGGCTAAAAACGGAATTGACTTTTGAGGGCGATGCCCTCGGCGTTCTGCTGATTTTTGTGTTGTTGCTGGGTGCGGTGCTGAGTTTTCTGGCAGGGTTCTATCCGGGGTGGATGCAGGCCCGTTTCAACCCTGTGCTTTCGATGCGCAATGCAACGGGCGAACGGCCGGGCAAGGGCAGTTTTTCCATGCGGCGCGTATTGGTCACCACTCAATTTGTGATTTCTCAGGTGCTCATCATCGGAGCGGCTGTGGTGGCGGCTCAGGTGCGCTACGCCCGGGAAGCAGACTGGGGTTTTCGACCGGGTGCGGTTTTGACTGTTGAAGTGCCCGAATTGCAACAAACCAGGTCCCTCTGCCAGCAGTTGTCGCAAATAGCAGGAGTGAAAAGTGTCTCCCTCTGTTATCAGCCCCCTGCTTCCAGCTCGAACAACCATAACGGAGTAACTTTTGACAACCGGGCGGAACCTGAAAAATGGATCGCCAATCACAAAGCTGCCGATGCCCAATACATAGAGACTTTCGGTTTGCAATTGGTGGCAGGACGCAGCATGATGCCAAGCGACACGGTGCGGGAAATCGTGGTGAATGAGACGTTTGTAAAAAAACTCAATTTTTCCAATCCGGAAGAAGTACTGAATAAGCGGGTTGGCATTGGAAGTGCGAGGGGGACGATTGTGGGGGTAGTCCGCGATTTTCACAATTGGGAACTGGGACAGGCCATTTCGCCCATTGCATTGACCACCAATGCGCAGGACTATCGCCTTTGTGCGGTGCAACTGGCCCCCGGCCATCCTGCGGCAGCGCTGTCTCAAATTCGCAAAGTGTGGGAAAGCCATTATCCCGACAATTTTTACAGCCCGCAATTCATGGAAGACGAGATGAGCGAGTTTTTGGAAACGGAAACCACTTTGTTGCGCTTAGTAAATACTTTTGCGGGCATTGCCATTTTCATCGGTTGTCTGGGCCTGTACGGATTGGCTGCTTTTATGGTGACGCGCAAGCGCAAAGAAGTGGGGATTCGCAAAACCCTCGGTGCGAGTCTGCCCGGTATTCTCTGGCTTTTTGGAAAAGAATACGCCCGCCTGATTGTGATTGCTTTCGCGCTGGCGGCTCCGGTGGCGTGGTGGGCCATGAACGCGTGGCTGGCAGACTATGCTTACCGGGTTTCGATTGGTGTCGGGGTGTTTGCTGTCGCATTGGTGGCCACTTTCCTGATCGCCACTGTGACAGTGGGTTTTCAGTCGGTACGGGCGGCGCTGGCCAATCCGGTAAAGAGTTTGGGAAGTGACTAAGGCCATGCCTCTCTTTGATCCTTTTGTTATTGGTACTCATCGGTGTACTGATCTCCACCCCTGTGACCTGGTGGCTGATGCAGCACTGGCTGACCGATTTTGCCCACCGCATCGAAATGCGGTGGTGGATGTTTGCAGCGGCCGGCTTTTTTGCGGTACTTACTGCGCTTCTGACGGTGGGGGTACAGGCGGTGCGGGCAGCGGTGGTGAATCCGGTGCAGTTTTTAAGAAGGGAATAGGATGTTGTTGCATCGAATTTTTCCTCTTTTTCCCGAATTTTACACGGACTTTTGTGGCGCAGGCATGAGATTGTCACCTTCGAGCATGAAATATCCGGTTTTTATTTTTCTGTATAGCCATGCTCTGATTTGAGGAGATTGTATGTCCAAAGTTTCGGAAAGATAAGCAGTTGCTTCAGATAACTTAACATCTGTGGAGCTTTCTATAAAGGATTTCAAAATCATATAACAGTCTTTTGGAATAATTTTCCTCTTAACCTCTTCGTATTCTGTGCCGATCAATCCCCAGAAGCCACCCTTGAAACTTTTGAATCGCTTGGAATTTAAAGACAAATTATAATGGACACTCATGGGAGAGGTAGAGGGCCTGTAAGTTAACACATAATTTGTAATGTCGTAATAATGTTTTGGTTCATTAAATTTTTTAAGATATTCTTCCGCTATATCGCGTATGGTGCCGCCTTTTATGGAGCTGTACTCTTGTTGCCACTTCGTAAGACCATACGTACTCGTGCGACCAAAGCAAATGAAATGAGATTTTTCTTTAATCAGGACACTGCGCAGACTTTTTGGTTTAATCTCCGACATAATATTTTCTCTTGTTATTACTTCAAATATTTCGTTGAGTGTTGAGGGTCTTTTAAAGTGTTCCAATGCAGCATAAGCATATTCCCATAACTGCATTTTGACATTCCGATGTAACACAATCTTACCGTAGCTGTTAAAACTCATCTGCTTGCTGAATTCCGCCAAAATCAGATTCTGGCAAACTTGTTTCAACCTGTGCGTGATAACAGACTGTTTTCCTTTTGTAAATTGGAGAAGGTAATCATCATAATCTAATTCCACATCGTGATTTCTGCGTTGGCTAATATTCGTATTGAAGCTTCCTATAAAGTTCTCAAAATCAAATTCTTCCACCAGTTCTTTTTTAATGAGGCAGCTTGTTTGAAAAAAAGAAAACTGTTCACATATTAATGTGTGGGTATGGCTTTGAAGAAGCGAAAACAATTTGGCAATAAATCGCTCTGTGAATTGGGTATTCTCTGCCTGATTAATCCTGTCTGCTATATCTTTTTCAATAATCACTATGTCTTTGCTAAGATCTATATTGTAGTGTTCTATGATTTCTGGCAGTGTGTATATAAGGGGACTTAGTCTGGTAATAATGGCGGGTATGTCCTGTCTCAGGTCCCTTTCGATTTGACGCACTCGTTCATTGCTGAGATCTGTTTTTTCTCCTATGTCATTCAGACTAAGGGGGGAATATGCCAGGAACCAATTCATACGATGTTGTATAATAAGAGTCCTTACTTTGTTGAAATGGAGTGGGCTGTTCAGAAATTTGTCGAGAATTTTAAAAAGAAGGAAGCCCCTTTCTGGCAATGTAAGACCATCCATAAAGTCCGGAGACAATGAAAGCTTCAAGGTAACTTCATTCTTGAAATATTCCTCTTTTATGAACGCCTCTTCTTCCTGAATCAGACTGTATGCATCATCTCTTACCCTGCCTGAGAATTTGACAAGCTCTGACTGTGATTTTCTTCCAATATTCGGAATTTGCCTTATGCTTTCTTCCCTGTTTATAATTAATTTATATAAATTTTTATATGTAATTATTTCACCATATAAACTCATAAGGGAATTCTGCAAACGCGGCGATAAAGCAGAAAAAATCTTATTTATACGTGCATCCAAAGCTTTTTCCTGTAAGGGAGAAAGCTGATGAGGAGAAATTGGTTCCGTTTGTTGCAATTTCTCAAAAAATTTCAGCATCGCTTCCATACTGGCAGGGTGAGCTGCTTCATGAATATAACGAATACACGTCTTTGTCAACTCCTCCCTTGTTTTACGCCCTGCTGACATAAGGTGGGAGAAGTCGCCATGCCTTTCGTAGTAGTCCAATAAGTCCTGTAGAGTTGTTAATCCTGATCTGCCACATACATTCAGGGTGCGTTGCGATATGCCAAAATAGTTGCGAACGTCACTTAAAGTAAAAGACAATATATTTTTCTGATGATTCATACAATATTGAACACCTCAAATTAAAATTTTGTTTTAGCCCATATACCCAATATACTATCTCCTTCCCCACCACATAATCGCCCCGACCACCGCTAAGAACACAGCAATCCAGGCCATAAATTTTAAAGCCCGGTACCCCTGTTGCGCGGCCTGTGCTTCTTCGGCCCGCAGGCGGGCTATTTCGAGGTCGGCTGCGTCAGGAGTCTCTGGCTCTGTACTGGTTCGCTGTTCTTCCAGCAGGGCCTGCGCCTGGTCGGCATAGCGGGCAGGCACCAGCACCCGCAAACCGCCCAAGCCAATGGAGAGCAGGGATTGATTTTCTAATTGGGTGCGTTCCGGGCAAAGGTAAGGGATACCAGCGTGTTCTAAGGCTGCAATAAAGACGACGAATTCCGGATCGGTGGGAAAATTGAAAGTGGTGATGTGGACAAATTGTTCTGACATGGTAAAAGAATATTTAATAAACGAGAAAACGTCTGTAAGGAGAATATAATTGCAGTACACAGAAGATTCGGGGAGCGGGCGTTGTCGCTATTTGATGCAAAAATGTTTGGAGAGGTGAAAAAAGCCGCCTACCTTTGCGGTACTTTCACAATCATTCTTTTTCTGAAACATCATTATGCTGAATCAATTTCCCATGACGGAAGAGGAAATCCGTCTTGAACAAGCGCAATTTATCACCAAAGTATATAGCTGGATGTCTTTCGCGCTGGTGCTTACCGGCTTAGTGGCCGTCTATGTGGCTTCCACGCCTGCCCTGATTTCCTTCATTTTTGGCAACCAGATGGTTTTCTGGGGCTTGGTTATCTTTGAATTGGTATTGGTAGGGGTGCTGTCGGCCCGCGTTGGCCGCATGTCGGCAGCTACGGCCACAGCCGTGTTTCTGGGCTACGCCTGTCTGAATGGCCTGACCATGGCTTCCATTTTTCTGATTTATTCGGCAGCTTCCATTGCTTCTACGTTTCTCATTACTGCCGGCACCTTCGGCCTGATGAGTTTTTACGGATATTATACCAAGCGCGACCTGACCAGCATGGGCAACCTGCTGTTTATGGCCCTGATTGGCCTCATCATTGCTTCGGTGGTGAATCTGTTTTTCCAAAACAGTATGCTCTATTGGATCACCACTTACGCCGGTATTCTGATTTTTGTGGGTCTGGTGGCTTATGACACCCAGAAAATCAAAAACATGAACGTGATTGGCAACGCCGGTACCGACGAAGACCGCAAAGAGGCCATTATGGGTGCCTTGTCGCTGTATTTAGACTTTATCAATTTGTTCCTGTATATGCTGCGCATTTTTGGCGGCAGAAACAGCGATTGATTCCATGTGCTAATTTGTTAATATAACGTATCCTACTTCATTCGTGGTTTCTAAGGAAAATATTTTTTTAGTCGGCGTGGTCTTGCTGGGTCTTACAGGGCTGGCGGTGCTACAGTTTGGCCGCAAAACGCCGGTACGCAGCGGAGAAGACCGCGTCATGGTGCAGGCACAACAAAAAGAGGGTGCAGCCGACATGCAAACCGCAGCGCCCATACAGCGCATCACGGGCCGCTTAGTGCGGACACAGGGCAAATACCATCCGGAGGAAGATAAGCCCTTTTCGATCAGGCTGGAAAAATTCAGTCCCGGTGCCGTGTACGAAATACAGTTTGCCGACGGCAGCCGCAAGGCATTCAATAACGAGGGCTATGTGCAGCATACCTTCCGACGTTCCGGCTCTAATATGATCCGCCTGTATGCCCGCTACGAGGGGCAGGAGATTGTGTTAGACAGTGCCGATTATATTGTGACCGCCCCCAAACCCAAAGAAGAAAGGGCAGGGCGTGCGATGGATTTTTAAATTTTTATTTTCTGTGGTTACTTATTCGGATATTTTGGATGCCAGTGTGCGCATTGCGCCCTACATCCACACCACCCCTGTACTCACCTGTCGCAGCATCAACGAAATGGCCGGGTGTTCGCTCTATTTTAAGTGCGAAAATTTTCAGAAAATCGGTGCTTTTAAAATACGGGGCGGTATGAATGCCACCCTGCTGCTCTCTGCAGAAGCGCGCAGCAAAGGAGTGGCCACCCACTCCTCCGGCAACCACGCGCAGGCCATTGCCTATGCTGCCCGTACTTTGGGCGTGCCTGCCTATATCGTCATGCCCGATCAGTCGCCCCGCGTCAAGGTGGAAGCGGTGCGGGGCTATGGCGGACAGGTCACCTTCTGTGCATCCACCCAGGCTGCCCGCGAAAGTACCCTGCAACAAATAGTGGACGCAACCGGAGCGGCGTTTATACACCCTTACGACAACGACTATGTGATTGCCGGGCAGGGTACTGCGGCCAGAGAAATGATTGAACAGGTATCGGTAAAATTGGATGCCGTGGTGGCCCCTGTGGGCGGCGGCGGCCTGATGTCGGGTACTTCCCTTTCAACCCGTGCGCTGTTGCCGGGGGCGCGTATCTACGCCGCAGAGCCGGAGGGAGCCGCCGATGCCTTTTTGAGCATGCAGGCAGGTCGCGTCGTGCCTGCCGACTATGTGGACACCATTGCCGACGGGCTGCGCACCACCCTCAGCCAACGCACTTTCGATATCCTGCAGGCGCATATAGAACAGGTTCTGCCCGTCAGTGAAGCAGAAATTAAAGCCGCCCTGCGCTTGGTGTACGAGCGCATGAAAATTGTGGCAGAACCCAGTTGCGTGGTACCCTTAGCAGCGGTACTCAGAAATAGACCCCTTTTTGCAGGGCAAAACGTGGGCATCATTCTGACAGGGGGCAATGTGGATTTGTCAGAAATGGCTTCTCTTTTTCAGGCGGGTGCCTGAAAAATTAATACATTAAAAATTATTCAATAATCCTGATGCAGGTTATCGTACTGGTAAATGGGCATTTCCATGGGCGTATTAGCAGGTATTTCCATCAGGGGATTGATGAGTCCGTCCGTCAGATTATACACCCAGCCGTGCAGGTGGGGCGCTTTGCGTTTGTCCCAGGCGCGTTGCACAATGGAAGTTTTGGCTAAGTTATTCAACTGTTCAATCACATTGAGTTCGATCAGGCGATTCACCTTTTTTTGCTCATCGGTAATGGCATCCAGCTCGGTCTGGTGAAAACGATACACATCCTTGATGTGGCGGAGCCATTTGTTGATCAGGCCGTAGGAATGTTGGGTAAGCGCCGCTTTTACGCCCCCGCAATTGTAGTGGCCACACACGATGATGTGGCTGACTTCCAACACCTCTACGGCATATTGGAGTACACTGAGCAGGTTCAGGTCGGTATGAATGACCAGATTGGCCACATTGCGGTGGATAAAAATTTCTCCCGGCTGCGTCTGTGTGATCTGATCGGGCGGGACCCGGCTGTCGGAACAACCAATCCACAAAAATTCAGGGCGCTGAATGTCCTGCAGGCGGTGAAAGTATTCCGGGTCTAATTGCACTTTTTCTTTGGCCCAGGCTTTGTTTTCGAGCAATAAGCGATCGTAGGAACGCATGGTGATGGAAAGATGTTAAGGATGTGAAGAAATATGCTATAGGGTCGGTATGGGCTAAAACCAGCGCTCAATAGGACTGCCTTTAGCGAAGTCGTATTCGACCTGGATGTTGCGATAGCGGGCATTTTGGGCAAAATCTTTGATGATTTCCACGTTGTCTAAATCTACAAAGTTGGTTTGCCGCATATCTATAATAACAGTGGTGTCGTCGGGTACACTTTTGAAAGTAGATTTCAACTCCGCTTTGTGTACAAAAGATACCCCTTTGTGAAAACGCACTAACCAGATGTCGCCGTCGCACAGCACGGTAAGGGCCGACTTATAGTTGTTATACACAATGAAGAAGGCACTGACAACGGAACCGATGACTACGCCTTTGAGCAAATCTGTAAAAAGAATGGCCAGAATAGTAATAATGAAAGGAATAAGGTGCGACCATCCTTTTTTATATTTCTGAATGAAAATATCCGGCTTCGCCAACTTATAGCCTGTGGTGATCAGCACCGCCGCCAAAGCCGCCAAAGGAATTTTGTTGAGCAACGTGGGAATGGCCAGAACGCAAATTAACAGCAGAGAGCCATGTAAAATGGTGGATGACTGCGTGCGACCGCCCGAACTGACATTGGCCGAACTGCGTACGATCACGGAGGTGACCGGAATGCCGCCCAACAGGCTGGAGCTGATGTTGCCTGCTCCCTGGGCCAATAATTCGCGATTGGTCGGTGTAATACGCTTATAGGGGTCTAACTTATCCACTGCCTCAATGCTCAACAGGGATTCCATGCTGGCCACTAAGCCAATGGTGACCGCAGATTTCCAGACATCGGGGTGAGCAATCAGGCTGAAATCCGGAAAACGCAGGCTTTCGGCCAAAGCACCAAAGGAAGAAAAGGCCGGAAGCCCCACTAAGTGCTCTGCCTCTATCACAAAATCGGGTACAAAATTGCGAAATACCTCGTTCATGACCACACCAAACACCACCACTACCAGAGGGCCGGGCAGCAGCTGTAAAAAACGGTTCTTTTTGCGCAAGGGCGTACTGTCCCACCAGAACAGAAAGGCAATGGACAAAAGGGAAATAAAAATAGCCCCTGGCGTGAAGTGCCGGTCTATCAGATGAAAAATTTCCGAAAAGGTGTTTTCCCCATCGCTTTGCACAAAACTGAAGTCGCCCTGGTAGTCTTTGTCATAGCCCAGCGCGTGGGGAATTTGTTTCAGAATGAGGATGATACCAATGGCCGCCAACATGCCGCGAATGGCAGAATTGGGAATGAAATCGCCGATGATGCCCGCTTTCAGTAGCCCCAGAACGATCTGCACGCAGCCTGCCAAGAAAACAGCCAGCAAAAACGCTTCGTAGGAGGGCAGGCCCTGTATGGCCGCCAAAATGATAGTGGTGAGACCGGCAGCCGGTCCGCTCACGCTCAGTGGAGAGCCGCTGATCAGGCCGACCACAATGCCCCCCACAATGCCGGCAATGATGCCTGAAAAAGGCGTAGCCCCGGAGGCCACCGCCACACCGAGACACAGGGGAAGAGCAACTAAAAAGACAACTACTGCGGCAGGAAAATCATAGCGAAGGTTGCGTAAAGGGTTAAACTTTTCTGTCATAATGTGAAGAAAAGACGGTCGTTGAGTGATGTGAATGTGGTTGGTTACTATTTCCGGGCCGCCGAACGTGTAAAGGTGTACAGGACTGCGCCCTTTTGGGCCGTCCCTTTCTGGTCGGAACTGCCCGGGGTCAATTCATACAGCGTTAAAGCCGTTCGGTTGGGAGTAAATTTAAAGCCTGCATACTTTGGCGCGTCCTTTGTTTTGCTGTTGGACAATATTAGCACATCGGATTCCTGCCCTGCCACAAAACAATCGCCTCCGGTGCAGACTTCGAAGCGGTCGTAGCCTTCCAGACCTGTCACTTCCCCGGTAGAAAGAAATTGCACGGTGCCCTTGCTTTTGCCCGCTGAGGTATAGGTGCCATTCATCAGCTGGTGGTTCAGGGCAGTTTTGAAGGCTTCGGCACCCGTTTTTTCCGGCGCGTTGGTCTTGGTGAAGCGGTCTATGCTGCTCTTGGCCTGTGTGGCATCGTACATGCTCAGGTCTTTGTTGCCCGTGGGGCTGTAGCTCAAAAAGATGGATTTTCCGGTGCGCCGGGCATCCAACACTTCTATCAGGGTGTCGGCTGTGAAGCGGATGGGGCGCTTCCAGGATTCGGTGGCGTTATAGCACAACACGCTGTCCCGATCCGATTCCTGAAAGGTCAGGGCAAATGCATAAGGCAAATGGGTGTTGTTCATGGCCGTCAAAACCGACCCGTATTGCCCGCAAAAGGAGCAAAAATCTATGGCCACCCAGTTGCCGTATAAAGGTGCTAAGGTGCTGTTGTCCGATTTCTTTGCGGGTACGCCTGAATGGGGGAGGCTTTTAGGGTCTTGTTGGCAGGCCATGTATAAAAGGCAAAAACTAAAAAGGAAGCTGCAAAGCAGGCGCATGGAAGAAGGGTAGGAGAGGGATGATGACGACTTGTGGAAGGCAAAGATAATTGCTTTTTTCATTTTTTGTAAAATATGGATGGAGACACTCCTTTCCTGCCTTTTGAATACCCCGTGAGGAAAATGATGCGTCCCAGAGTTTTGTTTTTAAATTATGTAAAATTTTTATATGTAACACCGCGTACTGCCAGATAGTCCAACACCGCCCGGAAATGGGTTTCCTGCTCGCCCACATATTCGGGTGGGCAAATGCCGACACGACGGAACTGTCCGGAGGCCACCAAATGGGCCACTGCCGTACAGGTGTAGCCAGTGGTGCGGGCCATGGAGATGGTGTCTGTGGCCCCGTCGTAGCGATCCAACAGGGCGTAGCGGTAACTGCGTGGCTGCCCCTGTTCGATGCCCTCTATTTCGATGCGCATGACGGTGAGGTCGCCTTCGCCGGGTTGGAGTTTCCACTGGGGAAACAGCAGCCGGGCCGTGAGGTCTATGGGACGCACCGACCGGCCCTGTACTTCTACCGGATCGGAAGAGAAAAAACCCGCGGCCCGCAGCACGCGCAGGTACTCGATGCAACCCGGATAGCGCAGAGTGCGCTCAATCATGTTGGGAATGTGGGGCATGGTGCGTATCAGAGAGCGCAAGCCGTCGGTATTGAAGGCTTCCAGAGTGCCCACCCCTTCAAATTCCATCAGGGCCGGATCGGAAAGCGCCTCGCGCACCACCACCCGTCCCCCCTCGACATAGCGGGCCGGGCGGGTGTATTCCTCAATCACATCTATGGGCGAGAATACGGCTTTGTATTCCCACGGCCACTGGCGCACCTGGGGCAATCCCCCTACAAAACACCGAAAATGCTCCACCTGCATCCGCTGGTTGTGGTAGCCGAGGAAAATATTGCCCATGCCGGGTGCCACGCCACAATCCACCACAGCGGTTACGCCCTGCTGGCGGGCCAGATCATCCAATAAAAAGGGGTCTTCGGGAAAAAAGGAGATGTCCACCACGTTTTTGCCCGCCTCTATACAGGTTTTCAGGGCCTGAAAGCCCAAAAAGCCGGGCAAGGCCCCTACCACGAGGTCGAAATCGGCCACGATGCGCCGCAATTCTGTGCTGTCCGAAAGATCGGCCTGAACGGTACGCAGGCCATGCTGATTGGCTAAGTGTTTTAGCCGCTCTGCGTTTGCATCGGCGGCGGTGACTTCAAACTGAGTGGCCAGATCGGCAGCCATCACACCGCCCACCAAACCGGCCCCAAGAACGATTACTTTTTGCATGAGAAAACCCGATAAACGAATAGTACCCGAAAAGGTTGCACAAACCAAAAAAATAGTCGTATTTCGCGGCAGGTTTTTAGCACCTGTTTCTGTTATGTCCCGCTTTCCTCTGCTTTGGCGTTTTGCCGCTCGCCTTCTCCTGCTATTGGCAGTGGCCTATGGCTGCTGTACAGCGTCCCTTTCCGCCCAGATCGAGGAATCGGCCACCGCCGAACAGCTGGAAAACTTTTTCCGCGACAGCGATCAGGCCTCCGAAACGGATGTGCAGCAACTGTTGGAACGCCTGGAAGACCTGCGTGCCCACCCTTTGGACCTGAACACCTGCACACCGGAGGAATTGTACGACCTGCGCCTCTTTTCGCCCCTTCAATTGGCCAGTTTTTTTGCTTACCGCGCTTCTCTGGGGCCTTTCCTGAATGACGTGGAGGTGCAGGCCGTCCCCAACTGGGAGCTGACCGATGTGCGCCGCCTGCTGCTATACGCCACCACTGCTGCCTCCTTGGAGCAACGGAATACCCGCCTGTCGGAAGGACTGCTGGAGGGCCGCAACGAACTGCTGTTGCGCTATGGACAACCGGTGCCTTTCAACCTGAACCAACAAACTTTGGAGGGCGGCCCCCACGCGGTGGCCCTGCGCTATCGGCATACCTTCGACAACCGGCTGCGCTTTGGCTTTACGCTGGAAAATGACCCCGGAGAAGCCCTGTTCAGGGGCAGCAATCGGCGCAGTTTCGATTTTTACAGCATCCATTTTTTTGGTCAAAACATCAACCGCCGCCTGCGCACCCTGGCGTTGGGCGATTATTCGGCGCGTTTCGGACAGGGCCTCCTGCTACAGACCGGCTTTGCCCCCGGTAAATCGGCAGAAACGGCCACCATCGCACGGGGCGGCCGCAAACTGAACCAATATTCGGCTTTTGGTGAAAACTTCTTCTTTCGCGGGGCCGCCGCTACCGTCGCCCTCGCACCCCAATGGGAACTGACGGCCCTGTACAGCCACCGCCGCAAAGACGGCAATGTGCTGCTGCCCGACACCACCGATCAGGAAGACCCGGAGCGGGCTTTCACCTCCCTGCAAACCTCGGGCCTGCACCGCACCCCCTCGGAAGTGGCCGACGAAAAGGCCCTGCGCGAACAGGTGGCCGCCGCCTCGCTGACCTGGCAACGCCGGGAGGGCCACATCAGCCTGAACGGCCTGTATGTGCAGTACGGTGCCTCGTGGCAACCCGATCCGCAGCCCTATCGCCTGTATGCCTTTCGGGGCAATGCGCTCTCGGCACTCAGCGCTGACTACAGCTGGCGGCGGCGCAACTGGTTCCTGTTTGGCGAAACCGCCCGCAGCCACAACGGCGCTGTGGCTACCCTGAACGGCCTGTTCTTTTCGCCCGACCGCCACGTGACCCTGACGGTGCTGCACCGCGACCTGTCGCCGCGCTATCAGTCGGTCTATGCCATGCCCTTTGCCGAAGTGTCGGGAGCCTCCAACGAAAAGGGCCTGTACTTAGGCACCGACATTCGCTTCATCCGTCGCTGGCAGATCAACCTCTACGCCGACCTGTATCGGCACCCCTGGCTGCGCTTTGGCACGGGCGGCCCCTCGCAGGGACGCGATTTTCTGGCCCGGGTGCAGTGGCAGCGCAGCAAGGTTTTTCAAATATACGGACAATGGCAGTCGGAAACCAAGGAAGGGGACAGCGATTTCGCGGAAGTAACCGGCCTGCTCGAAAACCGCCGCGACCGCTTCCGGCTCCACGCCACCTACAAAATTGCCACCGGGGTGGAAATGCGCAGCCGGGTGGAATGGACCACTTTCCAGGTGGCCCGGACCCCGCGCCAGCACGGCTTCATTGCCTATCAGGAAGCGGTGTGGAAACCCCTCAGCCTGCCCCTCTCCGGTGCGCTGCGCTATGCCCTCTACGACACGGACAACTTCGATACCCGGGTCTTTGCCTTTGAAACCGACCTTTTTTCGGCGGTGTCCATCCCCGCTTTTTCCGGTACGGGGGCGCGCTACTATGTCAACCTGAAATACCGCCTCACGCGCTGGCTGCGTCTGGAAGGCCGCTTTGAGCAAACAGTCCAACGCCGCGCAGTGACCACTTCGGGCATCACGGGGCGGGAAACGTTTTATAAGATTTTGGCGCGGGTGAAGTGGTGATGTCTTCTTCCTGTTTCACGCAACCGCTTTAAAGTAGAGAAGCGGATTTTTGTCCGACTTTTGGGGCAGCGTGGAGAATGTGAATTTTGTGGTATTGTGCGGCGACATCCTTTGTGCAGTATTCAGATTGGTGTGTAAAAAATCAAAAATTAAACAATATTGTTCGATCCGCAATCCATCACAAAAAATCTGAAACCTTACATCGTCTATCTTATATCTGAAATCTTCGCACATCTCTTTTTGGGTTGGGGCAAACGAGTCTTTTATTCAACCGCGAAAGGCAACGCGTATTCTTTGATAATCGGCTCTTTTTTGCTCCGGACTTTCACCGATACTTTTGCTTTGAGTGGTTCGCCGAGGATCAGACTGTTTTTCACGTAGGTATCTTCGTGGTTTATCCAGGAATAATCGGTGAGCAGGTAATCCGTTTCGCCCGCCTTTTGTGCCTGATAGGCCCAGCGCTCTACATGTACGGGTTCATAGTTGACGATGGAGGTGCCGCCTGCCACGGTGTACCACACCTGGATGCCCGGCACGCCCCGGTTCCCCATTTCGGTGTTGTGTTCCACATAGACGCGCAACACGCCATTGTCTTCGAGGTCGGTGACCTCCCATTCGTCAATTTTTGTTTTGATATTAGCCATGTGATAAATGTTGTTTTAGTGTTCGTGAATTTGCTTTTCTAATCTATGAAAATGGCGGACAGGCCCTCATTATTTTGACGGCGGTTTTGCCCTGCGCAAAGGTAGGCTTTTTGTGATAGAGGACAAATTTTTTTTGCGGCAGGACCGTTTTGCCTCGCGCTCGTGCGTGAAAGGTCCGAAGGGGAGGGAGGGGAGGAGTTGGTCGGGGGCTTACTTAGTTTTGCACCAGGAGGATTCTTAACTTGTTTATTATCAGGTACTTTAGGTTTTCATGAAAACAAAATACCCTATTTTGACTTTTTACATCAAAACAGGGTAAAAATGCAATCGGAAAACCAGAGTTGTATGTCAACTACGGCAAAGTTATCGGAGTGGAAAGGAGGCCGACCCTCAAAGTCGCCATATTGTCGCAAGTACCTGCACCAAAATCGAGATTTTTAGTTGCTGCACCTGTTGCTTTTATCTCTATAACACCGGTTGTAATCCACTCACAATTCAATTTTTTTATCAAAGGTGTTGTGATGGTCACATAGGTTTTACCCGTTTGGTCAGTGCCTGAACCACTGCCTGTGATGGAATACACATCATCTAAAATGCCCGCTTCACCATTTTGGGCATAGGTAGTACCCATACCTTCGGTTTGAATAAAGGTGAAACTACCTTGATACGTGATGGTTTTAGCATCAGGTGTGACGATCTTACCATCCGTAATTTGTGCGGTCAAACCTGTTGCGGAAGTGTAAACCAAGACATAAGTGCCACTCAACGTATAGCCGTTGTAGGTGAAATTTTGGAAAGTGACGGTAATATTGGTGCCTTTTTGCTTAATGGCCCCCGAAAAAACGGCGATGATTTTACCCGAAGCCGTTTTGCCGCTTAAAGTTGTACAGCCTGTCGAAAAGTCAAGTGTAAGGGTTTTAGGAAAGGTATTGCCGGGTGAACTTGCCGACACAGTAGGGCAGGTATTGCGCGCCTCCGATCCACCACCGACTAAACCATTGAGCGTAGGCTCTTTTTGTGCTTCTATTTCTACCATTTTATAGGCTTCTAAAAACAAATTTTTAGAATTAGCATAGTTGCTGCCATTGAGTCTTTCAAGTGCCGTGATTTCTGTAGGAGCGATTGAGTCCTCCTCTTTTTTACATGCGCTGAAAGCCACCATAGATGCTGCTAACAGCATGAAAAGGAATTTGCTGATTTTCATATTTGAAAAGTTTAAAAAATGATGAAAAAAATGTTGTTTCAATTAAAAAGTGTAAGAGATGCCCGCTTTTAAGGTCGGCAAAACGCTTGTTTTTTGACTTTCGGCAATGGCATCTTGCATCTTTGTTTGAATGAGCGATTTCAGGTTCTCCTGCAATGGGCTTTTGGTTTCAAGGGATAAGGAGGGATTTTGCTTGATGATATAGGAGGCACCCAGCGCTGTCTGAACGGCCAGCCCTTTCCATATTTTAAAGCGTTTTCCGGCTGTCACACCCAGCAAAGGCAATACGAATTGTGTTTCAATAATGGCATTGTTAAGGGCATTGCCATTGCCAATGCCCAGATTTTTGACATAATCGCCCACCGTTGCGCTGAATCGGAAAGAAGGAAACTGTCCGAATGCGCTGATATAAAAGCTGTTCGGGCTGGCTTTGAAATAATATTTTAGGGCTACATCGAAAGCGGTACTGTTCGTAATGCCGGTTTTCAAAAACTCGTTTCGTTGTTGCACCGACGGGTCCTGGCGGCTTTGCAAATCTAATAAAAAATCCACTGATTGTTGGGTAACAAGCCCGTAGTGTGCGATAAGACCCACTTTTTTCAGTTGAATTTCATAGCCCGCCTGCACTGTTGTAGGGATATTCGACTCCATCTCTGCATGATGAAAAATGGTTTGTCCTTTCAAAGCAATTTGAGCGAAAAGGAACAGATGATACAGCATGATTTTTAGTTTACTCATCTTCGTTTATTTTTTTAAGATTTAAAATTTAAAAAAGCATGGCTTTCATGCCTTCCCACATCAGTTCATCTCGTTTTTTAGCGTACTTCTTAAATTGCTCGGCAGTCAAAACTCTTTTCAATGCTTTGTCTTTATCAGTCTGTATGGCATTGATTTTCCTGTATTTTGACCAGTTGCTGATTGGGGCTTTCGCCACTTCATTTTCCGTTCGGATGGCATAGCGCAGGTTAATATCCTGTACTTTCGGCATTTGTTCATCAGTTAGTTTAAGTCCTTCCTTCATTTGTTGGTCAAGTTCGGCAGCACGTTCTCGGGGTGTGCCGTATTGACCGTTTTTTACCTTCTCGATGGTTGTTTGTGCTTTCAATGCGCTGATGGATAAAAAGATCAAAAGCATTAAGAAACCTCTCATTATTTTAATTTCCATTGTGAATAATTTTTAATTAAAAAAATGATGATTAATTATTGGTAGCCATTCAAATGTAAGGCTATTTTACCGGGAAATCCCGTGATTAGAGCCTTACATTTGCCGGACTGCCTAATTAATTTATACGACTTGAAAATCCTCTTTTTTAGCAGCCAATGGCTCCAATTTGGAAGGGGTACCCGGGGCCTTTTTCGCTTTCACGCTTTCAAATATTTCATCATATTGCGGATGGTTGGTACCCATGATTCTATCCCAAAAATTGAAATACAAACTGTAATTTGCACCGGAGCGTGAATGGTGAAGATTGTGGTGCGTGGAGGTATTGAACCATTTGAAAATCGGGTGTTTCGTAAAGCCGCTTGGGAAAAACTCGTAGCCGGAATGCCCCATGATGTTAAAAAGCATAGACCACAGCGTAAAAACTAAGAGCGTTGAAACATGTAAAGGCATAAACAGCGCCATGAAAGGCACGATCCCAAATTCCACGATGGCTTCAAGCGGGTGAAACGAAAAAGAGGCATAGGGGGTCGGATTGTGCGATTGATGATGCACTTTATGAAATATTTTGAACAGTTTGGGATGGTGCATCAAACGATGTGTCCAATAAAAATAAGTATCGTGCAGCACAATCAGGGCGATAATTGAACAAACATAATAGCCCCAACCATAATCTGAAATATTGAAATAAAGACTGCCAAACCCCATTTTGCGCAGAAAATACACGCCAAAACTCATAGAAGCAAAGATGGCGGCCGTTGTGAGGGAATAGAAAATCTCCTGTTGCACTTCCGATGATCGTGGAAATTTTTGCTGAATTTTAATGGCAAACCTTTTGCTGAGGTTCCATTTGTACAAAACAAAATAGGCAACACTTGCTAAAAGCGCATAACGCAAAAAAATGCTTGAAAAGACAATAATCCATGCAGGGAAAATGCCGTAGTGTTTGCCAATACTTTCAATGAATGGTTGCATGATAAGCAGTTTTAAAAATAAAAGAATCATTTTTTCCTTTTGACGACACAAAGAAAGTATCAAAGCAACCCGCCAACCAAAACATTTCAATGAATGGGAACCAGATTTCAACAAATGGTAAAAAGACCTGTTTTAACCATTCGTTGAAGAAAATGAACAGTTTGTTGAATAAATTCAACCAATGCCTGTGCGATATCGTTACATTTGGGAAAAAAAAGATGACCAGTCGTCAAACAACTTTTGCTTTACACATCGGTTTCTGGATTTTAATTGAGATTATTTTTGTGTGGCTGTTTGCCATCATTTTTAATTTTAAAGAAACCGTCATGGTGGTTACGACCAATATACTCTTAGTGGTTGTGCTGTTTTACAGTCATACGGAGGCGGTCAATCGTTTTTTAGAGCGCAAAAGAACAGGTGTTTTTGTGGCCTTCAGCCTGTTGTGTTTGGCCATTTTGACCTATTTGCGGGTATGTTTAAGTGATTGGCTCGTGGGGCGCTACATTCCGGAGGGCAAAATGTTTTTTTTCACACGCTATCAACGTTTGGTATTTTTTGAAGTGTTCACCTCGGTACTCACTGCGGTGACGGCTGTTTTTTACCAACTTTTACAAAATCGCTACCAGCGGGAACGCCAAAATCAAGCCTTGATTTTTGAACAACAGTCGGCTCAGTTGCAATTTCTTAAAGCCCAGATCAATCCACATTTTCTCTTTAATGCGCTCAATAATGTGTATAGTCTGACCCTTGCCAAGTCAGATGAAGCGCCTAAAATGTTGCTGAAACTATCCGATTTATTGCGCTATGTGATTTATGACGGGCGCGAAAATGCGGTGCTGTTGGCAAAGGAAGTAGCAGGCATTAGAAAGTTTACAGCGCTTTTTCAAATGAAAAACGAACACCCATTGCCTATATCTATTGAAATAGACGGCAATTTAGAGGACAAAACCATTGAACCCATGATCCTGCTTCCCCTCGTGGAGAACTGTTTCAAGCATTGCAATTTTGAAAGCGATGACACCGCCTTTACAAAGATAAAACTAAGTGTTTCTGCATCGAATTTGGTTTTTTTTACGCAGAACACTTTTGATAAAAATGACGCACAAAAAGATAAAATCGGGGGCGTAGGGCTTAAAAATATACAACACCGACTGTCATTGCGTTATCCCGACCAGCATGATTTTAGCCATGTTGTAAAAGATAATATATTTGAGGTGCTTCTAAAAATTCAATTTTGATTGTTGGACAATATGGAAAAATATAGAATACTCATTGTGGATGATGAATACCTTGCGCTCAATTTATTAGAACAATTCATAGGTACGTTAACAGATTTAGTCCTTGTGTCTAAATGTAAATCTGCCATTCATGCCCTTGAAATATTGAATAAGGAGCCGGTAGATATTCTTTTTTTAGATATTCAAATGCCGGTTTTAAGCGGCATTAGTTTATTAAAAACCCTGCAACGCCCGCCTGCTACCATCTTTACAACGGCCTATTCCGATTATGCTGTGGAAGCTTTTGATTTGAATGTAGTGGATTATCTGCTAAAACCCTTTTCATTCGAGCGTTTCTTACAATCAGTCAATAAAGCAAAGGAATTTTTAATAAAAAGAGAACCGCTTGTCGGTTCAGGTACGCCCCGGGCGCAGCATTCGACGATTGAAACAGCCCCTAAAGATTATCTGATTGCCAAAGTAGATGGCAAAATTGAAAAAATTTTTTACAAAGACATTGTGGTAGTGGAGGGTATGCGGGAGTATGTAAAATTCATCTGCCAGCACCGCAATTACATCGCCTTAGAAAGCATGAAAAATCTGGAAGATATGCTCCCCGAGGCTGATTTTCTAAGGGTGCATAAATCCTTCATCGTGGCTAAAGAGCGGGTGCAATCGCTGGAAGGCAATCAATTATTGGTGGAAAAACTAAAAATACCCATCAGCCGCGAGCGCAAAGAGGCGGTGGTGAAAGCGATATTTGGGATTTAGAGGGCTTATATATTTAAGAAAAAGTACATTGCTTAAACTGTTTCGTGGATGAAGTACCGAAGGGTGGAGCCGAATACCATCCCAACAACTGGCGTGTGTAGGCGGCACCCACCTCGCCCTCGATGCCACCGGGGTGCTTTATCCGCAACCATGCCCCGCCGCCGCCGCCGGGGCTTTCCGTACGGATTTCGGTGAAACCCCATGCCGCCGTCTCCCCCGCAGGGGAAACAGGGGGCGCAAACGGCCCACCCAATACTGGAACACCCAAGGAGAAATCCCCTCCCGACGGTAAAAGTCCAAACGGCTTCCGCCCTCGGAGGCCCATTGCCTGGTCAATTTTTCCATTTCCGGCAACGTCCGGCGCTTCTTTGTCGCTTTTCTCATATCTTTGCGTCGCTTTTTTAGCGCAGCAAAAGTCGGGGGGCTTACTTTTCTTGCGCAAAGGATACTGCACAAAAGTGGTTAGAAAATAAAAATCCACCAAATGGAATTTCAAGCAGACAGCATAGAATATTGGAGTCAAAACGGCATTGAAACCGTGTTTTTCGGCAACGAAGAAAAAGAATTGGCACTCGTGATGTCGAGCGTCCCCGGAACTGCTGACCATTATTTTGAATGGAATGACCAATCCAACGCTTGCAACAATGCGGTGAAAACGATTGAACTTTCCGGGCAGCACCTGCACCTCGAATTGTTGCCGGAAGCCGCTCAACAGCTTGGCATGGACAAACTCTCCGTCAAATTTGAAGTCGGGGAGGACGTTTTGAAGGAAATTTTGCGCTGCCTGAACATCATTTTTGGGAAAAAATTTGTCGTCAAAAAAGCGGCACACCCCCAAAAAACCGCGCCCCCAAAAGAGTACAACACCATAAGATACCTGAATCTGGAGAACAAAAACCTCCGGGAACTGCCCGATTACGTCCGGGAAATGGCCGCGCTGGAAACGGTTAAACTGGCGCGAAACCCAAAATTGGATTTTCAGGCTGTGTGCGAAGTATTGGCCACGCTGCCAAATGTGCGCGAACTGACGTTCAGCCCTGTACTTGGCGTGCCTGAAACCATTGGCAAACTCGCCAATTTGGAAACGCTGAGCCTGACCGATTTTACCGTGCCGCTGGCTTTGCCCGAGGGTTTCGGACAACTCAAAAAACTGAAATCGCTGCTCGTCATGGGCGATTCGGACGTGATTTTGCCCGAATCTTTTGCCGAATTGAGCGCGTTGGAGCAGTTGAACATGCGCACCACGACCTGGCTACCGCCGTCCAAATTTTATCAACTATCAAAATTGACCCTGCTCGATTTTTCAAATAGCCGCCTCACACGCCTCCCGGAAGAAGTGGCGGGCATGACGGAGGTGAAAACGGTGGTATTGGGCAGCCCCGAAGATTGCGATTACGCGCAAATGCTGTCCGTGATTGCGCGAATGCCAAATTTGAAAACGCTGGATTTGTACGCCGGCGCCGTCACCAAAGAAATCGGGCTGTGTCGGCAAATCGAAGAACTGCGGTTTTGGACAAGTTTTGATGCCCAAACGCCCATGCAACTCGCCGCCGAATTGTTTGAATTGACCCAACTCAAAAACCTGTTTTTCAGCCTCAGCCGCTTTGAGGAAATCCCGGCGGCCATCGGCAATTTGAAAGGTTTGGAAGGGCTGACTTTTAACGAATCTGATTTCGAAACGCTGCCCGATTCGGTGGGCGAACTTTCTAACCTGACGTTTTTGGGCATCAGCGAAAACCCGTCTTTGCGGGCCCTGCCCGACAGTTTGGGCAAACTTTCCCAACTAAAAACGCTTATTCTGGCCGACAATCCACTGCTGACGCGCCTGCCCGACGGACTCAGAAATTTGAAAAACCTGGAATCCGTCACAATCCCCGACCGGATGGCGGTGGCGAACATCCCGGAACACTGGAGCGGATTCCTCAGATGAGTTCAAAATCCTCCGACAGCAAGGCCTCGATTTCAGATTTAGAGACCTTGTAAGTTTCCGAGTGGTTGACTATCAGCGTATTGCATAAAAAACAAATCGAAACGGTGATGCTGGCATCGCCGTTTGTAAAAATGATTTGATAGTCGTAGCCGCAGCGATTCAAATTGCCTGCCGGCTTAGGTCTGAACTGCCATTTTTCGACGACAGACTTTAGTTTTTCGGGGTCGTCGAGCAAGTAGTTTCTGGGCGTTTTGCCTACCCGGACGTGATTAGCCACTATTTTGAAATCGGGACTTGGAACGTCCATGCCCGCGAAGATTTTTTTGCGGTCTTCCATTTCCCCAAAAAATGATTTTAAAAAGTCGTTCATGGCTTGACAAATTTTGCCGGATGGTATTTGCGAAGTAAGCCCCCGACCAATCCCATCTTTTCCACCTCCCCACTCCCCCCGACCTTTGCTGCGCTAAAAAAAAGCGACGCAAAGATATGGAAAAAGCGACAAAAAAGCGCCGGACGGTGCCGGAAATGGAAAAATTGATCGGGCAATGGACCTCCGAGGGCGGAAGCCCTTCATCAACTGTAGTGCGCCCCATAAGTTAGACAAAAATTTGAGCGAAAAATCAGGACTGATTTTAAGGCTTCGATGGTATTATGCCAGAAAGTTTTTGGAGAAAACGCCTTCCGGAAAATCCCCGAAAAAAACGAACGGCGCAAACCTTTAAACAAAGCCTTATTTGAGGTTTTTTCGGTATTGTTTTCAAATTTACTTTGAAAAAATGGTGACAGCAACCGAACAGTTTTCAAAAATCACGGATATTGAAATTGACAACCGGGGTGAATTGAGCGATTATCCAAAAGACATGATGGATGAATGGAGCAATCAACTCATAAAACTTGTCTGAACATGGAGTTGATTAATGAATTGAGTTTGCAACCTGCCCCACAGGATACCCATTCGGCAAATGGGTTGATTGATAAGATGATAAAAACGCATGCAAAAGCCAAATCTCTGGGGTTTAAGAAAATCAGATTTCATCGGGTTTTTGAAGAGATTGCCCTGCTAGATGGCTACACATTTCGCGATTGGTTACATAAAACCAATAATCGTTTGTTCAAATATTTGTTATTGGCTGCCAAAGTTTATCCCTTCATCAACGAAGAAGATGAGTGGGCTGAAAACGAATACTTGAGCCGTCGTTATTTTTTTGAAAATGATTTTATCGGCCGAATAGAACCTCAAGGCTTGGCGGCGGCCATTATTTATGAAACGTTGTCCGTGAGTCTGGCCACACACGACTTTTGGAAAAAAGAAGAATTGCCAGTCTTTGTAACGGATGAAACGCCGGAAGGCGTAATGCTTGCCAAAAATATTTTCAATATTTGCGCGGAAACAAGTTTTGAATCGGCAGCCATCCTCGATTTTGTAGGCAGGATTACCGATCCTGTGCTTTTAAAAACTGATATTAAACCGGATGAAAAAGACTTCAAACTGGCATCCACCTACCCCACCAATTCCTTTGCCGTCGCCAATGCAGAATCGCTGGGCGGGTTGCTGCTGAGCATGACTGCAATGGAACGCACCCGCTCGTCGGGATTGAGCAGGCGCACATTGGTGACAGTGCGGTCGCCCTGCACTTTTTTAAATACAAAATAGTGTTTGTCGGCGCGGGCGGCGACCTGCGGGGTGTGAGTGATGCTCACCACCTGGTGGCGCGAACTCAACTCTTTGATGATATTGCCCATGCGCATGGACACATCTCCACTGACTCCTGAATCTATCTCATCAAAAATGAGCGTGGGGAGGGGAATGGCATCGGCCACAAGGCTTTTGGTGCAAAGCGTCAGTCGCGACAATTCCCCGCCGGAGGCCACGTCTTTAATGGGCAGGAAACGGCTGCCTATATTGGTGGCAAAGAGGAATTGCACTTCGTCCAAGCCTACCGCAGACAGCTGTTCTACCGGTTGTATGGATACCTGGAGGCGGGCGTGGGGCATGGCCAACTGCGCCAGCATGTCCTGTACGCGCTGTTCGAAGCCGCCCGCTACCCCTTTACGGCGTTGGCTCAACACGTCGGCCTGGGCGCGCAGGTCTTTTTCGGCAGCCGCAATGCGCCTTTCCAGTTCGGCGATGGTCTCATCTAAGCTGGTAAACCCTTTGAGCTGCTGTTCCAAATGCTCCTGTAGGGCCAAAAGACCCGCTATGTCCGGCACTCCGTGCTTTTTCTGCAATTTATAAAGGACATTGAGGCGCTCCTGCACTTCGCCGATGCGCTGTGGATCGTGTTCGGTGCCTTCACTGATGCGCTCACATTCTTTTGCCACGTCCTGCAATTCCACCAGCACGCCCTCCAATCGGTCGCTGATATGGGACAGGGCGGGCGATATTTTGCGGGTGGCGGAGAGGCTGCGCAGCAGGGTTTGTACCTGTCCGATCATGCTTTGGTCGGCTTCGCTCAGGTGGTTGTAAGCACTGCCGTATTGCCGTTTGATTTCTTCTGCATTGCTGAGGCACACCAATTCTTCTTCCAATTGCTCCTGCTCGCCGGGCATTAAGGACGCTTTTTGCAGCTCTTCATACTGAAATTGGGCAAACTCCATTTCCTTTACGCCGTTTTCGCTGCGCTCGCGCAATTCCTGCCAGCTGCGGCGGTCGGCGCTGTACTGTCGGTAGCCCTGCTGATAGGTTTTGACCAAAGTCGTATTGTCGGCCAAAGCGTCTATCATGCGCAGTTGAAAATTGACATTGTGGATGTCTAAAGTGTCAAATTGCAGGTGCAGGTCTATGAGGTTGTCGGTCAGGCGCTGCAACAGGTTGTTGTTCACAGGGGTGTCGTTGACGAAAGCGCGGCTCTTGCCGGCGGGCGACAGTTCGCGCCGCACCACCACTTCGTCGTCGTAATCCAATTCATTTTCCGAGAAAAAAGATTTCAGGTCGTATTCGCGCACGTTAAAATGCGCTTCCACCACGCATTTTTCCTGATCGTTGTAAAACAATTTGTTGTCAGCGCGCTCGCCCATGACTAAGCCAAGCGCTCCCAGCAAAATGGATTTGCCCGCGCCAGTTTCGCCCGTTACAATGGTCAATTGTTTTGAAAAATCTATCTCGAGATGGTCAATCAGCGCGTAATTGCGTATATGGAGTCGTTGCAGCATAGAAATTACAGGCCGCAAAGATACGCTTTTTGTGGCATCCCCGCCTATAAAAAGACAAGAAAAATGCCATAAAATGCGGCCTCTGACAACCGAAGTCCCTGCTTTGGTGTTTTGCAACACCTGTTGATTCCAATGCCCTCGAAAAACGCCCTTTTTTAAACCTGTTCGCCATGTATTACAAAGAATTTGGTGCCGGCCCGCCCCTGCTCATCCTGCACGGCCTGTTTGGATTTTCGGACAATTGGCAAACCATTGCCAAAACCTTCTCCGACACGCACTTAGTGATTACGCCCGACTTGCGCAACCACGGGCGTTCGCCGCATTTGGAGGGGCATTCGTACCCCGAAATGGCAGAAGATGTGCGCCGCTTTATGGAGGAACACTGGATTTTTTCGGCCATTCTGATGGGCCATTCGATGGGTGGCAAAGCAGCCATGCAGCTGGCCCTCCAGCATCCCGACTTAGTGGAGCGGCTGATTGTGGTGGACATGGCTCCCGGATTGGCGCAGGACAATCATTCCGGCATTTTCGAGGCCCTGTTGTCGCTCAACCTGGCGCAGGTGACTACCCGGCAGGAAATTGACGATCATCTGAGTCGTTCTGTTCCGGAGAAAGGGGTCGTACAGTTTTTACTTAAAAATGTGACCCGCGATGCCAGCGGGGCCTTCCAATGGAAAATGAACCTGCCTGTTTTGTGGAAACACTTCTCCGACATTTTAGCGCCTGTCAGCGGGCCGCCGTTCGAGAAGCCGACCTTGTTTGTGCGGGGCAGCCGTTCCAATTACATAGAAGACACAGATTTTGACCTGATTTACAGCCTGTTTCCGCAGGCAGAAATCGCCACCATAGAAGACGCGGGTCACTGGGTACATGCCGACCAGCCCCGCCGTCTGTCAGAAATGATTACTACGTGGCTCAGCAGGTAGCAGCGCGCACCGGCGATTCCCGCTTTGAAAAAGCAGAAGTTCATTAAGTATTGATAATCAGCAACTTGAATATTAAATCATCAAAATAATTGATAATTTAATTTCCTTTGCGATGTATGGCAAAAACGCTGGCCAAGTGTTTTTTGCCGTACCCAAAATTAAGGCTCAGCCGGATTCTTCCCCGCTACATTGGCAGAATGACACCTTTTAGCATCTTATCTCACGGAAGGGTAAAATCCGATCTGACCAACTCCACCACCTCTGCTTCTTCGGGAATAAAAAGGACTAAGCGTTCGCTTGTCAGGCTCATGACCTGTGCATTCATTCGATCTGTCCAGCTGCCGCGCGGGGCAGGGGGCAGGAATCCGACCGGGTAAATTTTGAGGCTCATGGTGGCAGGATTAAACACATATTGCCGGGATTCCTGGAAAGCCACATGGCCAGTGGTGGTGTTTTTATTGTACAACGCCACAGTACTGTCGGGAAAAAAAACAGCATAGTAGGGAGTGGCTATGGCCTCCGCGATGCGCCGCACTTCTTTGGTGCTGTCGCGCTGTTCCCAGCGTTCAAATTCTCTGGCCCGCCGCTTGCTGTATTCGTCGGCAAATTCGTAATCATAGCCATACCAGCGCCGTGCCCGCTCTTCCTGCACGTGGCGATACACCTGGACGGCCTGCCGCCAGGGTTCCTGTTTTTTGTCCACCTGCACGCCCTGTTCCGCGTATCGGATGACTTCCCAGCGGCCCGCCAAAGTAGCAGGCGCAGAGGGCTGGGCAGCAACAGAAACTGACAAAAGCAGAAACACCATAAAGCACAAAAGCCTAAATTTTTCTGATTGCTCTCGGGCTGCCCTGCCCGCCCGGATTGTAAAATTTGTTTTCTTCATGTCGCAAAGGTAGCAGGAAAATTATTTTTTATATGGCTTAATCACTAAACGCAGCGACTGGTCGTAAGTCAGGTAGTTCCAGACCCAGTTAATAAATACAAATACCTTGTTTTTGGTGCCAATCAGGGCAAACAGGTGTACAAACAGCCACGCAAACCATGCCAGCGCTCCCTGAAATTTCCAAAAAGGCAGGTCCACCACAGCCTTATGTCGGCCAATGGTGGCCATATTGCCGAGGTCTTTGTAGCGGAAAGGCCGGAGTTCGCCTTTTTGAAAGGCCCAGACGGACATGTTTTTGGCCAGATTGGCCGCGTGCTGAATGGCCACCTGTGCCACCTGCGGATGCCCGTTGGGGAAGGCAGCGTCAGTAGTTTGGAAAGCAATATCGCCAATGGCAAATACATTTTCCAAACCCTCCACCTGATTGTAGGCATTGACCCGAATGCGGTTGCCCCGCACAATAGCTGACGCATCGAGACCGGCCAGGGTATTGCCGATAATGCCGGCTGCCCAGATGACTTTTTCAGAATATAATTCGGAACCGTCATCCATATAGACCGTTTGCCCGTCGTAATCTTTGACGACGCGATCTAAGTGGAGGCGCACACCCATTTGTCGCAAAAAGGCTTCAGCAGCAGTAGAGGATTCGTCGGACATGGTATTGAGCAGGCGGTCGTTGCCATGTACTAAGTGGATATCTATCTGTTGCTGACTGAGGTCGTGGTAATCTTTCGGAATGATGTGGTTTCGCATTTCTGCTAATGCACCGGCCACTTCTACACCGGTCGGCCCGCCGCCCACGATCACAATGTCTAAAAAACGCTGTTTTTCCTCTGTATCGGCGGCGGTCACCGCGTTCTCGTAATCTTCAAAAATGTGGTTGCGCAGGTAGAGGGCTTCACTGACCGACTTCATGGGGATGGCGTTGGCGCGTACACGCTCGTTGCCGTACCAATTGGTATCGGCCCCGATGGCAATCACCAAAAAATCGTAGCGCAAGGCCCCTACGGGCGTATGGATGGTGTGTGCCGCCGTGTCCACCCGCTCCACCTGTGTGACCCGCACAAATACGTTATTGCGCTTTTGAAACATTTTGCGCAGGGGGAAAACAATGCTCGACGGCTCTAAGCCTGCCATGGCCACCTGATAGAAAAGGGGTTGAAACTGATGATAGTTATTTTTGTCAATCAGGACCACCTGCAAATTGTTGTTTTTGGATAGTTGGCGGGCTAAATTCAGACCTCCAAAGCCGCCGCCAATGATGACTACGCGCTTCCGGGGGGTGTCGGGTATGTTAAACTGCATGGTGGACTTACAAACAAAAGGAAACAGGCAGAGGGCCAATTTGTTCAGTTCCGCCCCGTCTGATCCGATTTTCTGAAAATTAAAAAAAGATACTATTTTTGCGCCTTCTTTTTATGTACCGGCGGCAAAGTTTGTCCGGTGCCAACACATTCACACCTTTGTTCCTTCGCCTGTCCCTTTTATGCTCCCACGTCGTCGTTTTCTGCAAAATACCCTTTTAGCCACCGGGGCAGCCCTCACCGCCGGTTTGACTGCCGAGGCAACGCCCGCTGTCCCCGCTACCGACCCCGACCCCGCTGCGCTGCGCAAAACAGGTGCTTCCAAAATCAATCTCGGCTTTATTGGCACCGGAATGCGGGGTCAGGGCCATGTTGAACTGGCCCTGATGCGCCCCGATTGTGAAGTGCTGGCCATCGCCGACCCCGATCCGCGCATGGTGGCCGACTGTCTGAAAATTTTTGATGAAAAGGGCAAAAAACACCCCAAAGTGTATGGAAACGGCCCGTATGACTACAAACGCCTGCTGGAAGATAAAAACATAGATGCAGTGGTGATCTCTTCTCCCTGGGAATGGCACACCCAACAGGCGGTAGCGGCCATGCAGGCCGGAAAATACACGGCTTCGGAGGTGGGCGGCGGCTTTTCGCTCGACGAATGCTGGCAATTGGTGAACACCCACGAAGCCACGGGTACGCATTTTATGTTTCTGGAAAATGTGTGCTACCGACGCGATGTCATGGCCGTGCTGCAAATGGTGCGTGCCGGGCTTTTCGGCGAATTGATCCACATGGAAGGCGGCTATCAGCACGACCTGCGGGGCGTAAAATTCAACGACGGCGTTACGCCCTACAATTCCGGGGTGGAATTTGGTGAAAAGGGATTCAGCGAAGCCAAATGGCGCACCAAACACTCGGTACACCGCAATGGCGACCTCTACCCTACCCACGGGGTCGGCCCCTTGGCCATGTATGCCAATATCAACCGGGGAAACCGTTTTCTCTACCTGACTTCCACGGCGAGCAAGGCGCGGGGACTGCACGATTACATTGTGCACCACCCCAAAGGGGGCGACAACCACCCCAACGCCTGCGTACAGTTCAACCTCGGCGATGTGGTGACCAGTGTGCTGAAAACGGCCAACGGCGAGACGGTGCTCCTGTCGCACGACACCAATCTGGCGCGCCCCTATTCCTTAGGATTTCGCGTGCAGGGTACACGCGGCATCTGGATGGATGTCAACAAAAGCCTGATGATAGAAGGCAAAACAAAGGCCCACAGCTGGGAAGAGGCCAAAGCATGGCTGGAACAGCACGACCACCCGCTTTGGCAGCGCTACGGGGCCGACGCACAAACTGCCGGACACGGCGGCATGGACTTTTTTGTATTCCACCACTTCGTGGAAAGTGCCAAACGCAACAGCGCCCCTCAGATTGATGTCTATGACGCAGCCACGTGGCTGGCCATCACGCCCCTGTCGGAAGCCTCCATCGCCACTGGCAGCACGCCCCAGGTGTTTCCCGACTTTACCAGAGGGCGCTGGACGGAGCGCCAGGCGGATTTTGCTTTCGGGGTGGAATAAAAAGAGGGTCTTCCGCGTGCTTTGGGAACGTGGAAGGGAACGGGTGACAGGAAACTCCGACAAAATGCAAAATTCCCCCCCGCGACTGTGGTCGCAGGAGGGAACCATTGAAGCGAAAATTTTTACGTCCGTCTCCTAAGCAGGTGAATAGAAATAAACCGTGTTTTGGTTTGCCACAAATTTGTAATAATCAATGGTTTATGACACTCATCACTCATCGTTTATAACTCATCACTACTTACCGGTCGAATATCATGCGGATTGTACACTCAAGACGGCGCGGATATTGTGCGAAGAGGTGCGATTTTGTACCGTATAATTGGCGCTGAGAACGCCGCCCCTTAGTCCGGTCTCCCAACTTGGGTAGGTGTTGCCATCGCCCGATGTATAAGTAGCATCCAGATTGTCAGCGTTGGAAAAATCGTATTCACCGCGCAAACCCAAATCCAAAATCCAGCGATCTCCGATCTCCCGACTCATGCCCACGCGAACAACACCACCGCCTTGCAATCGCCTGTACAACCAATCGGAGCCTTCCAATCTTTCGTCCCTCAGGGTTTCGGTCTGTGCATAATTCTTTACTAATAGTGTACTGGTACTGTTAACGGTCGTTCCCCAACTGATATATTGTTGCGAATGGTCGCTGTTTATTAAAACATGCTGCTCCCGGTAATGCAATAGCCACGACCCTTGTATTCCCGCTCCGCCATAGAGCCGACTGCGGCCCCACCAGGCGGAATTCCATTCAAAAAAAAGCGGCAGACGCAAATACTGTAGTCTTGTGCGTAGTGTATGTGAGGAAGAAGCAGAAATAAAGCGTGTAAAATAACGCTGTTCCTGTATGCTCCAGCTCATTTCTGCGCGTACTGACCATCTTTCGGAAAAGCCGTAGCGTAGCACCCCTCCGACCCCCAATCCGGTGGGTTTAAAAATATGCTGGTCATCCACTACAAATACAGAGTATCTGACCTGCGGCTCTGTCTTTACCTTATTGGGTGCATAATCCGTTTCGTTATACAACCAATAGTGAAAAGGCTGCAAGGTGATACCTCCCGACCAGCCTTCCTGTCCCACAGCAGCCACAGAAAGGGCGGACAGGAAGAAAAACAGGAAAAAGAAGCGAAGCATATTTATTAAAATTTTAAATTATAATATATTGATTATCAATAACATGTCAGATGCTTCACTCTGTTCAGCAGGACACCCGTCGGGGGGAAGGGGAAGACAGATGATCAAGCGCCCTCCACCACCAGCACAATTTCTCCCTTCACGCCTTTCTGCTCAAACCACTGTTTCAGTTCGGCCAGGGTGCCGACTTTTACTTCTTCGTGCAGCTTGCTGATTTCCCGCGCCACGCAGGCCCTGCGCTCAGGCCCACAGAAGGTGGCCAGCTCTTCCAGACACTTCACCAATCGGAAAGGCGATTCGTAGAGGATAAACGTACAGTCCAGAGCCGCCAGGTATTTCAAACGCGTCTGGCGGCCTTTTTTGTGCGGCAAAAAACCGTCAAAATGAAAGCTGTCCGCCGGGAGGCCCGAAGCCACCAAAGCCGGGACAAACGCCGTGGCCCCCGGCAGGCATTCCACCCGAATGCCCCGCCGCTGACAGGCCCGCGCCAGCAAAAAACCCGGATCGCTGATGCCCGGCGTACCGGCATCCGAAATCAGCGCCAGGGTGGCCCCTGCGGCCAGTTCATCCGCGATGCGCTCCACCACCGCGTGTTCATTGTGGGTATGAAAGGCCCGCAACGGCGTGCTGATGCCATAATGATCGAGCAACCGCCGCGATGTGCGGGTATCCTCCGCCAATACCGCCGATACTTCTTTCAGTATCCGCAAGGCCCGCAGGGTAATGTCTTCCAGGTTGCCAATCGGCGTGGGAACGAGATAAAGCAAAACTTAATTGTTAATTGTTAATTGTTAATTGTCATTGCCCATCGTTTCTTTCAGCCACTGAAAAAACACGCGCTGCCAGAGTACACTGTTTTGTGGTTTGCTCATCCAGTGACCTTCGTCGGGAAAAGACAGAAACTGCGAGCGGATGCCGCGCAATTGGGCGGCCTGAAAAGCCTGCATGCCTTCGCCAAACGGCACGCGAAAGTCTAATTCATTGTGAATCACTAAAATAGGGGTGTCCCATTGGGACACGAAGCGGTGCGGGCTGTGCTTCCTGTACATCTCGGGCTGGTCTTTTTGCCAGTAAGCGCCCACAAAATCGTTGTGGGGAAACCAGACTTCCTCGGTGGTGCCGTAAAAACTCTCTAAATTGAAAAGGCCGCAATGGGAAATGAAACTTTTGAAGCGCTTCTGGTGGTTGCCCGCCAGCCAATAGACGGCGTAGCCCCCGAAGCTGGCCCCGACGGCCCCCATGCGCGCAGCATCCACATAGGGCTTTTGGGCAGCGTAGTCGGTGGCATCCAGCAGGTCGCGCATGGCCCCGCCGCCCCAGTCGCCGATGATGGCATCGCACCACGCCTGCCCTGCCCCCGGCATCCCGCGCCGACAGGGGGCAATGACGACATAGCCCTGTGCCGCCATCAGCTGAAAATTCCAGCGGAAGGAAAAACCCTGGCTGAGGGACGACTGGGGGCCGCCCTGACAGTAGAGTAGGGTCGGATATTTCTTCTTAGGATCGAAATTGGGCGGCAGCACCATCCAGACGTTCAGGTTGTTGCCGTCGGTGGTACGCACGGTGTGGCGCTCGACAGTGGCCTTAGCGATGTTGTTCCAGGGATCGGCGGTGACAAAAGACAAAGGGCGGGCCGCCCCGCTGCGGGTGTCAATGGCATAGACTTCGGGCGGCCGGGTCATGGTGGTGCGCAGCACAAAAGCCTGCTCAGACCGCAGGGGAGGCACTAAGAGGCCGCTGTAATCGTGTTGGCCTTCGGTGAGGCGGCTCACTTTGCCGTCCTGCAGGCGGATTTGGTAAAGCTGGTAGGTGAAATTTTCGGAACTGAGAAAATAGAGCGATTTACTGTCGGCGGCCCATTGCGGGTGGTTGGCCTCAAAGGTCCATTCGGCGGTGAGATCGCGCCGCTGCTGGGTGGCCACATCCAATACCATCAGGCGGGTGCGGTCGGCCTCGTACCCGGCACGCGCCATGCTCGTCCAGGCGAGGGTGCGGCCATCGGGCGAAAAAACGGGGTCCTGGTCATAGCCCGGCAGGTCTTCGGTGAGGTTGAGGGTTTTGCCCGACTTCAATTCATAGACGTAGAGGTCGGAATTGGTGCTTTGCGCCGCTGCGGTGCCGGAGAGTTTGCGGGAGGTATAGACAATGAAGCGGCTGTCGGGACTCCACGTGATTTGCTCCATGCCGCCGAAAGGCATAAGCGGGCTGTCGAAAGGCTCGTTCTGAATATTGCGCGGGGTGCCTTTCAGTTCTCCGTCGGCGTATTCTGCCAGGAAAATATTGCTGTACTGACCATCGTTCCACGACTTCCAATGCCGATAAAAAAGGCCGTCATACAGGCGACCCGAGGTATTGGGGAGATCAGGGTACAGGCTTTGCGCAGTGAGGTCATGGGCCACCCGACGCGTGAACAAGAGGGAACGTCCGTCCGGGGCATATTTAAAACCCGACATGGTTTCGGTACTGACCTGTCTGGCTGCTGCATTTTCTGCACCCACGGGTATTTCCCATAAATAATCGTCCTGCAGGAAGCCGATGCGTTGCCCGTCGGGGGTGAACGCCGCGTTGCTGCTGCTTTTGGCGGGGTCAGAAAGGGGCCGCGTGGTGCCGCCGGCTGTTTCGGTCAGGTAGAGTACGCGGTTGCCCTTGTTTTCCTCCAATCGGTAGCGCTGCACCGCATAGACCACATAGCGTCCGTCGGCAGAGACGCATTCTAAGGCCACCCGACCCGTTTGCCAGAGCAACTCCGGGGTAAGGGTCTGTTGCTGGGCAGAAAGCGCGGAGAGAGCGGACATAAAAAACAGGGCGGTGAGAATAAGCAGGTCGGATGTGCGCCAACAAGCGCGAAAGGCCCGCTTGGGGCCGCCGGGAAGCGATGTGAAAACAGTATTTTTGTGTGGCATATTCCGGTGAGATGGTTGCACAGCCCCAAAGGTACAACAATTGCTTATTTCACAGTCTTTTTGGAGACAAATCCGCTGTCTTTTAAACACTGTCATCTGCCGACTTTGATGCCCGGACACTCCGGGCCGGGGCACCAATGGCCGGATAGGCATTTTCAAACAAAAAGGCGGAAGGCGAAATCGGCAGCACTCAGGCAGATATCTCTATGGAAATCGTCCAACTTCTCCAATCGCGCCGGCTTTTTTCCTGACGGGGGGCCAATTGTCGCAAAACGGAAGCGTGGGGATCATACAGACCCGCCTGACACACGGAGTCTGTATCTAATTTACCGGTTGCAACAATAATTTTAAAAAATTCCCTGATTTGGGCAATGCCCTTTGCTAAGTCGTCAGCACTGGAATAGTTCTATACTGGTATCCTTCGGACAGGTCACGTTTTTTGCCCCAAATGCACCGGAACAAAACCCTGTGGAAGATGCAGCCTCATTTAAGCAAATGCGCTAAGCCCAGAGAAGTCAGGGTGCGCATATCCAAATTGCCGACAGGAAGTCCCCGTTTTTGCTGATAACGCCTCAGGGCGGAAGCAGTAAGGGCATCCAACTCCCCGGAGAGGGACACTGTGGAGTAGCCCGCTTTTTGCAGCGCCGTTTGTATCTCCCGGATGGTCCGGGGATAGAGGTGATCGGCACACAATACCCGGAGCCACTTATGAGGCGATTGTCGCGGGACAAGCGTTTCAACCAAGGTCACCTCCCATATGAAGTCCTTGTTGAGGGTGGTATCCTTTACCACGACGATCAGGGCAGAGGAGTCGAAGGGATCGTAGTAAATGCTGTCTAAGCCCGTTGTGGTTTTCGGATCGCCAATAAACAGGGGGTAGCTGGTTTCGTGCCTGATGACCGAATCTGCTAAGTAGCATTTGGCATAGCACTTGCCGGGCTGAGCGTCCGGTATCTCTGCGGGTGCCTGTGCGGCGAGCATTCCGCTGTAAAGAAAAAAGAAAAAATGTTTCATTGCAGTTAAATTTGATAAAAATATTTGTAAAAAACGAAAATGTGAAATTTCAAGCAGGGGATTCGGTTCCTTGGGTGTTGTTCCGAGATACACGAAGCCTTTTTCTATAATGAAAGAGTCTTGCACTTGTCAGCATTTAATTGCCCAATGACACAAAAACCGGATAGTGGTCGGAAAAGCGACCGTGTACAGTGCGGTGTGCATGTATTTTAAAAGCCGGGTCGGTCAGTACGTAGTCAATGCGCAGGAAAGGTAGTATACCCGCGAAGGTGGTACCCAGACCAAGGGATTTTTCCGAAAAGCTATCCTTCAAATGGGCATTGAGCAGGCGATACACGTATGAATTGGGCGTGTCGTTGAAGTCGCCGCAGAGAATGACCGGATGGCTACAGGCAGCGATATGTTCGTTGAGGCGTTGTGCCTGTTCGGCGCGCACTTCGGTAGCCCTTCCCACCTGTCCGAGTACTAAGCCGATGTCGTGCCAGGTTTCTTTGTCCTCTATTTCCCCTTCCTCAATCACTTTTTCGGTGGCATTGGTCACTTTATTAGACTGCAAGTGTACGTTATAGACCCGAATCAGCTGTTTGCCAATGCGCACATCCACCCAAAGGGTCGAATTGGCGGTTTTTCCAAAGGGAATGTCTCCACCCCCCTCCATGGGAAAACGGCTAAGAATGACGGTTCCTTTTTTCAGGTTAAATGTATAGGGGTACTGCATTTTTTGGGCCAGCAGGCGATAAAAAGTACCCCCGGTCTCCTGGGTACACAGAATATCGGGAAAACCGTTTTCCTGTAAAAAACGTGCGTAGGAAGAAGCCGTTTTTTCGTATAGGGCATCGGAGCGGCGTTGTCCGCGAAACAGGCCACCGAGGTTGTGGGTAGCAACTGTAATGGCCGTTTCCGGAACGGTGTCTTTACCGACATCAAAGCCGATGAATCCGGTGACGTATTGCCAGCCAAAGACAATCATGCCGAGGTGATAAAGTGCAAAGCGATTGCGCCGCCACACCCAAAACAGGCAAAAAAAAACATTGAGCAACAGCAGCCACGGAAAAGCCGTGCCTGCAAAGGAGATCCAGGGAAAGGTAGTGGGGTTGACGAAGGGACATATATAGCTGAGCAGGGTCAACACCACCACCACAGCACTCATAATTCTGACGCTGTGTTTAATCAAATACCGAAAGCCGCCCATCATAGAGATCGTCGTTTATGTGGCCTTATCTTTTGGAAGCTTCAAAGAGGAAATCTTTTTCCTCCTGAGTCAGGTTTTCGTAACCGTTTTCTTTAATTTTATCTAAAATGGCATCTAATCGTTCCTGAAAAGAAATGGACGGGCCGCTGTCGCTCACTGCCTCCGGGGCAGCGCCGCCTTTGGTGGCACGAAAAGCAGGCTGGCGGCGGCGTTGCGGAATGGGCTTGCGCCGGGTAGTTTTTGAAAATATTCCGAGAAAACGGTCTAAAAGTCGGTTTACCCGGTCAGCCCAGTCCTTGCCATCGCGCAGTTGATAGATCAGCAGGCAGCCCATCAGAAAGCCGCCGAGGTGGGCTGCATGACCGCCCGTATTTTCCTGATTGGCGATGCCCACAAAGTCTAACAACAGCATCACGAAAACAATGTATTTGACTTTGACTTCGCCCAGTAAGATCAAGGCCACCCGGTAGTCGGGGGCGAGAATCAGGGCAGTGCCGGCTAAGGCCATCACGGCTCCGGAAGCGCCCAAAGCATATCCTCCGATGTGTGGGAAAAAGTGGGCCGATATCAGATAAATAATATTGCCGGTCAGGCCGCCCAGCAGGTAGGTGGGCAGAATTTTGCGGTCGCCAATCAGGTCGCTGACAATACTGCCAAAAAGATACAGCCCGATCAGGTTATTGATCAAATGGAAAATGCCCTGATGCAGAAAAATGCTGGTTATGACCGACCAGGGTTGCCACACGAGGGTTTTGAGGTTGCCCGGCATGCAGAACCAGTCCAAACCTTTGTGAAACACCTCATACATCAGCTCGCGGTTGTAGCCCAATATCAGGAAAACCAGCAGATAGCACACATTTACCAGCACAAATACAATGAAATTGATGATGACCAAACGGGTCACCGTATTGCCGGTACGCATGGCGTATCTGAAGTCATCCCAAAAGGAACCGAATAATGCCATAGATTTTTTTTAAGGTTTCAATATGACCAATCGCTTGGTACCGACCGTATGTCCTTTGCCGTCCACCAAACTGTACAGATAGGTACCCTTACTAAATTTATCCAGATTGAGCGGAATGGAGTAGTTGCCCGACAGATTATAATTTTGCCGCCAAATAACTTTTCCGATAATATTATATATTTTCAGGGTATATTCGCCTTTGGGCAGGTTGGTGCATTCAAAGCGCACTTTTTCCACAGCCGGATTGGGATATGCCTGAATATTGGCCGCACCCGGCGACTCTGCCTCTTCGGCGGCCACGACCCTGTTGTTTTTGAAGCGCACATTTTCGACTTCTGACAGACTGTTGCTCATGGTCGCCACTGCAATTTCCTCTTTGGCGTTGTTGCTGTAAAAGCGATAGGTAATGGTAGTATCCGCCTGAAGGAAAGCGCCCAGATTGCCCCCTACACCCCCGCTTCCGGAAATGGGAATCCACCCCACGAAAGGAACTTTTACATCTATGGAGGGCGTGGTGTAATCGGTGCGCTTCATCCGCATCACCGAATAAGAACCACCCGGTATTTTGCAGGTACCCCAACCGTCTATCACTTCTAAGCGCTGGGTATTGAGGGTAAATCGAAGAGAATCGGGTTTAATAGGAATTTGTGACAGGAGGGCAGGTGGCAGGTCACTGCCTGCAAAAGGCACCACAAACTTGCTGGTCTGCTGATAAATATCGAAGAAAGGCAATGGTGCCCGCCTTTCTACAAGCGGAGGCAGGTTTTTGGAGGTAATTGCCAAATTGAGTGTAGCCTGTGTGCCGGTGAAGCCTAAGTTTTCCCAGCGCCCGGTATTGCCGTTGACAACGACGTTATAATACGTTTCGCCAGCGGCACTGATCAAGACCAGATCCGCCCCGGGGTACTGTGCGGCCTTAGCACCTTCGGCAGCCGGGCGATAAATAATTTCGCTGGTCTGTACAGGCTTCAGGGCACTAAAATCCCACGTCTGACTGCCACCCGGCGGCGTAGCCGGGTCAACCGAAGCAGCCGGATTATTGTCCGTAGCCAGCCGCAGGGTGTCGCCTGCTTTGGGGAAAGAGGCAGGCGTAATGGTGGTTTGTGCAACAGCGCCGATGTAGAAGGCAGAGAAAATAGCCAGTAGCATTCGTCTCATTGTAAAAGGTGGATAATTTCGCCATAAAGGTACGAATTTTCTTCGCAAAAACCATGCTGAAAACAGGAATTTGGACAAAATACCGATCTGTAAGACGAACAGTGGGATACAGTTGTGCTTGACGGGACAGAGATTAAAAGAAACAGGAACAAACATCATGTCCGCGTGGGCCATCTGCCATGATACAAACAACAGCGAATTGGTTGCATCAGGATCGGAGTACCACGCGGACATTTTTTTAAACAGAAGCGGAAGCACCCTATACCATAGCGGCCAATTGGGCCAAACGGGCCGAATAGCCTGCCTCATTGTCGTACCAGCCTACTATCCGGCAGGTACTGCCATTCACCTGGGTAAGAGGCGCGTCGAATATACAGGAGTGTGTGTTGCGCACGATGTCGCCCGAAACGATTTCGTCGGTGTTGTATTCCAAAATGCCTTTCAGGTGCGTGTCGGCAGCAGCCTTAAATGCCGCGTTGATCTCTTCCACCGAAACCGCAGATTTGAGCGTAGCCACCACATCGGTCACGGAGCCGGTAGCCACCGGAACGCGCATGGAATGGGCAGCAATTTTGCCCTTGAGGTGTGGAGCCACCATCGTCACGGCCTTAGCCGCACCGGTACTGGTCGGCACAATATTCATGGCAGCGGCGCGGGCGCGGCGCAGATCGCGGTGGGGTCCATCCTGCAAATTTTGGTCGGCTGTATAGGCGTGGATGGTGTTCATAAAGAACTGTTCCACCCCGAATGCTTTATCCAATACCATAATCATGGGTACTAAGCAGTTGGTAGTGCAGGAGGCATTGGAGATGACCTTGTCGTCGTCTTTGATGTTTTCGTGGTTGGCACCGATGACGATGGTCGGCACGTCGTCTGCTTTGGGTGGTGCCGAAAGGATAACGCGTTTGGCGCCGGCCTGCAAGTGCAGCCCCGCCTTTTCTTTGTCTAAGAAGATACCCGTACACTCCAGCACTACGTCCACCTGCATGTCTTTCCAGGGGAGTTCTGCCGGATTTTTGACCGCCAGACCGGCGATCCGCTGCCCGTTGACGGTGATGGAATTTTCGTCGGAAGAGACCGTGCCGTCGAAACGCCCGTGCATGGTGTCATATTTCAGCAGGTGGGCTAAGGTATGATTATCTGTCAGGTCGTTGATGGCCACAACTTCCACGTTCTGGTTTTTAATCAGGTTGCGGAAGGTCAGGCGACCAATACGGCCAAAGCCGTTAATAGCGATGCGTTTTTTTGCCATTTTTAAGTAAAATTTGTAAAATTTCTGCGGTTTTAACGTAAAAATTTGAAGCGCTGCAAAGATACGGAAACCTCTGCAAGATGCAGTACGATTACGGTCTTAAATTTTCCGTAATATTACTTATTTGCTCTTTTGACAGGGGAGGGGCTTTCTGCCCGCCCCGTCAAAGCGCCTTTACAAAACAGACATTACCCGAATGGTAAAAACAACATCAGAGCAGATATTCGGACTGCTCGCTACGGAAGCGAATGCTAAGTGCACACCTCCGGTCATCAATGGAGAGATGATCTGTTTTAAATTGCCTTCGCGGCTATTTTATTTTGTACTGTATGCCCAGATTTACATCAAAACGCCGATACCACCCGCTGAGGTTCTGCGCATCCACTTTTGTATTCATTTGCAAATCCGCTCTGGGACGCAGCAGGATCGTCCACCGGGGTGCCACCTGACAGCCTACAGAGACCGTTCCCCGCAAGCCCAGCCCAAATTTTTGGAAAGGAGCGGCCTGATGTTGGGAGTCGAAAGCGACAATCTGCCCGGAAGTATTCAACACTTTTCCCGATTGCAGGGTGGTGAGATAGAACGCAGGCCCGGCCGTAAACCCATAGACCAGCCTGCCCCGTTTGTGTTGAAGCCCAAATTCAAGAGGTAAGGCCCATTGGCGATATTGGTTGTAATGGATGACCGTGCGTTCTTCCCGTACTGTCACTAAGGTGTCGCCATAAATCCTTTTTAAAGTATCAACAGGATTATGGATATTCACCACAATAGCCATCAACTGGTTTTTTTTCAATACCTGCACATCCCGCACCTGCTGATAATCGAGTTTGGACCAAAAGGTATGGTGTTCCAGCCCTGTTTGCAGAAATCTGTGTTGCCCGAAAAATCGGGTCAGGTAAATTCCGTTGTTATAGCCGCCCAGAGATTTTTCTGTCCGGCTTTTTGCATCAGCAACAGAATCGAGCGCAGAGGAGCGATAACGGAATGCCATAGAGCCTGCCCCGCTCGCGATGCTCAGGCACCACAGCGGATGTGTGCGTTTTTTGGGCGGGAGGATGTATTCAGTCGGGGCGGTGATGGTTTTGTGCAAAGATGAAAGTTGGAAAGCGGGGGCCGGCTGCCTGTGGGAAGGGGGCAAAAGTGCTATGGAGAGGGGGGGGCTATTCAGCCACGTATTGACCGGGTTACGGACTTCGGGGGAGGCTGTTTGCCCGGCTCCTGACGAAGCAGTGGCGGGAAAGTCGCTGAGGGCGCGGGGCGTTGCAGCGGCAGCAGGAGCCTCTGTCTGCCCTTTCGTGAGTGTTGTCTCTTTAGCGGATTGATCCAAAACAGACGCTGAGTGTGCCGGGACGGGTTCGGATTTAGGGAGGGGTACAGCACCCTGCGCTTCTGCCTGCGGAAGCGCAGGCGTTGCGGTATTTTGAGCAAAAGAAGCGACAAGACCTGGCGCTGCCCCCTTGTCGGCTTGTAACGAAACAGCGGGATGTTGCCCGGCTGCTGCGAAAGCATCCGGCTGGTCGGCGCTGGTTGCCTGTCCTTGTCCTTGCTGCTGCTCTGTATTTGGAGAGGTGGACGTATGCACTAATCCGGTCGGGCTGGCTAAAGGAAGCGCCTGAACGCCCGCACGGGGCGCAACCTGCTCCTCTACATGCACCCGGGAGGCAGAAACTACAGGGGCATTGTCATTTTTCTTATCTGTGTGCAACAAGGCGTAGCCGAGCCAAATGCCTGCCACAACGGCCATGAGGCCGAGCCACTTGCAGATGGTGCCCACCGACGTTTGAGGCGCTTGCGGAGAAGGTGTTTCGTCAGCATCCAAGCCACGTGCAATGGATTCCCACAGATTTTCCTGATCTTCAGGTTTAGCAGGAATGGTTCGATTTGCAAACCTTTTTTTGTATTCGTTTTCCCAAAAAGTCATGGTCGTTAGTTGAAAATATGTGTAAGATTGTACACGCCGTAAATCAACTGGTCTTTGTAGCCAAAAGTTTGTTTCAACCACGCTTTGGCCCTGGATAATCGTTGTCTGGACAGCGCTTCGGTTATTCCCAGAATTTGTGCTATTTCTTCGTGCTTATACTCGTCTATAATGTAGAGATTAAATACTTCAAAATAATCTTTCGGCATTTTCTTCAGGACGGATAAAAGATATTCGTCCGTAATGTCCTGCGCCACAGGCTGATTGACCAATAAATCGTTTCCGGCCGATTGAATTTCGAGGAAAGGAGGAGAAACAACGCGGCGGTTATAATTAATGGCATTATAGATTACAATTTTAGCGGCCCATTGGGCAAAAGGGGCACGGGCGGCATCATACTTTTCTATATTTTTAAATATTTTTATAAAACTTTCCTGTAATACATCCCCGCTATACGAAGTATCGTGCAGGTAGCGTTCCGCCACTGCACTCAAATAAGGAAGCAATTGACTATATAATTGTCGCTGGGCCTGCCGGTCGCGGGCCACACATGCCTGAATTATAGAATTACTTATATTCATGAACACACAATCGGTGAAAGAAAAGATACCTCAGCACCCGGTGCCACAGGAGGCTTGCTGAAAGGTGCTGAGGTATTATAGTATAAGATGCTGCTTAGGGTTTGAAACTGTCGCTGATACTGCAACCCTTGGAATCGGTAACGGTGACTGTGTAGGTGTTACCGAAGGTGACGGCAATAGAGGCCGTTGTTTGTGCATTCGACCACAGATACACGTAAGGGGAAGTACCACCTTCGGCCTTTGCTGTCACAATGTAGGCAACCCCGGTAGTATCCTGCAAAAACCGGACTTTCAGACTGCTGCAAGGGTTGGTGTTGGTGGGGTAGATGATACTGCCCAGGCTCGAACAGCCATTGGCATCGGTCACTGTTACTCTGTAGGTACCGGGTACATTAACAAGCGTGGAAGCAGTGGTGGCACCATTCGACCAATTATACGTGTAGGGGGGTACTCCGCCGTTGACGGAGGCGCTGAGCGCACCGTTGGCAGTTGCCGTTACGACGACAGTAGAAGAGTCACAAGGCGGCTGGCTGATGCTATAACGGGCTGTAGCTGTACATCCGTTAGAGGAAGATATGGTCACAGTATAGGTATTGCCACTGGTACCCCCTGTTAAAACGGGCGTAGTGCCGCCATTCGACCAACTGTAGAGGTAAGGTGCTGCGCCGCCGATCGGAGAAGCCACAATGACTCCGCTGGGTTCCGGGCTGACCACTGCATAGAAGGATTTGCAGGGATCCACCTTATAGGTAGCAGAGGCTTTACAGCCGCTGGCATCGGTAATCGTGACTGTATGAGGCCCGTTGTTGGCTACTGAAATCTGCGCAGTCGTGGCACCATCGGACCAGACATAAGTGTAAGGAGCCGTCCCTCCGCCGATGCGGGTCTTCAGAGTCAGAGGGTTGCCGGAGGAGTCCACAAGGATAATGGCGACAAAAGAATCGCAGGCGACGTTGTTCGTTTTCGGGATGACATTTCCGCCGGTGGTATCCGTAATATCCACGTTTTCCTTGTTACAGGCGCTGAATACTGCGAACAACGCGACGAGCAGGATTAAGACATTTCTGAAATTCATGTTGAAAAAGCAAATTAATATCGTTAGAAAATGCAGTCAGTTCGAATTGACATTTGCTATATAATACACAACTTCCTGTAAGAACGTGACAAACGCCTTTTACTTTTTTTAAAAAATTTTCAGCACACTCCGGTTGTACTTCTAACAGGGGACATCGGCGGAGGAATCTGCTTTTCCGAACTGCTTCCCGTCTAAAGGCAGGATAGTGATAAATTTGCCCCCTTGAAACGCTTCCTGTAAACGTTATTGTGCCAAAAAACGTTTATATCCCCAACGAAGAAAGAGGATCGGGTGTACGCCCGAAAATAAATTGCAAAAAAGACGATGACAGGAATTTTTACACCCGCCACCTCCCCTATCCTGTTTGCAAATAGCAGGCTACTGTGGTTCACCGCTGTTTGCATGTGCTTTCTGCAAGGCAACATACGGGCGCAAATGCCCGTCGGTACGGATACCCTCTACGGCAACGAATGGACACAGGAGGAGCAACGCTGCCTGAAAATAAAAGTGGCCCGCACAGGGGTGTATCGCATCGGGGTGCCGGAGCTGGCGGCCGCCGGATTACCGCCGGGTACAAACGGCAGTCAGTTGCGGCTTTTTTCGCTGGGCCGGCCCCGGCCCCTGTACGTCAGTCAGGCGGGCAGCCTTGCAGCCACCGACTTCGTCGAATTTTATGGAAACCCCAACGAAGGCACACTGGATCGTTACCTTTTTGAGCAGCCCGCCACCCAACAGGTCAACCCGGAGTACAGCCTGTTCAATGACACGGCGGTCTATTATTTAGTATGGAACCGTACCGATGTAACAGCCAATTTTTTGCAGGCTGTCCCCAACGACCCGACCAATTTGCCTGCGGCCGCCCCGTGGTGCCGGAGTACGGTGCGTCAGGTGTTTTCAGGCACCCACGTACAACGCGAAGTACTGAATTATATCAATTATTCGCTGTTTGTGGGCAACGGGTTTGCAGGAGAGGCCACCACTCAGTCGGTACGCAGCCTTGATTTGCCCGACATCGTTGCAACGGCTCCTGCGGCCCTCGCCTCTGTACGCTATACCAGCCCCGCCTTTGGCCTGCACAAAACGGAAGTGTCCTGGTTCGACAGCCTCTATCACCAACACGAGTTCACGGGGTGGCGCGTACAGGAGGACTCTTTCAGCCTGCCCGCCGCCCGCCTGCGCCCGGTAGTTCCCCTTAAAGTGCAGTCCCTTGCGGGAGGCAGTGATTACCACCATTTGGCTTTTGCGTCCATTCGCTACGGGCGCGGTTTCCAGTTCGACATGAAAGAAGGGATGTTCTTTTTCGAAATGGAACCCGCCGGTCAGTCGGAGTATATAGAAATAAAGCCGCACAACCTGCAAGGCAACCGGGCCATTCTGTATGATTTGACAACCCGCACCCGCATGGAAGCCACAGCAGACAACAACGGCCTGCTTCGTTTTGCCCTTTCCCCATCCGGCACGCTGCGGCAATGCGTGTTGGTGAGCAGCAACAACGGATGGCAAAAAGCAGCGGTACACCCCGTCGCCACCCGCTTTGAGGACTGGCGCAAGGCACAGGCCAACTACGTGATCGTATCCGCACGTTCGCTGCGCGGCGGCACCGATCCGGTGGCCGCCTATGCCGCCTATCGCAGCAGCGACGCGGGCGGACGCTACCGGGTGCTGACGGTCAACATCGAAGACATCACAGATCAGTTTGGCTATGGCGTTGATTTTCAACCCATTGCCCTGCGCAACTTTTTGCAGTACTATAAAAAACACGTTCCTGCGCTTTCCCATGTATTGGTGATTGGCAAAGGGTTGGACTACAACATTTTCCGCACTTCCACGGATCAGAAACAGTACGCAGATTCTCTGTTTTTTGTCCCTTCCTTCGGGGCACCTGCCTCCGACTGGCCCTTTGCCATGCACAGCAATGGCCTGAGCGAGCCGCTTTTTGCCATCGGGCGCATTCCCGTCAGTCAGCCCGCAGAAATTGAATATTATTTGGAAAAGGTGAAAACCCACGATGCACAACGCGCAGGCGCAGGCCAAAGCGTGGCGGAGCGAGCCTGGATGCGGCGGGTGCTGCACAACAGCGGCGGGGCGACTGGCAGCGGCGAAAACCAGATTATCCGCAGCTATACAACGGGCATGGCCCAGGTGCTGAGCAACAGCAGGTTCGGGGCTGACGTGACCAGCTTTTATAAAACCTCCAACGACCCTATTCAGGTGGCAGCCTTCGACAAAATGTTGACCGAAGTGAACAAAGGTGTGGCACTCTGGACGATTTTTGGCCACTCTTCGGCTTATTTTGTAGATTTTGAAATCGGCCTGGTGGAAAACTACGACAACCGCGACCGCTACCCCATGATGATGGTGCTGGGCTGCTATGCAGGCTCCTGCTCCAACAACCTGAAGGGCCTCGGCGAACAATTTTTGCTGGCCCCCCGGCGCGGAGCCATTGCCTACACCGGCACCACCAGTGCAGGCTACATTTCAGACCTCAACACTTACGCCCGACAGTTCTACGACCTGTTGGGCAACAAAGAATATGGCCAGACCCTGGGCCAACAAATGCGCCGCAACATCGCAGACACCTATCGCAACGCGGGTGTGGGCATGGCAGGGGTGTTGCACCAGGGCCTGCTACAGGGCGACCCCGCCCTGCGCCTTTATCCGCACCCCGGCCCCGACTACCTGATAGACGAACAGTCGGTTCGGGTACATCCGGCACCCGCCAACACCGGAGCCGCCACAGTACACCTGTCGTTCGACCTGGTCAATATCGGGCGCAACGACGGCGACAAAGTGGCCCTGCGCATTGAACAGCGCCTGCCGGATGGCAGGGTGGTGCTGCGTCTCACCGACAGCGTGCAAACCGCCCCCTACCGCACTGCCCTGCAATACGAAGTACCGGTGGCGAATACCCCTACGGGATTCAGTCGCTTCCTCATTACGGTGGATCCGCTCAACCGCATTGCCGAATTGCCCGCCGCCGCAGAACAAAACAACGAACTGACCCTGGCTTCCGGCGAAAAAGGCGTGGAGGTGTATTTCTATTCCGACGATGTACAACCCGTATTTCCCGAAGATTTTGGCATTGTGGGCAGGGAAAAAGTGACCCTGTATGCTTCTACGGTCAATCCGACGGCCCCGGAACAGTTTTACCAGATGGAAATGGACACCACAGAGCATTTTTCCAGCCCATTCCTGTTAAAACACCGCTTTCAGGCTTCGGGGGGACTGCTTTCGTGGCAGCCCGACCGCCTGCTGCAACCTGAAAAGGTCTATTACTGGCGCATTGCCCGCGACAGTTTGGTGGATGGCGCTTTGCTGTGGCGCACGCGCTCCTTTGTTCACTTAAAAACAGGCGAACAGGGATGGAACCAATCCCATTACGGGCAATTCAAAACCGGCGTACTCTCCAATCTGCGGGCAGACGAAGCCCGGCGTACCCTGGAATTTACGGACAACACGGGCTATTTTTCCTGTCAATTGGCCTACCTCGGCGTGGAACGCTTCCCAAGTCTGCAAAATGCTTTTTACGAGGGCGTGGTGGGCGACTGGGGATGGGGCATCCGGGAAGCGGGACAGGGCGTGGGCCTGATTGTCATCAATCCCGCCAGCGGGCGCTTGGTGGTCAATCCGGCCAATGGCCCCTACAGCCATTCCACCCGACAGGACATGACCGCTTTTTACTTCAACACAGCCGACCCACAGAAGCGCCGCCTGCTCATGGATTTTATCGAAAACGCCATTCCCGACGGCTATTATGCGGCCCTCATGACCCTGACCCGCTTCGACGACCCCACGGGATTTGCCCCTTTGCAGTGGGCCGCTGACTCGATCACCTACGGCAAAAACCTGTTTAGTGTTTTAGAAAGACAAGGTGCCAGACAGGTGCGCGAAGTGCTGAATTTTGACAAAATACCGCGTCCATACGGGCTTTTATTCCAAAAAGGCAACCCCGCTTTTGCAAAAGATACCCTTTTGGACAGCCCCAACGAAGCCATTCTGCTCAATACTTCGATACCGGGGCGCTGGACGGAAGGGCTTTTTGAAACCCAGGCAGTGGGGCCTGTGAAGGCGTGGAAAAGACTGCTGTGGGACACGGACACACCAGATGCCCCCACCGATTACGCCGCCTTGCAGGTGGTCGGGGTACGCCCGCCCCTGCCCGACACGGTTCTGCTGACCCTGACTACCGACCGCACCTACGACCTCGGTATTTTGAATGTGGATGCCTTTCCACAGTTAAAGCTGCGCTACGAAACCCGCGATACCGCCAGGCGTACCATGACCCCTGCGCGCTACCTGCGCATCCTGTACGATCCCCTGCCCGAAGGTGCGCTGCATCCGGCCCAACAGTTTGTGTTTCACAAGGATACCCTGCAGCAGGGCGAAAACCTGTGGCAACGCATGGCTTTTGTAAACGTCTCAGAGGTGCCGATGGATTCGCTGACGGTGCAATACCGCGTGGAAAGTCAGTCGGGCGGTGTAGTACCTTATAATGTGAAAACCACGCCTTTGGCCCCCGGTGCCACGGCGGTGCTGGCGTTCTCACTGCCCACTGCTTCGCTGGCGGGTGCCTGTCGCCTGACCACCGAGGTGAACCCGCCGCCCGGACAACCGGAGCGATACCACTTCAACAATGTGCGGATACAGCCTTTCTACGTCGGAAGAGATACGCGCAATCCCCTTTTGGATGTCACTTTCGACGGGGTACACCTGATGAATGGCGATATTGTCTCGCCCCAACCCGAAATTGTGGCCCTGCTGAAGGACGATAACCACTACTTGGCCCTGACGGACACGGCGCTTTTCCAACTGACCTTGGAACGGCCCGACGGCAGCCGCCAGATCATTCCTTTCAACCATCCCGCCCTCACCTTTTTTCCTGCGGATACCACGCGCTTGGACAAGAAAAACACAGCCCGCATGGAATGGCGGCCAGTGTTCACAGAAAACGGTGAATACCGCCTCTTGGTAAACGGCCGCGATGCTTCGGGCAATAAATCCGGGCTGGACTACGCCATTCGTTTTCGGGTCATCACCAAATCCTCCATTTCCAACTTATTGAACTACCCCAACCCTTTTTCCACTCAAACCTGTTTCGTTTATACCATGACGGGCGCGGAAACACCGGCCCATTTTAAAGTGCAAATCATGACGGTGAGCGGCCGCATCGTGCGCGAGATTACCGAACAGGAATTTGGCCCCCTGCGCGCCGGCACCCACCGCAGCAACTATTGTTGGGATGGCCGCGACGAATACGGCGACCAGTTGGCCAACGGGGTGTATTTATACCGCATTGTCGCCAAAAAAGCCGACGGCACCCCGTTTGAATTTTTTGAAAACACAGGTATAGATGGCATGTTTCAGCACGGGTATGGCAAAATGATGCTGATGCGATAAGGCGCAATCAGGCTGTGGCGTATCCTGTGAGTGCGCGTTTGTAAGGTGCATGAAATGCCAATACAATATCTTCTTTGGACACCCCCGCCGCCTCTGACCGCAATACGATGGGTACATCTGTAGCGTCTTCCTGTATCCAAATCTTATCATTTTTAATATCCAAATGGAAAACACAATAATGCACCCTGCGCCGGTTTTCAAATCCTACTCTGAGTAGTTGGTAGCGATCCCGTTCTTCGTCAAAAAGCAACTGATTTTCCACTTCCCGTAAATTGACAGGCTTTGTGAAAGAATATTCTGTCAATACAGAGGGAAGTTGAAATATTGTATGCCATATTTCATCGGTAATTCCTATGTAAAGTATGCGCTCAGACTCCCTTTCCCTTAAAGCGATGCGAGTAATGACCCAGCCGTCTTTTTACAAAGCCTGCCGGAGTATGTTATGAATTAAGTCTCGCGCCATATAAGTAGAATTAAGTTGCAAAGATATGATTTTTAAATGTACTCTCAGCATAAGAGTTAATTTTGCACTGGAGTTTGTTCCGGTCTATTTATCTGGCACCCTGAAATGAACAAAAAGAACTACGGCGTTTCTCCCCTTGTTGAAAAAGGGGTCGCTTTTCAGGCGTTCATGGCCATGAGCGCCCGGCAGCGGCAGCGCTTCCGCAAATGGCTGCTTTCGCCCCTGCACAACACACACCCGGAGCTGACGGCGGTGGTGGACTATTGGAGCCTGTGTGAAAAAAAAGGCGTACCCGCCCATGCAGCAGCTGCCTTTGCGGCGGCTTTTCCGGAAAAAAGTCTGGATGAAAAAAAAATGCGCCACCTCCTTTCAGGACTGATGACGCAGGTGAAGGACTTCTGGGCATGGGAAGAATTGCAGGCAGACCCTTGGCAAAGCCGACGCTATGCGCTGCGCAGCATGCGCAAGCACAACTTAGAAGCCGCTTTTGTAGAAGCCCGGCGGGCCACCACGGAGGCACTGGAACAACAGGAAATGCTCGATCTGGAAAGCCCATTGGTCTATTTCCATACCATCATGGAACAATTTCAATGGAATTTGGCTCAAAAGCGCCGCCAGCCGGTCACTTTCGAAGCGCTGGCCGACCACCTGATCGCCTACCTGACCCTCCAGATGTTGCGGCTGGGCTATATGTACCGCTCGCAACAGGCCCTGCACAAGGAAACGCCCCATGCCTTAGACAAATTGGATGCCCTTTTACGGGCCTTTCCGCCGGAATCGCAGCAGCAGTATCCCTACGTCGCCCTCTTTTATGCAGGCTTCCAACTACTGTCTCATCCCGATGAGGACCATTGGCTGGCCGATTTTCGCGACCGGCTGACCTGCTATGCCGAGCGACTGCCCACCGACGAAGCACGCGACCTGCTCATGCTGGCCATCAACCACTGCATCCGCCGGATCAATCAGGGGCAGCGGCAATACCTGGCGGAAGTGCTGACCTTTTACGACATGGGACTGCGCCAGCAATGGCTCTTAGACGAACGCAAACACCTGACCAAATACACCTACAACAATGTGCTGCTCACCATTATTGCCCTGCGCGACTGGGAACGGGCAGGCGTTTTTCTGGAAGCCTACCGACAGCAGTTGCCCCCGGCCGACCGAGATAAGGTCTATGAATACAACAAAGCCGTCCTGTGCTTCCGAAAAGGCGATTATGAAATGGCACAGACCCTCCTGCGTACGCTCTCATTCTCCGATCCGATGTACAACTTAGAAGCGCGCCGCATGTTGTTGCGCATCTACTACGAAAAAAAAGAATACGATGCCTTGGAATCGCTTTTGGACAACCTGCTTACGTGGCTGCGCCGACACCGCGAATTGGGCTACCACCGCGAAATGTACCGCAATCTGGCACTCTTCACAGGCAAATTGCTGCGCCTGCCCCCTGCCGACAAACAAAAACGCCAAAAATTAGCGGCAAAAATAAAAGACACGCCTTTGGTAGCAGACCGCGACTGGCTGCTTCAAAATACATTAGTATGAAAAAACACATTCAACAACTGTCGGCAATCGCCCGGAAAAAAAAACGCACCATCGCAGGGCTTATGTCCGGCACCTCATTAGACGGCTTAGATGTCGCCGTGTGCGACATCAGCGGTGCAGGCCGCCGGATGCGCCTGCACCTGCGCGGCTTTGAAACAATTCCTTACGACGAAAAATTTCAGACAGAAATTCGCAAAGTCTTTGCCCAAAAGATCATTGATCTTCAGCACCTTACGCTGCTGAACGTGTATGTGGCCGAGCAACAGGCCGATATGCTGCTACAGGCCCTGCACCGCATGCACCTGCCCCCTTCGGACATTGACCTCGTGGCCAGCCACGGGCAAACCGTCTTCCACGCACCGCGCATTTTCCACGGGCTGCACGACTGGCCCAACGCTACCCTGCAAATTGGCGACGGCGACCACTTCGCACGGCGATGCGGCATCATTACCATCAGCGATTTTCGCCAAAAACACCTCGCTGCGGGCGGAGAAGGTGCCCCGCTGGCCCTCTATGGCGACTATTTTCTCTTCTCCCGGCCCGGCGAGGACCGCTTTCTGCTGAACCTCGGTGGCATTGCCAATTTCACGTTCTTACCTGCCGACGGCGACAGCGACAAGGCTTTTGCCACCGATACCGGTCCGGGAAATACCCTGCTGGATGCCTTCGCCCGCGCCCTGTTTCAGGTGCCTTTCGACCGCGACGGGCTGCTGGCAGCCAATGGGCGCGTGGAGGAATCTGTGCTGAACCACCTGCTCCACGACCCTTTTTTTGCACTGCCTTTTCCCAAGACTTCCGGCCCGGAGTACTTCAGCGAGGCCTGGGTGCAGGCGGCCCTCCACCACCTGCCCAAAGGCCGCATCAATCCCTACGACCTGATGGCCACCCTCGCCCGCCTGACGGCCGACACGGTGGCCGGGGCCATTCAACAGGTGGGTCTGACGGGTCGGCGGCAGGCCCTCTATATCAGTGGCGGCGGGGCGCACAACCCGGCCATTGTGGAACGATTGAAGCAACACTTTCCAAAATGGCATCTGGCCCCTATGTCGGCTTTGGGCATAGACGGCGATGCCAAAGAGGCCGTGCTGTTTGCTGCACTGGCCAACGAAACGGTGGCAGGCACTACCCCGCCCGATGCGGTACTCGGCGGGGTGCCTCTGGTGTCTATGGGCAAGGTTTCTTTTCCGGGGTAGAGGGGCCGGTGTCCTCTTCCCTCAGCACGGCACCGCAATAAAATGGAGCGGAGTTAGAAAAAACTGTTTAACTTTGCACCAATATTTTGACCATGCGCAAAAGCAAATTTACAACC
>WBZP01000229.1_pt1 | contig 77980 bp, 52 predicted proteins | sample 5204301 | NCBI WGS metagenome assembly WBZP01 (sample SAMN12412401, study PRJNA552823) | activated sludge metagenome | isolation source: activated sludge from nitrification reactor of wastewater treatment plant... | place: USA: Pennsylvania | collected 2017 | reverse complement strand
TCGTATCAACAATCGCTACTGCTTTGGTTGTGATATACGCCGTGTCTGACATCGCTGTACATCCGTTTGGTAAGGTCACCAGTACGAAGTACGATGATCCGAAGATGGATGGGATCGTATCCAGACCCGGTGTAGGTGGTACAATCTGTCCACTCAGTCCGAACCACTCAAAGTTCGTGGTGGATGGATAGCCGCCACTGTATGGACCAGAATCGCCTACGATTACATCCACTACACTCGGCGCACACAACGAAGTGTCGTTGGTGACAATGTACGGCTGAGCGGGACTCGCTGCGTTTACAGTAATTGAATTAGATGCGGTACATCCGAAGATATTGGTCGCGGTGACACTGTAGGTTGTTGATCCTGTCGGTGGTGTAACGATGAGCGTATCATCTGTTCCTCCCGTTGACCACAGGAATGTTGTGGTTGAACCGTATCCTACTTTCATGTTCGGACGGTTATTGAATGTGGTAATTGTTGATACAGGTAATGATGATCCTCCACAGATATCCCATCCTGCTGTGCTGTTATCTCCATACTTACCATAAACGGTATTGCCGGATGTCACAGAATACTGAACCGTAGTGCTTGAACCATAACAAACACCGGAACCACCGGTACAGGTACCATTCTGGTCATTGTTATGACAGATCTCAAATACTACACTTGACACACCATCCCAGTTGTATGGAGCACTGAAGTTGAAGGTATTCCAACCCAGCACCGGTGCATACGAAGTTGGGGCTGCATATACCTGTGTCAGTCCGGTTACATACGTTGACAAGGTAGTACCTGAAGTAGATCCGACTTTAATGCTGTAACCGGTCAATGGCACTGCAGTAGCAGGTAATGCTGTTACATTAAAGGCAAGACTGGTCAGCTGGCCGGCATACACGCCCAATGCATTCAGTTCTGATGCTGTAATCAGATACTGAATTTTCGCACCTTCATATAGACTGCTGAAAGCCGTAATACCACTCGTTGAGGTGGTAGTTGTGGCAGTTCCAACCTGCGCCACTCCAGGCTGCGTTGAAGATGCAACCAATGTTACCGGAACACTGCCACAGATAACTGTAGGATTCTGGGAAATTGTTGGAGTAAGAGGTGAAGGATTAACAGTAACTACAATGGTATCCATAGCTGAACAGCCAGCATTCGGACCAGCGGTGGTATCAGTAGCTATTACACTGTAAGTAGTAGTAGCAACAGGACTTACGCTATAGGAAGCACCATTATAACCGGTGTTAAATACATAGGAATATTCCGGATCGTTGGTGCTGGTAGCTGTAAGCGTCGTGCTCTGACCGCTACAGATTGTTATATCCGAGCCGAGAGAAACCGATGGAGAAGCCGTTACTGTAGCCACTACAGGCGTACGAACTCCTTCACAGGCTGTAACAATCTTCCAGTCATAGAAATAATAATAGTATGAGGAAGAAGCACCGCTGGTATAAGCAGAAGTAATGGAAGCAACACCCGGTGTTGTATAGGGATAGGTGAACCCTGTTGTAATCTCCCGGATGAAACCGGAGATTCCTCCACCCGAAGCTGAAGTAAACACGAGGCGATGACCGGTACCTGCAGGAACGTTAAAGTTCAGCGTCACCAGGGTCTTAATGCCCGGAGATACTGAAGTGGGAACAGAGACGGTTGTACTTTGCAATATGGTACCTGCGGCATTTTTCAGGGCGATGGTAGCTGTAACATCACCACTCGGTGTTGTAGCTACAGGATAGATAGCAACGGATTGCAAAGTAAATGCCTGCAACGCGTCAAACATCAAACCTACATCTGAATATCCACTGTTGGTAGTTACTCCAACGTTATTAGGTAATCCCAGTGAGGTCAGGGATGAGCCGTCAGATGCTGCAGCATAAAACGTAGTAGTACCGGTAACGTTAGTAGTAAATGATGTACCCGTTCCCAATGAAGCACCTCCACTGGCTGTGTTATACCAGTTAATGGCCGCAGCAGCTGTGGTTGCATTCAGGGTAACAGAACCGGGGCCGCACCGGGTAGCTCCCGTAGTAGAAAGCAGACTCGGATTATTTACCTGAATAAATAACTGATTAGAAGTAAGTGAAGTGTTGCTACATGAAACCACTAACTGGTAATACGTATCCTGAGTCAATGCCGGACTCGTATAGGTGGTACCGCCGGTTTGAACTGTAGTCCATGGCCCAGAAGAACTGGAAGCTGATTGCCATTCGATAAGGCCTCCTGCTGCACCGGTTGAAGTTAATATAGTTGTATTGTTTCCATTAATGCACAAACTGGTTTGAGAAGCACTGATAGTACCTGCATTCAATGTTCCGCCTGAAATTACCGTTAAGCTGTCATAAACCACACAACCTGCATTAGCTCCCGTTGTAGTGTCCGTAGCAACCAGATAATACTTCGTTGTGCTGGTTGGTGACACAGTGAACGGACCGGCTCCGTTATAATTTAAACCGGCAGGTGAAGATGTCCAGATATACTGATAGGATGGATCATTACTGCTTAAAGCTGCCAGATCTGTTGACCCCCCGGTACAAACTACAGGATAAGTAGATGACAAGGTTACAGACGGAGCAGGGGTAACGGTTGCAACAACCGGAACGCGGGGACCTTCACAACCGGAAGATACCACCCATTGATAAAAATAATACCAGTAGTTATTATCATTAAACGAATTACCGGTAATACTGAATACACCAGGAATTGCTTGAGGATATACACCTCCCGTACTCTGGCGATAAGTCCCCGGGTCAGTTGTCCAGCCCATTTGGTAATTACCCGGTGCAAGGACAGCATTCAGCGGAATGGTTTGTGGTGTTGTTGTTCCACTGGCAGTGGTTGTTCCTGAATAGGTGAAAACGGAAGCCAATGTGGTAGCATTCCTGATATTCAAAACAAAGTTAGATCCTATGGCATTGAAGTAGCAATTTACCGATGCAATAGTAACTGGCACAGACACCGTAAAATTCATATAATACGTTCCAACTACAGACGGACTGCCGCCTATTGTACTTAAACCAACATTCTGCGTAGTTCCTCCGGAGGAAGCAGCAACATAATAAGTAGTTGTAGCCGCCACAGTGGTTGTAAGAGAATTTCCGGTAGCGATTGGAGTACCATTTACGGGTACATTATACCAGTTCAATGTAGGTGCAGAGGATGTAGCTGACAATGTAACCGGACCATAACCACAACGGGTGGCGGGTGTGGTAGATGAAACGGTAGGGTTATTAACTGTAACCGTCAATACATTCGAGGTTACACTATTTGCATCACAGGTGGTCTCTACCTGATAATACGTGGTTTGTGTGATGGTTCCTGTATTGTATGTATTTGCACCGGTACCGACGTTGGTCCAGGGGCCGCTTGAACTTACAGTAGACATCTGCCATTGATTGACTCCTCCGTTAGCACCTGTCAGCGTCAAATTAGCGTCACCGGAAACACAGAGTTCCGGAACTGAACTGGTAATGGTTCCGGCAGTTAACGCTCCGGTATTTACAACAGTGATCGAATCTATTGCACCGCAACCAGCATTTGCACCGGAGGAAGTATCCAGAGCAACAACATAATATTTAGTGGTAACAGAAGGAGTGACCTGATGAGGTCCGGCTCCTGTTGCTGTAAACCCTGCTGGGCTGGATGACCAAGTGTACATGAAGCTTGGATCATTTGCACTGGTAACGCTGAGATCAGCAGAGCTGCCCGGGCAAAGCGTCAGGTCGGTTGCAGCTACCGTAATAGAAGGACCCGGATTTACAGTCGCAACTACTGGTGTTCTGGCACTCTCACATCCGATGGTAATGTTCCATGAATAAAACCAGTAATAACTTGCGGTGGTGGTAACAGAACCGGCGATTGCTGAAACGAATCCATTTACCTGTCCAACGGATCCAAGTGCTATCGGATAAGTAACCGTGGAATTCTCGCGAATAAAGTTACCGGTCATGCCGTTTGCAATCAAACGGTAAGTGCCCGGAGCAATACTCCATCCCAATGAAATAGTACTTGTATCATTGGTAGGAACAGAAATAGCTCCTGTTGTCAATAACTGTGTGGTTCCACCGGAAGAATAAAGAGAAACGGTGATAGAGGTTCCGGTAGTAGAGATTACACGTACAGAATTAAGTGTTATCGATTGTGTAATGGTGAAATCCTGACCATAAGTAGTCAGTACCGTTCCCGATCCGGCCTGCGGTACCAGACGACCCGTTGTAAGGGTATTACCACCTGTATTGGCCGAAACGTAATACGTTGTGGTAGTACTCAGATTTGGGGTTGTATAGGAGGCTCCGCTGTAAAGAGCAGAACCACCGGTAGCGTTGGCATACCATTGGGCAGTTGAACCGAATGATGTAGTTGCACCCAGTGTAACTGTACCTGATCCGCACCGTGAAGCCGGTGTGGTATTATCAACCGTAGGTACACCCACTGTAATCAGTTTTGACGGCTGTACACAAACGTTATTGTTTGCGTCAACAATTACAGCACGGTAATACTGATAGGTCGACAACGTTGGGGTGGTGTAAGTATTGGAATTCGCACCTGTAATATCAGTATAGGTTGTTCCATCGGGGGAGTCCTGCCACTGAACAGACCCGGCCGGATATCCGGAAGCAGGGTTAAGGCTGAGTACGGAGCTGCCACTAGCAGTACAAATAGATTCCGGAGTGCCAACCACTGATACAGTAGCCGGTATTACATTCACTGTAACGGTAGCAGATTCAGCACATCCGTCGTAAGCACCTCCTGAAATATCTGTTCCTGTAACAGTATAGGTGGTAGTGGCGGTTGGACTAACAACTACTGATGCGCCGGTTAATCCACCTGGCGTCCATGTGTATGAATAATCCGGGTTTGAGCTACTCGCGGTGAGCGTAGCACTGTTGCCACTACAAATTGTAGTCATCGAAGTTCCTGCAGTAATAGCAGGTGCAGGATTTACCGTTGCTGTTACTGCGGTCCTTGGCCCCTGACAACCAGAGGTTGTATTCATATTATATACAAAGTAATTTAGGGTAGTGGTACCAGTAGCTGTAGCACCATTTGTCACCTGACCTACTCCGTTGCCCAGATTAACAGGGAAAGCCCCGGTGTGGTAACCAAGTGCATTACCAGTATTGCTTACAAGAATCCTGTAGTTCGTGCCGGCAGGAATCGCCCAACCTAATGGAACCGTCTGCGGTGTGGAAAGACCTGAATTGGTGATCGGATATGGTGATGAAGTATAGATGGTAGCAAGCGAACTATTCAAAAGCGTTACGGTTACCGTTCCCACCGCAGATGAATAAACATCAATAGAATTCAAAATAACATCCGTATTCAGCGTAAACAGCACACCGGTATTCTGGGTAGAAGTGGTAACATTGGGTACTCCATGGTTTGAAATCTGGCTGGTACCTGAACTGGCCGCAGATGCATAATAGGTCGTTGTTGACCCAATGTTTGGAGTAGCAAACGTTGTTCCTGTAAATAAAGGCGAACCACCCGTTGGTGCTGCAAACCAGTTTACAATTCCTGTTGATGAGGTGGCTCCAAGGTTCACAGATCCAAACCCACATCTTGATCCTGGTGTGGTGGATGTAAGCTGGGGATCATTTACGGTAACCATTATTTCATTGGAAGGCGTCATTTGCGAGGTATTGGAGCAAGTAACTTCCAGACGGAAATAGGTATTGGCGGTTAAAGCACCGGTACTGACAGACCCCGGGTTGGTACCACCACTGATAGGTGTATATGGGCCTCCGGATACAGAAGCATACACCCATTGATATGTTATTCCCAGATCTGAAGTATATCCGGTTGCAGAGATAGTTGTACCGTTTCCGGAACAGATTACTCCTGATGCTGCCGTAATCGTACCGCCATTTGATGGCGCCGCGTTACATCCGGTAGCAGCTACACCGTCAAATTCATAAGCACCCATATCAGGTGCGGTGCCGGTACCGGCAGGCCGGTTAGCGCCCGTATAATCTGTATTGGGTAATCCTAAAGAAGCAATTGCAACACCACCTGATTCACAACCGGTAGAAGTTGCAGCCGGAATCGTAAGATCTGTATTGGAAGTAAAAGGCGCATTAAGATTGATAACCGGAATGGATTGCGCATCACCTGAAGAAGCAGCCTGCCACAATGCCAATGATTGATACGTTCCTGAACCTACAGTTACGCCAACTTTTGCCACGAAATGGTTTACTGAAGATGGGGTAACAAAAAATGCATTATTATTAAATGTATTTCCGGCTGTGCCAAACGGATACGCTGCCACAAACCACATCGCCATATTTTCTGCAGTAGCAGAGGTAGGCACCATCCGGTTACTGAATATATTATTCCGTACATCAATGCCGGTTACCGAAGTAGCAGCAACCACAAACGCACTTGAATAACGGGTACTTGGTCCGGTCAAAGAACCAAACAGATGTACTGAATTATAATAAACTTTATGACCCGTTCCTGCTGAAAGACGGATACCCTCCGGACAGTTTGCCTGAGAGGAGCCCCAACCATACCCTTCAATATCATAAACCACATTGTTGATGATGGTATGGTTATTTCCTCCGTTCGCATTGATACCATATCCTGCATATCCGGATGTACTGAAAGTACCCATACTGTGAATCCTGTTCCGGTCAATTAAAACAGCACTGCTTCCGGTACCGGCAACCTCTATCCCCATACGGTCTAATGTCTGGGTAGATAATGACGGACGAATATTAAAGATATGATTCTGTTGAATGACTGCACCAGAAATATTGCTCATCCACATACCGCGGTAATACACATACTCGGAAGCTGTTGCCGACCCGATTTCATTTCCGGTTACGGATAAATTCAGCACCGGAGCCGTGGTAGCGTTTCCAATATGAATACCAGTCGAAACTTGTTTCACCTGATTGTTGGTGATTGTTATGTTCTGGTGGTTCGCTCCCAACGTCGTAGAAGACGGGAATGTAGTACCAGCGAAGGCTATACCTGTTGAATAGGTTGTTGTTCCTGAGGTCCCCCCAAGGTTTCCGTTGCCCTGAAGTGTGGTGTTTTTGATGACGATGTTAGTACATCCAAGTGCCGGACTGGTCGTAGTTCCCTGAAACCATAAAACACTATGCGCATTGGTCACAGCACCAGTTGTATTTCTTATTGTCAGGTCACTGGATGTTCCGGTACCATTGTTCAGGTTACCGTTAATGGTTACATTATCCGCACCATTAAACTCCAACACCGCTCTGCTCGCATTGGTTGGACCAGAAACGATAACCCCTGCAGCAGTAGGGTAAATAGTTACGGAACTATAGTTCGCTGCTCCGACGCCGCTGGCAGCCAAAACGGTTGGTGCCGCCGGCTCCGTGGTATTGGATCCAATGGCAATCGTTACCGCTCCGGTATGTGTTCCTGCATTGATTGCAGCGAACGCGGCATTAACTGTTGCATACGTATTACCGCCCGGGTTAACCGTAACCTGAGCATTGGCTTGCGTTGCAATGAATAGAATGAGGAAGGTACACAGCGTGCCGAATAACCTCCTCATGTTTTTCATGTGGTCATTGTTTTTCATTATAGATTGTTTTTAGTTTTCCACCCAAAGAGAAAAGTGAAAAGATGTTTTGCCTCCAGGGCCCACACCCATTCCAACCTGCAATATATAAGATTTATTTCAAGTTTGCACTAAAACTTCAACAAAATCGTCAAAATTATGACGAAGCGCTCTCTTTTTTGGGTGAATTCAATGATTTTCAATTTTTCCACTTAAGCCAACCGAATTGATCTGATTGCTGAAATTCAACACCATACAATCTATCTGCCGATAAGCTGGATGCAGATGATTGAACTACAGTTCCCTGTTTATAAAATAAGGTCTGACTAGTCCAATAAAAAAGGGCCGCCCTTGCGGACAGCCCTTGCGTTTTGTTGTATGCTCTTCTTCTTTATGGATGTATCGATCCGATGAAGTTGAAGATGTTGTTATCTACGATACCCTGATCCGTTACGTCTACAAGGTTGTCTCCTGTGATATCCGTGACTACGTATCCACTCACGAAGTTGAAGATATCATTGTCGATCAGCCCCTGATCCGTTACATCGATCAATCCATCCTGCGGACTCAGGTCACCACTGTAGAACGCCCATACTCCCACCGATACCTCTTTCTGGTTGCTGCCGTAGGCCTGCGTCGCTGCCGTGGTAAAGTTGTAGTTCGTTGTTGCGCTGAAGGTCACCAGATCTGACCAGGTCTCTACCGCATTGCGGTGGAACACTGCGATGTAGCCCGTTGACCCGATCACTCCGGATGGCATCGTGATGATCGCCTGTCCATTGGTGCCCAGCACCGCGGTGCCGCTGCCCAATACCGTGGTCGGACTCGTCTGATCTCTTAACTCTACATGGATCGTATCACACTCTGTGCTGCTGGTACCTACTCCTCCGTTGAGCAATGCCGGTACAAGGCCTCCTGCCCCGTCATACATCCCTTCAATTAACAACGTCAGGTTGAGAATGGTGTTGGCAGCGGCTATGGTGAATGGTGTAGCAGATACAACCGTATCACATCCATCATTGATGAGGGTGATAGGGCCGGCAGTTACCCCTGCAGGAGCCGTTGTTGAAATCTGTCCGTCGTTATCAATAGTAAACGTTGCAGCAGTTCCGTTGAACAATACCTGATCAACTCCCGTAAATCCTGAACCACTGATTGTAACTGCAGTACCGGTATTCCCACTGGAAGGAGTAAATGCAGATAGGATGAGATCATTGGGCTGATTGATGGTAACGTTAATCGTTGCCGTACAACCAACAGGATTAGTAGCCGTTACAGTATATGTTCCGGCTGCAAGACCTGAAACATCCTGTGTTGTTGCACCGTTCGACCAGCTGTAAGTATTGCCGGAATTAATAACGATTGCAGAAGTACCATCCGTAAAGGAAGTGTTCAATGCCCATGTTCGTGGTGTATAAACACCTGTGAGCGTATTAAATCCGCCTGTAGCACGGAACGAACTTCCGGAAGCACTGTTCGGAGCAAGGAAGGATGAATTATTCAGGAAACCTCCGCTATACAGGTCATTCACCGGTAAAGTATATCCACCGGTACCGCCTGCAAATACTGCGGTTCCTGTACCGGAACCGAAGAAGATCGCATCCACAGGTACAGATGAAGAATCAATCGCAGAAGATGGCATTGCAAAAACTCCGATACCATCAGCATTCGCACCTCCGTTTCCTAATCCGCCGTTCACATTACCGAAACCATCTCCACCGGAAAGACTCATGTTGATCGCCCGTAACTTGGTCCCCGTTGGTGCCATCGATGACCCTCCAACATAGAACACATCGCCAGGATTTACAACACCGGAACTGATCTGAAGTGCATACGTCAAAGTAAGTCCATTTCGCCAGCCTTTAGATGTTGCGCTACCGTTATTCAGCAAAACAACAGTATAAGGAGTGGCAGAAAAATCAATTGACTTGGTGGCAATCAACTCAACCCATTCAAATGGATTATCGTTGCTGGGCGGATCAGCCAGAAACTCGGAGATCATTAAACCAGGATTGGCTGGTGGAATGACCGGATCATTAGAAGCTGCAATATCAATAGATCCTGCCGCATTACCGAAACAGGTATTGTCAGTTGCACTTACAAGACTTAATGTGAAAGGAGCAGGATCGGTGAGTGTCACTGAAGTTTGCGCCAGACATCCATTGGTATCTGCAACTGTAACCGTGTAGGTTCCCGCCAGTAATCCTGAAATCGAAGCAGTGGTTTGTCCATTGCTCCATACATAGTAGAATTGAGGCGTACCTCCTGAAATTGTTGCGGAGGCAGCACCATTGGCATCTCCAAAGCAAACCGGATCAGTTCCTGAAGCCGTTACTGTCAGTAATGCTGGTTCAAATATATCAAAGCCGGCTGTTGCGGCACATCCGTTTTGATCGGTAACCGTTACCGTATAGGTGCCCGGAGCAAGACCAGAAATATCTTCCGTAGCAGCGAAATTGCTCCAGAAGATAGTGAAAGGAGCTACACCGCCTGTGATGGTCAGATCAATTGCACCATCATTTAAGCCGTTGCAGGAAACACTGTCCACTACAGCAGTAAGACCGATTGCAGCTGGTTCTGTAACGGTAACGACCAGCGTATCAGGGCAACTGTTGGCTCCGATAACAATTAATGTATAAGTACCGGCAGCAAGACCACTAAGATCTTCAGTAGTAGCTCCGGTATTCCATGAATAAGTATAAGGAGCAGCTCCACCAGTAACAAGCACATCAATGATACCATCATTGTTTCCAAAGCAGGTTACAGGTGTAACACTGGCACTGGCGGATGGTGGCACGCATGCAACCGGGTCATAATAGAAGGTGTCAACAGAAAGTGTATAACAAGTAAGTGAGGTCCCAACAGAAATTAAATCCGTATCAGCACCTGCAGGTACAATAGCGTTGATTGTGAAATCATCCACTACTGTAAAGGACGAAGCAGCTACACTTCCGAAATTCACGGCATTTACGCCTGTAAATCCACTGCCACTGATCACAACCTGCACCCCGGCACCACCTGTATTCGGAGAAAACCCTGTGATAATGATCTGTGGAGGATCATTTATGAAATCAAGTCCACCGGTACCACAACCATTAGCATCAGTCACATTAAAGAAATAGAAGCTGGCAGGCTGATTAATGATATCTTCAGTAGTATCTCCATTCGACCAGCTAAAGGTGTATGGAGCAGTACCTCCACTTAATGTAAGGTCAATAGCTCCGTCGCTGGCACCAAAACAGGATGTATTGGTAACTGCCGTTGAATATGTAAAGTCAGAAGGTTGATTAACAAAGAAGGATGCCGAACCTGTACAACCATTGGCATCTGTCACAAGTACTGTGTAGTTGCCTGTAACAAGTGTACCCCGGTCTTCTGTTGTTTCAGCATCATTCCATAAATAAGTATACGGAGCAGAACCACCGGAAACGGTTACATCAATAGAACCATCATTGTATCCAAAACAGGTTGGATCGAATACCGATCCTGAAACTGATAAAGCAACAGGTGCATTGATATAAGCACTATCCGTAGCCGTACATCCGGTAGCTGTAGTTACAGTTACCGTATACATACCGGCAGTAAGTCCGAACTGATCTTCTGAAGTTGAACCATTCGACCAGAGGAAAGTATTACCTGTAAGGATAGAAACAGAAGATGTGCCGTCTGTAAGCGTGCCGGTTGTTGCCCAGTTACGGATCGGGCTATAAACACCGGTGAGTTTATTGTAGGTACCGGTAGCAAATACATTGAGTGAAGTTGGATCAGGCGTAATGTATGAAGAGGATTGTAAACGTCCGCCATTGTAACGGTCATTCACCGGTAATGTATATCCGTCTGCTCCTCCATTCACAATAGCCGTTCCGACAGCAGATCCATAAAAGATGGCATCTACAGGAACCGAATTTGAATCAATGGAGGCAACAGGAAGATTAAACACCGCTATTCCATCTGCATTCGCGCCTCCGTTTCCGAGGAATCCACCCGTTGATGCATTACCGATTCCACCGTCACCACCTGTTGTGCTTACGTCGATGACACGAAGTTTACGACCGGAGATAGCCATGTTGGATCCACCAACATAAACTACTTCTCCCGGAACAACAGTTCCTGAATTAATCTGGAAAGCATATGAGAGGAATCCGCCTGCAGTCCATCCTTTCGTAGTACCGGCACCGTTATTAGCTGAGATAATCGTATAAGGAGTCAGACCGAAGTCAATGTTTTTTGTCGCAATCAGCTCAATCCATTCCTTGCTCGAGTCAGTACCGGCAGGATTCACCAGAAACTCTGAGATGAGCAGTCCGGGGTTGGTGGAGGATGTATCGTTGGAAGCGGTCAGGTTAATGGTTCCGTTATTTGTTCCTGCGCAGGTTACATCGGTCGCTGAAAGACTAATCGTAAACACCGGAGGATCAATAAGCGACGCAAAGCCATTCTGAACACAACCATTAGCGTCTGTTACCGTAACAGAATAGAGACCGGCTGCCAAACCACTGATATCTTCTGTAGTAGCACCATTATCCCAAAGGAAGGTATAACCAGGAGTACCTCCGCTCACCGTCTGGTCAATAATGCCGTTGGAATAACCCTGGCAACCCGGTTGTGTAACGGAAAAAGATGGAGAAATGATGGTCGGCTCTCCGACTGAAATATCAAATGTGTCTTTGCAGGATACCGCATCGGTTACAATAACGGAATAGGCTCCCGCTGCAAGACCTGTTGGGTCTTCCGCGGTGGATCCATTACTCCATTGGAATGTATAAGGACCAACACCACCTGTCACCGTGATGTCGATACTACCGTTTGCTCCACCGAAGCAGGAAGGACTGGTTGTGGTGCCGGAAGTTGAAGGCGGAATGCATCCACAGCTTTGAACAACCGCAAGTGTGGAGGCTGTATCCGTACATCCCAGTGAAGAGATAGCGGTAACGGTGAATACACCCGAATCAGCAGCAACCGTTGGATTGATCACCGGATTCTGAAGTGAGGAACTGAAACTGTTAGGGCCAGTCCAGGAATAGGCTGAGCCACCACCGGATGAAAGATTCAATGATAAACCGGCACATACAGGACCCGAATTGGAAGCTGTTGCTACTACTTTATCAACGACGATATCAGTACCATTATCCGTTCCTGTTGCAGATGGATCACTGGCGGTTACACGTACTCTGTAACCGGTTCCGGAAACTGTACCGGCAGGAATCAAAGCAGCAATGTTTCCTGATGTTGCCGTTGAAGACAACGTGCCAATGTTGACAGGTGAAGCGAAACTTCCTGAAGCACTGCTTAGCTGCACAGTAAAAACGTTGCCACCATTGGGTGTTGCAGAAATAGAGTACGGCACACTGATATTTGCACCATTGTCATTGGATGTACAATAGGGCGCTAAAACTACCGGGCCGCAGGTAATTGTTGCCGCAGCACTCGCATTTAGTTGAATATTATCAAGCCTGTTATTGCCGGAGGCTGTACTTGAACCGGTAACTGTCATTCGCAGATAGGCAAGAGGAGCCCCATCCAGCGCAGTAGTTCCATTAAGTGTGGTAACAGCGAATGATGTTGGAATAGTAGTTACGGTTTGAAGGCTTGTCCAGTTAACACCATCCAGACTATACGACCAGGCCTGTGAACTGAAGCCGGTAGACGTTTTCTGAGTAGCATAGCTCACTATCAAATTGGTTTTTCCAACCATGCTGAACGTAAATACAACTGACTTTCCGTTGGCCGAATTTCCTGTTCCAGCTACCAGCGCCAGACAAGCCGGTGATGATGTAACCGTAGAAAGCGAAGTCCCTGCGGTATTCAGGTTGGAACCTCCAAATGCATTCAACTCCACATTTGTGTTAGTCCATGTGGATGAACCATTGGTTCCATTGAGATAGAGATTTCCGGTTCCCACGTTTGCCGGAAATGCATTTTGTGTGTTAGGCGTGGCAAGTACCTGTAATCCTCCGGTAGTAATAGTTTGAAAATCCCATCCGGCAATCAGGGTTTGCGCTAAACTTTGTGTGGAAAGGGCGGCTGTCAATAACAGCATCATTAGCATCCACTTTGTGCGAAGCTTTGCACATACCGGTCTTCCGGTTTTTCCTGTGGCAGGCGTTTGAACGTACGGCTGAGTCATATTTGTTGGTTGTTTAGTTCTGATTAACGAAATCTACAGTCAACCATTCGATTGCCTCGTGGCTAACTGAACACTCGATTCCTACAAAAAGGGACTGCAAGTTACGGGAATAGCTGATGCGAAACAATAACTTTTGCCTCTGTAATCAGTGGATTTAAACATTTTATAACACGTTTAAAAACCATCTTTCAGACTACTGATTCCCAACTATTTATACACCTGTCTTTCAAAGATTGTGAGCGAAATCATCCTATGAAAAGGATCACTACATGCCCTGGTTTAGGTGAACCATTTCATCCTTCGTCCCGTACAAACAGGGCGAAATTGTGGCTATTCAATCCAGAATAGTGAAAAACTTAGTCATGTCCGGGCAGAAAACCACAGAAATTATTATAATTTCGAACCCGAACCCTGCCTAATTGTATTAAACTTAACCTATATGACAAACCCGGAACAGGATAAAGACCAGGACTCCAAAAAGGTCATTGTTGTCATTGTTATCACCATTTTATTGGGTGTCAACGCATTGCTGTTATGGCAATTCTTCGACAAAAAGACACACCTTGAACAAGTGTCCAGAGAACTGGATACCACCATGGCTGAGAAAGAATCTCTTTCAGCTGAGTTACAGCGTGTGAAAACAGAATACGAGAAGCTGAATCAGGAAAATGCAAGCCTTCAGAATCAGCTTTCCGCCAAGGATGAAGAGATCCGCCTGAAGATTGCTCAGATTCAAAAACTGATTGCTTCTGGTGATGCTGTACAGCTGAAAAAGGCAAAAGAGGAACTGGCCGCACTGAAAACGTTAAATCAAAATTATATCGCTCAGGTCGATTCACTGAAATCTGCGAATAAAATATTGTCTGAAGAAAATGTTTCATTGAATCAGAATCTTTCTACGGCTAATACGAAAGTTACAAGTCTTACTCAGGAGAATAGTTTTCTGGCTAATAAAGTAGCCATTGCATCTGTTTTGAAGACAGCTAACCTGCGCGCCTTCGGTGTGCGCTATAAAAGCAGCGGAAAAGAAACAGAAACAACAAAAGCCAAAAGTACCGACCGTATTAAAACCTGTTTTACAATTACAGAAAATCTGGTGGTGGAGAAAGGTCCTAAGGATATTTTCGTGAGAGTGTTGAGTCCAGATGGTGCAGTCATGTCTACTTCTAGCGAAACGTTTATCTTCAATGGTCAGGCTACGCTTTATACGACCAAGGAATCGATCATGTATGAAAACCGTGATACCGATTTATGCGTTTATTGGGAAAAAGGCAATACCTATAATACCGGCAAGTATACGATCGAACTGTATTGCGAAGGAAACCAGATTGGTGTTGCTACCCTTGAACTGAAATAAACAACTATTCTTTAATCAGTCTCCGGCATTTTTTCTCTTTTCCGTTTTTCAGTGTCACCAGATAGGTACCCGGTGATATCGTTCCTGTATACAGTATAAATTGCCGGGACTCATATACAGCATGGATGGTTATCAGTCTGCCTGCTAAATCTGTGACCGCTATTTCATCACTTTCTGTTGCCGGAACAATCACGTACTCGTGGCAGGGATTCGGATAAAGTAATCCATCTGATGGATAGAGATCAGCTAACTGGGAGGTGAAATCAATTGTTTGCGAAACCGTGTTGGATTTTAAAGGTATTCCAGAATCAGAAAATGCCATCGCAGTATTATTTACCAATACACCGGGTGGTGAAAATGGAAATGTATTTAGTGAAAAGATCAGTTCAATGACCGACGAGTCGGCAACGGATGTATCCATCAGGTTTATATTGTAATACTGGAAGGTCAGCAGGCGGCCCCTCGTAACAAGTCTGAAACCTCTGTTTGAGTAATCAATGCGCAGGCTTGACATGTCACAATAAGCAGAAACCTCATCTTGCAAAATCAGGTTGGACTTCCTCCCGGGACCTTCGTTGGTATAACGGAGATGATAATACAATCGTTCCCCGGCATGTATATATCTGGGCCCGCCAACGCCTTCAGGAATCACCATTTTTGAAAACGGACCGGATGTTGAACCAACCTTTGTCGTACATGCATAAGCGTTATTGCTCAGATTAACATCCGTAAATCCGGGTGATGCGAACAAGAAGCCCTGATTGATCAGGCTGTCGGCTGTAACCGCTGACGGCAAATGTAACTGTACCTTATACAGTGAATCTGTGAACGGGTAGATGGTCTGACTAAACCAGGTCACCGTATGATTCACCGGATCATGTATTCCGTTGGCCGGTGAAAAAGACTGGAACTGGAGATTATTATCGTATGCAACCTGAAACTGTCCTTTACAGGTATCATTTCCATTGTTACGCGCCAGTAAAAATAAGGTGAAGGGTTCGCCGCTTACAGGTGTTCGTTCAGGGATCAGCAACGCCTCTAAATCAGAAATTAACAAAGTAGTTTGTACTGCAAATGGCACTATTCCGGTTCCATTACCCCCTACATAAACATATTGGGTATCCGGAACAATATGGCAACCCGTCAAAGGCGTCTCCGGATAAATATTGTAACTTCCGTCCGGTATCAGAGTTGAAAAATCTCCGTTTTTATCCGTGACCGCTCTGAAGACCGCACCGGTTTGCTGATTCTTTGCTGCAATAATAAATCCTTCCATATTGCGGTCAATTAATGCTGAAAACAATGAATCACCATTCACGTCTTTAAACAGTTTACCACTGATTCTTGATTGCTGTACAGCTACTCCCGCATCAAACCGATGATTAATACTGGCGCCTGCCGGATCATACCGGTAATAGGCCGGAGAAGAAAACTCATCACCATTCCCACCTGTAGGGAATGCAGATGCGGCAAAAGGAGGCAATGCGAGTTTATATATGCCTTTGTTATCTGGTTCTGTTGTATTCAACAGTATTTGCATTTTATAACCCGGTTCACTGAAAAACGACTCCTGTTGATCTCTTATCCCATCCCCATCTTCATCCTCCCAGAATATACCACTGAGGGTATCCGCAGTTAAAAGACAGGTATCCTGAATTAGTACAGGCTGGTAGATCGTGTAGTCACCTCCTGTTCCGTCCTGCATTTTACTACAAATCAAAGACTGCCCCGCCAGGCGGTATCGGCCTTTGAATTCAGCAGGAGCAAAAACCCATTGGCCAAGTCCTGTATGGTTTCCGCTCAAAATTCCCGCACCAGGATAATACAGATAGTTGAACGGATCATCAAAACTAAGCTGTGTATAGGGTGATGTTGTGACCGGCAACACGGAAATGGAATCACAGGATAATTGGGTTAGTGCCGGCCCTGTTAATTGAATGTTGGAATAACCGTCACCTGCATGTATCCTTCGAGCAATATTGCCAACACTGCCATTACCTGTACTGAATGTTACAAAATAAAGACCCGGAGAAGGGAACGTATGCAAAACGGCAAACCCACTGGCACCGGTGCCATCACCGAAATTCCATTCCGGCTGCTGAGCCGTTCCTTCACCAAAGTACTTTGCAGTAAAAAATTGGGTTAATCCATTGCCGTTAGTCTCAATTGTGGAGAACAGCTGTTTTGAGGTGTTCATGTAATAACCGGCCCTTCCTGCTCTGCAGGTATCTCCGGTTGCCGGATTGACAACAGTCAACGATAATGCTACGTGATGTATGCCTGCCGCAGGAAAATCTGAAAACCGGAAAATGGTATCGTAAACCGTGGTACTTCCGTTGATGGTCCAGACGGCCGCAACAATATTCCAGCCGGATGAAACAGTTGTGGATGAATAACTCAAATATACTGCTACCGGTTGCCCGTTTACAGAATCAGCCGCTACAGTTGTGACTACATTGGCTACCCCGCATTGGGCCCTGCAACTAAACGGGTCGGACAGAATACCGGTAAGAAGTAACAGCAATCGGATAATGGAACAACGCATTGTTTAAAGGTAGGAAGATTTTTTCATTCCGGCGAACCGCATTTGTATTTCTGTTTCTGCTGAGTCAATTTCAGAAAAAGGCGCGTACCTGTGCTCCGCCGGTATGGATAGTTTTTAAGCCCGCTGGCCTGCGGCCTTCGTAATTAACTGAAATCTGCAAGCCTGACCCTAAGTTGCGTTGCAGACTGAGTCCCCAGGTATAGTTGAGCCCTGCTTTTAATCCTTCCAGCATCTCAAAAGCAATGGGTGTATTGGTTTCCGCATTGTAGGTGATATTCACCAGGTTAAAATGTCCACTGATCTGGCCTTTCCGGAGGCTGTTGTACCGGCACTCAAGTCCTGCATCCTGTAACCCTGCCCGCTCTCCCATTCCTTCAGTCTGCACATTTTTCTTTTCCTGATATTTACAGGAAAGGGTGATGCGATAAATGCTGCCCGGCTGAAAATTGAACTTCGTTTCACTTAACAACCCATCAATGCTGTAGTTTCTGGTGGTAAAGGTTTCTGCAGCACTGTAACGGTTGCTCATCTCCGCTTTCTCCTGTACCCCCAGCCATCGTGTGATATTCCAGCGTACTGTTGACGACCATGAGCGGTTGGTGCGCGTCTCAATTCCACTTGCCAGCAACTGCCTTGATTGCTGCTCCTGCCGGGTAATATCGGCTGCAAAAACACTACTGCTGCGGTCGAAAAATAATGTATGGCGGCCATTGGTCTGGGTGGTCAGCAGGATGCTATCAGGAATGGATGACACGACCGGATTCCAGGCTTCCCATCCGCCATTACCGGTGATCCGGTTGTCATACCTGACCGAACTAAGGAGACTGAATTTTGTAAGGAATGGCTTTTTCGTCCCGGTAAAAAGCACAGCCGGATTGATATTCAGCACTGCATTGCTTTGATTAAAATACACCTTCACATATTCATCGGTTGAATTGAAGATACGAATGTACTTTGCCTGATCCGGAAAAGCAGCTATCTCAAATTCATTTAATTGAGGTACGCCATCACCGTTATAATCGTTCCAGCTGTAGTTGCCCGTGCCGGAAGCGACCTCCACAAAACTGTACACTTTCCGTGGTTCCCGCCCTGTTCCTCCTTCGTAAAAAACGGATAAGGTCAGAAACCCTTTGGCAGTGTTTAGATTATATTCAATTCTTCCGGTAATGGATTCTTCCGGCTTCACCGCTGTATTTGTAGTATCTACCACTTTCAGATTCCGGTAATTTCCCAATAGCCCGATTTTCTGGCGCAGGCCCTGATTCCATCCCACACCAAAAGAGGCCATATCAGCGGTGGTGACATGGCTGAAACCGGTGACTACTGCAGCGTCATCTTCTCTCCTGCTGACTGATCCTTTCAGTTGCAGCTTAACGGTGTCAGGACGGGTAAAATATACTTCGCCGATACGAAAGTGAAATGCATTGGCAGCCAGAGTATCCGACCCAACTTTTTTCTGTGCGTTGCGCTCCTGATCAATACGAATGCCGGGAATGAAGGAACCGATGCGGTATGACAGATCCTCACGGTGACGCAGGAACGAACTTTCAGCATTCCCGCCTTTCGCGCTTAGCAGACTGGCATCCCATTTTCCGGCGAAGTGTCCGGTGCGCAGTTGTCCCCCGGTGACCTGCATGAGGCCGTTATAGGTATCTCCCCGTAACAAGGAACGGACACCATATCGGGCTTCTCCGGTTTTGGAATGACGAATCCCGATCTGTACGTTAGAAAGCCATTCTTTATCAAATGCACTTTGGCCCGTCAGGTTCCAGTCGCGGGTATATTCTACCGGTCGGTACACCTCCACCGGACGAAAGGCGGCATCATTGACTTCTGTCTGCAGCGTAAGAAAATAATTCCAGCCATCCGGTTGCAGGATGTTAAATGGATGCGCATGGTCAAAGGTGAGCCGGGCTGCATAGCCGTCGTCGTTGGCTTTGTCCTTCGTGGCAAAGCGGTTGATATCGTCTTTGGATGCGGCCAGCTCCACCGCCAGCTTTGTCTTTTCAGAGAAGTCATACCGGACAAATGCGGAAGCCATTTGCCGTTGTTTCGGAGAGATGAGCAACTGCACCGGTTCATACGTGCCCTGTGGGATGCCATTCACCGGAGCTACCCAGCGATATACCCTGCCGTTGGCGGTACCGTCGGTGGCAATATAATTTCCTTTGTTGGTACCAACATTGCTGAATGAAACCCGGTAATAAGCACTATCGGCACTGGTGGAATACACATAGATTTGCGGATAGACGATACCGTTAACTGTTGTATCCCGCTTTGCGTACAGTATCTCATTGGCATTGTAGGCAACACTGTCGGCTCCTTCCGTCACTGCCAGTTGCAGACTATCACCGGCGTTCTTCAGGGTAAGCTTGTCTTCTTTTGTCAGATCCTGTTGCAACGGCTGGTTTTTGCTGTCCTGCTCCGAGTACAGATTGACCCCGGCAAAGAGTTTATCCTGTTTCCAGTTGGCAAAGCCAGTGACCAGCGTGCGCGCATAATTCCGGTCGGCGTATTGGAATTCAACAATGATCCGCATGTCTTTGTTGATGAGTCGCCGGGTGGTGAAGGTGATTTCGGCGGTGTTGTAGTCGATGATATAGTCACGGTCTTGGCCCCGCTCCAAGAGTAATCCGTCGATGAATACTCTTTCGGAGTTCGACATCACAATGATGAACTGTTCATTTTCGGCACCGCGCAACCGATAGGGTCCCTGATTCGATTCTATGCCGGCGATGATGTTGCGGGCGAATTTTCCCCGCGATACTGCTGCTCCGATTCCCGCGTTGATGATGCCCGCTTTTCCATTCGCCAGCTCCAGCCGGTCGGTATAGGTATAAAGTCCGCCCTGTGCTTTTTTGAAGTATCTCATAAAATAGCCTTCCGGATTCCGTACATCATAGTCGCCGGCAATGAGTTTATGTTTGTCGGTACTGAGCTGGATAAATACCCGGTCGAATTCCTGCAACTGCTGAGTATTCCCGTCGGCCTGTACCGGAATATTCTCGTCGGTGATAGCAGCCAGCACGTCGATGTTCCCTCCTATTTTTCCGGCCAGCTGCAGGTTGAGACTGGAATTCACCACTGCATCCTGATTGGTGCCGATGGTGAGTCCGCGGGAGATGGATCCCGAACGGGTCAATCCGTCAAGTCCGAACAGACTGCCTTCCCGCGCTATGGCTTTCTCCGTATAGATCGTTCCTCCGGTGGGAGATGCGGGTGCGTCGAGCAGTTTCCGGTCGCGGAGAAAACGGGGCGAAGTGAATGAAAGCGGATAGACCCGGTAAAACACGAAGAGAGAATCACCGTCTTTGAGTGAAGGGACTGAATCTCTATAGACGAACAATTTGGCATTCATCTCGTGCAGAGCATACGCCGATGTTGAAACCGGATTTCCATCCAACTGCAGGATCAGCGATCCCGGAATAATGCTCAGGGTATCGAGGGAAATGGTGTCCCCTTTGAAGGCGACAAAACGCGTGCGCAGATTCCCCTGCTCCTGTGCTGATACAGAAGCGGAGAGCCACAGGAATATTCCCAATAAGACCGCTGAATGGATTTTTTTCAATCGAGGTTAAAAATAGGAAGACGGATGCAGACTTACAGAACGATGAACAAGAGGTTTTCCGTCTGTGGATTGTGTAAAAGTCGGACCGTAATGCTAAATTCGTCCCCCCATGGCATCACGAAAAATCATCACCTATAACGTCAACGGCATCCGTTCCGCACTCAGCAAAGGCTGGATGGATTGGCTGCGGACCATCAATCCTGATATTGTTTTATTGCAGGAGATCAAGGCCGAACCCGGACAACTCGACCTTCCCGTTTTCGACAACGACGGTTATTTCAACTACTGGCATCCGGCACAGAAAAAAGGGTACAGCGGCGTGGCCATCTTCAGCAAACAGGAACCCGACCATGTAGAAATCGGCTCCGGCAACCCCGATATCGACGCCGAAGGAAGGATCATCCGTGCGGATTATGGAAAGATGTCGGTCATGAGCGTGTACGTGCCCAGCGGCAGCAGCGGCGAAGAACGGCAGGATTACAAAATGGAATGGCTGGCCTGGTTCGATGAATACATCGCGACGCTGAAGAAAAAACGCAGCAAGCTGATCATTGGCGGCGACATTAATATTTGCCATAAACCCATCGACATCCATAACCCGGTGAGCAACGCCAAAAGCAGCGGCTTTTTACCCGAAGAACGCGAATGGATGGAACAGTTTTTCAAAGGCGGGTTCATAGACAGTTTCCGCCATTTCAATCAGGAACCGCATCAGTACACCTGGTGGAGCTTCCGTTTCAATGCCCGCGCCAAAAACTTAGGCTGGCGTATCGATTACCTCATGGCCAGTAAAAACCTCGCGAAGAATTTAAAACGCTGTGTGATTTTACCCGAAGCCAAACACTCGGATCATTGTCCGGTGTTGCTGGAGGTGGATTTTGATTAAAAAATAACAAGCCTGAGGTTTAAACCTCAGGCTTGTTATTTTTTAATCCGCTCTGATATATTCTTCATCATCCTTCGCATAAAAGAAGCTGAGTGCTTTATGCTTATCGAAGAAAGCTTTGAGATCGGCCGAAGCAGTAAAGGTTTCCTTGATGTTTTCGGTAACAGGCGAAAGTACAAGCTTTGACCCGCTGGGAGTCAGTTCCATTTTATAGAAATAGTAGGTGCGTGAACCTTCGTTGCTCGCGTCCCAAACATTCAGAAAACGTACGCCGTTCACATTCGACAGAAAGCCGTAATACGTCGTGGCCGACTCACTTTCATTCTTTGGTTGCTTCACGATCTGATACGTAGCATCGTCGAATTTGGTCACGATATAATTATAATCGTTTCCGCTTTTCGGCTCCCATTTGCCGAGGAGTTTTTCATCCACTTTCGCTTCACCACCATCGATGGCTACTTCAGAACTGTACGGACAACCGGAAAACAAAACGGCAAGGAATAATAAACAGAGGGTTAGGTAATTTTTCATGGTAAATTTTATTGCTGGTGGCTGAGCGGAGCCGAAGCCACCGGTTGGAGTATCTTACATTACACTCAGCCACCGGTTATTTTTTTTCCTGCGGTGGCTGCTCGCTCCGATCGAAGCATCGGGGAACGGAGAAATAAAAGTAATAAAAAGCGCAATATGGGGATTGGCCGTCCGTTTTTTACATTTGCCGAAACAAAAGGCCTGATTTGAGCCAACTACGCGCCCTGGCCGGGCAAACAGCCATTTACGGACTCAGCAGCATCGTGGGGAGGTTATTGAATTATCTCCTCGTTCCGCTGTACACCCGTATTTTTAGTCCGGGCGATTATGGCATCGTTTCCGAGTTCTATGCTTACATCACTTTCCTGATGGTGTTGTATTCGCTGGGCATGGAAACCGCCTTTTTCCATTTCTCCAATAAAAAGCTGAAGCAGGAGAATGTGTATGGGAATGCACAGATGGCCATGACCCTGGTGTCGGTGGTGATGACGATTTTCCTCCTGCTGATCTCCGGTCCGCTATCAGGGGAGATGGGCTATGCAAAGCATCCGGAATTTCTCCGTTACATGGCGCTGATACTGCTGTTCGATACGCTGAGCAACCTGCCCTTTGCCCGTCTTCGCCAGCAAAACAAAGCCTTGCGGTTTGCCCTCATCAAGCTGTTCGGCATCTTCATCAACATCGGACTCAACCTCTTCCTCCTCCTGGTATGGCCGAAGTTTCACACGGTGAGTACCGGCGAAACCGTGGGATATGTGTTTGTAGCCAATCTGGCGGCGAGCGGACTCACCCTCCTTCTCCTTTATCCCGAGTTGAAACAGATGCAGGGTCCCTACGACAAAAAGCTGATCCGTGAAATGCTGGTATATGGTTTTCCGCTGCTGATAGCAGGCTTTGCGGGCATGATCAACGAAACGCTCGACCGTGCCATCCTGAAATACCTCGTGACCGATAAATCACAGGCAATGACCCAACTCGGGATTTACAGCGCCTGTTATAAACTCAGTATCCTCATGACCCTTTTCGTACAGACGTTCCGTTATGCCGCTGATCCGTTTTACTTCTCACAACAAAACAAAGAAAACGCACGCCCGCTCTTTGCCAAAGTCATGAATTATTTCGTGCTGGCAGGATGCATCATTTTCCTCGGCGTGATGCTCTATCTCGACATCATCAAACTCTTCATCGGCGAGAAATACTACGACGGGCTCAAAGTCGTACCCGTATTATTGGCCGCGAATCTCTTCCTGGGTATTTATCTCAACCTGAGCATCTGTTATAAACTCACCGGCAAGACCTACTACGGCGCCTGGCTCTCTATCTTCGGTGCACTCATCACCATCGTATTCAACATCTGGCTGATCCCGGTGATGGGCTACATGGGTGCAGCCTGGGCAACGCTGATCTGCTATGCATCGATGATGCTGCTCTCCTGGATAAAAGGACGTGAGATTTTTCCGGTACCCTATGATACCAAACGACTGCTCGTAATGATGGGTTTAGCCGGAATGAGCTGGATGCTGTTTGAACTCCTCAAGGGCTGGACACATTTCACCGGAATGAAAAGCTGGCTGATGGCCTTTCTGCTGTTAGCCGTTTACACCGGCGGCATGTGGAAATACATTGGAGGCATGACCGAATTACCTTTATTGAAACGCAAGACCAACACGTGATGGAATATTTTACTGAACCACTGAACGAAGCACAGTTTACCGAAAAGATGCAAGGGAACACTCCCGTGCTCGTAGATTTTTTCGCCACCTGGTGCGAGCCCTGTGCATACCTTGATGAAATACTGGTTGAACTGGAGAAGCGTTTGGGCAATAAAATCCGCATCGTGAAAATCGACGTAGATCAGCAGCCGGATCTTTCACGGGCATTGAGAGTGATGAGTGTACCCACTTTGATGATTTACAAAAACGGTGAATTCAAATGGCGCATGGCCGGCTTCAAGCTCGCACATGAAATGGAAGAAGAACTGAACCAGTATATAGACTGATCAAAGCGCTTTCAATCCGTTATGCGCGGAAGCACGGATCATTTCCCTTTTACCGGGAGGGCCGGGCACTTTCTGCACATCGAATCCGACCGCTTTCAATGCCCGCTGCACATCACTCTTTGCAGAGTATGTTACCAGCACACCGTTAGGGGCCATTGCCGCCATGATATTGCTGAACACCTCTTCCGTCCAGAGTTCAGGCTGGATACGCGGAGCAAACGCATCGAAATAAACAAGATGATAACGGTAAGGGCTATCCGAAAACTCGCGGACATCCGTCAGCCTTTTTTCCAGTACAAAATCCTCGCTGATCTCCGCAGCTACATTAAACGGAGTATCGTGCATGCGTTCAAAAACGGTATCGTCCGCCGGATAACCGGTGGAGATGGAATAATTCAGGGGCTTCAGCAGGTCGGGTGATACCGGATGCGTTTCGAGCGCGGTGTACCATACTTGCAGTTTATGTTTACGGGCTTCCTGAAACGTGAGCAATGCATTCAACCCTGTACCGAAACCTATCTCCAGAATATTTAACTTCAATCCAAACCGCACAAAGGCCTCTTTCAATCCCGCCTCAATGAATACATGCTTTGATTCCGTTAAAGCCCCGTGACGAGAGTGATAACTCTCCTTCAGATCGGCCATATAGATCGTGGCCGATCCGTCACCTGTAATGAAGGTTTCTTTCATAAAAACGAGGTTTGGTTAGGGTAAATGTAATTTCAAAATCGACACTTCCTACCAAATCGGGTAAAAATTTTGGAAAATGGGCGGATTTGCGGGGAAAATGCTGCAAAAAAAGGAAAATTTAACCTGACACAAGGGCGAGCAGACAATACCAGATATCTCTTGCCTTTGAGTCTATCGACCCAAAAAAAGTGATATTCTGATTTGAATTATTGCTTCAAAATTTCAAAGACATCTACTTTCTTACGCGAGAATATTTTCACAGTGTAAAGGCCAGAACTAAGAAAGCTTATGTCAACCAAGGAGTATTGTGAACGAATTTTAGCCTGCACATAAACCTTTCTTCCATTCTTATCAAAAATGGTTACAGAATACTCATTATTTACATCATAATGCACAGTCTCAATGGTAATAAACGAAGAGCTTGGATTAGGACATATGTTAAATGAAGCTTCTTCACTCAAATGGGTTTTTGTGCTATCAATATCAGTTTGTGTGTTTGATCCATTAGGATTAATTAAACTCACTTTTCTTTCAATCCGACTTCCATTCGCATCGAATGAATAAATTATAGTTTGAGATTTCGCAATGCCAATTTGTAATAAAACGAGTAGTATTATCAAATGATATAATTTCATACCTTTATGTTTTATTCAATATTTTTCCTCATGAGCCAGTTCGAATTGTCATTTGGGAATGATACTTCTTTAGTTGTAAATATTTGCACATCGATAGGCATTAAAACATACCCTTGCTTATAGGAGCTGTTGGCACAAGCATTATTAAATTCAGAACTTGAAATAATAATTGAGCCATCTTTAAGGATCATTCCAGCCAATTGATGAACAGTGTATATAAACGGGCTTCCTCCACCACACCCAGTATCTTCAAAAAATTGAATTACAATTGAATCTTTCAATAGTTTGTATCTTCCCCAGCTTACATTACTTCTTGCTCCAAATTGTCTATGCGACATTTGATTCCAAAATTCTTTCTTATGGTGAAGTGCACAAAACCCGTCATTATAAAATATCATGCCATTGATAAAGAATTTATTCCCTCTTTCTACTCTTTCGAAATAACGGGAATTAGAAAAATAGACACTCGAATCATTAGAATTACAAGTCCAATAATCTTTGTTTATCCATCCAATAGGTAGGCAAGCTTGTAACAGCATCAATTTGAACAACAAAGCCATTATCAACTTAAAGCTATTGGTCATATTACTAGTAGAATTTATAAGAAGCTGTACCGAAATAACTATATCCAGATGGAGTGTTTTCATAAGGAGTAACAAAGTATGGACTCATAGCTGCATCACTTCCCCATAATTTTGGAATATTAAACCACACATGCATTCCGTTTTGAAATAAATCCTGGAAGGTTGGTGCATCAATACCATATCGATAAATCGTTCCTAAGTTATCTCTAACGCCGATGAACAGTGGGCTACTTAAAACTTTGGCTGTATTGTCATAGGCTCCCTTTGGATTAGGACCCCACATTGATTCATAGTTTTGATTACTTTTTGCTTCCAGTACATCGGAGTGATCTGTAGTATAAATTACTGTACCAATACTAAAACGGAGTATCGTGCATGCGTTCAAAAAAAACATCATCTGACGGATAACCGGTGGTAATCCCGTAGTTCAGAGGTTTCAGCAGGTCGGGTGATACCGGATGCGTTTCGAGCGCAGTGTACCATACTTGCAGTTTATGTTTACGGGCTTCCTGAAACGTGAGCAATGCATTCAACCCTGTACCGAAACCTATCTCCAGAATATTTAACTTCAATCCAAACCGCACAAAGGCCTCTTTCAATCCCGCCTCAATGAATACATGCTTTGATTCCGTTAAAGCCCCGTGACGAGAGTGATAACTCTCTTTCAGATCGGCCATATAGATCGTGACCGATCCGTCACCTGTAATGAAGGTTTCTTTCATAAAAACGAGGTTTGGTTAGGGTAAATGTAATTTCAAAATCGATACTTCCTACCAAATCGGGTAATTTTTTTTGAAATGAACAGATTTTCTTCGGAAATGCGGCTGTAATTGGTTTAACCGGAGGATTTGATGGACTTTTAGCTCAGAAAAATATTATATCCCGACAAACCGAAATCTGCATTTTTTAAATAATGACACTCCTTTGTTAATTGGTGACGTAATGCTTCGCCACGGGGAATTGATGTTATAGAAAATCAATACTGAAGTTAAAACAAGAAATCAATTACATTTCGTTGAATCAGCTGGTAAATAATTGGATTTTACTAAATAGATTTCGAATCTATCTACCAATGGAAAGTAAACGGTATCCCCAGGATTATAAATTACCCCTTTAATGGTATCTAAAGTTGATGTAAAACTCCAGGTAGTAACAGATGCCATATTGGGGAAATACGAAGAATCTATTTGAGAAGGTAACAAACAATAATTGTGAGGTAATGTAGCAGAATTTGCATCACAGACCACTACACATCGAAGTATAAGATGATTAAAATAATAATAGGTCCCGTTAGAGTCGATTGGCAGAAATAGCTCTCCCAGTTTATTATTGTTAATATCATAAGCTTCAGTCTTAATATGTAGATATTGTAAAGAAGTTAGATTAATTTGTTCTTTAGAATCCTTATTACAACTGATAAAAAACAAAACCAAAATCTTCAGGATTAAATCTATCTTTCTGGTTATATTATTTTCCAACCGTTTCATAATTTCAATAAATTTCTTTTCAAAATCTCCGTGAATCCAGTTCAAAATAAATCAATACTAATTGCTTATAAGTTCTTCATTATATTAGTCAGTCTGGAGAACGATGACAAACTGGGGCATGGAAATTTATTCCAAGGTTTCAGAATGTACAAACATCTCATTTTTGAAGTATTTCCCAATATAATTTTTTTATGTGTCTTGTTGAGATACTATACGAATAACGAAAACTTCTCTCACCGCTTCAACATCTTCTCATAACGTGCGATCCAGTCTTCTGGTGTCATCTTTGCCGCCAGCTCGCCGATCAGTTCAAAGGGAATTTGTTCGGGTTTTTTAAAACGCAGACAACTTTTTCCCATATCCAGTTTTCCGGGAACCGCCTTCGCATATGCATCCGTAAACCATTTCATCAGCTTCTCATCCGCATATAATCCCATATGATAAACAGCAATAAAATTTTTCTGCGAAGCCACATTCATAAACGGCAATGGAAGTTTCGGATCACAATGATAACCGTTGGGATAAATTTTATGCGGCACCACATAACCAATCATTCCGTAGTTCATCTCTTCCTTAAAACCTTTCGGTAAATTTTTCTTGATGACTTTCCGCAATTTATTAATTGCTTCCCGGCGATCTTCCGGAAGTTCATCCACGTACGCTTCGGGAGTAGAGGCTTTGCTTTGCATGATTCAACTTTGGATGACTAAGGTATTTATTTTTCCAATAGCTGAAGAGGAGCATCCCGCACGAAGTGCGGGATGGGAAGAGGGGCATCCCGCTTGCTTCGCAAGACTGGAGGAGCAAGTGTTGGTAGTGGCCGGTCGCGACCGGCCATGCGGAACCTCCACACGAATATCAAGTGATGGTAGTGGCTCGTCGCGATTGGTTATGCGGAGCGTACACAAATTAAATCTGCGACCATCCGCCGGATCAGCTTCATCTGCGTTCCCATTAGCCATCTCGCCCTGTTGGACATAAAATAAAAAGAGGAATCAAGTTTCCTTGACTCCTCTTTGTTATGGTTGATCCTTCGGCTATGCGCTTGTTTTCAATGGTGCTCAGGGACCGCCGACCAGGGCTTCCCGAGGCTACGCTCGGGATAAATCCTTCGGCTATGTTTTAGTTTTTCATCGGTGCTCAGGAACCACTTCTCGCCCTGGTCGGAATAAAATAAAAAGAGGAATCAAGTTTCCTTGACTCCTCTTTGTTATGGTTGACCGACCAGGGCTCGAACCTGGACTTTTCTGAATCAAAATCAGATGTGTTGCCAGTTACACCATCGGTCAATCCGAACTTGGCGGTGCAAAAATACATAATTTCTGCATTTAAAAAAGAGGAAATGAACAAGGAATTGGCACAGAGGCATAAAAAAAATGCCCCTGCTTAGCAGAGGCATTATGGTTTGATTTTCAATTTATTAGCTATTTACAATAACCTTCAGCTTGGTGCCTGGTTTGATGTCGGCATTGCGTAAATTGTTGATGTCCTTGATCATTTCAACGGTGACCCCATCGTACCGCTTGGCGATGTTCCATAAGGTATCGCCCGGTTGAACCACATGGTAGATGAATTTTGGTTTGGCCAGATTTGTCGCCATCTCATTTGATTCATCAGAAGCTTTTACCTGTTCACTGTCGCGGGAGGCCGTATCATTATTATTTGACTGCGCCAGAGCAGCCGTATCCTTCATGCCCGAATCTTTCTTTACCGCTACATTTTCAGGTGCCGGAACTTTTACTGCTACCTTCGTTTTAACATAGGCATAAACAGTGAGCTTTTGTCCGGCTCTCAATGTGGAAGAACGCAAACGGTTAAGTTTTTTCACCTCCGTTACAGTCATATCGTACTTATTTGCAATCACATTCAGGTGCTCACCACGACGTACAGTATGGGTTTTCTTTACCCGCTTGGTTACTGTTTCGTATTTAACGGTGGAACTGTTATCGTTGGAAGCTGTTACATCGCTGTTATCATCGTCGTTGCGGTAGCGGTTGTAAACCGGCATCACGGGACGTGCAGGCGGAACAGACTCTGCAAAAATCTGTTCTTGTTGTGCCATGTACATGGCCATCTTGTTAGTCGGTAAACGCAGTACATAATCTCCGCCAACATCCGGAATCATCTTGCGCTTATAAATCGGATTCAGATAGCAGATCACATCGATTGGAAGATCCAGCGTACGTGCCAGTACATTGAAATTAACAGGACGATCAACACGAACAGTATCCACTTCAAAGTATGAATACGCAGGAGATACCGGATAGAGGTTATGCTCCTTCGAATAATTCATCACATATGTAACTGCAATGAAGGCCGGAACATATCCGCGTGTTTCCTTCGGAAGATAAGGCATCAACTCCCAGAAATTTGTTTTACCACCCGAACGTTTGATCGCACGGTTTACATTTCCAGCTCCACAGTTGTACGCGGCAATTACCAGCAGCCAATCACCATAGATGGCATACATATCTTTAAAATACTGACAAGCCGCATGTGTGGCTTTCACCGGATCACGACGATCATCTGTATAACTGGTTACTTTCAGATCATAGATAATACCCGTGTTGTACATGAACTGCCAGAGACCAGTAGCACCTACACGTGAAACAGCAATCGGATTGAGTGCGGATTCAACGATGGAGAGATATTTAAATTCGAGTGGAAGTCCTTCCTTATCGAGGATCTCTTCGTACATCGGGAAATACAGATTCGATAATCCCATAGCCCGCTGCGTGAGTCCGCGCTTGCGAATCGCATAGAGATCGATAAACTCTTTTACGTGTCGGTTATACGAGAGTGGAATCGGCGACTGTAACGCATTGATGCGCTCAGTATATACCTGATCGCTGAAAGAAGGTACGGATCCCGGAACGACTGCATTCGGATCGAAGCAGTTTGCATCCAGCTGATTGTAGCGCACCACGTGTGTGAGCGTTACCAAACTATCCAGCATGTCAACAATAGGATCGTATGTTTCTTCGGTAGAATTGGCCGGGACGATTTCACGGCTTTCCTGCGCAGGTGCAATCTGGGAGAACCCCAGTAAGGCAGTGAGGGCAAGAAGTCTGAATTTACGGTTCAATTTCATTCGGTTTTCTGGGTCTTAAGGAACCAAGGAGGTGGTTACGGTTAAGATCGTTTAAAATTAGACGAAAGGTGGGATACTTTCCAGGCTTTCTTTCACAACTTTTAAAACCAGTAGCATTGATAACTTATTGTTACCGAACACTTAACTAAGTCTAAAAGTTGCAGGTTCTCCGCGGGGAATAAGAAGCAGGGTGATTTCTTACTCCTGTACAATAAATGCCGATAGGGACAGTTTATTGCCCGGAATCCACAAAGTTAAAAAGTTGGGGTGAATTGAAGTGAAAGTTGGGTGAATTTAACTAAAATAAGGCCCACGATTAAATCGCAGGCCCTTCGTTATTTGATCTGTTTTGCCAGAATTTTAGCCTTATTTGGCTACCGCATCAATGGCCGTTTTCGCCCGGTAAACCTTAATGTAATAAGGTACTGCACTGAAAATGAAGCCCATCACAACGAGGATATTGAGCAGCAGCAAACTTGAAATGTTTCTGAGTACCAGCGCAGTAAGGATAAAGCCAATGTTTACGAGATACAGTGTCAGCGCTGCTTCACGGTGGGTAAGTCCCAGATCAAGCAATTGATGGTGAATGTGATTGCGGTCGGCCTGGAAGGGCGATTTGCCGTTCATGAGTCGGATCGAGAAAATCCGTGCGGTATCCGCCAATGGAATAATGAGAATGGCGATCGCCATAGCCGGACTTGACCGGAACGGGAAGGCATACGGCAGTGAAAGGAAGCTCATCTCCACGAAGTTGATGCAGAGGATGGCCAGAATAAGGCCGACAATCAGCGAACCGGTATCTCCCATAAAGATATTGGCCGGAGAGAAGTTATAGACCAGAAATGCGAGTAATGAACTGAAGAGGGCGAACGCCAGCAGGCAAAGACCCATCTCGCCATAATTGTAAAACCAGAGTCCGAAGGTGAATGATGCAATCGCTCCGATGCCACCCGCCAGACCATCAATTCCATCGATCAGGTTGTAGGCATTGATGATGGTGAGGATCGTAAAGATGGATACTAATACGCTGAGCCAGTAAGGGATCTGGTAGATTCCAAGAATACCATATAAGCTGGTGATTCGGATATCAGCAAAGAAGACAATGATCAGCGCCGCAAACAACTGCCCGTATAGTTTTTTATGCGCAGTAAGTTCCACAATATCGTCCTTGATACCTATGAAGAACATCACGATAATGGAAGCTATAATATACTGTGCAGAAGCGCTTTCGAGTCCGGTGGAGAAGAAAGTGTAGCTGAACACCACGCCGGCAAAGATCGCCAGTCCGCCCAGGGTGGGAATGCTGGAGGCATGCGCCTTACGTTCAGTAGGTTCATCGAAAAGATTCTTGATCACCGATACCCTTATGATCGATGGGATCGCCATAAAGGTGATGATGAAAGCAGTTAAACAAGCGAATGTGATACTTAGCATAGAAATTCAGATCGTGACAAAAGTAATGGTCAGGTGGACAGATAGTGAAATTATATGGTGAATGGTTGTTTTAGATGAGGGAATGAAGTTATTTCAGAGGTTGAATCCGCGTTATACGTTCATCACTAATCGTAGGGGCAAAGCTATGGCAGAAAACCAATACAGGTCAAGTTAATTTTATCCTCGAATAAGGGGATTTTTCGGGGGGTAGAAATAACCTTCATTTAATGTATAGACAACAGTCTGTTTGCAGCCTGCGGCCGCGGGCGTCAGGCTTCAGGCTTCAAGCATAAGTCTTGCAGCTTGCAGCCTGTAGCATGCACCGTCATTAGAAATCATAATATCGGTTGAAGAGGTAAGTACGTATTCCGCCGTACACCATAAGTGTGTTATCAGAAACCGAAGGTTGATCAAAACCGCGATAACCGATATTGGCGAAGGCACTGAAGCGGGTATGCGGATTGAAGAGATAACTGATATTGAGCTCCGCCCACATGATCGTAGTTTTTAAACCCTGACCTACTTCGTTGCCATACTCCTGTTCGCGGGTATCATAACTGAGGAGTACGTTTTGTCCCCAATTGCTGCCGGAAGTATCATATCCAACAACAGCATAATTAAGGCGTGCATCTACATTCCAGCGTTTGTAGTTGTAACGTACTATACCAACCGCCTCCCAGAAATTAGCACCAAGGGGATGTGCCAGCGGTGCACGGTGGTGACTATAAGTACCCAATGACTCACGATGCTGATAGGTATATGGACGCACATAATTCAATTCTCCCTGCAGATAGAGGTTCTTTATGCCAAACACATCGAAGCTTTTAAAACCGGCCTGCAAGCCTTGTTTATTCGCCCACCATCCTTTGCCGGCTTTCACATTGGCAAGCAGGAATTCGTCGAGCATGATCTGACCATATAAGAGGTTGCGGCTGTTAATGAGAATTTTTGCATTCAACCCGAGCAGTACATTGTCCGGCGATCCGATGCTGAACTCAACAGGTCGCATAAAGATGAACGGATTCATATACCCGAGATCGAAACCGCGGGCACCGGTCACCGAATCGGCATGCCATACTACTGCTTCGAAAATGCCGACACTTCCGTGTTTGCCAATGTTGACATCGAGGTAATGAATGGAAGTGTATTTCTTGAGAAATGGTGCTTCGTCGTTGTTATCGATTCGGGTAAGGTCACGCATTTCTGTAAACAAATTGGTGTAGCGTACTTTCCATACATCTGTTACAATTTTTACATATGGATAGTGAAATGCATTATCGGATAATAGCAGTGAGCGATACCCATCACCAATGAAGTGTTTGTCTTGTCCGAATTCAAAAGTGAAGTGACGATTGAGCTGATAGTTGATGCTGCCGGTGGCGAAAGCATAATCGAAGTCGGAGGTACCGAATCGCTTGACTCTGCCTTGTCCGGGAACGACACGTGATTTACGTACGGCCGAGTCAAGATAGGTCGGAAATTTACTGAGGTTTTCATAAAAGGTGGCATTGAAGCCGAAGCGTTTACCGATGCTTCCGTTGACCCATACGCCACGGGTGTTATAATAGAAACTGCTGTCATGTCCCTGATCGCTTCCACCGGCGAATTCAAACACCGGATCTACGTAGATGCGATAGTCTTTCTGATCAACCTGCAGGAGGTGTTCGCTGTAGATTTTTCGTCCAACGAGTGAATGATAAAATTTACCTGAAGAGGTAACCGGTACCCGAATCAGTGAATCGTAGAGGTGCCCCCAGTCACCATCGGGCCGGTCTTCCGGTTGCAGTGAATCTTTCAGAAAGAGTGCAGCATCGACAATATCCCTGCGCATAAACGGCTTCATGGAGGTGTGCACGCCGTTGCCTACGTGATTGAGGTCTTTGACAAATTGTTGTTCTACCTGATTGCTGAGGGGTATAAAATTGCTTTGTGCGGCTGCGATGGTACAGTTTATCAGGATAACGGCAAGGGATAGACGAAGTTTATTCATGCGAATGGAAGATGGCAGGTTGAGAGTATTAATAAGACTTTCCCTTATACCAGATTTTTGATGATCCGTCGGGTAAATCGTAGCGAAGCGTATTTCCGTTGAGGTCGTAGGAAGTTATTTTCTCCATCGACACTTCATATGATTTTCCTTCTGTAAAAACGTGGAGACGGCCATTGAGGTCAATCCAGGCGATGTTGTTTTCACTGAGCTGATAGTTCTGCGGGAGAAACTCATCGAGTTCGTAGCGGACACCATCCACGAGTGCCTGCAACCGGTTATTGATGTAAAACAAAACGGTATTGTCGCGCACGTAGTAAAAATCCGGCGCATAGGCTTCAGCCCGCACCAGCTTGCCATTGCTGAACACCTTAAAGGTATTGTCATCTGCCAGATAGGCAACGAGGTCGTTACCGCATTTGTAGGATTGTGGTTGTATCTTCTCCAGCACCAGAATCTTCCCTCTGTAAAATACTTTCAGGTAGTTGTACTGACCGTCAACAAAGGCAACAAGGTTTCCGCCTGGTTCATAGGATAACGGAACAATATTGTCGATCTCAAAGGTCTCTCCCCCATAAAATATTTTGAAAAAGCCGGCTTGGTTTGAATAGGCGACGGTATTCTCTCCAACTTTGAAATCGCGAAGGCTTCCGGTCAGTGTCGTTTCCAGTTCCTGCACTTCGCCATTGCGAAATACGCGCAGCATATCAACATTGCGGTCGCGGAAAACCAACAGACTATCACTCACACGGTAATCGCGGATGAAATACGTTAGCGGAGTGGTTTGTCCACCGGCAAATACCGTGAGTGCCTGCTCCCGCTGAAAGTACATAAAACTCTGCGTTACATCGAATGAAGTTGCGGTCATATCGCCCAGATTGAACTTCTCTCCTTTGTAATACACCATCAGGTTGTTGCCATTGTTGGCATATGCCAGTATCGGGCCTTTTACCTTGAAGGATCGTACCGGCTGCTGCTCGAGAATCCTTGGCACACCGTTTTCAAAAACATAAAGGTACTGGCGAAAATCACGGTAGGCATGTACGAAAACAGGGACACTGTCGCCGGCCATCACCGGGAAGGCCAGCAGCAGAAAAAAGAGAAAATATCTGTTAATGTGTTTCAAGCAGTTTCAGAATTTCGTCGAGGCGAGGTGTAAGGATGATTTCAATGCGGCGGTTTTTCTTACGGGCTTCAGCAGTATTGGCTTTGTCAACGGGGACAAACTCTCCGCGGCCAGCGGCTGTTAATCTCAGCGGACTCACCTTTGATTGCGTCAGCAGAATTTTCACCACAGAAGTGGCGCGCATGACACTAAGGTCCCAGTTATCTTTGATTTCGCCAGCTCCTTTCATCGGCACGTTATCGGTATGTCCCTCGATGAGAATACTGATATCCGGATTTTTCTCCAGCACAGCACCCAGATCGTGCAAAGCCTCCACACCTTTCGGATCCACTACGATGCTGCCGGTAGCAAACAATAATCGTTCCTCCATCATCACATACACTTTTCCATTCTTCATCTCCACGCTCAATCCTTTGTCCTTGTAGCCCAGCATGGCGTTCGCTACTGCATTTCGCAGCGCATTCGCTGCCGAATCTTTTGCAGCCAGGATCCGCTCCAACTCCGCCAGACGACGGTTTTTCGTATCCAACTCGCCGGAAACGGATTGGAGGCTGGCCTCTTTCTCGGCCAGTACTTTTGCTTTTTTGTTCAATTCATCTTCTTTCCGCTGCAACTCTTCCTGCGTTTTCTGCAGGTCGCGGATCAGTTTTTTAGTGGCTTCAGCGTTTGAAAGGGCATTGGGACCGTCCTTCAACAGCGCCTGATACTGCGCATTGATGCGGTCGTAATTCTCTTTTGCCTCCCGCCAGCCGGCACCGGAAACCGCAGTATCCGCTTCCAGCGCAGCCACCCGCGACTTCAGATCATCGACCATCGATTGCAGCTCACTCAGCTTCGTAGTTAATTGAAGATTAGCTGCTTTCAGCTCTTCATTTTCCTTGTCACAGGCAGCTTTTTTGGCTTTTAATTCATTGTGCATGCGGGAAGGGACGCAGGAAACCACTGCAAGACTAACCGGAATCAGTAGGAGGAACAGACGCTTCATAGAGTGAATATAGACGGACTAAATTAGCAGGTGCGGTAGCTGAATCGGCAAGGGATAGGGGTACTATTCAACATTACCCTGTTAACTACAGATTGTACAGGGTAGTGTTTGTCACGGGGCGAAGATTGGATGATTCGGATAATGATTCGGCATGCATCCAAGGTGTAAAGGTTACAGATGAATGGTACGGCAATACGGATTGGTTTCTACCTAACGGATGCACAGATGAAATATATAAAATCCCCAGCCCCGGGCTGAAGTCGTCGGGCTGGAAAAACGTAAGAAATTTCCATTTTTCACGTTTTTTAAAACATGATGTCCGTAAATTAGTAGAACCAACTATACCCTATTGACCATTCAGTCCCATACATCCGAAGCATATGGAAAAAAAACTGAGCGACAACTGGATTACAGAAAACCACATTGATTTCGAGTACAAAAAGTATCTGCTCCTGGCGTATCTGCAGCATGTAAGTGAGTGCTTTGATGAAACACGATTGTACCCTGCATTGAGCGAACTGGTAAAGCACTACAGGAATGTAATTTCACTTCGCGAGCAAAAACATAGTTTATTCAATGCGTTTCCCGAAAAACTGACGCAAACCGATCTTCAGCATTTCCGTTTAGTTTACGAAAAGCTATGCAGTGATGATGCGCTGATGTCGGAAATTGAAAATATAATTGCCTTTTCAATTCCTCAGTTCGAATTTCATCTGGCAGAAGGAAAAAAAATCTACGATCTGCTAGAATCAAAAATGAATATTTACCCGGTTGGCATTGTACCTCTGCATACCGATGCCGGATACTTCTTCATCAGTAACGGCGATCTCCCGCAAACCTTAGTGTACGAATATCAGATTACCATTTTCGATCAGCCTGCAGAACGATACCGTGCGATCGGTGTACAATACCTGATGGCCTACGAAAAAACGCTGCGGAATACGTACGAGAACATCAAACACGACCTGCTCGATTATAACCGTTCTCTTCCCAATCCTGCAACTTACGTGATCGAATCAGAAATGACATTGCCAGTCGAGGATACGCTGCTGCCTCTTGCCAAACGTTCTCTCGTAAAGTATCTGCATACCATCAACTGATCAGCGGCGGATGATAAAACCATGATAACGGTGATGAATATCCGTTATCATAAACTCCACTTCGGTTACTTTCGCCAGAACCGGGCCTTTCCGGCACCAGTCGGCGAGTTGCTGTAACGCTTCTTCTTCTCCTTCTGCTTCTAAATAAACAGAACCGTCATCGCGGTTCATAACGAAGCCGTTCAGTCCGAGTTTCAGGGCCTGTTCGCGGGTTGTTTGGCGGTAATAAACACCTTGTACTTTTCCCCTTACAACGATCGTACAGGATTTCATTATTTCAATCCTTCGAAAAGTTTCTGAGCTTCTTTGCTTTGCGGATTATATTGTAGTGCTTTCATCGCAGCATTGCTTGCTTCGCGGATATTTCCGAGTGAAATCTGTATGGCGGCAGAAAGATAATTGGCATCAAAGTCAAACGGATAATACTTCAACACTTTTCCCACATACGCAGCAGCAGCGTTGTTATCCTTAGTGATGTAGTGCGAGATGTATGCCATCCGGTAATTCGCGATTGAATTCTCAGGATCAATGGTCAGAATTTCTTTGTAAGTTGCGGCTACATCGGTCCAGTTTTCGAGCGCTGCAGCAGGATAAACATAACCCAGACGCGCTTCTACTGATTTTGGTTCGGTGGCTATTGCATTTTTATAGTATATCTGCGATTTGGCATAATCTCCTTTCAGGTACCATAACCAGCCGAGGCGAAGATTTACCGGATAGGCATTAGCGTTATATACCGACATCATCGATTCAATGGCTTTGACATAATCTTTGTTCGATTCATAATTGTAGCTTTTAGAAAAAATGGCTACATTGTCGGTTTGGGAAAATCCGCTGAGCGCAGAAAGCTGGAAGATAACCAGCCACAAGAGTTTCCTTTTCATAGTTTCAGAGTTTTATATAAGCCCCAATATAGAGCGAATTGAGTTTGTAATCGGAGCCGGTAAAGGCATCGGTTATCTGATCACGCTGACCGGTAAGATAGAGTGTTGCATACCCTTTCAACGGAATTCCAAGTGTTGCGGAGATCCGGGAATTGACCTTATCCTGATTATTGTATACCTGTGAACCACCCAGCATGGATGCGGGGTAATAACCTTTGCTGAAATAATATCCGCTGAGATTGAAAACACCACTTTTCGCAATTTCGAGGCTCGGCAGAAACAAGAATTCCGATACCTGATCCGATTGCACCCATTGCATATCGAGTGCTGGCCGTACAGTCCATCGTGAAGAAAAACGAACAACATACTCCAGTCCTGCTCCCAGCTGCCGGGTGTTGAAAGAAGATGTTTTGTCTTTCCGGAGTGTATCATCCTGCACCCTGTCAATGATGTTCACGACACCATCCGGCTGATGAATAATGGTTCTCCGGTTTTCCATATGGATTGTATCCAGCAAGGGTTGTATATGTTCAGAGTAAATGGCAGCCTGAAAGTTTAACGACAAGTCATTTATTTTCTTTGTAGTGGTAAGATGAGCAAGCGTCGAAAATACAGCAGTGTTACCAATCTGTTGAGTACTCATCAACAACAAGCTATCAATGATAGTCATTCCACCAGGGGTCTGCATTTCGCGATGCGAAAGCAACGAATCTGTATTGAGTACCGAGTACACATCGCGGCGGAATGAAATCAATCCTGCAGTCAGTTCGGCTTCCCAGCCTTTTCCGAAATAACAGGAAGGCGTAATGGTATATTGAAATTGTTTAAAGTCGCTCCAGTTAAGTGGTTGCTCAATGAACATAACCGACTGATCAAATCTGAAACGCGGACTGAGCTTATGCTGAGTTTCAAGAAAATAATAGCTTGCAGATCCGGCAATGTCGCTTCGATCAGAAGTTCTGCGGCCACCTTCGAGGTAAATTCCCGACAACCATTGTCGCGAAGAATAACCCATGCGCGGCGCCGTTATCGCATCGAGCATCCTGAACATACTGTCAGCCTCTGTTCTATATCCTTGTGCATTATAAATTCGAAAAAGATAGTCAGGCGCAACCTGTCCGGCCGGATTCTTCGCCATTGCCCTCTCAAAATATTTTCTGGCCTTGCTCCACTGCCCGCGTTCATACAAGGCAATCCCGAGTCGCAGATCCACGTAATAATAACTAAGACTATCTTTTTCTATAGTGCTCCGCATCGCAGCCAGCGCCTTCCAGTTTTGCTCAGTGTACAATCTGTAGGTCAGACTATCAACAGCCGGATAATCGGTTTGAGCTTGTGCCCGCTGTACTGACAAAACCATCAGAACACCGGTAATCATCAGGATACTGGCTCGCATGTCAACACCTCCTGCTGTTCGCCGGTACCGGCTTCTATGGTGAGGCCGTTCGACTTCACCGTGGTTCTGAAATACATTTTGCTGCTGAACTGTCCGAACAGACTTTGATTCTGCTCTGACACAAAAGTGATCTTCTCAGGGTCATGTTCGTTATCAATACTCACATACCTGAAATTATACTGGGCCTTCAGATAATGGAAAAATGGTGCCGTGAAATCGTGTATGAAACGTGCAAAGTAATTGCTTACATTGAGTATGCTGATATGATCGCTGAGTGAGAGTCGCGGATAATATCCGAGTGGCACCTTGTAAACAGCGAGGAAGAAGGTATAGAGAAAACTTGTTCTGTCTCCCTCAAAGCTGCTGCAGTAAAAGACCGAACCGTTATTTACATACCAGACGATCGATCGTGTCTCTGCGCACCAGATATAAGTCTGGTTATACGGCGACACTTGTATCTCCCAAATCTCCGATTTGCCCTTCCCATTGCTCACGCGGAAACGCTGACCGGGAATAAATCCAAAGAAATAGGTCAGCAAACGGGTAGTTCGGAGATTACTGATACGATCGCCTTTCGCAGGTATTTCATACGAATGAAATTTATACGCATGATTTTGCTTCGAAATATAGAAGCTGAACGGATACTGCATTGTTTGCGAACCGATGTAAGGTGTAGACTGAAACTGAAAATGCAGATGGGGTTCGGGTGAGCGTCCACTGCTGCCACAGAGTCCGATTACATCTCCCTTGCGCACCGAATCACCGACCTTCACTTTGAAACTTCCCATTTTAAAATGTGAGAGCTTGCTGTACAGATAATCGGCATGTTTGATTACGATGGCATTTCCCCAGTTTCGTTCAAGATTTACCTGACCGATTTCATTATCCTCAATACCATCTTCCAGTTCCACCACTACTCCATCAGCTGGCGAGAGCACAGGTAAACCGAAGCAGTAATAGTCTTCTTTCCGTGTCCCGTCTCCCTGAAACGTCTGGTTCATATCATCCCGTACATCGAAGTCCCATGCATGCTGCCATCCTTTCTTATGTGTAATATCTCCGTCATGCCCCTGTGAAATATACCATTCTCCCATCACAGGTAGAGCAACCTGTACCCAGGTATCGCGCTGATAGCGGACAGAATTGCTGTAAAAATTATAATGGTGTTTCTCGGGTGAAAATTGCTGAAAGAGGACGAGGTTGAGCCCTGAACTACGGACCCTGCTTTGCATGGCGACAACGAATAACAACACTACGAGGTTGAAGGGTAATGAATACAGCGGTAACCCGAACCTGTAATATATCATGGAATGAAAAGCAGAAATCAGCAAGGCAATAACCGGTATTGTAAACAGCAGATTAACAAATGAACGACGGGAAGGAACCACAAAGAATCCACCGAGTGCTATGGCTGTCAGAATAAAGTTAAATCCGATATACGTATAAATCAACTGTGAGAAATCACCTTCCATGAATTGATAAAAGGCGTAACCAATTACAAATCCAAACACAGACAGTACGAATGAAATTCTGGAATTCATCACCAGACCGATGGCGATGATCATGCCGGCTACATCATTATACTGAAACAGGATAGCACCCAGCGATCGGAAATACAGATAGAGTACGTTTGAAAACGGCAGCTGCGCAATGAGTTCAGTAGCAAAGTGAAAGAGACCGGGCAGGGCTTCCTGCAAGCCACCGGTCAATTCATAACGGGCATGCAGTGCCGTAAAGTTAGAAGCTCCGAGCAGGATCACCCAAACAGTAGCAAGAAAAGGAATCGTGAGTACAGGAAGGTTTTTCTTTCCCAGAGCATTCAGGTACCATAGTGTAAAAAGAAAGGCCAGCACCGATGATGCGATCAGGAGAATAAGAAATGAGAAATTCAACTGATAGAATGATCCCACAGCTACCCCTGTGAGCATGGCATTATACGTATAAGTACCATCCCGTACCAGGTCGCGGCTGAAATTAAAAAACCAGGCCATAGCCTGTACTATGAGTATGGCGGCGAGTCCGGAAAGTCCCGCTGTAAAATTGAAAAATGTCACAAGTAAAAGGAAAAATCCAAAATAACGGTTCAGTGAAAAGAATACCTGGGCGTAACTGTTCATTACACCTTCTGTAGCAAGCCTGAGATACTCTTTATACCTGTTCATTCTTATACTTTAAATTCAGCAAGGTGCGAAGGCATCACTTCATCGGTTTCCAGTGTAGCCAGCGATTCCTTCTGGCGGATTATATGTGGTTCGCCTTTCAGATCGATCATCACGACTGCCGGCCGAAGGGTAATGAACTGCATCGACTGGGTGATATTATAGGCTCCAACATGGTGCACAACCACATGTTCACCGGGACTCAGCGGAGGCAAGGTAATGTTTTCGCGCACTACATCAATATTCATACACAGCGGACCGTAAAGTACACAATCTTCAGTGTGATGTCCAAATGGCTGCGCTGGTGATATCTTATGGTCGTACCAGAAAGAGGTAAAGAGAATGTTGACTCCAAAATCCATGATGGTGGCTCTTCTGCCATCACTGAGGCGTTTATTGGAGATCACTGTTCCAAGGAGGAATCCGGCATCATCAATCAACGCCCGCCCGGTTTCGAGATAGAGATAAGGCAAATCGTCGGAGTTAAAACCGGCATTGAGCAGTGTACCGGTGATGGCTTCAGCGAACTGGCTGATTTCTGGAACTATATCCGCACCTACATGAAAGGAACCTTTCAAGGTGTTTTTCGACGCAAATCCTCCACCCATATCGATATACGTCAGGTTTTTGTTGTAACGGTTACGGATACTGAGGGCGAGATCCGCCATCTTGGATGCGGCAACTGCATATGCGGATGGCGTCATCATATAAGTGCCGATGTGACAATGGAGTCCTACCAGATTCAGCTTACCCCCTGCCATGATCTTATTAATCGCATCCCAGGCTTGTCCGTTCTCGTAGTTAAATCCAAAACGATCCCACATCGGGTAGATACCGGTATCCATATTCACACGGATCGCAACACGTGGCTTCGTCCCCATCTCTCCGGCAATCTCTGTTAAACGGTACAACTCATCGAGATGATCTATGTGGATAGGTGAATTGTTTTTCGCAGCCAAACGTAAATCATCATCACTTTTATCCGGACCGTTGAACAGGATTTTATCTCCCGGCACTCCATTCTTCAGCGCCTTCTCATATTCAAACCTCGATACTACCTCTGCCCAGGAACCTTCCTGATGAAACACATTACAAACAGCATTCAGGTAATTGGTTTTATAACTCCAGGCAAACTGTACTTTCGGATAACGTGTTTCAAACATACGCTTTGCATTCCGGAAGTTCTCGCGGATTTTCCGCTCAGACAATACAAAGAGCGGTGAACCAAACTGGTCAATGAGGTCGGCGACTTTCAATCCGTCTATATGCGTCATCGGAGCATATTCCGTACGGGTACCGAATTTATTCATCATGCCGCTGTTGAGCTTTACGATGACAGGGCGTTCATATTTCGTTTCAGTCATTGCTTTCGTTGTTAAGGCTGGATAAAAAATTATAATTCTCCCTGCGTGGAAATTTTCTCAAACTCTGCCAGATCCACAATCTGGTCATAGCTATAGCGCACAAACAGTTTGCCGCGCGTATAATCGGTATAGGGTTCTACTTCTTCACCGAGCGCCATCCGCACCAAAGCTTCGGGGTGATTTTGTCCGCAGCCAACAGCGAGATACACCCATGCCGGGAACCGAGGATTCATCTCGAGCAGATAATAGGTCCCACTGTTTGTTTTGATAAATTCCAGTTCACAACCACCACGCCATTTAGAATTTGAAATAACACGGTTTGCGATTTTCAGCAGTTCATCGTCTTCCAGACTGATACCACTCCAGGCTTTGCCTTTATCGGTGATATATAGCTTCCGCATCGGGACAGCACCAATACAGCGGCCGTTCCCGTCACCGATAGCCGTAACATTGACTTCGTTACCGGAAACAAATTCCTGCACAATAATCGGCAAGCCCCATTTACCAGCTATCTTGTGAAAATAACTCACGGCCTGCTCGGGCGTGGTGGCAATAGATGCATCGTAAAATTTTCCTTTAATCACCAAAGGATACGTGAATTCGTCGCCAAGATGATAAATTTCGGATGCGTTAAAGATCATTTTACTGTAGGGCACCCGTACATCATTTTCCTTACCAAATTCCTGCAACACACTTTTATGACGTGCTTCAAACTGATGGAGATCGGGAAGAAAAGTCGCTATACCGAACTCTTCCTTAAGACGACCGGCCAGAATAATAAAACTATGCAACTCAGCGTCGAAGTTGGGGATGATTACATCCGGATGCTCACGTTCATGGATATACGCTAATCTTTCCATCAGGCTTTCCGTGCCGGCCGATGGAACTGGAATGGAATAACTCTTGTCCACCAGATCGTGCATGTATAATCCCGGCTCCAGCGATTCGTAACTGAGTCCGATGATCCGCACATCGAATACCTTACTTTCTCTTAACGCTCTGATCACCGGAATCCCCGGGCCCGGAGAATCAATATTGTTAAGTCCGGTGACGGCCACCGTGATTTTACGCCTGTTCATCTTCCTGTACGAGTTGATAGGTTTTCAACATCATCATGAAATCATACAGGTCCTTTTCGGCGACTGCGGTATCGACTTTGTATTTCTGCTGCAACTGACCAACAATCTCATCGGATGTTTTCTCTTCCCGCATCCATTGGAGAATATCTTTTCCCACCGGATTGGCAGAAAAAGAATCGCCGGTCATCGGATTAAAAATAAAACCCGATTCACTGATGGCAATGTTCTTATTCAATATCATAAAACCTTGTTTTCGGGTATGAGTACAAAGATCAGCCAGAGTTTAAACTCAAACTATTATTATAGGAGTTTGGCTGCAATGTATCGGAGTTCAGGCTCCCCCCTTTTCCCAGGCTTCGAAAAAGTCCTTTTCGTAATTCTTACCAATCGGAATTTCTGTTTCTCCCAGAAAAATTATTTTTCCGCGGACCCCGGTAATCCGCTTCATGGGCACCACAAAAGACCGGTGCACGCGCACAAATTCGCCTGCAGGAAGTTTCTCCATCGCTTTCCGGAGGCTCATAATGGTCAACACCATTTTCCGGCCTTCCTGATGAATTTTGATGTAATCATCGAGTGTTTCGATATACAGGATCTCCGCATAGGGAATCTTAACCAGTGAATACTCCGACCGCACCATCAGATACCGGTTTTCACTTTGCGGACTGCTTTGTGAAACATTGAAAGTTTCTTTCGCTTTTTTCAAGGCTTGCTCGAATCTGGCGAAAGAGATCGGCTTCAGGAGGAAATCCACTGCATTAATATTGAATCCTTCAACGGCAAACTCAGGATAGGCGGTAGTCAGAATCAGGAGAGGTGCCGACTCAAGTCCTTTGTAGAAATCTATACCATTGATATCCGGCATCTGAATATCCAGAAAAATCAAATCTACCGGATGCTTGCGTATATAGGCAGCAGCCTCTGCAGCACTGGTAAAGGTTTTGCTGAGCTGAATGCCCTCGATACGGCTGCAAAAAGATTCAATGACTTCCAGCGCGAGGGGTTCATCATCCAGAGCTATACACGAGATCATACCAGGGTAAACTTCAAGTCGACGATAAAATTAGTCTGATTATCTGAAATAGACAACGTATACCGGTTGGGATAGAAATGATCCAGTAACTGCCGGGCCGTTTCGATGCCGAGGCCGCCGCCTTCCCGTTTGGCATGCATCGAAACCTTTGTATTCTCCACATGCAGATGAAGTTCATCGCCCCGGATATCGATAAACACATCAATAACAGAGTCGGTTTCTGTACTCACACCATATTTAAACGCATTCTCTACAAATGATATAAGAAGCAAGGGTACAATTTTCTTCCCGGCCGTAATGCCTTCATTCCGGTACACCACGCGCGTTTTTCCGGTCAGCCGCAGCTTCTGGAGTTCAATAAAGTCACTGATATACTCAAGCTCTTTCTCCAGATACACCCGATCCGATCCCGACTCGGTAATTACATATCTCATGATGGAAGAAAGCCGCGAAACCGCATCTGCCGTAAGCTCCGAACGACGGACTGACAGGGCATAAATTGCGTTCAGGGTATTGAATAAGAAATGAGGGTTCAGGCGTGCTTTTACATACGATAGTTCAATCTCTGTCTTCTGCATTTCTGCCCGTTTCAATCCGGTATAAAGAAATATTCCGAAGGCCACACCGATACCCAGCATCATAATAATCAGATTAGCCAGAATAAAGGCAGGTAATGCCCGCGGAGATCCTCCAACGTTAGATATCAGTCCCATCGAGTTGGCTATATACCTCGACAATACCAATATCGTTGCCAGAGCGAGCAGGTTGATCAGGAAGAACACCGATCTTTTTTTATGGAAGAGAAAAGCAGAAACCAGCCAACTATAATTCAAATAGAAGATGATGGCGAGAAAGAAGGTACGGATGACATGTCCGAAGATGAACAACTGCATTTCGCCGGACGCCAGCAAGCCGCTCGCCCTTAAAAACAACACAGGCAAAATGAGAAACAGGATCCACGAAAGCACATGGATCAGCACAACACGCATTTTGCGGGACATACTTCAAATGTAAACCGAATATCGGTGCCGCACCCGATTAATCGGACTTTGACAGAAATCTAACGGAGTTTGGAAGAGCGCTTACTTTCCGGTGAAAGCGGCTTTACGCTTATTCAGAAACGCATCAGTCCCCTCTTTAAAATCATCCGTAGTGAAACAGGCACCAAAACGCTCCACTTCTTCGCGGAAACCATCCTTCTCTTTATCGTAAAATGCATTAACGGTGCGGACAATTTCGGCAACTGCAAAGGGAGCCTGAGCGCAGATCTTGTTCAGTATCTCGCGGCACTTATCCATCAGCTGATCTGCGGGAACAACGTAGTTCACCAGACCCAGACGATACGCCTCATTCGCATCGATCATATCCGCAGACATCAGTAATTCCATCGCCTTTCCCTTCCCGATCAATTGCGGCAGACGTTGTGTACCTCCATAACCCGGAATCAGTCCGAGTTTTACCTCGGGTTGTCCGAACTTTGCATTTTCGGCGGCTACCCGCATATGACAAGCCATGGCTAGTTCACAACCGCCACCGAGCGCAAAACCATTCACAGCAGCGATAACAGGTTTACGACAATGCTCTACGCTGTTAAACACATGATGACCATGCGCACTCAGTTCCATGCCCTGCGCCAGATTGAAAGATGAAAACTCGGCGATATCCGCTCCGGCGATAAATGCTTTGGAACCGGCACCGGTGAGGATAACACCACGCACCTGATCATCCTGTTGTGCGGCGGCAATGGCCTGCCCGACTTCAGCGATGGTTTCTTTATTCAGTGCATTCAGTTTATCCGGACGATTGATGGTGATGATGCAGATCTGCTGCTCAACTGTATAGAGAATATTATTGTAGGCCATAGTGGGAGTACGATGTAATTTACAATCAGATGTTACGAAGACGTTTTACTTCAGCAGTCATGTATGAAATAATTTCCTGCGTTTCAGTTCCGGGAGGAAAGAGGCGGCCACAGCCCATGGCCTCCAGTTTTTTCATATCCTCATCGGGAATAATACCTCCGCCGGTCAGCAATACATCATCCATCTGCTTCTCTTTCATCAGTTGAAGGATGCGCGGAAAAACCGTCATGTGCGCGCCACTCAGAATACTGACTCCAATGGCATCCACATCTTCCTGTAAAGCGGCATTCACTACCATTTCAGGAGTCTGACGAAGTCCGGTGTAGATAACCTCCATTCCTGCATCGCGCAGGAAGGAAGCGATAACTTTAGCGCCACGGTCGTGGCCATCGAGACCAACTTTGGCAATCAGGACGCGGAGGGGGCGTTGCATGGTTCAAAAATCGTAAAAAAACAGACTGGAAGATGCAGATTAGGGTCATTATTCGCCGGAAAACACCGGTCACTGCTTATAAAAACTTCATTTCCACCACCATTTCAAGCTTCCGGAAAACCAGCTTCAGCATACCCATTCAGCAACCGGAACCAACCGTCTGTAACAAAAAACACATTGTGAATCATTAATTAGGTTTATCTTCGCTGCTGTAGTGAGAAAAATTCTCGGATACATCCTCTTGTTTGCCATGGTTTCCTCCGGCACTGAATTCTATCAGCTGGCGAAGGTACCGGTCATGTTCAGCCATTTCCGTGAACATCAGGCTGAAAATCCAGGTATCACCTTTTCTGAATTTATGAAAATTCACTTTTTTGATCCCTCCAAAGTTGATCACGATTACGAGCGGGATATTCAACTGCCATTTAAAAACCATGAATGCTCGCAGCACAACGACATTCTGAAAATTTACAACCGCAGATCCACCACTGAACACTATCAGCAGTTTTTAAGCAGCGTTGACTGCTATTGCATCCCATCCGCTGACGGTTTGCCCTTGCGCACCTATTTTACAGACATCTGGAATCCGCCGAAGGCATAATTTATTTTTCCGGTTTCTTTCCTTCAAGACGCAGTAAGCCCGCGTCTCTTCTTATTATTTAACAACTACAACACATGTTAAATTCCATTATCAGATTCTCCGTAAAGAACAAACTGGTGATCGGGTTATTTACAATGGCGTTGGTGCTGATCGGGATTTATCAGATTCAGCATTTGCCCATTGATGCGGTACCCGATATCACCGACAATCAGGTACAGGTGATCACTGTATCTCCTGCGCTCGGTGCTCCCGATGTAGAGCGACTCATTACCTATCCCATCGAACAGGTAAACAGCAATATTCCCGGAATAAAAGAAATCCGCAGCTTCTCGCGGTTCGGACTATCACTCGTCACCATCGTTTTCACCGACGAAACAGATGTGTACTGGGCACGTCAACAGGTAACAGAACGGCTGCGTCAGGTACAAAGTCAGATTCCTGAAGGACTCGGCACACCTGAACTGGCTCCGGTTACAACGGGGCTTGGTGAAATATATCAATATGTATTAAGGCCCGCTGCGGGTTATGAATCGAAGTACGATGCCATGGAGTTGCGTACTGTGCAGGACTGGATTGTACGTCGTCAGCTGCTGGGCGTGAAAGGTGTGGCGGATATCTCCAGTTTCGGAGGTAAACTGAAGCAATATGAAATCGCGGTGGACAGCCGTAAACTGCAATCATACGGACTCAGCATCAGTGATATTTTCTCTGCCCTTTCAGAGAACAATGCCAACACCGGAGGCGCTTATATTGAAAAAGGGCCTACCGTGCTCTTCATCCGTTCCGAAGGGCTGGTTACGAATCTGCACGACATTGAACAAATTGCCGTAAAACAATTGCCCAACGGCATACCGGTGATGATGAAAGACGTAGCCGATATCCGTTTCGGCTATGCCAACCGTTATGGCGCGATGATTTACAATGATCAGGGTGAAGTAGCCGGCGGAATTGTTATGATGCTGAAAGGGGCCAACTCCTCTGAAGTGATCAAGCTGGTGAAAGAACGGATTGAACAGATCCGTAAAACACTGCCGGAAGGTGTGGTACTGGAACCCTTCCTCGACCGGACCAAAATGGTGAACAATGCCATCGGCACTGTAGAAAAAAATCTCCTTGAAGGTGCATTGATTGTGGTTTTCATTCTCGTGCTCTTCCTCGGGCATCTCCGTGCCGGACTTATCGTTGCTTCTGTCATTCCGCTCTCGATGCTGTTTGCAGTAATCCTGATGAACATCTTCGGTGTAAGCGGAAACCTGATGAGTCTCGGTGCGCTCGACTTCGGACTCATCGTTGATGGGGCCGTCATTATTGTGGAAGCAGTGATGCATCGGCTCATGCACAATCGTAAACTGGGAGAAGGCCGCGTGCTGGTACAGGAAGAGATGGACCATGAAGTACAATCATCCGCCAGCAGAATGATGAACAGTGCTGTATTCGGACAAATTATCATCCTCATCGTTTATCTGCCCATCTTTATGCTGGAAGGTATCGAAGGAAAGATGTTCAAGCCGATGGCGCAAACGGTAGCCTTTGCATTGCTTGGTGCTTTCATGCTTTCGCTGACGTATATACCGATGATGAGCAGTCTGTTCTTATCCAGGAAAATCAGTCATAAAAAAACCATCTCCGATAAAATGATGGAACGGATTGAAGCTTCTTTCTCAACGACGCTTGATTATTTTATCCGCAAACCGGTGGTAGTACTGGCCGGGACGGTGTTGGCGTTTGTATTGAGCATCGTATTGCTGATGAACATGGGTGGAGAATTTATTCCCGAACTGGAAGAAGGCGATCTGGCAGTGGACACGCGTGTGATGACCGGCAGCAATCTAAGCACCACCATTCACGCAACAACACAAGCCGCGAAGCTGCTCCGTGAAAAATTCCCTGAAGTAGAGAAAGTCGTCACAAAAATCGGCAGTGGAGAAATCCCAACTGATCCGATGCCGATAGAAGCCAGCGACATGATGGTGATATTGAAAGAAAAATCAGCGTGGACCTCTGGAAAGACATTCGACGAACTAACAGAAAAAATGAGTAACGAACTACAGCAGATACCGGGAATCACCGCCGGATTTCAGTATCCCGTTCAGATGCGGTTCAATGAACTCATGACTGGTGCACGACAGGATGTGGTTTGCAAGATTTACGGAGAAGATCTGGATACACTTACCCGATATGCGGAAAAACTGGGAAAAGTTGTTCAACAGGTTGAAGGAGCCCGCGACCTGTACGTAGAAAGCATGACCGGTATGCCGCAAATTGTGATCCGTTACAACCGCCAGGCACTTGCGCAGTATGGAGTACCGGTTGATGAAGTAAACAAAGTAGTGAATGCGGCTTTCGCAGGACAAGTCAGCGGCCTTGTATTTGAAGGAGAACGACGATTTGATCTGGTGGTCCGCCTTGCCGGAGAATTGCGCAAGGATCCTGATGATGTCAGAAACCTGCTCATCACCACACCCGAAGGACTACAGATTCCGCTCTATCAGATTGCGGAAGTTACTGTAAAGGACGGACCCAATCAGATTCAACGAGAAGATGCGAAGCGGAGAATCATCGTTGGATTCAACGTCAGAGGGAAAGACATCCAATCGGTGGTAAAAGATCTGGAGCAACGTGTGCAACAAAATATTCAGTTACCGCCGGGATATTATATTACGTATGGAGGAGCCTTCGAAAATCTGGTAGAAGCCAAACAGAGATTGAGTCTCGCCGTTCCGATAGCGCTGGGACTGATATTCCTGATGCTCTACTTTGCATTTGGTTCACTCGGACAAGGATTATTGATCTTCACCGCCATTCCGCTCTCTGCCATTGGAGGAATTATCGCTTTGACACTTCGCGGATTGCCCTTCAGCATCAGCGCCGGTATTGGCTTCATTGCACTCTTCGGTGTTGCTGTATTAAACGGTATCGTTCTGCTCACCGAATTCAACCGCATCCGCAAAGACGGGGAACTGGATCCGGAAGTAATTGTAAGACGCGGTACACTCACACGACTTCGTCCGGTACTGATGACAGCCGCAGTAGCATCACTAGGCTTTCTTCCCATGGCCCTCAGTACGGGTGCAGGCGCAGAAGTACAGAAACCGCTGGCTACCGTCGTAATCGGCGGACTTGTATCCGCTACGTTTCTCACGTTGGTCCTGATTCCGGTCCTCTATATTAACCGTCAGCGATGGATCAGCAAGAATATCTCGAAGAAAGCCATGTTTGTACTCGTGATCCTCGGCTGGACCACGGTTGCACAGGCCCAAACACCGGTTCCTTATACAACCGCATTGGACAGTGCATTGCGCCATCCATCCCAGGTACGCAGCAACTACGAAATCACAAAGCAACAGCAACTGCGTAAGGCAGCCTGGGATCCCGGACCACTTAATATTGGCGGAGAGTTCGGGCAGGTCAACAGCTTCAGTAACGATCAGAAATTCACTATCAGCCAGGAGATCGAACTACCGTTTTCGTATATCCGAAAATCGCAGGCGGGAAAAGCTGATCTGATAACGGCTCAGCATCTGCGGGATTACGGCGCCCTTCAGCTGAAAGAACAAACCGCATTGCTGTATTGCCGGCTGGCTGCGGCAGAGGCCCGAATCCGGATTCTCAAAGAAACCGATTCACTCTTCCGGCTGTTTGCCCTTCGGAGTCACGATCAACTGATGGCAGGATCGGCCAATGCACTCGATGAAGCTTATGCAGGCATAACAGGGGCTACGCATACCATGAAGCTGAAAGAAGAACAACAACAATACCAGACACTGCTTCTGCAATTCTATCAGCTCACCGGAATAAACAGTAACTACCGTCCGGACACCAAAGGTTTCGATCCGGTAACTCTATTTGGAGAGACGGACACCACTAACAATGTTACAGCACATCCTAGGCTGCAGGCCGTCAGGGCTTCCATAACGGCAGCGCATGCCCGCTATAAACTCGAGCAGGCGCAGCGATGGCCGGGGTTTCAGGTGGGGTATTTCAATCAAACCATTACCGGCTGGCAGCGCACCGGAAATCAGGACCTCTACTACGACAGAACCGACCGGTTCGACGGGTGGCTGGTCGGAGTACGCATTCCGCTTTTCCGGCAACTGAATTCCGGCGCAGTAAAAGCCGCCAAACTCGACGAAGCCATCAACACACAAACGGCGGATGAAACAGAACGGCTACTTCAGCTTGAATTAAATGAAACACATCAGCGGATGGAAGTCCTGCGGGAAAAACTAAACTGGTACCGGCAAAAAGGACTTGCGTACGCAGAAACCATCACCGAAAGTGCAGGGCAACGACTGGAAAAAGGAGACATTGACTATCTGCAATGGACGCTTCTCCAATCGCGTGCGCTCGAAACACGGGAACAGTATCTTGAATCCTTGTTGCACTACCAGGAAGCCTATATTCATCATCAGTCATTAACCGGCAAACTATAATTATCACATGAAAATCTATCATCTTCTCATACTCACCCTTCTGTTCACTTCCTGCGGTTCTGATAAAACAGAAAACAAGCAGGAAGAAACCACGAACAGCAACACCTTTACCGCCACTCTTACACCTGAACAGATCAAACGTGCCGGTATTGAAACCGGAAGCATTGAACGACGCGACATCTCTTCACTGCTGCAAGTTAATGGGGTTATCGATGTCCCGCCACAGAACATGATCGCTATCACCTTCCCGCCCGGAGGTTATCTGAAATCCACCAAACTACTACCGGGTATGCATATCCGTAAAGGAGAAGACCTGGCGGTAATGGAAGATCCGGGACTGATCCGCCTGCAGCAGGAATACCTTACCGCGCTGGTGAAAAACCGACAACTGGAATCGGAACACAAACGGCAACAGGATCTCAACAAAAACAAGAGCACCAGCGACAAGCAACTCGAGGAATCGGAAGCCGCCTATAAAACCAATCTTATCGCCCTTCGTTCACTCAGCGAACAACTGCAGCTGGCAGGTATCCAACCCGGGCAGCTGAACGAGAACAATATCTCCCGCAGCGTAACCTTGCGCTCGCCGATTGACGGGTATGTGACTTCAGTAAAAGTGAACATCGGCACCTTCGTCAATCCGTCGGACATACTCTTTGAGTTAGTTGATCCCCGCGACATCCATCTTAACATGACCGTATTTGAAAAGGACATTCGTTATCTGGCGATTGGACAAAAAGTACTGGCGTGGACCAATTCCGAACCGGAGAATAAACATAAATGTGAGATCATTCTCGTTGGAAAAGAACTCGACGAACATCGCAGTGTGGAAGTACATTGTCATTTTGAAAATTACGACAAAGATTTATTGCCGGGCATGTTCATGAACGCCAGTATTCAGGTGAATCAGCGACAGGTAACAGCTGTTCCGGAAGAGGCAATAGTCACCTGGCAGGATAAGTCGTACATCTTCACTGCAAATACTGGAAACAGTTTTACTATGGCAGCCATACAAACCGGCATGAAGGAAAACGGATATCAGGAAATCCAACCACAAAACGGAAACTCCTTGCCTGAAAAAATTGTCACGAAAGGAGCCTATACCCTGCTAATGCAACTGATGAACAAATCAGAAGAATAATTCAAAAAAAAGGAGAGTCGCCCGAATGGCGACTCTCCTTTTTATAAAATCGCAACGTAAATCCTTCAGCGTTTGATCACATTGATCTGATCCCAGGTAAGTCCGGGGTCGTTAAACACCTGCTCCTCGGGTTTCTTCTTTGCAGTATATCGCTTTTCCTTCTGCACCGGTGTGGGTGAACCGATATCAATTTTATTAACGATGAGCACACCGAAAATTTTAAAGTTTGAATTATCATTCGCAGAAAACATCCGTTTCTTCTCTACATTGATATCCATATTGAATTGCATATTCTTCGGATACCACCGATCCTTTACCTGTTGAAACTCGATATTGCTGGTGTATTTTGGATTCCCGGCACCGATGCCCATTACGAACAAAACCGGGCGAATCAAAGCCGGGATCACCACAGTGCCTTTCGTTTCGATTTTAACAATGGCATTGGAAGCGATATCCAGATAGATTTTTCCTTCCTCTCGGTTACCATCCACTTTTCCCCTTGATTTAAAATTTATGACCATCAACTCAGCGCTGTTATACGAGGATGATTTCGCAAACGAATAGGTATATTCATTAAACATATTCGTATCGATACAACTTTCTGTATTCTTAAAAAGGTCCGCCATCTTCAGCAGATTCTCCGGTCCGCCAAACATCTCCCCTATTTTCAAACTGTCATTATTATCCGATTTTTTCTTCTCCACCGTCTTTCCTTTCCGAATGGCTTTTTCCTCCCGTTTTTTTTCTTTAGCATCTGACTTCTCGCGTTCCTTTTTCATGAAAGCAAGTTCAGCCAATGTCTCTGCTTTATGAAACAGCAACAGCTGATGCTGATTTTTAACTGTATCCTGAAATGCCGGATAGTACGTGCGAAACACGCCTTCAGCACTTCTTAAAAACCCATCGTTTTCGGTAATATTCTCCCGATAATAGGCCTGCGTCTCGAATGGGTTTTCCGGATAATTCGACTTCAGCGATCTGGCGGCCAGCAATAAGTAATACGTTGGCGGTTGAGGCTTAATCTGCACTTCCTTCATCTCCACGAAATCAGGCTGCATACTCACGGCCATTGGAGAAATGATTGATGATATAGGAAACTCCTGCAGTTTATATCCGATTAAAGTTACGATCAGTTTATCATTTCTGACGCTATCGGGCAAATGAAGATCAAATCCGCCCTCATCGTTTGTAACGGTGCCGATCAGACTTTCTCTGGTAGTAACGGTAACGAAAGGAATCGGCTGACCATTGGTGGCATCGGTTACTTTCCCGGAAATGATAAATTCCTTTTGCGCATGGGCGTGAAACGAAAGAAAAGTCAGGAGAAAAAAATAAAATGTCCGATGGAGTAGTACTCGGTTGTTTGTTTTCATAAAGAAGGGATTAATAATTACGAAAATACAATAAAACAGGCCGCAGCGAACCGGGTCCGGTACATTTCAGGAAGTTTAATTGCTGCTTCAGTTCCTGTTTCAATAAAAAAGGCTGCCCGAGAGACAGCCTTTATAACTTAAACCTGTGTTTTTAAACCAATGTAATATCGAATTGAACGAGATCAACGAATTGCTGAACACGTTCTTCCACTTCCTTGTCAGAAAGTGCCACTACTCTTTCCAGGCCAAATTTCTCCACGCAGAATGACGCCATCGCTGAACCATAAATGACACCGCGTTTCATAGCTTCGAAGGACACTTCACCAACACTGGCCAGATAACCGATAAATCCACCGGCGAATGTATCGCCCGCACCAGTCGGATCAAATACATCCTCTAACGGTAAGGCAGGTGCGAAAAACACATTGTTCTCATGAAACAGCAAAGCACCGTGTTCACCTTTCTTAATGATCAGGTATTTTGGTCCCATCGAAAGAATTTTGCGGGCTGCTTTCACCAGCGAATACTCACCGGTCAGCTGCCGTGCTTCCGCATCATTCACGGTCAGCACATCTACCATTGAGATCATCTTCAGCAGATCAGGCATCGCCACTTCCATCCAGAAGTTCATGGTATCCATCACCACCAGCTTCGGGCGTTTCTTCAGGCGCTGCAACACACTCATCTGAATGCTGGGCATCAGGTTACCGAGCATGAGGAACTCACAATCCTGATAAGCATCCGGAATGACCGGATCAAACGTACTCAACACATTCAATTGCGTATCGAGTGTGTCACGTGAATTCATGTCTTCGTGGTATTTACCCGACCAGAAAAAAGTTTTCTCACCTTTCTTAATCTGCAGACCTTCGGTATTGATACCACGGCTTTGCAGCATTTTAATCGCCTCTGTCGGGAAATCTTCGCCCACCACCGAAACCAGGTTAATGTTCTTTTTAAAGAAGGAAGCGGACATTGACGCATACGTTGCGGCTCCGCCGATAATTTTATCCGTTTTTCCGAAGGGGGTTTCGATGGCGTCGAATGCGACGGTACCGATCATTAAGAGGCTCATAGTAGTATATAGATTTTCCGGATGCGAAGGTAAAAAAAGCGATTACACCAATTGCGGAAACTATTGAACATCAGCAAAAAACAGGTCCGAACGGTCGCTACACAGCACGTTGATTTTGTGGTAATTACACCAACGCAAGAAAAAGAAATCCGGTGAATTATTCACGGCAGGAGTAGAAGGGGCCGGAGATTTCAAACACTCGCCTTCATTGCTGTATACTCAATGAGAATGCCGGATACTAAAAAAAAGATAAAACGGCAGCGAAAAGGGGGCAGGAAACGTATTTTTAGAAATCGAATTCAGCATGAGAACCATCCAAAATACATTTCATCGGAATACAAACCCTCTGTCCCTGATGTTTTCAGGAGTCCTGATCCTGTGTTTGCTTTCCGCTTTAAAAGCAAACGCTCAAACCGAAAACTGGGCTGATACAGTCAATGCTATACGTCGTTCGGGACAAGCAGACTCAGTTATCGCCAACCGGATGGGTGACAAGGCTTACCAACTGTGGGCTTCGCGTAAATTAAAAGACTGCGACCTTTTCCTAACTGAACAACATCGGTTCGCTGAGAAAAGCGGTAATCCATCATCGTTAGCCTATGCATACTACAATACAGCCATCCGGAATTACGGGCAACTCGCCAATGACTCTATTATCGCCCTGCTCAGAACAGGAATCAGCTATGCAGAAAAAGGTGGGCAACCACTGTATCGATCCAAGCTCTACCGTACGCTGGCGCAGGCTTTGGAATTAAGTGGTGAACTTGAAAAAGCGGCAGAAGCGGCACAGCAGTCCGAAAAAAATGCACGATTGCTGAACGATGATAACGAAATCGCCAAAACGAGTCTGGCATATGGAATTATCCTGTCACGCACTGAACAAATCAGGGAAGCACTACAAAAGTACTATGCAGCCATCGATATTCTCGAAAAACTAAAAGACAACAGGAGTCTGGCCGTGGCCTACAATGCCGTTGGAAATATACACCTCAAAGATCTTAATTACGATCGCTGCCGGGAATATTACCAGCGCAATCTGGACCATTGCAAAAAAAGCTACCCACCATATCTGCCAACCGCCTACCTCGGACTTGCCACGTATTATTATACTCTTAATTTCCCTGATAGTGCATTGCCTTACTACGACTCTGCCGAAGTGGCCATGGGTCAAAGTGTAGACTATACCCGATTACATGTTGTGTATTCAAATAAAGCAACCATCTACTCTGAAAAAAACATTCCCGACTCGGCAGAATTATACCACCGTAAAACAATTGAATTAGCTGAATCAATGACGAACATGGGATTCAGGGGACGGTTATACATGAATTTTGCATCTTTCCTTCAATCTATAAAAAGCCTCGACTCTGCAGAATTCAATATCAATAAAGCTATTGGTATCAGCACCGAAGAAGGAGACGAAGACGGTGTTAAAGATGCCTTTCGGCTGAAGGGAGGAATACTGTTTGACAAAGGAGATTTTGTAGCAGCAAAGGCAGCTTACGAACGCTCCATCATTCTACGTGACAGCATTGCCCTTGAAGTCAGGAAAAAGGAGCTAAGCCGTTTGTCGGAAGAATATGAATCGAATAAAAAGCAGGAACAGATACAGCGGCTTGTAAATGAAAGAAAGATCCAGCAGCTGGAACTTGAAAAGAAAAACGCCATCATTGCCGGGAACCTGGAAGAAGCGCGGAGGAAACAATCGGAAATTGATGTGCTGAACAAAGAAAATATTATCCAGCAACTGCGATTAGCCGAACAACAGCAAAAGCTGAAACAGAAAATGCTCGAAGCAGAAGCGAAGGAACAGGCATTGGCGCTGAGCAAACAACAGGAAGCATTAAAAGAGCAGGAAATTGTACAGCAAAAGAATTCCAAAAATCTTATCATCATTGGCGGGATTGCCCTTTTGCTCTTCCTGCTTTTGGGATTTAATCAATACCGGATCAGTCAGCATAGGAAAAACGAACGTGAACGTTTTCAGCTGCAGCACCAGCTTAGTGAATTAAAAATTGAGGCTCTTCGCGCACAGATGAATCCGCATTTCATATTCAACGCACTGAACTCTATCAACCGGTATATCATCCGCAGCGATCGTGAAACAGCCAGCGACTATCTCGTAAAATTCTCCAAATTGATGCGGCTGGTACTGGAGAATTCCAAATCGAGTCTGGTCACATTGCAAAATGAGACCGACGCACTTCGACTTTACATTGAAATGGAACAATTGCGGTTTGATCATAAGTTCGACTATTCCATTTCTATTGACCCAACGATTGACAAAGAGCGCACCATGATTCCGCCATTGGTGCTGCAACCCTATGTAGAAAATGCCATCTGGCATGGACTATTGAACAAAGGAGCGGCCGGAACGGTGAGTATTTCGATTATAAATAATAAAAACAACAGTTTATTCTGTACCGTTGAAGACGATGGAGTTGGCCGAGAGAGGGCGGCGGAGATGAAAAGTAAAACTTTGGGGTCGAATAAATCATTCGGCACTGAAATTACCCGTGAACGCATCAAATTACTCAATGGCGACGACCGCAATTTCCGAATCGTCGATTTATACGATGCAGATCAACGTCCGGCCGGCACAAGAGTAGAGATCACTTTACAAACTGAAGTAGCTACGGCAGCCTGATTCCGTTTATCCGCCATTAACCAGCATGAGCCTTCTGTAATTTCTATAGGACAGAATTAACATGCCGCTGTATGATTCCTGCAAAGTAATTTTGAGTTTCCCTGAGTTCTCAATACTGACTTCACATGCAATTCTTCTTCCATTCATATCGGAGAGATAGATATCTTCAACAACTAATGGGTCGGAAGCTTTAGATTCGAGAAAGAAAACATTACCGGAGGGATTCGGATATACTCTCATATGAACGGTTTCAGCATCGTCTGTAATTCCAACGTTCGTCTGATGCTGCCCGAGGTAGACATCCGTGTTCTGAGGATATGACAACCATTCCGTACTACATATTGTCCAATTCAATTCGCCATCATATACATTACTCATACGCACCAAAGTATATTCAGAAGTTGCACCACCTGTTGAAACGGACCAGTTTGTTCCCGGATCTACCCCAATTACACCAACTACATCCACAGGGGATCCGTTTTTCAATAATGCAACCGCATCATCACCATTGAAGGTGCAGACAGTTGAGGTAACATCTGCCTGCGCAAGAATAGATGATCCGGCAGAAGGATTTGCTATCACATAGACATCACCGGGATTAATGGAACCGGTAAGTGAAAGTGAATTCGAAGCAGTAGCAGAACCATTTCCATATAATACCAGCTCATAAGCGGACAAATTAATGGGCGATGAACCCGGATTATAAATCTCAATGGCTTTGTTATTCCCAGTACCTTCCAGATATTCTGAAATAAACAAATCAGAACCACCACCGGACCCTCCGCAAGTAGCGGTAGCGGTGAATCCCTGTGCGCTCACACTTCCATTTGTTGTAAACGTTACATACAATTGATTACCGGTTGATGTAACGGATGCCGGAATTGTCGCACCGGAATATTGAGCCAGCAAAGGAGCTGCCGAACTACCGCCATCGTAAATCCGTACCACATCGTTATTCGCCTCTGTATTAAACGCAGAAAATGAAAGTGTGACCTGATTTCCGGAAGGAGCCTGCACCAGCCATGAGCAGTCTCTGTAAAATGCATAATTTGAGGCACCGCTCCCATCATTAAACGTAGTACCACAGGGAACAGGAACTGTTATGGTGTAGATAGTTATTGGTGCACTCACAACGGTATCGAGGTTTCCGCAAAGATCAAAGCCGATAACCTGACAGGTTAAAACATCTCCATCGTTGAATGAATTGAAGGTAAGAGTAGATGCGAACCCTACAAGATTTCCATTTATTTTCCAGGTCCATACGTTGATGGAAGAAAATCCGGTTGTATTAACGCTATAGGTAAAATTATCACAAGTAGTCGCACTACCGGGAGTTATTGTAACAGTTGGTGGTTGTTGGCAGGGAACTTTGTACTCCAGCAGGCGTGAACCGTTTGGAAAAGCAAATACATTTTGTGGATGGGCCGGCAGAAAATTCTGGAGAGCACCGCTGAACGGCCGATGTTCAAAATAATTCGTTTCATAACTATTTGTAGAAGTATTCAGTCGCAACAATGCACCATAAATCGTACTGTCTGCCTCAATACATGAAGTGAGATTATGGAAATCAAGTACATCTGTAGAGATATTGGCACTCGGATAAACAGCGTTTGTATAATATCCCAATTGAAGAAAATTATTGATAAACATGGTAAATACTTTTCGTTGCAACAATGTTGTATTGGATCTAGGTACGGCCATTCCGATCAGAACGACTTTACCGTTATTGAGCTCTTTTGCCTGCACAACATCCCCCAGTGGATACTTCATGTATTCATTATTATTCAACAATGGCAGATTGTCAAAATGGTAAAACGTTTGTGAATAGCTGTTTAAAGTTGAAATATAACTGACATTGTTGATGGTACCATAGTCATTTAAACCTCCATTGCGGCAGGTGAAAATAATATTGAAATCCCCATTCGGATATTCGTGAATCAGGGGAGAACCGGTAGGGAGCTTTCCATCGGAACCTGACATACTCAGTACCGATGACAATGTGTTTGTAACTGGGTTATAACTGAACAGTTCTCCGAAGTTGGAAGTACCACCGCTGCTTGTTAAACCATAGAATAATCCATTTGAAGCCGAAAATCGCAGGCTGGCTCCTTCTTTGGGATAGGCACCATTTGTACCGATAAAATCAATTTTCTTTGTATAAACATTTGTTGTCGGGTTCCATTCAAAAATAACACCTTTGTTACCAGTACCACCGGCGCAAGTCATTCCATAATACAATCCATTTAAAGGGCATTTCATCAGTTCACCCGCAATGATACTTCCGTCTGTTAAACTTGTAATGACCTTTCGTTTGCTTACAACCCCTGTAACCGTGTTCACCTGATAGATGACACCATATCCGCCGGATGGATATAAATTATCTGTACCACTAGTACCACCAAACAAAACAGTGTCAGAAGTTCCTTCAACAAGATTTCCGTTCGGGGTGCCAAATTGTGTATAATCTAAAGTCGCAACGATGGTTAATGCTGAAGTGGTTCCCTTGGCATATTTTACTATATATGCATTATCAGATGTGTCAGATTTTGCAGTTGTCCATAATTCGAGCCCCTGGCCCCGTCCGGCGGTTGTTAAACAAAATAAACTGACCGCAAACATTGCAACTATTCTTATAAGATTTCTGAATTCCATACTTCAAAGGAAAGTTTTTTAATGCAATAAATAAAATGAAATGACCACGTGCTGTCACTTAGATAATGAGCGTTTTCAGCTAATAAGTCCGGGAGATTGTTCCCCATTGATTATCCAATCAATAAAATTTTCTGATCGGCTAAACCATTTCAAAAATAACCAAGTGCGTGTTATTAATTTATCAAAAGGTCGAAGAAGGAGCCGGCCATATATAGACCGGCTCTTTAATAAACAGATCGTTATTGAACCACCAGCATGGAAGCTGATTGATTCCATCGGATCAAATACATACCTGGAACAGCATCAGGCATATAACAGGCCCTTTTCCCGTCAGACACAGGTTGTATCTCCAACTTTACAATCTTACCAACGAGATCCATCACCTGCAAAGATGTTACATCGGCTCCTTGTGGAAGGGTAAGATAAAATGTACCGTTTGAGGGATTAGGATATACCGTCATTATTTTTTGATCAGCCTGCATTAAACCCGCAGTAGTCACACAATAATCTGACGACATCGTAGCACAATCCGGATCGGTATCCCAGGCGCTATACGAATAACAACCATTCACGATCGCTATAAAAGTATCTGCAGTTGCGCCGGCGATGGCGACACCATTCAGATACCATTGATGAAATGCTGCTGTATCGTTTATCCAGATTGTATTCCCGTTGTGTCCGGGCTGGAGCGGTCCGGGAATCAGTTTATTGAAATGCGCATACAATGTATCTGACCATGACTGGCAATAGGTAGATATATCACGCACCGCAATACCGATATACTGATCCGGAATATTATCGTACCATAGAAAGACTGTGTCCTGAATAACGCCCGGCCAGCCATTGGTGATATACTGACTAATCACCACATTTCCCGGTGCTGACCATACCACTTTAAAGAATTCTCCTTCACAGAGGGTATCATCCGTTACAGGTGTAAATGTTAAAGGAGCGGGAGAAGGAACGATGGTCCATGAATACACCGGATCCGGACAATGCTGCCAAACAATTCCAGCAGAATCGATACATGTTAACGAAACAGAAAAGGTTGTAGCACTATCAGCAACGAGGGTAATCGTTTGCGTAGTATCTCCGGTACTCCATAAATACTGCGCCATATTGGGTACAGCCGTCAACGTTAGTGTGGAACCTGAACAAAGCAGACTTCCGTTGTTCGAATTATTTGTACTTGTTATGCTCTGCATAGGGAAATTCGTATTTCCGGTTGATTGAGCATAAAACACGATGGTATCCAAATCATAACCTGCTCCATTAAACACCCGCTGCACCACAGTACGGTAGCCGGCAGTTGGGTACGACATATTGATACTGTCGGAACCTGAATCGAAGACTCCATCGGCATTAAAATCCCATTCCACATACTCGGCTTCGGTTCCGGTATAGGTAAACGAATAGCCAAAACAAGCATTGGCCGTGATGCCGATACCGGCTATGGGCGGAGGGATAGCAGGAGCGGGTCCGCCGCAGGAAGCTGCATCCAGCAATTCATTTCTGACGAGAGAAAGAAACGAATACATCCGCTCAGCCTGTCCCGGTGTAAACACCATATCACATGGAGGAATCGGCAGCATCACATTCGAAATATCGATAGTATCGATGGTAAACGGATTAAAACCGGAAGTATCATCGAGATCCGTACTACAACTGCTGGCGGCACAATCCACCGGCTGATATTCCGGAGGCGTATCACATACCTGATCACCATCGAGCAGACAGTTAAAATTGACACAGGAAGAATTATAATCATTATGATACAAGCCGAGGTAATGACCAATTTCATGTGCGAGTAACCAATTGGGTCCGCCTAGTGAGAGCGCTTCAATCACCACGCCATCTGATGGAGTGCCTTTCGACCAGGGATAGCTACCGTAGGCGTTTGTGCCCATGGCCAGAATAGTTTGTTTCGGAAGCCAGACATTCAGGTAACGGATCGGGTTCCAGCGATTCACATTTTTCATCATCTCATCGGCACCTGAGCCCCAACCCTGCGGCAATACCGCCCAATAGGAAGAGTCTCGTGTGATGCCAGTAGCAGGATTTCCAAACGGATCAACTGAAGCCATACACAACTGAATGTTCACTGTTGCGCCGTTGGGGAAATTAAACGGCGCCTGTTGTGCGAAGCGCAGGTTCACATCATTCAGTGCAGCGGTGATGATAGAATCGGGAATGTTTTCGGGTCCGCCCTGATGAATCACATGAAACACCACCGGAATGGTTAAGACTGGCGGATTCATCCGTGCATTTGCATTTTCGGATATCCGTAACCGATAGATATCGCGGTTCATGGACGCTTCCTGCAAGCGAATCTCCGGATGAGCGATTAAAACAGAATCAGTCAGGTAAGGGGTGCACTGGAGCGCCTGTGCGAAAGCGACTGTGGTCCACCACAGGTGGAGCAACAGTAAGGATAGTTTTTTCATTGGATGTCATTGCGTGGTGGAGTAAAGATAGGGAAAGTGCGGGGCGCTTGCGGTTTCAGGCCCACGGGTATCCTGGCGATAATTATGCTCAAATCTGGCCCGGTAGCCCGAAAGACCTATTTAATTTTATTGAGGGGATTTCGCAGATCAATGAGTTTTTCTTACAAACAACTGTATTTAAACTACTTACGATTTACCGTCTGGTTATTGGGATCCTCCAAGGCCATAAAAAACCCTATAATTTAACCCGGATTATTTTGAAAATTATCAGTTGCTTCACTATTTTTGCAACCCCGAAACGAAAATTCCGTTACGCGGGTAGTTCTTATCCCTACCGACCTCAACACGTGTTTTAGTCTCGTCATGAATGACGAGATGGCATGAGCCGGAATACATGATCCTCTCCCTGTAAGGCAGAGAGAGGATTATTCCTCCTTAGCTCAGCTGGTTAGAGCACATGACTGTTAATCATGGGGTCCCTGGTTCGAGCCCAGGAGGGGGAGCGGTGCAGCAGAGGCCATCATTATTGGTGGCCTCTTTCTTTTTTCAAAAATTAATTTCAAAATGATATTTTACGTTTACATCTTATTCTCTGAAAAATTAAATCGGTTTTATGTGGGAACTACTGACGACCCTGACAGACGGTTGGTCGAACACAATTCCGGCACTTTCGATGATGCTTTTACAAGAAAAGGTATTCCATGGTCTTTATTCTTAATTATTGATGGGCTTGAAAGCAATCAAGCTTATAAAATCGAACAGCACATTAAAAAAATGAAGTCCAGATATCAGCTTCTCCAAAACAGGACTCTCTAAAAAAATACTACTTTGTTGTGGGAGATCACATGAAATGACGCATGAATCAAAGGTAGGGAATTATGTTTTAGCGGTGGCTTTGGCATGCTCGTTTACTGGTGGCTTCGGCTCCGCTCAGCCACCGGCGTGTTTGTTCGTCGACCCGCACGCGGCCGTGGTGCCGCCCCTACGGGGCTTGATGATTTTACGAACGCACCTTCGGTGCTAGTCAGATGTCGCCCCTACGGGCCTGGGATTTTTCTTGTTTTAATATTTGTCTGACTAAAATGGACTTCCCGTTTCCTGAAATGCCAGCCACGTAGGGCGACAGCATCTATTACGATCCCGATGAGCGTAATTCCGTACCTTCGCCAAATGAAATATCTCCTGCCCTTTCTTGTCACTCTATGCTTCCTGTCTTCAGCTTCTGCTCAATGGATGACCATCCCTTCCGGTACAACAACAATGCTGCAATCGGTGTATTTTACGGATTCACTCAACGGTTATGTGACCGGAAACGGGGGACTCATTCGTAAAACGATCAATGGCGGACAAACCTGGACAACGCAGACGAGTGGAGTGACTGATGATTTGTTTGAAGTCCATTTTCCGGCGCCGGATACCGGTTATGCGGTGGGCTGGAACGGCAAAGCGGTAAAGACCACCAATGGTGGACAGACATGGGATACGCTCTCCATGGGTACTACGTTGTCGTTCAATTCTGTTTTCTTTACAGATGTAAACACCGGTTATGCAGTAGGCGGATCAGGCTCACTCAGTATCGAACTTATCAAAAAAACTTCAGACGGTGGTCAATCCTGGGTGCAGCAAACCAATGGCCAGTATAAGCAACTCTCCGGTGTGCATTTTCCTGCAGCTGATACCGGCTGGGCAGTAGGTAACCAGGGCGTGATTCTTCACACTACCGACGGAGGCACGAACTGGCTTCCACAAACCAGTGGCACACCACAGCTCCTGCGATCAGTATATTTTACTTCCACCACTTCGGGTATAGCCGTTGGCGGTAGTGGCACCATCATCCGTACAACGGATGGCGGGCAAACCTGGACTTCCATCACCAGTGGTACAGCCAATACTTTGTTTTCTGTCACTTTCAACGATGCACTCAATGGCTGGATTGTTGGCGGTAGCGGATTTATTTTACGCACCACCAACGGCGGACAAAGCTGGTCACCTCAAACGAGTGCAACTTCCGATATTTTACTGTATGTCAACTTCACTTCAGGTAACGCAGGCTACGCTGCAGGGTTTAACGGAACGATAATAAAAACAACAGTAATCACCGGCGTGCAGGAAGTTCACGCCAACAAACCGTTAGTATTTCCTAATCCTGCCAACGATAAAATCTATTTCCAAGTTCCCGGCACAAACAACGAAGAAGCGGTGCTCAACATTTTCAACATCACCGGACAATGTCTCCAATCACAAAAGTTTCTTCCGGGTTTCAGTGCGTCAATAGATGTGAGCCCTCTCCAGGACGGCGTCTATCTACTTGAGATCATCACGGATGGAATGAAGTATAGAGAAAAGCTGGTGGTAAATTAAGATCAGGTCCGGAAGGAAAGTATTGCTCGCTGATGTCACTTTACTTTCGGTTGGGTGAAGTATCTTTCTAATTAATCAAAAGATTTAACAAGAGGAAAACACTTCAAAAAATCAGGAAGTGACGAGTTTTCATTTATAAATAAATATAAAGCCAGGATGAATTGAGCAAAACCCTGAAGCGGTCCATTCATCAAGGCTTGGCCTATTTCCTGGATACTTCAGGGTTTGATAAATGAAAAGGATTGTTATCTGACCGCACGCTACCTGTCCCGTGGCAGGTTTACATTTATATCTAATCAACTCCGGGAAACCATCTGCAATGCAATTCAGTTTCTTCTTAAACAAGTTTCGCTCATCCATTCGTAGTGAAATCAAAGTTTGGTACAAGGTATCGATACCCAGTTTAGAGTCTGTACTATTTTTCTTTAACCGGATATCAGATGTTGTGTTGTAACTTTCGCCGCTACTACTGAAGGCAATGCTACAGCATTTATAGACTCAAAGGGAGGAGAATTACTTTTTTGCGCCCAGCTATTTGAAGTCGGATGACCCGGAGCTACAGTAACTCCGGTAATTTTTAGTCCGCAGATTTCGATCCAGTTATTCCCATCAAAAATATTCAGACTTTGATTGTCGGTATTGAAGATTTGCAAGTAAAGAATCCGTAATCCAGCCCATTCCATTCCATCGCATTGTACTTCCTGAAAACACACCCACTGGCAAATCAGTGCTTTTACCCGCAAAAAGTGCATAAGGCACGCTATTGAGTTGAGAAGTACCCATCGTCACGAAAGAAGATCCACCTGCGGTATCGATCTCAACTTCAAGAAATTTTGCTCCATCGGCCCAGTAAACACCGGCAAGGGTAGCAATCACCGGAATACCTTTCCCGATACCTGATGTGAATAAGCCTAACGCATTAGTGGTGGAGGTATTCGTTTCCTGATAAACAATCGCCCCTGATGCAATTCCGGAATGTACACTAAACCTTAGTGATAGATTTTTATTAGCCAACGGATTTCCTGCATAGTCACGTGCAACAGCCTGATAATGGATAGACGCAGGAACCTGGGCCGAAAACCTTCCAAAAGATAACAGGATAATCATAAAAGGAAAGTGTTTTTCATCGATGGCTTTTCATGGAAGGCAGAATATTTATAGAGATTAGAACCAAATACGTCGTTCGTTATGAAGTGCACCGAAAAACTGATTCACCAATACATTCTCGGGAATTCGATAACAGTTGATACAAGGTCCCCGGCCAGAGAATATCAAAGCAATCATCAATTCATATGATCCCGAAGTTACCCCACCTGTATTTCCATAGGCGGTATCGTAGAATATATGGATACCCGGATGATTTTACCTATAAATTCCGTATTTTAACACACAGAAATAAGTCCCGGGCATATTCACCTTGAAAACCGGATAAAGAGAATACTCTTTGAATCCTGTATGAAGAAACGGTCAATTATTCACTTCATAAAAATACTTCTGGCACTGCTAATTAAGACTTCGCCGGTGTTCTCTGATACATTAACACTTCCATCAGAACTTTTCGGAACAAAAGAAGGACTTTCGCAAGGATTTGTATTAAGCATAATTCAGGATCGGGAGGGCTATATGTGGTTCACCAGCAAGGATGGGTTGAACCGCTGGGACGGCTATCATATGACCGTTTTCCGGAATGTTCCCGGCGATGAATTTTCCCTTCAGGACAACAATGTTACATCGCTTGTTGAAGATAACCTTGGAAGATTTTGGGTAGGCACGGCGACAAAAGGAGTATTTCTCTTTGATAAAAAATCGAATCGGTTTTATCCATTTTGCAATCAGAATACCAAAGAAGCCTCCATTTCAAAACTACAATACAGAAATAATAAGTTACTCGTGATTGCCCATGAAAATACTGTACTCCTGGATGTAAGTAAAATCAAGCCCGATGATTTCAGTGCTTCAAATATTGCAAATTACAAACCACTGTTAAATGCCAATCAGTATCTGAAGAAATTCAATTACACCATTACTCAAAACAAATACTCAAATACAATCTGGTTAAATGATGACCGTATTATATTTAATATGTCTTCTGCAATTTTCGTTGGTACTCAGACTAACCAATTTACCAAATGGAATTTTACTCCTATCCAGCTTTCGGATTGGGGAATTCAGAAAAACAAATATTACTACAATTGTTTATCATATACCGGGAAAGAAATTGTTATTTCCTCCGGTAATCAGGTACATCTCATTTCAACCAGGACACTCCGAAAAATTAACACCCTTACCATTGACGTAAACCCTGATCTGGAACTACGTTGCGTGATACTGACAAAGAAATTTATTGTTGTTGACAATCATTCAGACATGTATCTGCTGAATCTGGCTGATACCACTATTCAGCCCTTTAAATTTTTCCGACAGGGATCTGTATTTCCGCTTAACGATGCTTTTATTGATAAAAATAATGTATCGTGGATTGGAACAGCTGATGCTATCGGAGTTATCCACTATGATCCATTCAAGTCTTCGTTTCATAATTATCCCTATGAAGCAAACAATTACACGTTGATCAATGACAGCAGCCTGATGGCACCCCATGTATACGAGCCTTATCTGATCAATACCCGCACAGGATCAAGACAGGGATTTCCGGATGCCAACCCATTCCACCTTTGCAGTGGAATTTCAACCGCTACAGAAGATGGCAAAACCATTTATGCATTAAACTATATTTACAAAAAGCAACATCAGGTACTAGTAAAGCATAATACAATTACGCATGCACGGCTTATCACAGATATTGATAGTTCTGAGGTTATACTAAGTCTATTCTTTGACCCGTATCATCGGCTGTGGGGTATAGTTACCCGGCCTGACAATTCCCGATGGATGGTAGAATATGATAAAACGAATCTGAAAGAAATACGAAGGTTTCAATTTCCCGGTATCCGTAATAACAATGCATTCACTTTCGTTTCTGCGTGGCTCGCAGCAGGACAAGGTAAACTATGGCTTGGAACCTTGCAGGGATTGTTTCTCTTTTTTCCCGATGCCGGCACAGTTAACCAAGTCTGGAAGCATTGGGAAGCAATGAAGAACAATACATCATCCCTATCCGAAAACATGATTTTTTCGCTCAGCTACGACTCACTTTTCCCCGCTGAGAGAATATGGGTAGGTACCAATGGCGGAGGTTTGAATTGCTTCAATATATCAAAAGGTACCTTCAAATGGTACTCCACAGCTGACGGATTACCAAACAACGTTATCTATGGTATTTTGCCGGATAATCAAGCTAATATCTGGCTCAGTACGAATAATGGGCTTTGTCGTTTTAATGTTACAAATCATTCAGTGCGGAATTACACAGAAGAAGACGGCTTGCCCGGCAATGAGTTCAATCGCTATTTATACTGCAAAGTTTCAGAAAGTCAGTTCGTATTTGGAGGGGTAAAAGGAATGACCATCTTTAATCCCGCCGAAATAAATCAGAAAAAAGAAGCTGCCAACATCCTTATTACCGGTCTTTCACTTTTTAACAAACCTGTAGATTTCAGTAAACAACCGAATGTCATTTCCGTTCCTCTTCAATATGCATCTGCAATTCATATTCCGGCAGGTGTAAATATGTTCAGTCTTGAATTTGCAGTGATGGATATCCTCGCAGCCAACCAAAAGACCTATAAATATAAACTCGATGGTTTTGATAAAGACTGGATCATCAATGGCTCAGGGAATGTGGCCACATACACCAATATCGGACCGGGCACCTATACATTTCATGTAACCGGAACCAACAGTGATGGTGTCTGGTGTGAAACACCTGCAAGCATTACAATTATTGTACTGCCAGAGTGGTGGGAAACCTGGTGGTTCAGAACGATGCTGCTGGTCGTGATTGCGGGTTTGATTTATAGTTTATACCGATACCGGTTGCATCAACTATTAAAAATGCAGACCATGCGGAACAATATAGCCAACGATCTGCATGATGAAATCGGATCAACACTCAGCAGCATCTCTCTATTTGGGGAATCGGCTAAAAAATTAATACCTGAAGACAATCCGGCACAGAATATATTAACTAAGATCAGCACAAACACCACTTCAATGCTTGAATCGATGAGTGATATCGTATGGGCCATCAATACCCGAAATGATCAATTCGACAACTTACTCAACCGAATGAATGTTTTTACATATGAAGTAATGGCATCCAGGGGAGTGCTGGTGCATTTTCAGGTCACGTCAGCTACGAAACTTCAATCCTTCCAGATGGAAGACCGGAAAAACATTTATCTGCTGTATAAGGAAATCGTAAACAATGCTGCCCGGCATTCAAAATGTAAAAACCTTTGGGTACATATTGAGTACGAACATGGGAAACTCCAATTAATTGTAAAAGATGATGGCATTGGCTTTCCTGCACAGAACGGAAGTAAGGCGAATGCAAAAACGATGGGTGGAAACGGAATTCACAACATAAACAAAAGAGCTAAGGCGCTGAATGCCAGCCTTCATATAAATTCCATACCAGACAATGGCACTGAAATCACGCTCACATTAAAACCGCGAAAGATCATATAAATATATGATTGTTCAATCAGATAATAACTATCAAATTTGAGATATGAAAATTAAAGTTGTTGTTTTTGATGATAATAATACGAGGAGAGATGGATTAAAACTCCTTATCGAACTATCTGGTAACATGGAATGCGTGGGGGCTTTCAATGATTGCAGGGATGTGATAAAGAAAGTTGAGGTGACGCAACCGGATGTTGTATTGATGGACATTGACATGCCTAATGTGAATGGCATTGAAGGATTAAAAATATTAAGAACTCAGTTCCCTGACCTGAAAATTCTAATGCAAACAGTATTTGAAGATGATGAAAAAATATTTTCATGTATTCAGGCAGGAGCAGATGGTTACATTCTGAAAAAAGCAACTCCTCAGGACCTCATCAAAGGAATTGAAGACATCATGAACGGCGGAGCTGCTATGACTCCAAGTGTGGCGCGTCAGGTTCTTCGCTATGTGAATACAAAAGAGAATAAAAGTTCTCAGCGTCAGGAAGAATTCAAATTGACAGAAAGAGAAACAGAAATACTGGGCCACCTTGTTAAAGGGATGAGTTATAAAATGATTGCCGACCAGTGCAATGTATCACTGGCTACCATTAATACCCATATTCGTCATATCTACGAAAAACTACAGGTGAATTCAGGAACAGAAGCGGTAGCTAAAGCCATTGAGCACCAGATAGTGATTCAAAAGAAATAACCAACCGGATCCTCCCACCCTGCTCCGGTAGCTACCACCAAGTACCTCATTTTACTTTTTTTGTTTTCTTGTACAGAGGAATGAATCATGGTGCTTTTCTGCTTATTTTTACAGAAATCTTATTTCATTGAACTTCCACGATTTCTCCTTCACCCCCGACCTCCAGCAGGGACTTGATGCCATGGGCTTTAACCAGCCTACTCCTATTCAGGAAATGGCAATTCCCCTGATACTTGAAGGCCATGACCTTATTGCCTGTGCTCAAACCGGTACCGGCAAAACAGCCGCTTTTGTTCTTCCTATCCTCGATCGTATCTCTCGCTCCGACCATAGCCACCTGAATACCCTGATCATAGCCCCTACTCGTGAACTGGCCCAGCAAATTGACCAGCAAATTGAAGGCTTCAGTTATTTTACCAATGCGAGTTCTATTCCGATCTATGGTGGAGGTGATGGCATGGCATGGGAACAGCAGAAAAGAGCCTTACATGCCGGAGCAGATATTATCATAGCCACCCCGGGAAGACTTCTTTCATTGCTGGGTGGTGGTGAAGTAGATTTCTCTCATCTCAAACACCTCATCCTCGATGAAGCAGATCGTATGCTTGATATGGGATTTTATGAAGATATTATCCGTATCATTAAGATGCTGCCCGAAAGCCGTCAGACACTTTTGTTTTCGGCTACCATGCCTCCGCGGATAAAAACGCTTGCATCGAAAATTCTCCGGCATCCGAAAGAAGTAACAATTGCAGTATCAAAACCGGCAGAAAAAATCAAACAGATCTTCTATAATGTTCCGGATGATAAAAAGGTTGGACTCACCTGTGAAATTTTAAAAGATCCATCCTATTCTTCTGTCATCATTTTTTGCTCTACCAAGGATAGCGTGAAAGCGCTCAACAAAGCATTGAATAAAGCAGGTGTTAAGACTTCTGCTTTTCACTCCGACCTCGACCAGAAAGAACGCGATGAACTGATGCGTAACTTTAAAAACAAATCTTTGCAGGTGTTGGTAGGAACGGATGTTTTGTCGAGAGGTATTGATGTTGATGGAATCAGTCTGGTAATGAATTATGATGTACCACCGGATGCGGAAGATTATATTCATCGAATCGGACGAACGGCGCGTGCAGATGAAACCGGAACTGCCATCACTTTTGTAAACGCAAAAGACATGCACCGTTTTCGCCGTATTGAAAGATTACTGGGACATAAAATCGAAGTCACTATGTTGCCGGGGATTTCAGTCGAGATGGTAGAGCATAAAAAGCCGGAGAGAAAGCCTTCAGATAATAAGAAACCTTTCAAGTCTGAAAGAAAACCGGTAAAAGAAAATATACCAAGACCGGCTCCTTCAGCGTCACCGGTCATTCCACCTGCTCCTGTTTTCAGACCTGCTGAAAACAACTCCGGTGATAGTAAAAGACCTAAACGTATTATCCCTTCGCGTGATTGACCTGGTCTTCGGATCAGTATCTGATTTTCTTTGACAACCGGAGGAAAACCCTCTCCACTACATAATAATAGATGGCGGCAAAAGCAACGCCCACTATCATACACAGCGCAAACCGCAACCAGTTGTTCATGCCAATGGTAAATAAGGCAGTTGCACCGCAGGCGAGTCCGTGAGAAAGATAAAGTGAATAAGATATCTCTCCGAAAAAATCAGCAACTCTGTTTTTTACATTGAGCAGATAAAGTAAAATGATCGTGCAAAGCGAACTGATGGCGCCGGCAGGGAATTCAGCGAACCAGGTAAATATTAATGCGATCGTAAGACTGACGATTAGTTCCGGCAGCCGGATCAGCTTTACCTGATAAAGAAAAAGCTGAAAGCCGATGATGAAGTAGATATAATTATTGAAAACGGTCAGATATTCTTCAGGAATGATTTGTCCTAACGTCAGTGCCATAACGAAAATTCCATATCTCCACCACTTGTTTTTCATCAATAGATCATACACTAATCCAACCAGCATATAAAACTGGAATTCGATAGCCAGTGTCCAGAATATAATCACGATCCATTTCTCTTTGAAGAAGGGCACCAGATACGTTGCATTTAATACAAATCCTCTCACGTCAAATAACCATGGCTTCCCCCATCCTTTCCACTGATAGATGAAATAAGTCCAGCCCAGCAACACAAACAACATGATGATATACGGAGGCTGAATTCGGATCAAACGTTTGTACAGAAACCTTAAAAATTTCTTTATCGTATAGGTATTCTGATACATGGAGTAAGGAATCACAAATCCCGAAACGATGAAAAACACATATACTCCTAAGAAACCTTGTGTAAATGCTGTGGTGAAAATATCCGGCGTGTTATCCGACCATATATATTTCTTTACGTGAAAAACACAGACCATCATCGCAGCAATTCCACGTAGCCAGGCGAAACTGTGAATTGGCTTTGCAGGCGGAGGCGGCATTTGCTGAATGCTGTCTGAAACCGGGGTTATAACCTCTTCCATGGCTCGGTTTTTCGGAATAACCGGGTTCCGATTTCGCGTTTTATATCAGGAGCCTTTTGCAAGGAATTGGACGAAAAACGGGAGTAAATATCAGTCCTTGAGGTATTTATCATTGTTTATCAGCTACTTACAAAATAATACTGGTATTCATCGCTTGTCATACTCACTAACATTTGTTACCGAAATTATGGCCGGAGGGTGGTATATTTGGTTAGTTGAACAAAAGTAACCCTTCGGCTGCAATTACTCTTCAGGATCAATAAAATTCCTGATACTGTGTTCTGCCGTTCACAGACCCAAACAATCTGATGATTCTACTCTTCATCAACATCTTCTTCAGCATTACCACCCTGTTTGCCGGAGAAGGATCCACTCCTCTTGTCAAAACCGAAACTCCGAAAGCGGTTGTGCTTCCGGAAGCTGAACGTATTTACCAGCGTTTTAGCATCTGTATAAATCACGATGCGTTTTCAAATGCATGGAGAACATATCATGAAAAGGGATTTACTTCCGGTATGATGGCAATTGCTGATTTTACGCTTGCATCCGATCAACAACGTTTTTATATCATCGATTTAAATTCCGGTGAAGTGCTGTTGCAAACCTGGGTGGCGCACGGAAAAAATTCCGGAGAAAATGCTGCTACACAATTCTCAAATCGTGAAGGATCATTCATGAGCAGTCCCGGATGCTATCGTATCGGTGAAGAGATTATCTCTCCGAAACACGGAGCAGCATTGATGCTCGACGGACTTGACCAAGGCATCAACGATAATGCACGCAACAGGGAAATAATTATTCATGGTGCGGATTATGTGAGTGCGGATTTTATCAAAACACATGGACGTTGCGGACGTAGCCATGGATGTCCGGCCCTTCCCCGCGAAGAAATGAACACGGTAATCAAATTACTAAAGCCGGGGAGTCTACTGTACATATATTCAGCTGCCAGCTGAATTCAGGGTATTGCAGGTGTGAACGAACGTTCTGCCCGCCCCGGCGATTTTACCTCTGAAAGGATGGCTTCAAGTAAAGGTAACATCTTATTGAGTCCCCCGGTTTTAATCATGAAATTCCACATCGGTTCAAACTTTTTCCAACCACCGGTATAAGCAAAGTGTTTCAACTGATGGTGAATCGATTCATGCCGCAGACTGGCTTTCGCGATGTTACTCCAGCTATAGAACGAACGATAGGCCCAGTTGTATCCATCTTTCAATTCTTCTGCAGATAACCGCGTTGTCTGATAAACCACATTGCGTGTATCATAGAGATCCCAGTTCCGGGTGAGTATTCTTCCCTGCTGATCCATCTCTCTGTAAAGACGCGTACCCGGATACGGTGTAAGAATGTGATAAGTGGATGTTGTGATTCCATTACGAACGCCCCAATCAACGGTGCGTTTAAACACATCGACATCGTCATCATCCAGGCCAAAGACAAAACTTCCGTTAATCATAATACCGAGATCATGCAAACGGTTTACAGCACTCACATAATCACGCTCGAGGTTTTGCTTCTTATTGCTTTGTTTTAGATTCTGTGGCGAGAATGTTTCGAATCCGACAAAAACACTGCGCAATCCCGCTGTTGCAGCTTTCTCTATCAAATCTCCCCGCAAAATAGAATCGATGGTTGCGGCTCCCTGAAATACACGTCCCATGCCCTTCATTTCTTCGAACAATGCAGAAGCAAAACGTTCATTACCGAGTAAATGATCATCCAGAAAATAAAGATGCCGTCCCGGTAAACGGTCGATCTCGGATAGCGCATCATCCACTACCTGCGTATAAAATGAACGTCCTCCTTCAAAGAATGCATCCTTATAGCAAAAATCACAATGATGCGGACAACCACGGGAAACAACTATGGAATTTGGAACAAGGTATTTGAAACGTTTTATGAGATCACGACGAACAGGCGGTAATTTTTCAAGTGTGCGTAATGTAGATGAATAAATTTTATGTGGACGCTTATTTCTGAAATCCTCCAGAAACCTGGGGAATGTATCTTCTCCCGGACCAATAAAAATAGTATCAGCATGAGCGGCTGCTTCTTCCGGAAGCGATGTAACATGTAATCCTCCGAGCAAAACATAGGCCCCTTTTTTCCGGTAATGATCTGCGATACGATAGGCACGATAAGCATTGGTGATATACACCTGAATTAATACGAGATCAGGTTCATCGTTCAGGTTCAGCTCCTCTACGTGCTGATCCTGTAAATCGACTTCGTCTTCGGGGGAGAGATAGGCCGCTAAGGTGGCCAGTCCCAGCGGTGGAAAAAGTGAATATTTTATTGGGCGCCAGAATGGACTTTCAGCTTCCGCCAATGCGGGTAAAATAAGTTTAACTTTCATGTAACCTAAACGCCGGCTTTGGTAAAAGCAATACATGTTAAGGAATATTTAACGAATGGAAAACGAAAACCGGTAGTGCCCGGTCGGGACCGGTCATGCGTAGAAGAATCTCGCGCAGGGCAGGTCGCCAAGTTATTATGCGTAGGGCAGGTCACCAAGTTATTATGCGCAGGGCAGGTCACCAAGTCATAATATGCAGGGCAGGTCGCGACCTGCCCGTACACATTTCGTAGTGGCCGGTCGGGACCGGCCATGCGTAGAAACATCATTGCTCAAATGGTAGTGGCCGGTCGGGACCGGTCATGCGTAGAATTGCCTCACGCAGGGCAGGTCTCCAAGTCATAATACGCAGGGCAGGTCACCAAATCATAATACGCAGGGCAGGTCGCGACCTGCCCGTACAAAATCAATTCTTATGTATTATAATTTCGAGGGTTTTCATTGGTATATTTTACGTATCTTTTAAACTCTATATCCGAATCAATCACCTTATCGAAAAATGACCTATGCCATTGAAATTCCCTTGCACCAGCAAGATGAATTTCTTTTGACGATCGTGTTTTAAATGCTCCAATGATTTCAGACAATGATTTTATTTTTGTGTCAATTTGATATTCGTATTGAATTTCTATAACTGCATGAACATGATCAGGCATAATAACAAAGGCATGAGATTCTAAATAGGTATATTGATTAATCAACCATTCCCATTGAGCTTTAACAATTTCACCATATTTATTTAGTTGCATTTTTCCATCAACCACTTCCCCAAATGAAAAGTGTCTCCATTTTACATTTGTCGTAACAAAATACTTGCGTGCAGATGAATAGTCAAAATTATTTAAGCGAGTTCTCTTCCTTGAATAAAATGTGTCTTGAAACATTATATATTGAATTAATTTATACTTCCGCAAAAGTATCCCACAAATTCTCCTCAATAAATAAATAGCCGTTAATAAGCATTTAACTTTAAAAGTTCGCGAAATTTCCAAGCGAAAACTGATCACAAAGCCTTAACAATTAAATCAGGTCACCAAGTTATAATACGCAGGGCAGGTCACGACCTGCCCGTACAAAAATGGTAGTGGCCGGTCGAGACCGGCCATGCGTAGAAACATCATTGCACAAATGGTAGTGCCCGGTCGGGACCGGCCATGCGTAGAAACATCATTGCTCAAATGGTAGTGGCCGGTCGGGACCGGTCATGCGTAGAAACATCATTGCACAAATGGTAGTGGCCGGTCG
>WBZP01000227.1_pt1 | contig 78964 bp, 66 predicted proteins | sample 5204301 | NCBI WGS metagenome assembly WBZP01 (sample SAMN12412401, study PRJNA552823) | activated sludge metagenome | isolation source: activated sludge from nitrification reactor of wastewater treatment plant... | place: USA: Pennsylvania | collected 2017 | reverse complement strand
CGGTCATCAAGGTCAGATAGGGTGCGACAAACGCCCACTCGTCATCACTGACGTCACTCGGATAGGGTTTTCGTGTCATGCCTTGAGTTTACCACGCTCAAGATCAAAGTGCATAACAGGCTCTAGCCCTGGTATGTCTTTTCGATTGGCAAGCCCACGCCATTGCCCCACTCAGTCCAGCTGCCGTCGTAGTTGCGCACCTGTGGGTAACCCAGCAGGTAGGTGAGCACGAACCAGGTGTGGCTCGAACGCTCGCCGATGCGGCAGTAAGCGATCACATCCTTCTCCGGCGTGACGCCCTTGCTGCCATACAAGGTTTGCAGATCGTCGGCGCTCTTGAAGGTGCTGTCTTCCTTTACAGCCTGCGCCCAGGGTATGCTTACAGCGGTAGGAATATGGCCGCCGCGCAGCGTGCCTTCTTGCGGATATTCGGGCATATGGGTTCGCTCGCCGCTGTATTCTTGTGGGCTGCGCACATCCACCAGCGCCACGCTGCTCTTTTTAATATGCTCTTTTACCTCGTCGCGAAAGGCGCGGATGGTTGTGTCGTCGCGTTCGGGTGCAGTGTAGTTACCTTGTGGGTATTTGGGCACGTCGCGGGTTAGCTCACGCCCTTCGGCAATCCACTTGGCGCGCCCACCGTTGAGGATGCGGGCATCCTTATGCCCAAATAGCTTGAACACCCAGAAGGCGTAGGTCGCCCACCAGTTGTTCTTATCGCCATAAAATACAACGGTGGTGTTGTTACTAATGCCTTTGGCCGCCAGCAGTTGCTCGAAGCGCGCTTTGTCGAGGTAATCACGCACGACCGGGTCGTTCAGATCTGAAATCCAGTCGATTTTGACTGCGCCGGGGATGTGGCCCTGGTTGTAGAGCAGAATGTCTTCGTTGCTTTCCACCAGGCGAACCTGCGGGTCGCTCAGGTGGTCGGCTACCCAATCTGTATCAACGAGCACTTCGGGATGTGCGTATTCGGCCATCGCAAACCTCCCAGTTTTTATTCTGAAGTATTCTGTGTAAGATTATTAACTATTATTCTACTGGCAAGTGCGCGATGCGTCAAGGAAAAGTTGGTGCGGTTAAAGCTCGACATAGACTGCGCCGCCATCAACGCGCACTGGGTAAACTGCGATGGGTTCATACGCAGGCAGCGACAGCGGGTGCCCGGTGGCAATATCGAAGCGTGCGCCGTGGAGTGGGCATTCGACGGTGCAGTCGTCGGGATCGAGCCAGCCCTCGGAGAGGTAGGCGTGCTCGTGCGAGCAGATATCGTCGGTGGCATATAGTGTTGCGCCAACCCGATAAATCGCGATTCGGCGGCTGCCATATATAAACGCCGCCATGCCCTGTTCTGGCAGCTCACTGAGTGTTGTAAGCCGCACGTATTCAGCCATAGAACCTCGCACATCTGGAAGCTAGTTGCCGGTTTACCGTTTCTGTAAGCCTAGCGCCGCAACCAGCTGGGCCGGTTCGTCGTCGAGCCAGTCGGTTGTTGCGCCATTCCCGCTCACCACCAGTACCGAGGCCATCGGCGGCACAAAGATAATATCGACCATACCGTCGTCGGTAACCAGGCCAATGCGGTCGAGCTTGCCGCTACGAACTTTCACCCACAGGCGCAGCGACATAATGCCGATCTTGGCAATCGTTGGGGCTGCGCGCTCGAAGGCCGGGTTGCTGGCCCACAGGCATTGCCCATTGAGCGCACATAATGCGGCTGCTTCGATGCCGGGCTTGCCCTGCATTGCTGTGCGGACATGCTGCGCAGCACGGGCCACCAGAGCTGGTGTTAAAGAGAACTGTTGTGTCGGAGCCATTGGCTACTCCTGCTGATCAAGGCGAATGAGTGCCCGGCGCACCGCCAGCACCGAGTATCTACACTATACGACGGGTAGTAGCGATCGGTCAATGTGACTCTTGGGCTAAAAAGCGGCGAACGACGTGAGCTGCTTGCTCATACGCCGTATGCCGCTATCCAAGGAATATTGAGCGCGTGAATGGCAAAAGGGCAAGCACAGCTGCTGCCCCCTTGCCTTCTGCTTTTGCTAGCCGACCGAGCCTTCCATTTCGAGCTGGATGAGCCGGTTGAGCTCAACCGCATACTCCATCGGCAGCTCGCGGGTAAATGGTTCCATAAAGCCGAGCACAATCATCGAAAGCGCCTCGCTCTCGGGTAAGCCACGGCTCATCAGGTAGAACAGCTGCTCGGCACCAATGCGACCAACCGTTGCCTCGTGCGCCAGCGTGCAATCGTCTTCCTCGATCTCAATGAATGGGATTGTGTCTGAGGCCGAGCGATCGTCGAGGATGAGCGCATCGCAGTTGACATTAACCTTCGCGCCATACGCGCCGGGGGCAACCTTGGCCAGGCCGCGATAGGTAGTTTTGCCGCCGTCTTTCGAAACCGACTTGTTGGTAATACGGCTGGTGGTTTCGGGCGCGACATGCACCATTTTTGCACCGGCATCCTGGTGCTGGCCCTTGCCCGCGTAGGCCACCGATAGCACTTCGCCACGTGCCTTGCGGCCCATCAGGTACACCGAGGGGTATTTCATGGTCAGGCGCGAGCCGATGTTGCCATCAACCCATTCCATACTGGCTTCTTCATAGGCCACAGCGCGCTTTGTCACCAGGTTGAAGATATTGTTGGCCCAGTTCTGGATAGTTGTGTAGCGGCACTTCCCGCCCTTGTTCACAATAATTTCGACCACGGCGGAGTGCAGGGAGTTGGTGCTATACACGGGCGCGGTGCAGCCTTCAATATAGTGAACCGAAGCGCCTTCGTCAACAATAATCAGTGTGCGCTCGAATTGGCCCATGTTCTCGGCGTTAATGCGGAAGTAGGCTTGCAGCGGAATATCGACATGCACACCTTTGGGCACATACACAAACGAGCCACCCGACCACACCGCTGTATTCAGCGCGGCATACTTATTGTCAGCAGAGGGGATAATCGTGCCGAAATACTTCTTGAATAGCTCGGGATATTCCTTCAGGCCGGTGTCGGTATCAAGGAAGATGACGCCAAGCTTTTGCCACTCTTCGCGCAGCGAGTGGTACACCACCTCCGATTCGTACTGCGCGCCCACGCCTGCGAGGAACTTGCGCTCGGCCTCAGGGATGCCCAGCTTCTCGAAGGTATTCTTGATCTCGGCGGGCACGGCGTCCCAGTCGGTTTGCGGCCGATCGCCCGCGCGCACGAAGTAATGGATGTTGTCGTAATCGAGCTCGGCCAGCTCGGGGTTGGCCCAGTTGCCTACCAGTGGCACCGGCTTCTTATTGAAAATATCGAGCGCTTGCAGGCGGCGGCGCAGCATCCATTCCGGCTCGCCTTTCATGCCCGAAAGCTCGCGCACGACCTGCTCGTTCAGGCCCTTGCCCGACTTGTAGACATAGTTTTCTTCGTCGCGGAAGCCATACTTCGAATAATCAAATTGTAGGTTCGTTGCCTGAACTGCCATGATATTTCCTCCTCACGTATGTGAAGTTATCATCGGTCGTGTCACCGCCGCATCGGCGCGAGCGCCAGATTACAGCTCTTCTTCCTCGTGGCTGTGTGCGCCAATATATTCGTACACGCCGCTTTTCAGGGTTTTCAGCGCCAGTAGCGCGCATTTAATCCGCACCGGGTTTTTGTCGAGCGGGATGCCAATCAGGTCGAGCATATCGTCTTTCGAGAAGGCGCGCACTTCATCGAGCGTTTTCCCTTTGATCTCGTCAGTGAGCAGCGAAGCCGCCGCCTGGCTAATTGCACAGCCGCGCCCCTGGAAGCGAATATCGGTCACCGTCCCATCGGCTACCGCTAGGTCGATGCGAATGCGGTCGCCGCACAGCGGGTTGCTATCTTCGTGCGAAATATCGGCATGTTCCAGCGTGCCAACGTTATGCGGATGCTTATTATGTTCGAGGATTACCTCGCGATACATATCGTCCATGCGCTTCTCGTGGAACCAAGAATTCAGAGCCAAGAACCGATTTCTATTGCCGAGAACTTGGTTCTGAGTTCTCGGCGTTCGGTCTAGGTGAACAATCGTTGCGCCTTTTCCAACCCCGCTGCCAGGCGATCGATTTCTTCCGGGATATTGTACAGGTAGAACGAGGCGCGTGCCGTTGCCGGAACATCGAGAATCTCGTGCAATGGCTGGCAGCAGTGGTGCCCGGCGCGCACCGCAACACCCTCGCCATCCAGCACCGCCGCGATGTCATGCGGGTGAACCCCATCGAGCGTGAAGCTCACCGCGCCGCCGCGCAGCTCAATCGATTGTGGCCCGTAGACGTGCAATCCTTCCACATCGGCCAGCCGCTCAAGTGCGTAACCCAGCAAGTGCTGCTCGTGCGCGAAAATGTTTTCCATGCCGATGCCACTGAGAAAATCAGCGGCCTCGCCGAGTGCAATTGCCTCACCAATCGCCGGGGTACCCGCCTCGAAGCGCGCCGGGATGTCGGCGTAGGTCGTTTCGTACAGCGTCACCGTGCGGATCATCGAGCCGCCGCCCAGGAAAGGCGGCATTGCTTCGAGCAGTTGCCGCCGCCCCCACAGCGCGCCGATGCCGGTTGGCCCACACATTTTATGCCCACTAAAGGCCAGGAAGTCGATACCGAGCGCCTGGACGTTCACCGGCATATGCGGCACGCTCTGCGCACCATCCACCAGCACCAGCGCGCCAGCATCGTGCGCGCGCGCCGCAATCTCGAGCACCGGGTTGATTGTGCCCAGTACGTTTGATTGCTGGGTAAGGGCAACCAGCTTCACCCCGGCGAGCTTGCGATCCAGATCGTCGAGCACCAGCCGCCCTTCGCCATCAATCGGCAGGAATTCGAGCCGTGCGCCGGTGCGCTGGGCCAGCTGCTGCCATGGCACCAGGTTCGAGTGATGCTCCATCACTGTGAGCAAAATACGGTCGCCCGCGCGCACATTTGCGTCGCCCCAGGCGCGCGCCACCAGGTTGATCGACTCGGTGGCGTTGCGGGTAAACACAATTTCTTTCGGGCTGGCCGCGCCGACGAAGCGCGCAACTTTGCCGCGCGCCCGCTCGAAGGCGAAGGTGGCTTGCTCGCTCAGCTGGTAGACGCCGCGATGCACATTCGCGTTGGTGGTTTCGTAATACTCTTCCAGGCTGCGAATCACGCGGCGCGGCTTCTGCGATGAGGCCCCGCTATCGAGAAACGCCAGTGGCTTGCCGTGTACCTGCTGCTGTAGAATTGGGAACTCGCGCCGCAGCGCCAGCACATCAAATAATGTGAAAGCTGCCATCATCGTCCAATGTACGATGTACGATGTTGGATTTCCAATTGAGGATGAAAAATCCAAAACCGCACATCGACTAGATCTTGCTCTCGATAATCGCCGCAGCACGCTCGCGTAATGCCTCAAGCGGAATCCGATCGAGCACTGGCTCGAAGAAGCCGGTGACGATCATATGCACTGCCTCGGCGCGCCCAATGCCGCGCGACTGCATGTAGAACAGCATTTCTTCGTCGATCTGGCCGCTGGTTGAGGCGTGCCCGGCGCGCTGTACGTCGTTGGTATCGATCATCAGGCCCGGGATCGAGTCGTTGCGCGCCTTGGGGCTAAGGTGCAAGGCGTGCTCTTCGAGCCGCGAGATTGTGCCCCGGCTGCCCTTCTCGATCTTGATCATGCCGTCGAACACGGCGTAGCCAGTATCCTTCACCACAGTTTTGAAATCCATGTGGCCTTCGGTATTGGTGCCAGCATGGCGCAGCCATGGCGCTGTCACCAGGTTTTGCGTCTGGTCGCAGAGTGTGGCCGCGACCCACTGGACATTCGCGCTGGTGCCTTCCAGGCTGGTTTCGGCTTCAACATGCTGCACCTGCCCACCCAGGTTCACTGCCACCCACTCAAGGCTGGCGTTGTTGCCCACGCGGGCGCGCTGCGCGCTGATATGGTAGAAATTCGTGCCCCAGCTTTGCACTGTTACGAAGCGCAGACTTGCGCCATTGCCCACAAACAGCTCGGTCGCCGGGTTGCACAGCGCCTGATGCGGCCAATCAGGCGCGCTGTATTCTTCGACAAAGGTGGCACTGGCGCCGTCTTCCAGCACAATCAGGTTATGTGGGAAGGTGGCCTGCGCGCCGTCGGCCAGCGTGAACACCGCGTGTAGCGGTATCTCAATGCTCACGTTTTTCGGCACATACAGGAAGACGCCATCCTGCCAGAGCGCGGCATGCAGTGCGTTGAACTTGTGCGCATTCGCATCCACCGCTGTGCCCAGGTAGCGCTCGACCAGCGCCGGGTTGGTGCGTACCGCAGCTGCGAGTGTGGTAAACACCACGCCTTGTGCCTCCAGGCCCGCATCCCACTGCACGACTGTGCCCTGCGCGCTGGCCGGTGCCGCTATATCGTCGGCAGCGAACGCTGCGAGGTTGGTGCGCTTCCAGAAGGGTGGTGCGCTCTCGGCGAAGGTTCGCCAGGCGGCGACGCGGCGATCGACCAGCCAGGCAGGCTCGCCAGCGCTGTGCGCGGCCGCAGTGATCTCGGCGTCGGTGAGCTCAGAAAGTATCGGAAGATATTTCATAATCATATGCAGTACTTAGCATGCAGTACGCAGGTTCAGGCAGCCATCCGCCGCCGACCGCTCACTGCCAACTAGCTACTGGCTACTTCCTCCCGAATAAAGTCGTAGCCCTTCTCCTCCAGCTCAAGCGCCAGCTCGGGGCCGCCCTCGCGTACCACCCGGCCATCCATCAGTACCGACACAAAGTGCGGCTTGATGTAATTCAGCAGGCGCTGGTAGTGGGTGATGACCAGCACGCCCATTTCGGGTTGCTGGCTGTACAGCGTATTCACGCCCTGCGACACAATGCGCAGCGCGTCGATATCCAGTCCCGAGTCGGTTTCGTCCATAATTGCCATGCTGGGCTTGAGCATTGCCATCTGCAGGATTTCGATCCGTTTTTTCTCTCCGCCCGAGAAGCCCTCGTTCAGGTAGCGGCGCACAAAGCTCTCGTCGATCTCAAGTGTGCTCATCTTCTCGCGCAGCTCTTTGCGGAATTGCGCTACCGGAATAGCGGTTGCCTTCGGGTCTTTCCCCTCTTCGGCACGATGCGCGTTGAGCGCCGAGCGCAAGAAGTTCGCGACGGTGACGCCGGGAATAGCTACCGGGTACTGAAAGGCCAGGAACACGCCCAGCTTAGCGCGCTCGTCGGCTTCAAGCTCAAGAATATTTTGCCCCTTATACCACACTTCGCCACCAGTAACGGTGTAGCCCGGGTGGCCCATCAGGGTGTAGGCCAGGGTGCTTTTGCCGCTGCCATTCGGCCCCATAATCGCGTGGATTGAGCCAGCCTTCACCGTCAGGTTTAGCCCTTTGAGGATTTCCTTATCTTCAACATTCACGCGAAGATCTTTGATAACCAGGTCGCTGTTCATGCCACTCCTCATTACGCATTGCAGCTTGCAGTATGCTGCAAACGGGTTCTCATTCTTTAGCAACTACGGTGAAGCGACAGGCACGCTTCCCCTCGCGAATCGTTTCTTCAAGTACAATTTGCTCACCCAGCACCTGCTCGACCATGCGCCGCTCCATAGCACACACGCCAGCATGCTCCTGCGCTACATCCAGGTAGGGGCAGGCAAACATCCGCAAGCCCTCGCCCGCAGGCTGCACTTCTACCGGAATGCCGCGCTGCTCAAGCGCCGCCCGTAGTGAGAGCAGGCGATCTTCGATCTCGGCACCGGCCACTTGCCCGCCATACTCGGCGGCTAGGCGCGCGCCTACCGCATCGAGTAGCGTTTGCAGCCGGGCCGGGCCATCCTGGCTGGCGATCTCGCGCAGCAGCATCGTCGTGAGCGTATCGTATTCTTTGGGGAATAGGTTCTGAGCTTCGGCGGTAAGGAAATAGGCAGCGTGGGGCCGCCCCGGCCCTTGCCGTACCAGCCGGGTCGACACGAGATTTTTGGCTTGCAAGTGGGTGAGATGCTCGCGCACCGCAGTAGTGCTAATGCCTAGCAGCTCCTCTAAATCTTTTACGGTTGCTTCGCCATGGCGCTGCAAGTAATCGAGAATCTTGCTTGCCGGTGAATCGGGTGCAAACATCGTGCCTGCCATAGTTTTGGCTCCTCTGCTAGAGCCGAAGTATACCGCAGCGGCGCGCTATTGTCAATAAAAACAGAAAAAACTGTCGAAACCCCAGATAAGCTGTAGCAGGGGCGAATATATATTCGGGCTTTCGTTTACTGCCCGCTCTTTTGTGATAGTAGTGAGTGGTTGTGGGTAGCGTAATTACGCACCAATTACACGCGTGTGTAGGCCCCGCGCTTTAGGCATGCTGCCGCAGGCAAAAAATACCGCGTAAGTCCTGTGTTTTTGGTGAAGATACGAGGCTACACGCGACAGCACGCCAAAAATACGGTACACTACCATCAGTGGCTGTGCCCGGGCTAAGGGGTGTGTATGCGGCGTCTTTCTCGCATTGTTGCATTTGGCTATATTGCGCTCTGTCTCATCGTATTCGGCGCGAGTTTACTCATCGGGCCGCTCGGCTATGCGCCATTTCCGCTTGTACCTGCACCGGCGCGCGTGCCAGTTGTGCTCACGATCTGGTATGGCAGCGAAAAGAAGGAATGGATGGAAGCCGCCAGCCAGCGCTTTCTTGCTAGCGCACCCGCTGTGAATGGCCGCCCCATCCAGATTCAGCTGCAAGGCATGGGGTCGCGCGAAATCGCCGATCGCCTGGTGCAGCGCGATTGGCGCGATCAGCCGCCGCCGACGGTTGTATCGCCCGCCAGCGCGCTCTGGCTCGATGCTGTGAACGCGCCAATTGTACGTTCGGGTGCCGATGCTCCGCGCCCATTAGTGCTCAGTCCATTAGTGGTGGTGAGCTGGGAGCAGCGCGCCCAGGCGCTGTGGCCGCAGCCGCCCGCCGATTTCTGGAACTCGCTTCAGGCGGCGCTGGCGAACCAGCAAGGCTGGCCCGCGCTGGGTGGCAACGCTAGCTGGGGGCCGGTGAAATTTGGGCATACCTCGCCACTAACTTCAAACAGCGGCACCCAAGCGCTAATGCTCATGGCCTACAGCTTTGCTAAGAAAAGCAGCGGGCTGAGTGTTGCCGATGTCAATAACCCGGCGCTGGCCGCATGGCTCGACCCAATTGAGCGTAGTGTGCTGAGCTTTAGCGACAGTACCGGCGCGTTGATGGATGATGTCGTGCGTGCTGGCCCGGCAAAGTATGATTTTGCGGTGGTGTATGAGAACCTCGCGCTGCAAAATATGGAGGCTGCACGCCAGCGCCAAGGCCAGGCATTGCGCATTTTCTACCCGCCAGCGACGATGTTGAGCGACCACCCCTATGCCGTTGTCGATGGCAGCTGGGTACAGGCCGACCAGCGCGCGGCTGCGGCGCAATTCCGCGATTTTCTGGTAGGGGCAACTGCCCAGGCGCTGGCGCGGCAGTATGGCTTTCGCCCGGTCGATCCTAATGTATCAATCGCGGCCCCCGATGCCGATAACCCTTTCACGAAGTATGCAGCCAACGGTGTGCAGGCCAGCATTGCCCGGCAAGTTGAGCCGCCCGCGCCCGAGGTACTGAACGCCCTGTTGCAACTATGGGAAAATCGCTTGAAGCACTGAACTGCTTTCGAGCTGAAGGAGCGAAGCACGCATGGTACCTGCCTCCCCAGCCTATGGCCTGGCTGCGCGCCAGCCGCTAGCGCTGCTTGTGCTAGTGGCTGCATTCGCTACTGGCCTGACGGCGGCGTTGTGGTTGCTGCCGGTCGGGCTGCTGGCGTATGCCGCCGTGGTGTGGCTTAGTGCGCGCGATCTTTCCTTAGTGGCACAAGCGCAGCGCCCCACACGCCCGCGCCTTTCTAGCCAGACCTTCAAAGCCTACCTCGATGCTATCGAGCGCACGCAGCAGGAAATTAGCCGCAGTGTCGCGCAGGCCACGGGCGCACTCGGCCGCCTACTGATACCGATTGGCGACCAGGCGCGCGATCTACTATCGGAGGCATATACCTTATGCGACAAAGGGCAGGTGATTGAGGGCTATTTAGCTGCGCGCAACCCGCGCCTGCTCCAAGACCAGATCAATGGCATTGACCGGCAGTTTGCGGCTACGCAGGATGCTTACACCCGCCAGCAATTGCAAGAGACCCGCCAGGCGCTGGTTGAGCGCCAGCAGAATGCCCGCGATCTTGAAACCTTTGTCGGGCGTATTATCGCCCAGCTGCAAAACATTTCGGCGAACCTCGACAATGTGCTGGCCGAAACGGTACGTTTGCGTACTGCCGACGCCGTGAGCGCCGATGCTGCGACCAACCAGGTGGCCCAGCGCCTGAATGATTTGAAAGCCGATATGGACGCATTTCAGCAGGTGCTCGATACCGCAATTACCCAGACGAATGCGCCATGACGAGGTGGTGAAGTAGTGTATACTCATGGCAATTAGATTGTGGAACCTGTAGGAAGCTTTGTGGCGGTAGCGCTACCCCCACGCGATATAACGAATAAGACGATATGAGTGAAACTCCATTGTTTTCGGCCCGCACGACGCCGCCGGTACCCCAGGTTGTAACCGCCGATGTCGCACATGCGGCCAGCCAGCCAGTTAAGCTGGAGGCGCGCCACTTCAACTTTTTTTATGGCAATTTTCAAGCACTGCGCGATATCAGCCTCGATATGCACGAGCGGAGTATTACCGCGATTATTGGCCCTTCGGGCTGCGGCAAATCGACATTTCTGCGCGCAATTAACCGCATGCACGATCAGACGCCTGGTGCCCATGGGTCGGGCGAATTATTGCTTGATGGGCAAAATATCTATGGCCCGACGATCGACCCGGTAACGCTACGGCGGCGGGTTGGTATGGTGTTCCAGCGGCCAAATGTGTTTGCGAAATCGATCTTCGATAATGTTGCCTATGGGTTGCGCGTTGCTGGCTGGAATAATCGCCAGCAGATCGCCGCGCGGGTTGAGCAGGCGTTACAGCAGGCTGCCCTGTGGGATGAGGTTAAAGATAAGCTGCAACAGTCGGGGTTAGGGCTTTCGGGCGGGCAGCAGCAGCGCCTGTGTATTGCGCGGGCAGTAGCGACAAACCCCGATGTGTTGCTGATGGACGAGCCATGTTCGGCGCTTGACCCGATTGCAACCCTTAAGGTGGAAGAACTGATGATGGATCTGCGAACACAGTACACAATTGTAATTGTGACGCATAATATGCAGCAGGCTGCGCGCGCCTCGGACGAAACGGCTTTTATGCTGATGGATCCTGAAACCCGCGCTGGCCAGCTGATAGAGTTCGGCCCGACGAACCAGATTTTTACGCGCCCTCGCGATCCGCGCACTGAAGATTATGTGACCGGGCGTTTTGGGTAGTGCGCTCCCGCGATCGCTTCCGAATAGCGCAGATACGAATGCGCCCCTGGTAGGATTTCGGCTACCAGGGGCGCAATTGGTGGGTTGTATCTGTGGGGCATGGGCCGTGCGCTTATTCGCTAAATACCTCGCTCAACGCCGCCGGGAAACGCTCGCCATAATGCGCTTCTAGCTGGCGGTGAATATCAGTGCGAACGCGGCGGTAAGCTTCGCGCGCCATTCGGTGCTCAAGTACGGCATTGCGGCGCTCAGTTTCATAGGTATTTGCGGCCTGAATGGCGCGATCGAGCGCGGTACAGTGCTGTTCGACTTCCGCCTGAGGCTCGGTGCCGAACAATGGTGTTTCGCCAACTTTCAAGGCCGCATTCAGACGGCGTAAGTCGGCCAGCAGTTCGGTTGGTGAGCTGTTAGCTTCGGCCCCACTCCGCGAGATGAGCTGTATGGCCGGGGCGTGTTCGGAGCCATAGTGTTCGATCATCTGTCGTAGTAGGCGCTTATATAATCGTCGCCCAGCTACCTCGCATTCCCACCGATGCGCGAGGGCCGCGCGCCACAAATTCACCGCACGCTCGCTGCGCTCATGGGTTTGTTGCAGTTCGTGATGGGTGGGCTGATGCACCGCCAGTATTGTGCTGGCGAACGGCAGCTCGCTATTAAGGTGCTCAAGCGCCGTCATCAAGCGCTGTGATTCGGCTAGTGTATCAGCTGGGGCAACCAGGGTTGTCATGCCAGGGTCTCCTCGTCCATATCAATGTTTTGTGAGACTGATCATACTCGCTTCAGGGTACGCCGTCTATAGTACTTGTGTCGCGTTCCGCTGTGGGACGAAATGATACTCTATTGCAGTTCGCAGTGGCATGCGCACGCGTAGCGCAGGCTTGACGGGCTACGCACGACATGCCTATAATGGCAAGGCACCGCGCAGGAACAAAGGAGCCTGATCATGATCCGCTATGCCTTGCGCCCTTCTTCTGCCCCGCCGCCAGTCGCTGCAACAATCCATATTTACCGTGGAATTATGGATCGCGCCGGAACATGGCGCGTGCGCATCGATAACCCGACGAACTGGGCAATTGTGACATGCGGCACAGCGGTAAGCTTTACGTTGAGCGACGAAGCCCACCCGCATGCGGTGCTGCTGCTGGTAATGCTGTTTGTGATTATGTTTGTGGTGGTTGAGGCGCGCCGCACGCGCTATTACGACCTATGGGGCAGCTGGCTGCGCTTGCTCGAAACCGAGTACCTTGCGCCGATCTTGCAGGATAATATCGTTACTGTGAACGATACCTGGCAAGAACTGCTAGTGCGCGATCTGGGTTTCCCGCACTTTAAGGCGTCGCTATGGAAGATGATACAACGCCGTATGCGCGATCACTATATGGCGGTTTATTTATTCTTGCTCGTTTCCTGGCTGCTGAAGCTGTTGTTACATCCTGCTACGCAGTCTAGCTGCAGTGCCGATGCATTTACCTGCCATGCTTCGGTGGGGCCGGTACCTGGCTGGCTTGTGCTTACAGCGGTGGGCGGTTTTTATCTGGTGCTGGTTGGCATTACGCTACTGGCATATACCTCGAACGAGGTAACGATCGAGGTGCTTTCGCGTGAGCGTACATTGCAGAAAATTGTTTCGCCATCACAGCAGCCAGTGAATCGCCTGCATTGGCATGCCGATTCTGTGCCGCTTGAGTTCAGTGCCTCCGATGAAGATTTATCGGTAGTAGAAGATTGAAGGTTTGCCGCAGCCAGGCGGTATTCTATAGTTAACAGGACTTACGCGGTCGGCGCTTTTCGCCTTCGGCAGAGCGGTACGTTACGGTTAAGGTGCATCGATTTTGGCGCGGAGCGCCAAAATCGATGCACAAAAGAAGGCAAGTACCTTGCTGCCGCAGACAGAATCGGTTAGCCACACGAGCCATCGCGTAAGTCCTGTAGTTAACAGATCATGAATGGGTACCTCGCAATTATTTTAACCGGCCATGTGCCCTATAGGCGCGCGGCTGGGCGTGAGCCTACTGGTGAAGACCAGCTGCACGAAGCGATCGTTCAGTCGATTATTCCAATCCTGAACGCACTGTACGATCTTCGTGAATTAGGGATTCGCCCGTATGTTGGCCTGGCTTATTCACCCCTGTTGCTTGAGCAGCTGGCCGACAATGTAGTACAGAAGCACTGCTTTGTATGGATGGAGCGGCGGCTCGAACAGATTACTGTGGCGATGAACCAGTGGCAGCAATCGGGCGAGCAACATCGCGCCTATTTAGCGCGTTTTTACCTGGAATGGGGTTATGGCCTGCTCAAAAGTTTTCAGGGGCGCTATAATCGCAATCTGGTGGCTGCCTTGCGCGAGCTGTGCGCCGAAGGTGTCGCCGAGCCGCTGAGCGGGGCCGCAACCCATGCCTACCTACCGCTGCTTGAGTCGGCGGCGGCGCGGCGCGCCCAGATCGACGTTGGCGCACTGGCTACAACGCGGCTGCTAGGCACCCCGCCGCGCGGCCTCTGGCTCCCTGAATGTGGGTATACGCCAGCGCTCGAACCGTTGGTGCGCCCAAGCGGCCTGAACTACCTGATCGTCGATCCTTCAAGTGTGGCTCATACCAATGTGCCCTACCTGCGCCCGCGCTGGCTGGCTGCGCGCCAGCTGGCCGTACTCGTGCGCGATCCCGAAGCCGCGACCCAGGTAATGGCACCCGAGCTTGGGTATGTGGGCGACCCGCTGTATCGTGCAGCGCGGCGCGAGCAACATTCGGGGTTGGCGTTGTGGCGCACCGGTCTTGCGGCTACCGCAACCGAGCTATACGATCCCTACGACGCGTTTCGACGCGCCCAGGAGCACGCCGTGCATTTTAGCAGCTTCATCGCTGCCGAGCTGGAACAATTTCGGATGCAGCACGATCGGCCCGGCATCGCTGTGGTGCCGCTTGATATGGATGTGCTCGGGTGCGGTTGGTTTGAAGGGCCAACCTGGCTGCGTGCAATGATTGAAGCGTTTAATACGCAGCCGCGCGTCGCACTCACCACCTTTTCGGCATATCTTGGCACGGTGCGCCCACGCTTCGGGGTAACACTGCGCGATGGTTCGTGGGCCGCCGACGCATATCACCACTTGTGGTCGTTGCCTGCGGCGCGGCGCTTGCAATGGATTCTGGCCGAGGTTGCGGAACAGCTAGCCATGTTGGTGCAGCGCTACCCAAACGCCGAGGGCGAGCGCGACCGGGTACTGGCACAGGCCGTGCGCGAGTTGCTGCTGGCGCAATCCAGCGATTGGATTGTTCAGCTGGCGGAAAGCCCTGGCGAAGCTGCGCTAGAGCGGCCAATGGAGCACCTGCGCCGCTGCAAACGGCTTTGCCACATGGCGCAGATGGCCGAACTATCCGATGAGGAACGAACGTTTCTAGAAAAGATTGAAGAGTGGGATAATCCCTTTCCAATGCTGAATTACCGCGTGTTTGCTGCCTGATGCGGGCAGCGGTGTGAGAGATGCACGATATGCAACCCTGGAAAATTCGTGCGCGCCAGGTGGTGTTGCACCAGCCGCCCTACCTTACGGTTGAGAACCACACGGTTGAGCTGCCCGATGGCCGCGTAATTGAGGATTGGGCCTGGCTAGTGACACCCGATTTCGTGAATGTGGTTGCCGTGACCGAAGCTGGCATGTGGCTCGTATTTCGTCAGACTAAGTACGCCGTGGAAGGTACTTCGCTTGCGCCGGTGGGCGGCTACCTTGAGCCGGGCGAAGACCCCCTGGCTGCCGCCCAGCGCGAACTGCTGGAAGAGACCGGCTATGCTGCTGACAATTGGATTTCGCTAGGGCGCTATGCGGTTGATGGTAACCGCGGGGCTGGTCGCGGGCACCTGTTTCTTGCGCGGGGTGCGCGTGTGGTGGCACCCATCAATGCCGATGATCTCGAAGAGCAGGAGCTATTGCTGCTCAGTCGTTCCGAAGTAGCCTGCGCGCTGGAACAGGGAGAATTTAAGGTTATGCCCTGGGCGGCGAATGTGGCGCTTGCCCTGCTCCATAGTTCTAGTTGATGTCTTCGCCACCCTCAGCTTATAGTTTGCTTGCTTCCAGTGTGTAGGTATACCAGCCGCTGCGTTCGGTGGGCAGGCTATCGTAGAGGCGCTGGGCGGTTGTGTTATCGAGCGCGGTTTGCCACTCGATGCCACTGAAGCCGCGCGTTTGCGCATAGGCCAGGCAGTGCAAAATAAGCGCCCGCCCAACACCACGCCCACGCGCTGCGGGAATAGTATAGAGGTCGTTCATCAGGCAATACTCGCCGGGTGTTACCGAGCCAAGTGCGACATAGAGTGTTGCGAAACCTAGCGCAACGTCCGCTTCGTCCCAGGCAATAAACTGAATGCCACGGCGATGATCGGCCAGGAATTGGCTGAAATGAGCGCGGTTGCGCGCTTCGTCGGGCGTGGCTTGGTAAAAGCGCTGGTACGCGGCAACAAGCGGTAGCACCTGCTCGAAGGTGGCAGGCGTCACAGTTTCGACTTTCATTGGATCTTACTCTCTGCTAGCGTGTACTCGGCTGGCGCGAAGAATACCAGAATGTGCATGTCTTCGGTAATATCGTGAAAGCGGTGTTCATCGTGCGCTTGTACGTAGACAACGCTGCCCGCCTGCACAGGCCGGTGTTCGCCCGCCACCATGATCTGCCCGCGCCCACGCACAATGTAATACACCTCATCTTCGCTATGGGGCTGCTGTGGGTCGGTACCGCCAGCGGGCAGCACATACAGCCCGACACTGAGCGCCGGTACGCGCAAAAACTCCAGGTAGGCGTGGCTGCCCTGGCCTTGCTGGGCAAGCAGTTCGTTTACTTCAAATGCCTGCATAGTCGTTTCCCCTTCGATACCGTGTTATACCAAATTCGCTCGTGGTATTACGCACTACGCACATAGTATTTGGCTTTGCCGTGCGTCATGTGCTGTGCATGCTATACATGTATTCAACTGGATTTTGTATTATTCCGCTTCCTGCCCATAGCTGCGCAAGTACGCTGGCAGCGGAATATTTGGCGCGAGCTGGGCATCGGCGATCGGTGTGCCAGCCGCCTGATGGAGTGGGAGCACCCCCGCCCACACGGGTAGCTCAAGATCGGCGGCGCTGTCCTTGGGCGGGCCAGTGCGCACTTTCGCCGAAGCGCTGGCAATCGGCACCGCCACAATTGCCGTCTGCCGCATCTCAGTTGGTGAAGGTAGGCGCGCATCGTTCCAGCGGCCCGGTATCAGCTTTTCGGTAAATGCTTCGAGCGCGGCCATCTGGGCATCCGCATCTTCGATCGGCTGGCCCTGCCCAAACAGCACTGCCGAGCGATAGTTGATTGAATGGCTGAACACGGCCCGCGCGAGCACAATACCATCGAGCAGCGTGACGGTGATGCATAGCTCGCCGCCAGCCTGGGCGTGCTGCAGTAGGCGGCTAGTGCGCGACCCGTGGAGCAGAATGGTATCGCCCTGGCGCGCGTGCAAGGTTGGAATAACAAATGGCTGACCATCGAGTACAAAGCCAACGTGGCAGATCAGCGCGGCATCGACAATTGGGTAGATTGTGGCGGCATCGTAAGCACCACGCTCGGGGTGGCGCTTCACCTGGTTGCGCGGCGTGTGTTCGTATATGGTCATGCGTGGTTCTCCTGATTAATTGCTGAAGCAAACCTGCTCCTAGCGTAGCCGATTATTGGTTTGACACAAGAGCCAATATTAGCTACAGTAGCAGTACCATTAGTTGACGTAAGCATGCACTGTGCTAAGGTTTCGCGGCGGAAAGGCCAAGCGATGCTAGTTGATCTGCTCACGCTGAACCCGGCTGCATCGCTGCCGCTGCATCGCCAGCTCTATAACGCACTGCGCGAGGCGATTCTGGGTGGCCGGTTGGCTGGGGGCATGCGCTTGCCTGCTACGCGGGCGCTGGCTGCCGAGCTGGCAATTTCGCGTAATACTGTGCTCGAAGCCTATGCGCAACTACTGGCCGAGGGCTACATTACCGGGCGGGTTGGCGCCGGTACCTATGTGGCGCGCGCCCTACCCGATGAGCTGCTGAGTGTGCCGCCACGCGGCGCCGTGCTCAGTCAACCGGCGGCGGCTGAGCATCAGCTTTCGCAACGGGGCACGCGCTTGACCACGGCGCTGCCGCATGTTGCTAACCCCACACCGCTGATTTCGTTCAGGCCGGGCCAACCCGCGTTCGATGCCTTCCCTTTCGATATCTGGCGGCGTCTGCTCGACCGGCGCTGGCGTAGGCCGCCGCGTGAGCTGCTGAATTATGGCGACCCGGCTGGTTGGCGGCCACTGCGCGAGGCGATTGCCGCATATTTGCGCGATGCGCGGGCGGTTCACTGTGATGCACAGCAGGTGTTGATTGTCAGTGGCTCGCAGCAGGCGCTCGACCTGGCGGCGCGGCTGCTGCTCGACGAGGGCGATGCGGTTTGGATGGAAGACCCGTGCTACCTGGGGGCGCGTGGCGCGCTGGCCGGGGCTGGTGCGCACCTTATGCCGGTGCCGGTGGATGCAGAGGGCCTGGATGTTGCTGCTGGCGTTGCACGTGCGCCCCACGCCCGGCTGGCATATGTGACTCCTTCGCACCAGTACCCGCTGGGCGTAACTATGAGCCTGGCCCGGCGGCTGGCGCTGCTCGATTGGGCGGCGCGCGCGCGCGCCTGGGTGCTCGAAGACGATTACGATAGCGAATTCCGCTACGCTGGGCGACCGCTGGCCTCGTTGCAGGGGCTGGATCGGGCCGCGCGCGTATGCTATATCGGCACCTTTTCCAAGGTCATGTTCCCCGCCCTGCGCCTGGGCTACCTTGTGGTGCCGCCCGGTATGGTGGATGCCTTTGCTACCGCGCGCGCGCTCGTCGATCGGCACGCACCTACTGTCGAACAGGCCGCCCTCGCCGATTTCATGAGTGAAGGCCATTTTGTGCGGCATATTCGCCGCATGCGCACGCTGTATGCCGAGCGCCAGGCAGTGCTGGTTGAGGCCGCGCACAGCTGGCTTGCCGGGGCCGTAGCAGTTGCGCCTGCCGAGGCTGGTATGCATCTGGTTGGCTGGCTGCCTGAAGGAATGTCCGATACGACTGTGGCAGCCCGGGCTGCCGCGCGCGGGCTAGAGGTGCCAGCGCTCAGCCGCTACGCAAGCGCGGGTTTATTGCGCGGCGGCGTGCTTCTGGGTTACACCGCCCTCGACGCGAGCCAGATTCGCGCCGGTGTGCAGCGGCTGGCCGCCATATGCGCGCAGCAAGCCTGAAGCCCGGCTGTCGCCGCTACATCACCCTTCACCCTTCACCTCTCGGCCTTCACCCTTCATTTTCCACCCTTCACATGCAACATCCCCGCAACATGTGCGCAACATAGTCATGGTACAGTGCGTCATGCCGCTGCTAGACGCGGCACACCGCTTCTTCCATAGCAACCCATTCTATAGTGTCGGTGTAGACACACCAGAGTATCGTACTGAAGATGAGGAGACGCACTCATGGTCGAGACCACTACTCCTACCGCGTACTTCACTCAGACTGTGCCGCAGCAGTATGCCGCCGCACTTGCTGCGACCCCCGAGCTTGCCAAGCAGACACCCATGACTGCTGTGGTGGAAGTTACCGGCGAGGAGGGCGGCACATTTAGCCTGCGTTCGGCGGGTGAGCAGCTTGAGGTGCAGGAGGGCAACCAGATCGAAAAGCCCGATTTGCGCGTTGTGCTGCCTTATGCCGATTGGCAGGTGCTGGCTGCGAGCAACGCCAGCGATACGTTCGTAGATTTTGTGCAGCGCGGCAAAGTGCAGGTTGTGCAGGGCCTTAAGGGCACCGTTAACCTTGAGCTTACCCGTGACGATGGCAGCCTCTGGCATAGCACTATGGTATTTGGCGACCTGGCCGAGCCAACGCTCACAATGATGATGACGAAAGAAGACTACGACGCCATGTTGCGTGGCGAGCTGAACGGCCAGATGGCCTTTCTCACCGGCAAACTCAAATTTGAAGGAAGCCTGCCCCTACTCATGCAGATTGGTGCGCTGGCTTCGTAACTATCAGAAGCCAAGAACCGAACCTGCCTTGGCTCTTGGTTTCTGGTTGTTGTTGCTACCCGGTTTTGTTCGCAGAAAGAGGACATGAATGATCGCATTTACGCCCAACGATGAGCAGCAGCTGATCATTGAAACGGTGCGTCGCTACGCCCGCGAGCGCGTGCGGCCCGCCGCCCACGATGCCGACGAGAGTGGCGCAACGCCACCCGAGATTATTTCCACCGGGTGGGAGCTGGGGCTGCTGCCCAGCGCGCTGCCCGAACAATATGGTGGCTTCGGCGATGAACATTCTGCAGTGACTGGTGCGCTCGCTGCCGAGGAGCTTGGTTATGGCGACCTGGCAGCGGCGCTGCACCTGCTCACGCCGAACCTGTTCGGCATTCCGCTCTTGCACTGCGGCACCGAAGAGCAGAAGAAGAAATGGCTGCCGCAGCTCACCGATGCCGAATTTGTGCCAGCCACCGCCGCGTTGGTCGAGCCGCGCTGGGATTTTTCCCCGCACACGCTTAACACCACTGCCGAGCGCGCCCAGAATAATTATGTGCTGAACGGCCATAAGGCCTTTGTGCCGCTGGCTGCCGAGGCACAAGCGATGCTGGTATATGCGCGTGAGGGCGGTGCGACCCAGGCATTTATTGTTGAGAAAGGCACTAGCGGCGTCACCATTCTTGACCGCGAAAAGAACATGGGCCTGCGCGCGCTGCCCACCTACGAAGTGAAGTTTGAAGATGTACGTGTGCCGCGTGAGGCGCGTCTGGGCGGCGATGCAGGCTGCCAGATTGATCTGCTGCTGAATTACTCGCGCGTGGCGCTGGCTAGCCTGGCGGTTGGCGTGGCGCGCGGCGCGTTTGAGTATGCCTGCGATTACGCTAAGCAGCGCGAAACCTTTGGCCGCCCAATCGCCCAATATCAGTCGATCGCGTTTATGCTGGCCGAGATGTCAATTGAAATTGACGCCGCGCGCCTGATGGCCTGGGAAGCCGCCTGGACGCTCGACCAGGGCAAGGAGGCGACGCAGAAGGCGGCATTGGCCAAGCAGTATGCCGACGAGGCCGTGCTCTTCGTCACCGACCGCGCGGTTCAAGTGCTGGGCGGGCATGGCTACATTCGTGAGCACCCCGTCGAGCGCTGGCTGCGCGATGGCCGTGGTTTTGCCTCGTTTCTCGGGATGGCGATGATTTAAGTATGTACGATTTTGGATTTACGATGCAGGGGTACCGGTTGGTACATCGTAATTCATACATCGGAAATCAAGGAGCATAGCACCATGATTGATTTCGAAATCCCCACCCCGATCGAGCGCCAGATGCAACTATTGGGCATGCTGGGTGAGCAGGTGATGCGGCCGATCGCACGGTATTACGATGAGCACGAGGGCGAGCGCCCGTGGGAATATATCAACATGATCTGGCAGACAGTGCGTGCCCAGGGTGGCCGCACCCTGGCTGCCGGTGATGAAAAAAGCTCAAGTGGTGAGAAAAAGCCACGCATCGGCAATCTGATTATGGTTCATACGGTTGAGGCGCTCTCGTGGGGCGATGCGGGTTTGTATCTGAGCACGCCAGGCGGCGCGCTGGGCGGCGCTGCGGTTGAGGCCACTGGCACGCCCGAGCAGAAAGAGCGCTTTCTGAAGCGTTTCGGTGAGGGCGAACCAAAATGGGGCGCAATGGCCATGACCGAGCCACAGGCCGGTTCGGACACCGCTTCGATTCGTACCAACGCGCGCCTCACCGACGATGGCAAATACTGGATTCTGAATGGCGAAAAAATCTTTGTCACCAGCGGCTTAATGGCCGCGAAGGAGTCGCCGGGCTTTGTGGTGGTGTGGGCCACCATCGACCCAACCGCCGGGCGCGCGGGTATGAAGCCGTTCGTGGTTGAGTCGGGAACGCCGGGCATGACCGTGGCGAAGCTTGAGCATAAGCACGGCATCCGCGCGTCCGACACCGCCGCGATCGTGTTCCAGGATTGCCGCATTCCCTTCGACAACATTCTGGGCAGCGCTGAAGTGGCCCGCCCCACCGCTGGCGAAGGCGCGCCAAAAGGCTTTAAGGGCGCAATGAAAACCTTTGATGCGACTCGCCCGGCCGTGGCCGCTGGCGCGCTTGGTATTACCCGCGCAACGCTTGAGTTCACCGCCAAGTACCTGAAGGATCGCGGCGTGAAGGTGCGCTACGGCGTGCCGCTGCACCAGCAAACCGCGATTGAGCGCGATCTGCTGCACATGGAAGCCCAGCACCGCGCCAGCTGGCTACTGGTGCTGCGTGCCGCCGCCAAGATGGATGCGGGCGAAGAAAACACGCTCGAAGCCTCGATGTGCAAGGTAAAGGCGGGCGCAGTAGCGAATGCAGTGGCGCAGAAGGCCGTGGAGCTGCTCGGCCCCGAGGGCTACTCGTGCAAGCTGCTGGTCGAAAAGTGGATGCGCGACGCCCGCATCAACGATATCTACGAGGGCACCGGCCAGATCAACCGCCTGGTGGTAGCGCGCCGCCTGCTGGGCTACAGCAGCAAAGAGCTGCGGTAAGAACAAAACCACGGAGACACGGAGAGAAAGAATTCGAAGAAACAACTTCTCGTGATTTCTCCGTGCCTCTGTGCTTCTGTGGAAGTTCGGTTTTCCGGCGTGGTAGAATGGCCGCCATGCGAACAATCAAAATTCTTGTGACTGGTGGTGGCAGCAGCGGCCATATCAGCCCGGCGCTGGCGATTATTAATACCGTGCGCGCATTAGCCGAAGGTGCCAGCTGGCAGCCACTGTTTCGGTATGTCGGTGGTCGGCAGGGCATCGAGCAGCGCCTGGTAACCGAAGCTGGAATCGACTTTGTTGGGATTGAGACCGGCAAGCTGCGGCGCTATTTCAGCCTTGAGAATGCCACCGATATGGTGCGTATTCCAGTGGGTGTCGGGCAGGCGCTCGCGGTGGTGCGGCAATTCGCACCCGATGTTGTGCTGAGCACCGGTGGCTATGTTGGCGTTCCGCCGGTGGTGGCCGCATGGCTGCTGCGCAGGCCGATCCTTACGCACGAGCAGACGGTGCAGATTGGCCTGGCAAACCGCATTACCGCGCGCTTTGCCACCCGAATTGCGCTTTCGTTTGCGGGTGCGGCGAGTGAGCTACCGGCCCGGCTGCGCGCCAAAACCCTGGTAACTGGCAACCCGGTGCGCCCGCTGATCTTCGGCGGCGACCGGCAGGAAGCGGCGCGGCTGGCGGGCTTCGCGCCTGAGGATGTGGCGCTACCAACCGTTTATGTGACCGGCGGCAGCCAGGGCGCGCGGATTATCAACCGCGCAGTCGAGGCCGTGCTACCCGAACTGCTGGCGGGATGTCGCATTATTCACCAGTGTGGGCAGCAGCCCCCCGGCGAAGAGCAGGACTACGACCGGCTGGTGCGTGCGGCAGCGGCACTATCGCCTGAATTGCGGCGGCGCTATTTCTTCACTCGCTTCGTCGGCGATGAGATCAAGCATGTGTTTGCGCTGGCTGATCTCGTAGTTGGGCGCGCAGGTGCAGGTACAATTGCCGAGATTTGCGTGCTGGGTAAACCGGCACTGTATGTCCCGCTGGTGCCAACAGGCGGCGACGAGCAGACGCGCAATGCGCGCATGTGCCGCGATGCGGGTGCTGCGGCAATTATTCCGCAGGCGGAGCTGAATGGCCCGCGTCTGCTGTCCGAAGTTCGTGGATTACTGGCGGATCGCACGCGCCTCGACGCGATGGGGCGCGCGGCGCTGACACTGGGGAAGCCCGACGCCGCGCGGGATGTGGCAGCGGCACTGCTGGCGCTGGTGGGTGTAAGCATTGTGCCTGAAGTGATGCGGCAATAATGGCAGAAACAAGCGGTCTACACGTCGTCGAGCGGTCGGCGATGCAGGATGCTGAAATAGCCGCTGTGCGCGCGCTCGAAGCGGCCTGCCAGGCAGCGGGCCTGGGCGAATCGCGCATTACCTGGGATTCGCTCGCTGCCGCTGAAGAAGTGCCGAACAATTTCCTGGTGTATGACGCTGGTCAAATTGTCGGGTTTTTGCGTGCCGATGGCCTGGGCAGCGACGAAGCCGAAGCGACGGTGCTGGTATTGCCAGACACTAACGCCCAAACAGTCGTGGCATACCTGGTTAAGGCGGCCCTAGTGGCCTGTCGCGCGCACCATACGCCAGCGCTGATTATCGCCGTCGATCGGCGGGCGGCGCCAGTAGCCGAGGCATTGCGTACGCACGGCGCTACACTCCACTTCACCGAAGAAAAGCGCCGGCGCGCCAGCACTGGCCCGGTGGTGCTGCCCACATCTGAGCTGGTAATTAGCCCTGCTGGAGCGCAGGATGCCGAGGCAATTGCGGCGATTCTGGCGGCTGATCTGGGGATTGATTCCATTGGATTTAGCCAGCATATTGCTGCAAATATGGCGCGCCCGATCTACTACTACTACATTGCGCGCCACAACAATACACCGGCCGCAACTGCCAATGTCCAGCGGCTTAACGGTGATGCGTATATCTACGGCCTGGTGGTGCGGCCCGAGTTTCGCGGGCGCGGCTATGGTCGGTTGCTGATGCTACGCATGCTGGCCGACCTGGCCGCAACCGGCGATGCGCCAATGTATATCGAAGTTGAGCCGCAGAATACCCCCGCCGTGACACTCTATCGCTCGCTTGGCTTCGAAACCGTCGCAATCTTCGATTATTACCGGCTGGATGTACCGTGAGACGGTGCGCGTGTCAGAATCTATGAATGTTTGGGGCGAAGTGCCTTAGCAACGAGCACAATCCAATGTCCGAACTTGCGCAGTTGCGCAGTTCTGCCTAGTAAAGCCATAGGCTCTGCCTGCGGCAGTATAGTACTTAACCTTCTTTTGTGTACGGTTCTGCTGCGCTCCAAGCAGCAGAACCGTACACAGATAAAACATAAAGTACTGCTCTGCCGAAGGCTCAAGCTACCAACTGCATAGGTTATACGATTTGGTCGTGGGTGTACCTACACCCAAATTACACAGGCAGATGTCATGAGGGCAGCGGGCAACCGCCCAACACCCTGACAGATCAACGCAATCAAAGGAGATGCAATGACCCAGCCAATCAAAAAAGTTGCCGTGATCGGCGCTGGCACCATGGGCGGCGGCATCGCAGCGCATGCCGCCAACGCCGGCTTGCAGGTGGTGCTGCTCGATATTGCGCCCACTGAGCTTACGCCCGAAGAGCAGGCCAAAGGCCTGACGCTTGAGGCCAAGCCAGTGCGCAACCGCATCGTCACTATGCTCTTCGATCGCATCAAGAAATCGCGCCCGGCCTCGCTGTTCACCGCCGACACCGCCAAGCGCGTTACGCTCGGCAACCTCGAAGACGACCTGAACCTGATCGCCGACGCCGACTGGATTGTGGAAGTTATTATTGAGAAGCTTGAGCCCAAGCGCGCGCTGATGGAGCGCATCGAAAACATCCGCAAGCCGGGCAGCATCGTCTCATCCAACACCAGCGGCATCCCGATCGCGGCGATTGCCGAAGGGCGCTCGGAAGAATTCCGCCAGCACTTCCTTGGCACGCACTTCTTCAACCCGCCGCGCTACCTCTACCTGCTCGAAGTCATCCCCACGCCCGATACCCTGCCCGAAGTTGTCGAAACCATCAGCTCGTTTGCCGACCATACCCTGGGCAAGGGCGTGGTGCTGGCCAAGGATCGCCCGAATTTCATTGGCAACCGGATTTTCACCTATGCGGGCCAGGTAGTGATGAACTACGCGCTGGCGAACGGCTACAGCGTCGAAGAAGTCGATAGCCTGACCGGCGAGCTGATTGGGCGGCCGCGAACGGCCTCGTTCCGCCTGCTCGATCTGGTTGGCCTCGACGTGATGCTGCACGTCACGCGCAACCTGTATGATGGCGTGCCCGAAGACGAAGAGCGCGAGGTCTTCAAAATCCCGGCTGCGATTGAGCAGGTGGCGGCCAAAGGCTGGCTGGGCAACAAGGCAGGCGTTGGCTTCTACAAGCAGGAAAAGGGCGCGGGCGGCAAAGAATTCTGGCCGCTCAACCTCGAAACCATGACCCACGAGCCGCCCAAAAAGCCGCGCTTCGAGCTGGTGGGCAAGGCGCGCAAGATCGAAAACCTGCCCGAGCGCTTGCGCTTCCTGATGGATAACGCCGATATGGATCGCGCCGGGAAGTTCTTGCGCGAAACCACGCTGCGCATGCTGGCCTACACCGCGCGCCGCATCCCCGAAATCAGCGACTCGATCGCCGATGTGGATAACGCGATGCGCTGGGGCTTCGGCCAGCAGCTTGGCCCATTCCAGGTATGGGATGCACTCGGCGTGCGCAAAACCGCCGACCTCATGCGCGAGCGCGATATTGCTGTGGCGCCGTGGGTGGATACGATGTTAGAAAAAGGCATCGAGTCATTCTACCAAACCGACAATGGCCGCGTGATTGGCGTATACAACCCCGCCGCCAGTGCGTACACGGCGTTGGCGCGCCCGGCAGGTGTGATCGTGCTCGATGATCTGCGGGCGCAGGGCAAAGAGCTTGCCCGCAACGAGAGCGCCAGCCTGCTCGACCTGGGCGATGGCGTGCTGTGCTTCGAGTTCCACTCCAAGGTCAATTCGCTCGACCCGCTGATTATGGAGATGGGCTACAAGGCGCTGGAACTGCTGAAGGATGACCAGTGGGTTGGCATGGTGATCGGCAACCAGTCCACCGATTTCTGCGCGGGCGCGAACCTGGGCGTGGTGATGATGGGCGTAGCAAGCGGCAAAGCCGACCAGGTGAGCCAGTTCACCAAAGGCATGCAGCAGCTGTTTATGAAATTCCGCACCAGCTCCAAGCCGGTGGTGGCCGCGCCCTATGGGCGCGTGCTGGGCGGCGGTGCCGAGATTTCGCTGGCGAGTGCGCGGCGTGTGGCCGCCGCCGAAACCTACATTGGCCTGGTCGAGCTGGGTGTTGGCATTGTGCCGGGCTGGGGCGGCTGTAAAGAGTTTGTGCGCCGCCAGATCTCGCCGCATATGGCCGCCCCCGACGCCGATGCGCTGCCCTACCTGCAAAAGGCGTTCGAGACCATTGCCCTGGCGAAGGTGGCCGAGAGCGCCGAGCAAGGCCGCGCGCTGGGCTTCTTCGACCGCGACGACCAGATTGTGATGAACAAAGAGCGCCTGATCGGCGCGGCCAAACAGGCGGTGCTTGATCTGGTGGCCGAGGATTACACGCCACCGCCGCCCGAGGGCGAGCCGGTGTATGCGCTTGGTCGGCGCGGCCAGGCCGCGATTGCGGCGGCGGTGCACGGCATGCGCGCGGGCGGTTATATCAGTGCCTACGACGAGCAGCTTGCGAAGGCGCTGGGTACGGTGCTGTGCGGCGGCGACCTGACCAGCCCACAGTGGGTCACCGAGCAGTACCTGCTCGACCTGGAGTTTGAGGAAAACGCCAAGCTGGTGCAGAACGCGAAGACCCAGGAGCGGATGATGGCGATCTTGCAGGGCGGCAAGCCGCTGCGGAATTAGCAAATTTCACCACAGAGACACTGAGGGCACGGAGGTTGTTGCTGAACTTTTCTCGTCTCTATGCTCTCAGTGCCTCTGTGGTAACTATAATAAGGAGCAAAACACATGCGTGAAGCAGTTATCGTTTCTGCCGCCCGTACCGCCGTTGGTAAGGCCCCGCGTGGTGCGCTACGCTCGGTGCATACCGCCGACCTGGCGGCGACCGCAATTAAGGCCGCGATCGAACGCGCGCCAGGGCTTGACCCGAAGATGATTGAGGATGTCATTCTGGGCTGCGCCATGCCCGAGGCCGAGCAGGGCTTGAATATGGGCCGCGTGGCCGCGCTGCGCGCCGGGCTGCCCGTCGAAGTGCCGGGCCAGACCATCAATCGCTTCTGCGCCTCGGGCCTGCAAACCGTTGCACTGGCGGCGCAGCAGATTATGAGCGGCATGGCCGATGTGCTGGTGGCGGGCGGCGCCGAAAGCATGAGCCTGGTGCCGATGAGCGGGCACCACTTCGCGCCCAACCCCGCGCTGGCCGAACTGAACCCGGATGTCTACCTTGGCATGGGCCTGACGGCTGAAAACGTTGCGCAGAAATATAGCGTCAGCCGCGAAGATCAGGATGCCTTTGCGCTGCGCTCGCACCAGCGCGCGGCGGCGGCGCAGGATGCTGGTAAGTTCAAAGACGAAATCGTGCCGCTAGAGGTTGAGAACGTGTGGTTCGAGGGCGGCCAGCGCCGCCGCGCCACCACCACATTCGATGCCGATGAAGGCCCGCGCCGCGATACCAACGCAGCCGCGCTCGCCAAGCTCAAGCCCGTATTTGCTGCCAAAGGCACGGTGACGGCGGGCAACTCCTCGCAGACCAGTGATGGCGCGGCGGCGCTCGTGGTCATGTCACGCGAGAAGGCCGATGCCTTAGGAATGAAGCCGCTGGCGCGCTTTGTCGCGTTTGCGGCGGGTGGCGTGCCGCCCGAGATTATGGGCATTGGCCCGGTAGTGGCGGTGCCGAAGGTGCTACAGCTGGCTGGTCTCACGCTCAACGACATCGACCTGATTGAGCTGAACGAGGCATTTGCCGCCCAGGCGCTGGCGGTAATGCGCGCGCTAGAGATGGACGAGGAAAAGGTGAACGTGAATGGCGGCGCGATTGCGCTCGGTCACCCGCTCGGCTGCTCGGGCGCGAAGCTCACGGTGCAAGCGCTGTATGAGCTGCAGCGGCGTGGCGGGCGCTATGGCCTGATCACCATGTGCGTCGGCGGCGGCCAGGGCGCGGCGGGCATCATCGAGCGGCTGGGGTAGTTCGCTACGATTATGACAGTTACGGCCCACAGATAGCGCGGATAGTGCGGCTAATGCAATACCCGGACCTTTATCCGCATTATCTGCGTTACGCTCAATCTGCTTGATTACTTCCACAACGATAAACTGCGGGGGCGGCGTAGCCGCCCCCGCAGTTTTGTGTACTAGTGCCGCGCCTGGCTTCGCCGGGCACGGCACTAGTACACAAAACTGATTATACGGATTTGGTATTATTTGTGGATCAGGCTAGTTTTATACCTATGCCTCGAATTGCTACTTACGCAAGTATACGCAGTTCTGAGTATCGTGTGGTATCTGCTTGGCATCACCTCTGGTATTTGGTCAGTGTAATTCTCGGAATAGAAGGTGAAAGCTAGGATGTAATTCTGCTACGTGGCATCTTCCTCTTCAAGTGTAAATAATTCTTCCACAGTACAATGCAAGGTATGTGCAAGCTGAAGTGCTAGAAGCGTTGATGGAACAAAACGCCCGCTTTCGATTGTATTGATTGTTTTTCGACTTACACCAATCAAGGAAGCTAGTTCTCCCTGCGTTAGATTGTGTTTTGCGCGTTGTACTTTAAGTGTATTAGTAAGACGCTGCGTTTTCATATGCTGGGTCGCGTCATCCATAGCAATGGTATACCCGCACTCATACTTGCTATCAGCAGAGTAGTAGGGGCAACTATGGATCCTGGTAGAAAAGAAAGCTCGCTTGTTATCTGTAGCACCAGTGCAGCACTAGCCATAGCCCAGAATGCTCGAGTGAGCGATAATTGGCGACATGCAAGTAGATATTCATCTCGAAGAATCAGAAGCAATTGATGTTGTTGGCGGGTGCGGCGCACCCAAAGCAGAAAGCGACCCATATGGATAATAATGTACAGCCATCCTATCCAGCTTAGAGCATCGACCAGGAAGATACCTGTATCTGAGACATGGAATAGAGATTCAAATGCGCTTATTATTAGCCCACCTTGCCACCAAAATACTCCCACCAAAAATCCTAGCAAAATCTTTCGGCATGCTTCTACTTCCAAATCGATTGATGTTGCGGTGTGCATATAAGCATCCTTGTTGAAATATTATTTTTGTAACCTTTAATGCTCAGATTGTAACCTATGAGTTTCTAATTGTCAAGCGAATTATAGGTCTGTCTGCTGTACCTCTTAATCACACGAGTTACGCGGTGAACCGCAGCGCATGGGCGTTCGCCTGCGGCAGCGCAGAGCGCCAACAGCAACGCACCGTCATCGTAACGTACCGCGCTGCCGCAGGCGAAAAAGCCGACCGTGTAAATCGTGTTAATCATTGCAGCTGACGAGTTTTACTACTGCTACCAGATGGCCTTCGCTAAAAGCCCTAACAATACTCCGGCAGCCAATCGCCGTGCGCCGCAATCAGGTCGTCCACCAGGCTCCAGATCTGGTCGAGGCTTAGCTCGGCCCCGGTGTGTGGATCAAGCATGGCCGCGTGGTAAATATGCTCGCGCTTGCGCGTCAGCGCGGCCTCGACGGTGAGCGCCTGCACATTCACGTTCGTTTGCATCAGCGCGGCAAGCTGGGGCGGCAGCGCGCCAATTGTGGTTGGCTGTAGCCCGCTTTTATCCACCAGCACTGGCACCTCGACACAGCAGCCCTGCGGAAGATTGTCGATCAGGCCATGGTTCGGCACATTTCCATACACCACGCGCGGCTGGCCGGTTTCGAGCGAATGAATGATTAGCGAGCCATACTCGGGGCTGCGCGTCACCTCAATCGGCGCATCACTCTCATAGTATGTGCGCATATGCTGCCAGCCAATGAGCTGGTTTTCGCAGCGTGTAATATACTCGTCGAGCGGAATATTGAACTGCTCAATCAGGTCGGGCCGGTCGCGCTTAATGAACCAGGGCGTATACTCGCTGAAATGCTCGCTCGATTCGGTGACGAAATAGCCCAGCCGCTTGAGCATCTCGTAGCGCACGCGGTTATGGCCCGGCACGCGCCCATCGTCAATCACCTGGCGAATGCGTGGGTAGAGATTTTCGCCGTTGCGCTCGAAGCGCAGGTAGAATGCGACATGGTTGATGCCCGCGCAGATGTAGTTGATTTCCTCGAATGGCACGCCAATATCGCGCGCCAGCTCGTGCGCGGTATGCTGCACACTGTGGCACAGTCCCACGGTTTTGATGCTGGTGGCGCGGCTGATCGCCCAGCAGTTCATCGCCATTGGGTTGACATATTGGAGGAATGTAACATTCGGACATAGCTCTTCCATATCGCGGCACATATTGAGCAACACTGGGATGGTGCGCAGCCCGCGCATAATGCCGCCGATGCCCAGCGTGTCGGCGATCGTCTGGCGCAGGCCATATTGCTTGGGAATCTCGAAGTCGATCACGGTGCCGGGTTTGTAGCCCGCCACCTGGATCATGCAAATCGCGTAATCGGCACCGTCGAGCGCGCGGCGGCGGTCGGTGGTGGCCTCGATGGTGGCGTTGGCGCCAAGCGTGCTGGCGATCTTGCGCGCCACAATCTCTGAAGTGTGCAGCCGCTCGGCATCAATATCGAACAGGCTGATCGTCGAGCTAGCTAGCTCGGGAAAGCCCAGAATATCGCCGAGCAGGTTTTTGGCGAACACGGTGCTGCCTGCGCCAATGAAGGTAATCTTCGGCATGGAAGTTTTCTCCTAACTTATGTGGAATCGGCTGCTGGCTTGCGCGCGGCTAAGGGTATCACAAGTTTCAAGCCCGACCATATGGCATCAACGGCGCACACTTTCACATCAACCAGCCCCTGTGCCAGGGCCAGCCCGCGAATGGCACCTTCGGTGATGTCAGTTGCAACCTTGGCGGCGCGCTTTGGCCACGAAACCCAGATCATACCGTTCGCGACAATTTGTACCTTAAGCCGGGGCAGCTGTGCATCCAGCACGGCAAAGCTGGTAGCAAACAGGTGAATGCAATCGTATGGCCCGGTGTTAGCATGCTGCGTCACTAGTACGCCTGCGGGTAGTGGTGCAACCAGTTCAGCATAGTTAGGCGGCGCATCAACCACAGCTAATCGGCAGCCTGGCTTGATGCCGAGTTTCACGACGAGTGGCTTACCCGAATAACCAGTCATGACTGCACCTGGGTAGCTATTGCGCTTAAACGCCAGTGGATGACGTGCTTCACTACGACGAGCGTGACCAATAGTATGCCACCCAAGAGGGCCGCGTGGCCGCTGAATGGCGTGAGCGCAATGAGGCTGGCCGCAACCAGCGATGGCAATATTCCTTTGCTCAGCTCGCCGGGGCGCAGGTGCATCAGCAGCAGTGAAATAACATATATTGCCACCGGGAATGCAATAGCGGTGCCCGCTGCTACTGCGCTAATCTCGGTATGGTGGGTCGCATAATCGACCTGGAGTGCGATTCCTGCTCCGACGGCCGCCGCCGCGCCAAACAAGAAAAAGTGCCCGAAACCCCAGATCATGACGATGAGTTGCGATGTGAGCAAATCTTCGGCGCTGCGATCGAAGTAGAGCCACCACATACTGAGCACAATCAGCATACCGCCAATAATAATCTCCGCCAGTGTGCTATTGAAGCTGCCGCTGTCTAGCGCCGATTGAATTGCCATTGATGCCGACAGAATCGACTCGCCGAGCACAATGATCGTGAACAGGCCGTAGCGTTCGGCGATGTGGCCGGGGTGCCAGGTAGTTGCGCCGGTACGCTCAGACCAGGGCGGAATCGCAAACTCCGCTAGGATTAGCACAATGAGGGTAGGGGTTTGCCAGGTAGCGGGCAAGAACAGGCGTATCACCCATAATACTTGCAGGATAGTAATGCCAGCGGCGTAGCGTAGCGCAGTTGCGCGGTGCTCAGGGTCGGATTTGGCGGCGCGTAGCCATTGCAAAACCAGCGCCAGGCGCATGACGACGTAGCCGCTCACCATAATTGTAAAATCGCCGAGGTTAAACCCGCGCGATACACCAGCCGCAAGAATGAGCGCGCCGAAAAGCTGTACAAATGTCGTGATGCGGTAGAGCACGTCGTCGGTGTCATAGGCCGAAGCAAACCACGAGAAGTTGATCCAGGCCCACCAGATGGCGAAAAACACCACTAGGAAGTGCGATACTCCTTCGCCCATATGCCCTTCGGCGAGGGCGTGATGTAGGGCTGCCGACGCTTGTGATACCGCAACGACGAATACTAGGTCGAATAACAGTTCAAGTGGGGTCGACGCGCGATGCTGCTGTTGCGGTGAACGGGCGCGCATCGGCACCGCGAATGGGCGTGAGGCCACTGGCCCAGGTAGGTGTTCATCCATAGGTTTATGTTGCTCGAACCCTCCTCAGGTGACTGTACACGAAGACCGTTTATAGCCGCCGAATCCGCCGCACGGTGCTGCCAAAATCGGGCAGCTCAATCTGGAGGCCAGCATGCATCCAGCTCGCGCCTGCGCGCGCGCCCGCAAAACCTTCGACTGTGTAACTCGCTTCCGGGTCGAGGCCATGTAGGTACAGCGGCGGCAGCTGCGGTGGCTGGCCCCGTACCTGAGGCGGTAGGGGCTGGTAGGTACGGAAGGCAAATACTACGCCCTCCGCGCGATCTTTGCTCAGGTATTGCACTGCCGAGAAGGCGTGTTCTTGTGGCGAGCGCAGCCGGAACATGTCGCCCAGCTGAACGACGGCGCGAATTTCTTTATACAGTGCAATCCAGCGCGCAGCCTCGGCGCGGCCTGCTTCGCCCCAATGGGCCAGGTGCCCACCAATGCCTAAGGAGCCGCACATACTCACGTGCATGCGAAATTCCAGCGGCAAGTAAGCTGGCCCCATATCCGTTACCCAGGCTTCCATCGTGTTCGCCGGGAAGATTTGCGAGAAGCCATGCTGAATCGCCAGCCGCGTCGTCGGTTCGGTATTGTCGCTCGTCCAGATCTGGTCGGCCAGGCGCAGGATGCCCAGATCGGCGCGGCCACCCCCGCCCGAGCAGCTCTGCCAGATGACCTGCGGGTGCCGGGCGCGCAGCGTGCCCCACACATGGTACAGGCCGTAGACATAGCGCACCCACAGCTCACGCTGGTCGCCGGGCGCGTCGGGCCAGCCCGGCTCGCTGACATTGCGGTTCATATCCCACTTGATGAAGGCAATATTGTGCTGGGTAAGCAGCTGGTCGAGCTGGCCGATGATGTATTCCTGCACATCGCTGCGGGCAAAGTTAAGAATCATCTGGTTGCGGCCAGTAGTGCGTGGCCGGTCTGCGGTATGAATCACCCAATCGGGGTGGGCGCGGTACAGGTCGCTATCGGGGTTCACCATTTCTGGTTCGACCCACAGGCCAAAATCCATGCCCAGGGCGTTCACGCGCGCAATCAGCGGGGCAAGGCCATGCGGGAATTTCTGCGTGTCGGGCCACCAATCGCCCAGGCCCGCATTATCGGTCGTGCGGCCATGGAACCAGCCATCGTCCATCACAAACAGCTCGATGCCCATGTCGGCGGCCAGCTCGGCCAGTGCCACCTGCGAGGGTTCGTCGACGGCGAAGGTCGTTGCTTCCCACGAATTGTAGAGCACCTTATGCAGGGTGTGGCCGTGCGGTAATAGGGTGTCGCGGATGAAATCGTGCAGGGTACGGCTGGCCGCGCCAAAGCCCTGGGCGGTATAGCCCGCCAGGCTGCTCGGCGTCGTGAATGTTTCGCCCGGGGTAAGCTGCCAGGCAAAATCCCAGTCGTTCAGGCCGATGCTGATGCGCGTCGATTGGAAATCGGTTACTTCTGCGGCTATGCGCCAGTTGCCGCTCCAGGCCAGCACGCCAAACCACACTGCGCCGTGCGCTTCGTCGGCATTCCCACGATCAAGCGCGAACCATGGGTTGCTGTGGTGGCCGGTGGTAATCCGGCGGCTTTCCAGTGTCTTCACGCCCGGCGCGAGCGCTTCGCGGCGCAGGTGCGTTTCATCCAGCCAGCGGCCATGCAGGTAGCTCAGGCGGTATTCTTCGCCCGGCGGCACATGCCACTGCGCCGACCAGATGCGCTCAATGGTGATAGGTGTGGTGCCTGCATTGGTTGCGCTCACCCAGCGCTCTATCAGGTCGTATTGCTCGTGGGCGCGGTAATGCAGCGTAACACTGCATGGTTCGGCGATATCGCGCATTGTGATGCGCAGCTCGTTGCCCACAACCTCAGCGCGCTGGAAGCGCAGCACCAGGTTCCGCCCGCCATCGGCGAAGCGCACCATCAGGCATGGCTCGGTGAATTTCATGTCCTCATAGGTTGGGTATTCCTCGGGCGTGAGCTGCGCCGGGTTATTGAACGAGGCCCAGCCCAGCGGGTTTGGTGCTGGCGGGTAATCGTTAGGTGCGGGCAGGCGTGGCCCCCAGTAGCGGTGCGCTAACAGCCCTGCCTGGTTAATACCCAGTGCGTAGGCCGTGGTGCGGGTTTCGATCACCCACTCGGTTTCAAAAGCGTGGATTGGCATAACCCTCTTTCTTCAGTGCTGCAGAAGCGGCTCGTTGCAAATCCAGATCGAACCTTATCCTACCATATTCCCTGGCAATGGCAGCAGCCCGCGGTGGCGTAGGCTGGCTTGTGTTAAGATAGCCGCCGTTCAGATTGTAGCGCGGAGATGATATGCCCAGCTGGTTCGATGCTAAGCTCGTTCGCGGGAGCAGCACACAATGACCACGCGCCTGCGCGCTGTTGCGCTGCTCGGGGCGCTGGCAGTAGGCGCAGCCGTGCTCTACGCCTATCGCGAGCTATTGGGCCGCCCCTTCGCCGCCGACGATTACCAGTGGCTGCTGAATGTGCGTGGCCTGCGCCTGGGGCAGCTCGTCCGCAACGCCTTCGATCCGGCGGCGCAGACGCATTTTTACCGCCCGCTGGTGTGGGTACTATTCTGGCTGCAAGTGCGCGCATTTGGCCTCGATCCACACGGCTTTCATATCATCTCACTCGGGCTGCATCTGCTGAATGCGGCGCTGGCTGGCTGGCTGGCTTGGCGTATTGTTGGGCGGCACATACCAAAGCCTGCAGTCGGGTTTCAGCTTGGGGGCGCGCTGTTGGCAGGTGCGGTTGTGGCGCTACACCCCGCGCCGTTTGAGGCGGTGGTGTGGATTTCGGCGCAGAGCGAGCTGCTGGCGGCGGCGCTGCTGCTGCTGGCGCTGCATTGCTGGCTCAACCGCGCACCGGCACCAGGCGCGCCACCTGCGGGCGTGACGCTGTGGGCAGTACTGGCGACGCTAGCGCTGGGACTGGCGCTACTGGCGAAAGAAAGCGCGGTGATTGGTCTGCCGCTCTTACTGCTGTTTGGCTGGGGAACACATACACCCGGGGCGGCGCGACGCGGCGTCTGGCGCGAGCTGCTGCCGTATACGCTACCCACACTGCTCACGCTGGCCTATATCGTGCTGCAAATCATGGTCGAGCGGCGCAACTACCTGCTGCAAGCGGGCGGCTATGGTTTAGGGCCGCAGCTGCTGCTCAACCCGCTGCGTAGCCTGGCGCTGCTGCTCGCCCCGCTCACTGACACCGAGCACGCCGATAACGCCTGGCTGGTGCCGCTGGGCGCGCTGGTTGCCGGGCTGCTGCTCGTGGCCCTGGGTTGGGCATTGTGGCAGCGCGAGCGCGGTGGGCGGCGGCGACTGGCATTGCTGCTTGCGCTCGGGCTTACCTTAGCTCCAACTGCACCCTTCGCCTCGCCACCCGATTCGCGCTACCTCTACCTGCCAGTGATCATGGGTGCGCTGTGGCTCGCTGGAATGCTTGGCAATGCCGCACAATTGCGCATGTTGGCTGTGCGCCGTAGCGTGGCAGTCGGCGCGTGGCTGCTAGTACTGGGCTGCGCTGCGCTGGCCTGGTGGGCGGGCGGCGAGCTGCACTTGCGTGAGTGGCGCTTTTCGGCGGGGGCCGGGCCGGGCGGCAGCCTGTGGCAGCTCGCTACTGATGTATGCGTGCAGAGTCAGCCCAGGCAAATGCTGATTGTGGAGCCGCCATTGGCAACTCCGCACGCCGAGGCGATTGTGCAGCTCGCCTGTGGCCCCGATGTGCGCCCGGTAGTGCTTGGCCGCAGCCAGCTAGATAAAGCGGTGGGTGCGCACATGGTTGTTATCAGCTTCCCAAATGGGAGTGCCACCATCGAGCGTATTACATAAGCTAAGAATAACTCCTTTACGAGGCTGTCATCTGCGAGGGCCGTGCATTGGCACGGCCCTTGTGCTATTTTCTGCGGCCTGGTGCTTGTGGGCGGGTTATTTTTGTAATGAATATATACGGCATGGCTTTGTAATGGCTTGGAAGCCAACGAGGGCTGTGCTTGGTGCCAGGCGGGCTGCGATCGCGTAGTAACAAAATCGTTATATGGCGCGCCCTGGAAATGCGAGAACGTTTATCTTCGCGCGGTATGATGATAAAAAGTCTGCGCCTTGGCCGAGCGGCGGCTAAGGCGCTTGAGATTCTTTGATTTGCCAGAGAAATGTTTGAGGTTGTTTGTGGTAAAGAAATTTGTCGAACGCATCAATCACCGCGCTGCATGGCTGCGCGGCCCACGCGCACGATTGGCCTGGGCTTTGGCATTTGTATTACCCCTGGCGCTTATGCTTGCGCTGGCACTACCGTACAGTCGGGCTGCGGAGGTGCCGCCGGTTGGTGCCGCTGACTATGTCGTTGAATCGTTTGGGCCAACGTTTCCGATTACTCAGGGCGCATGGTATAGCAATCCTCAGAATGGGATCGGGACGGGCTACTACTATACCGATATTGCCATTCCCTGCGGCTGGCCCACCAATACGCCGGTAATGGTTGATTTGTATAGCCCCGAGTTTTCGAAGCAGGGGGCCGCCGACGAATTGCGCAACGATGTCGCGCTTACCACCACCTTTGAGCTGTATGGGCCGAATGTATTGGTTGGGCCAGGGGTTGGCGACCCGGCCCCCGGCGCGGCGGGAAGCCTGGTGCGGCGCGACTACGCACCTACGAATACGCAGACGAACTGGAAGCGGCTGTATACCTTTGCTGCGCCGGTGCAGTGTGGCGTGTATGTGCTGCGCGCCGAGGCCAATGGCGATAACGGAAATGTATGGCGGCTGCGGGTGGGCTACGATAACGATGCTAACCCGAACAATCGCACACCTGCGAACTACGATGACGCCGATGGGCAGGCGGGAACCGGCGATGAAATTGTGCTTGGGGTACTGCAAACGGCCTTTAAGCATCCTCAGAATCCGTCGAACTGCCTCACTTTATATGAGTATGTGGCACCGAATTTGCCGCAAGCAGTCTTCCATAATTTTGATATGGAAGGCTCCGGCTCAGTGACATACTACGCTCCGAGCGGCACGGTATTTCCCGGCACTGCTTCAGGCAGCGGCGTATGGAATAATGGCACGCGCACCAATCGTGGCACAGGTGATGTCATTCTTACTCCTGAAGCGGGCTGGTGGAAAATTGTGACCTGCGCTGGCAGCGATCGGCACTTTATTCAGGAAGGCCAGATGGGTGTGCCAGCGTATTTCACCCAGCCGCCCACGCCGCGTGTAATTGTCTCCAAGGATGATGGCCAGGTCGATGCGCATCCGAACGAGCTGCTAAACTACACAATTCAATTTACCAACACCGCGAATATGGCACCGTTCCCGCTGGCAGTGCCGGGTGCGGCGCTGCAAACAGTTATTACCGACACATTGCCGCCCTACACAAGTTTCCAGAGCTGCGCGATTGATGCGCCATTCACCGGGAGCTGCGCGCCGAGCGGCGGCACAGTGGTGTATACGCTGACGCAGAAGGTGAACGCCGGTGCGCATGGTAGCGTGCGCCTGGCGCTGCTCACCGCACCTGATACGCCGGTGGGGCCGGTGCGCAACGATGTTACACTGGCCTACCGCGACAATTTGAGTAATCTGTACCTTTCAAATGGTAATGATATCGACCGGGTATCGCCCGCTGACCTTTCGTTGACGAAAACGGTCGATCGGTCACGCCCGAATGTTGGCGATATCGTGACCTTCAATATCGATGTGTACAACGCCGGGCCAGCTACTGCCACCGATCTTGTGGTGAGCGACCCCTTGCCCGATGGGCTAGAGTTTGTGAGCAGTGCTCCTGCTATTGGGAATTATAACCAGGATACCGGCGATTGGACGGTGGGCACATTAGATGTAGGCAGTAGCGCACATATTGCGTTGCAGGCCCGGGTAATTAGCCCGAATAGTGTGACGAATATCGCGCAGGTGAGTTCCGTCGATCAGCCCGACCCGGACTCAGCGCCAGGGAATAACAACCCGGGCGAAGACGACCAGGCCAGTGCCATCGTGGTACCTCAGGTGGCGGATTTGAGCCTGACAAAATCGGCCAGCAGCACTGCGGCGCAAACAGGTACCGAGATGTTCTACACCATTACCGTGACGAACAGCGGGCCAGATGTTGCCACGAATGTGTTTGTGAGCGATCCACTGCCATCTGGGCTGGTCTTCCGTGGGGCTGAGGCGAGCCAGGGCACGTATACCCTGGGAAATGGCAACTGGTTTGTTGGCACACTTGCGCCTGGGCGGCGTGCAACGCTCGTGCTGTATGTGCTGGTTAACACCGATACAAAAATAACGAACACGGCGCAGGTGAGCGCCGCCGACCAGTTCGACCCCGACTCGACACCGGGTAATAACAACCCGGCTGAAGATGACCAGGCCAGCGTGACTACGCCGATTGCGCCGACGGCAGTGGCGCTCAGCTCCTTTACGGCAGTGCGGAAGCCGGGCGGGGTGCAGGTGGCCTGGGTTACGAGCAGCGAGCTAGATACCTGGGGCTTTGCGCTGTATCGTAGCACCGATGGCTTGCGCGCGCACGCCGAGCGTGTCACGTCCGAGCCGATTATCGCGCAAGGGCGCGGCCAGGGCGGTGCACAGTATGCCTGGTTCGATGCCAATGCGCCTACGAATGTAGCGCTTACCTACTGGTTGGCAGAGACAGAGAATGGTGGGAAGGTGAATGAATATGGCCCGAGTATTGCGCTTCCGGTTGGCGTGGTGGCAAACTCGTATACGCTCTATGTTCCGGTTGCGGCACGTTAAGGCGGCATAACCAGGCGCATGAATATACGGCCCGGACACCAGGGCACCAGGGATTCACAGAATAATCCCTGGTGCCCTGGTGATTTGCGCTCGTGCTATTGGCTACTTTCCGTAGCGCCACTGGTAATAGTGCTGGCCGACATTGCCCATTTCAACGCGGAAGGCAGGCTCGTTGGTCGGGTTGTAGGTGAGCACACGCCGCTCGAACACCTGGAACAGAATTGCCCGCTCGGTGCCGCCAACCTTGGCCTTCACCCAGTAGGCTCCGGTGATCGGCAGCCCGAATACGAACAGCGGATCATACACCTTGCTTTGCAGATACTGTCCATTCTCGGCTACCAGGCCCTGCTGGTTCATGTAATCGATAAACACCTTGGCCACGCCATGATTGTTTTCGCCGCGCACCAGCGTGGTAGCCGGGTCGTTCGCATAATCGTTGAAGCCCGAAATGCTGCCATCGGGGTTGAGGTAGCCCGTCGCTGGTTTGCCCAGGTCGCTCGGGTTCACGCGCCCGGGGTTATCGATCAGGTGCGCCAGGTCGGCGTAGGTTGGGAACTGGTTGGGATCGCCGATGGCGGTGATCTTGGCCGGGCCGCGCATTTCAAATTGATTGAGACCAGTTTGCAGGCGGCCAGTCATTAGCTCAATTGGTAGCAGCCCGTTGGTGATATACCAGGTGGCATTCTGGTCGGCGGTCGGGTCGTTAATTTCCATCCGGCTTTTGTCGAAATACTGCACTGCCCGCTTCCCCTCAATACCCTCGGCGAATGGCTCGCGCAGCACCTCGCTAATCGGCTGCGGCCCCCACGTCCACGAGCGACCAGTCAGGTGCAGCGCAATCGGCAGGTCTTGGCGCTTCCACACCCGGTCGAAGGCCGGGTTGCCAATGGTGGGCTGGGCCGCTGGGGCGGCAAAGGTGGTTTGTACCGTCAGCAGCAATGTTGCCGCCAGTGCGGTAAGAGATCCAATGATGCGTCGCATTGTTGTACTCCTTCGTAGGTGTATCGCTTGTGCCCTGAGTATATGCCGCTCACGTGGTATTCACCATCACAGGCGAATGGGCCGTGCCTCAGGTTTCGCTGACAGAACTGAAATTGTGCTGAGAATGGGTAAGTACGCATCTTTGTCGTAGATTTCGCGTTAAATTCAGTGGAATAGCGCTTTCTCAGGCGATGCGATCTGCCCATATGATCAGCTATGGCTCGCTGCTGGCTAGCGTGTGCCTTGTCGCGGGGTGGTGCCTGGGCTATAATGCACATAGCTCATACGACAGGCGGCCATAGACGAACCACTCCGTAGCCAGACATTGAAAGAGCGTGGTATGGCGCATACTGAGCGCGTGCAGACGGCATGCTCGTCAAACTTGCTACCCCCGCCGCCCTTTGCGCCGCGCCTGCAACGCTACCTTTCGCCGGTGCTTGCTGGCGAGCTTGGCACAGCTGCCGATCCGGCGCGGCTGCACGATGCCTTTTTTCACCTCGCCTATGTTCGCGCCGCCGTTTACTCCTACCTGCCGCGCCTACTGATTGACCAGCTGCCTGCACAGCCAGCGCCGCCGTGGTTGCATTGGCTCGCTGGCTCGCTGCTGTTTGCCGATCTGTCTGGCTCAACTGCGCTGGCCGAGCGCCTAAGCACCCTGGGCCGCGAAGGTACCGAGATGGTGACGGCCTGCTTGAACCAGATTTTCACGCAGCTGATTCAGGTGATTCACGATTATGGTGGCGACCTGGTTACCTTCGGCGGCGATGCCCTGCTGGTGTTTTTTGGCGGCGACCGCCACCCGCGCGCGGCGGCCCGCGCGGCGCTAGCACTGCAAGATACAATGCGCGGCTATGTTCACGATATTCCGGGCGTGGGCCGTTTCCCCATGCACCTGCATGTGGGGGTGGAAAGCGGGCGCGTGGCGTTTGTGAGCGCGGGCGGCGATACGCACCTGCACTATAGCGTGCTTGGCCCGGCGGTCAACCGCGTCGCCGCCGCTGAGGGCTATGCCCAGCCAAACGATGTGGTGGTTGGCCCGGCAGCCTGGGCCGACTTGGCTGAGCTTGCCAGCGCCGCCGAAGTTGCGCCGGGCTTCTACCGGATCGAAACGCTGCGCGCCCCAGCACGCCCGCACCTGCCGCTGCCCAAAGCCCCGCCGATAGTCGCGCCCTCCGACGCGGCCGTTCCCGCGCTGCTCGATGAGCTCGACCAGATCAGCCGCTTCATTCCGCCGCCGCTGCTCAGCCGGATTTTGGCCGAGCCCCAGCGCCCACAAATTGAGGCCGATTTGCGGCCTGTGACGGTGCTATTCGCCCAGGTGCTCGGGCTAGAGGCCCTGGCCGAGGATTTGCCGCCGGTGGCGGCGGCGCGCGCCGTGCAAACGTATATCGGCGCGATGCAGGCTGCGGTCGATCAGTTTGGCGGTATGGTCAATAAGCTTGATGTAGCCGACGAAGGGATGAAGCTGGTGGCGATCTTCGGCGCGCCCGCCGCCTACGAAGACCATGCCGAGCGCGCCGCCCGCGCCGCGTTGGAGATGCAGACCCGCATGGCAGCGGTGAACCAGCAGATTGCTGCCGAAACCTGTGAGCTGCGCCAGCGCATTGGCCTGAATTTAGGCACCGCGTTTGCCGGGAATGTTGGCAGCGATGTGCGTAAAGAATATACCGTGATGGGCGATGCAGTGAATGTTGCGGCGCGAGTGATGAGCAAGGCGGCCTGGGGCCAGGTGTGGTGCAGCGAGGCAGCAGCTCGTGCGATCGACGTGCGTGTGCGGTGCGATGATCGTGGATCGATTGCGCTGAAAGGTAAGGCCCAGCCCGTGCAATTGTTCGAGCTAGCGGGTCTGCGCGACCAGCCTGCTAATGCTGTGGTCGATGGTGAAGCGCCGCTCATTGGGCGCGCTACCGAGCTGGCCTGGCTGTACGAGCATCTCGATGCGGCCTGCGCCAGGAACGGGCGTGCGCTGCGGATCGTGGGCGAGGCGGGCGTGGGCAAAAGCCGACTCACCGCCGCCCTGCTGGCCGAGGCGGCGGCGCGCGGCGTGCGCATCATTCAGGCCGAGTGCTTTTCGTACACTGTGGGCATCCCCTACGCCGCCTGGGCCGAATGGCTCAAGTCGCTGTGCGACATCCGCTCGGGCGATAGCGATGCCGTGCGCGCTCACAAGATCAGCCGACACCTGGCCGCGCTGGGGCCGGGTATGGAAGAATGGCTGCCGGTGCTGGGCGACTTGGCGCGCCTCGATGTGCCCGATACGCGCCTGACGCGCGGCCTCGACCCGCAAATGCGCCAGGCCCGACGCTTCGAGCTGATTGAGCGGCTGCTGCTGGATGCCGCGCGCGCTGGCCCGGTGCTGGCCCTGTTCGAAGATTTACACTGGAGCGACCCGATCTCGCTCGATCTATGGCGGCGCGTGGCTGGCGCGCTGAACGGCAAACCGGTGCTATTACTGGCGGCGCATCGCCCGGCTGCGCTGTTCGATGCCGAACCCGATGGCGCGCACGAGCTGCGGCTCAAAGAGCTTTCACGCGATCAAAGCGGCGATTTAGCCGCAGCGCTAGTGGGCAACTCTGCCCTGCCGCCCGCGCTAGTGCAGCAGCTGGTCGAGCGCGCCGATGGCAACCCGCTGTTCCTTTCCGAGCTGCTGCATACCGTGCTGGACAAACTACAGGTCGCCGATAGCACACATCTGCGCGCCGAAGGTGCTACGCCAGCGTATAGCCCGCAATCGCTGCTCGCCGAGCTGCCCGATAGCTTGCACGGGCTGCTGCTAGCGCGCATCGACCGGCTAGACGAAGCGAGCCGCAGCGTGCTGCGCCTGGCCTCGGTCATCGGTCAGCGCATTCCATTTGGCGTGCTCCAATCGATCCAGCAGTACGACCAGTACACCCTGCTGCGCGAGCTTGTTCGGCTCGATGCTGCCGACATGACCGCGCTCGAACGGCTTGAACCCGAGCGTGTCCATGTATTTCGCCACGCTCTGATTCAGGAAGTGACCTACCAGAGCATGCTGTATGCCCGCCGCCGCGAGCTGCATGGCCGCATTGGCGAATACCTTGAGCAGCGCTACGCCGATGATCTCGATGATTATTGCGGCTTGCTGGCGCACCATTATCGCCTGAGCGATCGGCGCGACAAGGCGATCGACTACCTGCTGCTGGCCGGGCAGAGCGCCCAGGCGGTGTATGCCAACGACGAGGCCATTCAGTCGTTTACCTGGGCGCTTGAGGCGCTGGCGGGCGACGACGCCGACGCGCGGGCCTGGGCGCTGCGCGATGCGCTGGGCGATGTGTTTGCCACCGTGGGCCGCTACGACGAAGCGCTGGCGCAGCATGCCGCCATCCTGACCGCACCAGGGCTGGTGCCCGATGCCGCCTGGCGCGCGCACCGCAAGCGCGGCAATGTGCTCGAACGGCAGGGCCAGTACGATGCCGCGTTGGCTGCGCTAGAGCAGGCGATGACAGTGGTGCGATCGGGCGCGCCGGGCATTTCGCCGCTGGCGCTCTCGATGATCAATGCTGATATTGGGCTGGTGCATAAGCGGCGCGGCGAGTTCGATCTGGCGATTGCCGCGTGCGAGGCGGGCCTGAGCGCGGTGCAGGACGACCCCAATTCATTCGATGACGAAAAGACCGAGGCGCGGCTGCATTCCGAGCTGGGTGGCATTTATGGCATGCGCGGCGATTATGCCCGCGCCCGCACCCACTTCGAGCGCAGCCTGGCACTACGCACGCTGGTGGACGACCTGCCGGGCATGGCGGCGTCGCACAACAACCTGGGCTACCTGTGGCAGCTACAAAGCGAGTACGAGCGTGCAATCGCGCAATATCGCGTCGCCGAAGACATTGCGCGAAAGATGAATCTGCGGCATTTTGTCATTTTTGCGGTTGGTAATATGGCCTATGCGCTGATGAGCCTGGGCCAGTATGCTGAAGCCGAGCAGCGCTGTACGGATGTGCTGGCGATCGCCACCGAAACGCGCGCGCAATACAATATTGCCCAGAGCCACGATATGCTGGGCCTGATGACCTATTACAAGGGCGACGTTACGGCAGCGCTTGAGCACTATACGCAGGCGTTGCAAATTCACCGCGAAACGGGCAATCTACATCAGGAACACATGACTAACCTGAATATTGCGGTGGTACAGAACGCGCGCGGCGATTTTGCCGCAGCCGCGCAGCTCGCCAACCAATCGCTGGAGTATGCGCGCACTGCGCAAGCGCAACGCCTGGAGGCCGAGGCGCTGAATGCCCTGGCCGAGGCGGCCTTCGGCAGCGGCGATAGCACCGCCGCCGCTGCGCATGCCCAGGCCGCACTGGCGATTGGCGAGGCCATTGGTAGCCGCCACGATTGCGGCCTTTCGCACCGACTACTAGCTCTGGTCGCAGAGGGGCAGGGCCAGCCCTTTGCCGCCAGCTTCGAGACCAGTATTGCGCTGTTTGAAGCCATCCAGGCCCGCTTCGAGCTGGCGCGTACCTGGGCGTATTTCGGCGCGGCGCTGCACCGGCGCGGCAACAAACCGCGCGCTGCTGCGTACCTAAAACGGGCAAAAGATACGTTTATATCCATAGGTACGAACGGCGAGCTACAACGTTTACGCTCCATTGCAGAAAGGGAAGATTAAGCTATGTCGCAATCTGATGTCGAGCGCGTGATTGGCCGCGCCGTAACTGATGCTGAATTCCGCAAGGCACTGATTGAAAATGCCCGCGAGGCGTGCAAAGATTATAACCTGACCGAAGATGAGCTGAGCGCGCTCGAAGCGCTCGATGCCGAGAGCCTGGCGAGCTTCGCGGGCACGCTCGACAAGCGCATCTCGAAGACCAGTGGGATGGGCTTTATTTAGGCGCAGCGGCGCACGTAGCGGCTGGCAGGGCGGGCTTATCCCCGCTCTGCTTTTTTGTTCGCCTGGGCTGAATGAGCCATAGTCAGCACTTTATACGAACGCAGCGCAAGCCTCAGGGCATTGGATATGGTGCCGGGTAGGGCGATGGGTCGCTGCGCGGGGTTGAGGTTGGGACAAACGGGGTGGCTGTCGGGCGGCTCGGATCGGCGGCAAATTCGCCGCATAGCTCATTGCCCGTGGTTGCATCGTAGACGCCGCGCAGTGTGCCCCACATTCCATCGGACATGCCGTACAGCGTTACTAACCATATGCCATCGTAATGCCCCTGAAAGGTGCTACAGCCTTTGTGGAGCTGCCGCGCCGCCGCCTCAGACACGAGCTGACTATCGAGCAGTTTTGCTTCAGCACCATGGTTCCGCCGGAGCTGTACCAGAAGTTGGTCGGTACTCAGGAACGGCCCTTTGCCGAGCACCTGGCGAATCGGCGGCGTCGGCGTTGGGGCGGGCGGCATGTCGAACGCAAAGCTTAGTACCACAAAGGTATACGCCGCAGTGAGATCCGGCGCGGCATCCATTCCCAATGGGTAGCGTAAAAACAGTTCGTAGCTGCGACCATAGTTGCTAAAAACGATGCCAATCTGTTGCGCGTCTCGGTCAGCTCCGCCAAAATCACGATAATATCCAGATAACGCTTGATGCTTAACCTGTTCGGCAAATGGAAGGCTATCCGATGTAAAAGGCCCGCCGCCCACTTGTTGTAATAACGGCGGCGTATGAGCAACATCATATTGGTCGTAATGGGTTTCGCCAGCATACACGCGCACAAGTATTGGAAATTCGGCGTGTTGCGGGCTGCGGATGGCGAGTGTGGCAACGGTGCCTGGCTGCTTGGTGGGTTCGGCAGCCCAGCCCGCAGGGTAGCGCAAGCGGTAGCCTAGCGCTGGATCGTGATATTCTGTCCACGAAGCATAATCAGCCGGTGGTTGGGGCGTTTCAGCCAGTTCGGGTGGCATTGAGGCATATGTCTCTACCACCTGATCGACGGTGAAGATATGCCGGGCGAGCTGGCAATGCGCTGTATCATCATTCCCAAAATGGCCGCGAACCCGCGCGTGATAAGGCACATCAATTGGATTGCTCACAACCAACCAAGCTGCTTCATCCGGCGGGAAGCGATTACTTGCATTTGAAGCGCGGCCGCCTAACACCGGGATGAACCAGGGTGTTGGTTGATCTACCAGTAACACGGTGGAATCGGTGCGCACAGGGCAACCCTGCGAATCGCGTGTCACTGCCGAGCCGCCTTCTCCAAATGACCAGCCACGCCAGGTATAGGTATCGAATTCCACCGACGAATCTGGCTGAACTGAATTGCGTACAAACCCTGCTATTGCGCCCTGTAAGGGTGGGGCAGCATTTTCTGCGGTAAGGTTTGTTTGTACTTGTGAGTAAGGCTGGCCGCAAGCAACAATGAAACATGACATTAGCATTATGGTGAGCAATCTTACCAGCATAAGCAACTCTGAACAAAGACTTTGCGTGAGGATATACACGCTTGTTACTATATTAGTGTACTTTAAAATCGACACACCATGTGTATTCGAAGATACAGCGTTAGGCGCGCATAAGAAATAGCCCTGGAGTACTGGGCGCGAATAGTACCAGGCTGCGTGTAAGGGTTCAGCGCACTCGCGCCGCGCTGATCTGCACGCCCAACTGGCGGTCGCCTGCGCCGAAGGTGGCGCTGCGCAGCACGAATTCAAGCGGGTCGCCGGTCGCCAGCGCCAGCGGCACGGTGTACACGCGCCATTCCGGCCCAACCGTTAGCGCTACACAGCTGCGGCGGCTGCATGCCTCAGCGGCCACCGGCGCGCCATCGGGGTGGGGCGCAGCCAGCCGCAGGTGCAGGAACACGATGGTGGCTGGCGCGGTAGGCGGCGTACCGAAGCGAATCATTGCGCGCTCGCTGGTCCAGCGCGCCGGGGTAGCTTGCAGCTGTTCAGCCGGGTACATGCCCGCTACATAGCCAAAATCGAGGCCAGCGCCAATCGCCAATGTGTCGGTAAACACCGGCTGTAGCGTCGTCCAGCTCCAATCGGTCACCTGCTGCTGGTCGAGATCGTTCGGCTGAAATGCCTGCCGCGCGCCCGCCAGGTCGCCAGTGGCGCGCAGGAAATCGCCCAGCTTGGCGACGGCGGGCGGGTAATCGGCCTGCAGGCCAACCGCCGAGCGATACGCTTTCAGCGCGCGGCCATCATCGCCGCTTGCGTGCGCGTGGTCGCCCAGGCGCAGCCAGCCGTCGGGGGTGCGCTGAACATCGAGCGCCTGCTGGTCGAGTGCGAGCGCCTGCGCGGCATTACCCGCGTTCCAGGCCATTTCGGCGCGCTGCGCATACCAGCCGCGCGCCAGGTTCTGCTCGGCCCACGCGCGCGGGTACGAGAGCAGCACGGTGTAGCCAACAAACGCGCTCAGCGCCAGCAGCGGCAGGCTCACCAGCAGCGGGGTAACGCTAGCGCGAAAGTTGCCTTTCCACCTGCCTGCCAGCAGCCACGCCGCATAGGGAATAAGCACCGGGAACACGAAATGCCGGTAGCGCCCTTCGCCATGGGTCAGTAGAATAGTGATGATCGTGTACAGCAGCCAGGCGCTATGCAGCGCCGCTGGCGAAGCCAACATCGTTCTGAAGCGGCGACGTGGCGGCTGGGCGCGGGCGGCGTGCGCCAGGTACAGCCCCAGCCCGGCGATGCCGGTGAGTGCAATCATGAAATAGAGTGCGTCGTCGAGCACAAGCGCGATGGCGAACAGCGGGAAGGGCACATCGCTGTAATAGTTCGGCTGCAAAAACCGATCTTCAACTTGCTTCACCTGCCACAGCCCCACCCAGTCGGGCCAGAGCTTGCGCAGCAGAATCGCTGGGTCTTCGCGCAGCCGGGCTAGCCCTTTGGCGGTAGCGTAATCGCTGCGCTCAGCCGGGTTAGGGATATTCTCAAGCGTGCGGAAAATCTCGCTACTGCGCTCGCGCGGCTCGTTGAAGGCCCACAGGTTGTACGAAAGCCCGGTTTCGACGGCAATAAAGCGGCCATACGCCAGGTAGTTGCGCACCGTCCACGGCGCGATTGTGAGCACGGCGGCCAGCAGCACCACCAGCGCACTTGACCACCGCCCACTAACAACCGACCACGGAAAACGCCGCCCGGTGGTCGTCGGTCGTTGGTCGGCGGTTATTGGTTGCACCAGCAGCCACAGCGCAATCGCAGGCAAAAACAGCATGCCCGCCGAGCGCGTCAGCGTGGCCAGTCCAAAGCACACCCCCGCCAGCCCAACGCGCCAGCGCATTCGGCCGGTCTCCAGTCGTCGGTCGTCGGTCGTTGGCACCAGGCACAGCAGCCCGGCAGTGAATAGGAACGTGAACAGCGTTTCGGCCATATACAGGCTGGCGAAGGTTACAAACGTCCAGAGCACCGCCGTGAGCAGCGCCGCCACGCCCGCCGCGCGCCGCCCGGCCAAAGCCAGCGCCAGCCGGTAGTTCAGCCATACGGTTGCCGTGCTCAGCAGCAGGTTCGGCAGCGCGGCGCGGTGCAGATCGCCACCCGCCAGCCACAGCGAGCCTGCCAGCCATAGCGGGTAGAGCGGTGCGCGCAGCCAGTGATAGTGCGTGTAAAACACCCAGCCGCGCCCGGCCAGCAGGTCGCGCGCGACGGTAATGTATTCAACTTCGTCGTTGGCGGGCTGATGCAGCGGGCCGCTCCACAGCAGCAGGCGTAGCGCCAGTGCCAGCAGCAGTGCGATCGGCAGCAGCGGCGCGTAGCTCGTCGTTCGGGTAGTCGGTTGCGCGCTCATGGCTGCACCGCCACCAGGCGCACGCGCACACCCAAGGCCCGGTTATCCGGGCTGGCGCGGTCGTAGTCGCGCGGGCGAAACGTGGTGCTGCGCAGCGTGATTGTGAGTGGGCCAGTTATGCTTGGCAGGGTCAGCGTGTAGCGCTGCCAGCCGTTTGTGGGCGTGAGCTGGCCTACGTCCTGCCCGTTCACGGTCACCTGTACCGCAGGCAGCGGCGCGCCATCCGGTCGGTCGGCGTTCAGCTCAAGCGCCAGGTGGCCGCCCACGCCCGCCAGCCGCACCTGCGCGCTGTCGTGCGTCCAGCGCCCGCCAGCTTCCGGCAGCCAGAAGCCTTGAACCAGCCCCAGGTCGGCAGCGCCAACCGGCACGCTCGCAGGAATAGTGATGAATGAAGCGAACGCATCCCAGCTCCAGCGTTGGAGATCATCACGCGAGCTGGCTTCATAAGCAAACTCAGCCGCCGCGCCCGCGCGGTCGCCTGCTTCGCGCAGCAAAGCCCCTTTTAGCAGGTGAGCATAGGGTTGTGCCCGCAGCGCGCCAATCGCCGCGTCGAGCTGCGCCAGCGCCGCCGGGTGGTCGCCCTGCGCCAGCGCCACCCGCGCCAGCGCCACCCGCGCCAGCGCCGATTCCGGGTCGAGCGCCAGTGCCGCGCTGGCGGCCAGCTGTGCGCCCTGCGCATCGCCCGCACTGAGCGCGCGCGCGGCCTGGGCCAGCTGCCAGTGCTTGCGCGCCAGCATCACGCTTTCGGTTGCGTAGTCGCGGTGCAGCCATGTCATGACCACCAGCGCCGCGACCGTAACCATCGCGCCGATAATTTGCACATTCGACCTTACGCTGTCCTGTGCCCGCCAACGGGCAATTCGTGCCAGCGCCAGCGCCGCGTAGGGCAGCAGCACCGGGTAGAGCGGCAGCCGGTAGCGTAGCTCAGTGTGGAACAGCATCGCCGTAAACAGCGTATACAGCGCCCAGGGCACAAATAGCCAGCGCGGGTCGGCCAAACTAGAACCGAGAACCGAGAACCAGGAACCACGCGCAGCGGCGCGCGCGCCAACCGGTTCTCGAAAAAGCCACATCCCGGCCGCGCCACCCAATAGCAGCAACAGCCACATACCATCGCCGAGCAGCAGGCGCAGCCACACTTCGGCGGGCGGCAGCCAGATCGCCCGGCGCGCGCGCATGTCGTCGAAGAATTGCAGCGCGAAGAACTTTTTGGCCTCGCCCCAGGCTTTTTGCGCGAACCAGCCGGGGTTGCCGCTCATTGCGGCCAGGCCGTTGGCGCTGGCTAGCCGCTGGCGCGCGGCCCGGTCGTCGCGCAGGCCATACAGCGCGCGCTTGGCCGCCTCGCGCCCGAGTGGGTCGGCGGCGGTCGCGGCGGCGGGGTTGTTATCGAGCCACAGGTTTTCTGCGCCGGTGGTATCGACCACAATCAGCGCGTGGTAGGTCAGCGCGTTGCGCAATGTCCATGGCCCCACCACCAGCGCCGCCGCCAGCACGAAGGCGAGCGGATTGAACCACCAAGGCCCAGAGCGCACTGAGGTTGGAGCAGCTTTTGGCTTCTCTGTGTCCTCTATGTCTCGGTGGTGAAAACTCTGGCTGAGTAGCCACAGCGCCCCAAGTGGCACCAGCGGCAGCGCCACCGAGCGCAGTAGTATCAGCGTGCCGAAGGCCAGGCCAGCCGCTACCAGCCAGCTGCGAGCACGACGTTGCGCGCCCACCAGCAGCAGCCAGAAGCATGTCGTTAGCCCGAACACAAACAGCGTTTCGGTGAGTAGCTCGGTGGCGTCGGCCGCCAGCGTGTAATCGAGCGCGCAGAGTAGTGCGGCCAGTAGCGCCAGCCGCGTGCGCGCAAACAGTTGCCGTGCCAGCAGAAAAATCGGCACAACCGTGAGCGCAGAAATGACTGCCTGCACCAGCCGGATACGCTGCACCAGCGAGTCGAACAGGGTGATGCACGCGGCCAGGAAGCCGGTGTACAGCGGCGGGCGCATCAAGTTAAGCTCGACATAACGATGTTCGCGCAGCAGGGTCAGCGCCTGGTTGAAGTATTCTTGCTCGTCGCCGCCGAGGGCATATTGCTCGTGCCAGCGCCACACCAGCAGGCGCAATGCCAGCGCCAGAAGAAAGATAAGAGGTAGAAGGTAAAAGGTAGACGTTGGCGCTGTGGCTTTTACCTTTTGCCCTTTGCCGTTTGCCTTCGTCATGGCGCCGCCTCCAGCCGCACGGTGTCGAGGCGCACGCCGAGCTGCTGTACCTGGCCCACTTGCGACCCTTGCTGGCTCAGGTAGCGCGCGGCTGCGGGTACAAACGTGGGCGTATGCAGCGTGAGCACAACATCCGCGCCGGACGGGTTGGGCGGCAAGGGCACTGCAAATTCAGCGGGGGCATCCAGCACTGGCGTGAATGTGCCGACCAGCTGATTGTTCATCCATATTTCTACTGGCGGCGGGGCGGCGGCGTAGCCAGCCCAGCCGCGCCCATCGGCGCGCAGCACCAGCCGCTGTGGCGTGCCCGTGCCCGCCTGTGGGAAGCGTATTTGCGCGCCATCGCTACACCACCGAAAATTGCCGCCCGCTTTGGGGTCGCCCTCGCCGAGGTAGCAGCCGCGCAGGTAGCCCAGGTCGAGGTTGCCGGCGATGTCGAGGGTGTTGCCGGGGATGGGCGCGGGGTGCAGCCAGTCCCAGGCGAACTGCACCGGGTTGGCGTTATCGACGAATTGCTTTGAAAAGAGTGCCCGCGCGGCGGCGGTGTTGCCGCTGGTACGCAGCAGGTCGGCAGCAATGACCGCGCCTTTCGCGTCGTTCGCCGCTGCCAGCGCCGGTGGGTCGAACTGCGCGGCTGCGGTAGCAGCCTGTCCATCAAGCGCCTGTAGCAGTGGCGGCCCGAAGCGCGCGGCGTCGGGCGTGAGTGGGCCGCTGGCAAGCAACGCGCGCGCCGCGGCAGCATCGCCCGTGCGCAGGGCTGCACGCAGCTGCTCGCTGTGCAGGTAGGCCGGGCGCGCGGCCAGCGCCATGGCAGTATCCTCGAAGCTGGAAGGGTATGGCCCCAGGTACGAGGCCCACGGCGATTCGCCGCGCTCGTTCAGCGGCAGCAGGTAGGCGTAGGGCGTAGCCGCCAGCAGCCCGAGCGCCAGCGCCAGCGCACCCCAGGCCACGCCGCTGCGGCTGCGCAATGCGCGCCATTCGTGCGGCGCGGCCGCCAGCGCCTGTGCGGCCAGCAGAAATACAAATGGCATGAGCGGCAGCCGGAAGCGGTTGATGGCGAACAGCAGCGGCGCGACCGCCAGGTTATACAGCAGCCACAGGCCAATCAACGATTGTAGGCTTGCGCTTGGGCGTTTGGCGCGCGCCTGCTGCATAAGTGCCCAGCCTAGCGCTGCCAGCGGCAGCGCCAGCACATATAGCGTGTCGTCCAGCAGAAACAGCCCGAGCGTGTAAGGCTGCGGCAGCCGCCCGGCAGTGAAGTTATCAGTGAAGCGCTCATCGCCGCTGTAGTTGATCTGAAATAGATCAACTAGCTCGGCTAGCGATTTGCGCGCGAAGGCCAGCGGCTTGGCGCGGATCAGGCACCAGCCCTCGGCGCTCATGAGCTGCTGCACCTGGGCCTGCGGTAGCGCGGTGCGGTCGGGGCGCGCCAGCGCGGCGGCAAAGCGCGGGTCGCCGCTGCGCGCCAGGCACGGCCCATCCGAAAGTACGCTACCGTCGGCGGCAAGAATTGGCTGAAGCAGCGCGCGGCGCTGGCTGGCATCCAGCTTTGTGTCGAGCAGCGCCAGGCCAAAATTGCGCGAGGGCGCATCCAACCGTGCATTGCCATCGTAGGCGGTGCGTCCGCCCAGCATCAGGTTGAACGCGCCGCTGGTGTCGATTACCACTAGCCCGCCGTACAGCCGCGAGTTGTACCATGTCCACGGCGCGATCACCAGCGTAGCGGCGAGCAGAAAGACGATTGGGTTGAACCACGGCGGCATAGCCGCCAGGAACGGCCGAATAGCTGCTCTAGTCGTCGGTTGTTGGTCGTCGGCTGTCCTTGGCTGGAGCAACAGCCACAGCGCCACTACCGGCAGAAACGCCAGTGTAATACTGCGTGTGAGGGTTGCTAATCCCATCAGCCCGCCCGCGACAACGAGCCACGCGCCGTGCCGTAGACGTTTCCCTGCGTTAGCTGTCGGTCGGCGGTCGGCGGTCGTTACTGCATACGCCAGCGCCAGAAATGCGCCTAGCAGCAGCGCGATAAACAGCGTTTCGGAGAGCAGCGCCTGCGGGTATACTGCGAATGGGAAGTAGAGCGCCATCAGCACGGCGGCGAGCGTGGCCGCCTGGCGGTTGGCTGGCACCAGGCAGCGGGCCAGCGCATACACCAGCACCACGTTCAGTAGGCTGAGAACCATCTGGCTGGCAAATACTGGGGTGGGCGTTTCGCCGAAGAGGCGCAAGTGCGCCGCCACAAACAGCGGGTACAGCGGCGCACGCGTCCACAGGTAGCCCAGGTACCAGCCGAAGTTGCGCCCGGCGGCCAGCCAGCTTGCTGCCGAAAAATACTCGCCCTCGTCGGAGATCCAGCCGGTGCGCGGCAGGTGCCCCCACAGCGCCAGGCGTAGCGCCAGGCCCAGCGCCAGCGCCAGCCCCAGGCCAGAGTGTGCGCGCCACGCAGTTCGGGGGGGGAGCGATGACAGGCTCATACCTTATGCGCCGTGGCGCACGAGGAAGTCGTGCACGGTTGCCAGGGCGCGCGCGTTTTCTTCGACATAGGCCATACGCCCACTGTGCTCGAACGCAACCGGCTCGGCGTGCGGCGCGCCCTGGGTAAGCGCTTCGGCACCTGCCACTGAGCAGGTGCAGTCGTAACATCCGGCGAGCAACAGGAGTGGGTAGCCCTGCTCACGCTCGGTGATATACAGCCGCGTAGTGTCGATGGGCACATGCCGCACGCCCGGCTGTGCGTGTGTCACTGTCATCGCGCCCTCCTGCGCGCAAACCGCATTCGCGCGGGTTATTCTACCACACCCCTACACCGTGTGAGCCCATCGTTCTCATTATGCACATCGCTCATAGGGTACCGCTCCGCGATTGCTGGTATAATAAGCAGCGCCTCCGTTGTGTTGTTGAACATTCACCCGCCAGCGCGCCAGTAGCTTGTTTGCGAACGACAGATAGTTGTTGCGTTTGAGTCAATGGGGAATCATACGCCGTGAATGTCGAACAAGACCCGCCAACCTTGTCGCATATCGAGCGCTATGAACTCGTCGCCGAGATCGGGCGCGGCGGGATGGGGCGGGTATTTCGTGCCTACGACGAGGCGCTTGAGCGCACAGTCGCGCTCAAAATCCTTGCGCCCGACCTCGCGCACGACCCGCGCTTCGTGGCTGCCCTGCGACGCGAGGCTATCAGCGCTGCGCGGCTGCGCCATCCCCACATCGCACTACTGTATGAATTCGGCCAAACCGACGATCTGGCCTTTCTGGTTATGGAATATGTGCCCGGTGATTCGTTGCGCCAGCTGCTCGCCGAGGGGCCGCTGCCGCCGCATCGCACACTGGCTATTCTGGCGCAGATCGCCGATGCGCTTGAATACGCGCATTCCGTTGGTGTTGTCCATCGCGATGTGAAGCCCTCGAACATTCTGGTAAGCGCGGGCGATCAGGCAGTGCTGATCGATTTTGGGCTGGCCGAGCTGACGGAAGATCTAACGGTGACGGGTGACAGCGCGCAGCTGGGCACGCCCCACTACATGTCGCCCGAACAGGCTGCTGGCGAACCGGCCAGTGGGTGGAGCGACCAGTATGCGCTGGCTGCCGTTGCCTATGAAATGTTCGCCGGTACGCCGCCTTTTCCTGGCCGCACTGCCGCAGCCGTGGTTCACGCGCATATCTACGAGCAGGCCCCGGCGGTGACGGAGCAGCGGCCCGCGCTTCCCGCCGCATTGAATGCTGTGCTGCAACGTGGGCTTGCCAAACAGCCCGCAGCGCGTTACCCTGCGCCAACGGCGTTTGTAGCTGCACTGCAATCGGCCTTCGATGCACCAAACCGGCAGCGCGCCCGGCCCTGGTATTGGCTGCTGGCAGGCTTCGCCGCAATCGTAGCGCTGAGCACCCTGGCGCTGGTGCTGTGGAATATGCGCGCGCCGGCACCAAGTGCGATCGCAACAGTTATTCCAGAAAGCGTGCCTGTGCTGCAATCCATTAAATGGAATTACGACCTGGGGATGGTTGGCACATCGCAGCCGGTTATTGCCGCTCGTACCCTGGTGTTCGAACCGCTCAATGGTTCGCTGGTGGCCCTCAATGCCGAAAATGGTAGCCTGCGCTGGGCAAAAGATGGTGGGCGCAATCCATTCGGCGCGCCGGGCGCTGGGGCTGGCGTAGTTTTTGTTGGCGATGCCGCTGGCGATGTTACGTGTCTCGATCCGCTCAACGGCACGGTGCTATGGCGAACGCACCTGAGCAGCGGCGTGCGTCAGGCACCAACGCGCAGTAACGATCGCGTGTTTGTCACGACGGTCAAAGGCTGGATCGCTAGTCTTCATACCGGCTCCGGCCAGATTCTCTGGTCGCGCCAGCTGGCTGATGGCATCGGTATACCCACCATGGGTGCAGGAAGCGTGTTTGTCGCCGGTGGTCAGTCGCTATATGCGCTGGATTTGAACACGGGCGATTTGCTCTGGGTGTTCGAGGCGCGCAGCCCGATCATCACGCAACCAACTATTTTCAATGGCCTGGTGTTGGTTGGCACCGACAGCGGCGCGCTGCATGGGATTGAGGCAAGTAGCGGCGCGGAACGTTTGTTGTGGCAGGCGCGCGGCGCGATTAGCGCCCGCCCGCTAGTTGCCGACGGCGCGCTCTATGTCGCCGATCAGTCGGGGATGCTCTCGGCGCTACGGCCCGATGGCTTGCAGCTTCAGCTGATCTGGAGCTACGAGACCGACCCGGCCACCGCGATTGTCGCAACGCCGCTACTGGCTGGTGGCCGATTGATTGTAGGAACCAGCGGCGGGGTGGTATATAGCCTCGATGCACGTAGCGGCGGCGAGCGCGCGGCGCTGCAGCTTAAAGGTAGCATTGCCACATCGCCCACGCTTGGGACGGGGACGGTATTTGTGCAAGCCAACCGCATTTACGCGCTCGGGCCATAAGCTATGCCAATGCCACACGCTTCCTTGCTGATTCAAGAACCCGATGGTTCGCTGCGTGAAGAGCCGCTCATTGCCGAGCTGATTGTGCTTGGCCGCGACCCGAGCTGTGGTATTGTGATCGTAGGCCGCCTGGTCTCGCGCCAGCACGCGGCCATCCGCCGCCAGGGCACAAGCTATACGCTTGAAGATCTGGGGAGTCGCAATGGCACCGCTATCAATGGCGAAATCCTCAGCGGCCCGCGCACGCTGCGTGACGGCGACATGATCGACCTCGGTGGGATCGGGCGGCTGACGTTTGCCGATGGCGACGCAACCAGCACGCGGCCCGTGCCGCACGCTGTTGGTATCTGGCTCGACGCGGCCACGCAAGATGCCTGGGTTGACGGTCATCGCCTCGAGCCAAAGCTCTCGCCTGCGCAGTACACGATGCTTCAGGCACTGCTCGCGCGGGCCGACCAGATCTGCTCGCGCGACAAGATTATCGCGGCGGTCTGGCCCGAAATCACCGATGGTGTGTCAGACGAAGCCCTCGACGCGCTGATTAAACGCGTGCGCGCCCGCCTCGCCGAAGTGCCCGGCGGTCAGTCGTACCTTGTGACGCTGCGCGGGCGCGGCCTGATGGTGCGCAGTCGCCCAGGCAAGGAGGTGGCATCGTAATTGCGCCCGCTTTGCGCCTACTTTGCGCCTCTATGGTGCCAGTCGTCCGTCTAACACGGCCTGAATGCGCCTGCTATAATCGCCTCATCGAATCCTACCACCATCGCCTCCAACATACGATACACAGCGGCACTACGCGAATGATCCAGACGGACATTCCTGCTGTATTCGCCATCGATAGCGTTCATTCGACATCCTAGCGCGCGGGATGTCGTTATCACGATGTCTTCAATTGCTAAAAACAGGGAGGTTACTATGACACAACGACGTTTCATCATGCTGTTCAGCGCATTAATGCTTCTGGCAGGTCTGTTGGCGTCCTGTGGTACCACCACGCCGAGTGGCAGCGGCGGTGCTACAGCGCCTACGGCTGGTGGCACCGCTGCTGGTGGCGGTCTGCCCAAGCTGACCAAAGCTCCCAAGAAAGTTGGTTTCGCGCAGACTGAAAGCAACAACCCCTGGCGCCTCGCACAAACCGCCAGCATGAAGGCGGAGGCAGAAAAGCGCGGCTATGAGCTTGTTTACACCGATGCCGCTGGCTCGGCGGCCAAGCAGGTTGCCGATGTCGACTCCATGATTGCCCAGAAGGTTGACGCGATTTTCCTGGCACCGCGCGAGGAGAAGCCGCTGGCTCAGGCCGTGCTCAAGGCCAAGGCTGCGGGCATCCCGGTTATTCTGCTCGATCGCAATGTCGACCAGACGATCGCCAAGCCTGGTGAGGACTTTGTAACATTCATCGGCTCGGATTTCATTGAGGAAGGCAAGCGCGCGGCGGAGTGGCTGATTAAGGCCACCAATGGCACCGCCAAGATTATTGAGCTTGAAGGCACCACTGGCTCGTCGCCAGCCAACGACCGCAAGAAGGGCTTCGACGATCGGATCAAGAGCGAGGCTGGCATGCAAATCCTGGCATCGCAGACGGGCGATTTTGCTCGCGACAAGGGTCGCCAGGTGATGGAGACGCTGCTTCAGGCCCACCCGGATGTGACCGCCGTGTACGCGCACAACGACGAGATGGCCATCGGCGCGATTGCCGCGCTTGAGGCCGCTGGCAAGGTGCCGGGTAAAGACGTGATTGTCGTCTCGATTGACGGTGAGAAGGATGCGTTGCAGGCGATCATCGACGGCAAGCTCGGTGCCTCGGTTGAGTGCAACCCGCGCTTTGGCCCGTCGGCCTTCGACACGCTTGAGAAATACGCGAAGGGCGAGCAGATCGCAACCAAGATCATCAACCCCGACAATTTCTACGATGCGAGCAACGCCAAGGACTCGATCGCCGGATCGTACTAGCGCCGCTCAGCTGAGCTGAGCTAGCCTGGGCACGGCGAGCTTGCGCGCCAAGCTCGCCGTGCCTTTGCCGATACCTGGTTTGTTATTCCCTTGAGCTTGCCGTATAATGCCCTAGCTCACAGATCATCATCATACGCGGTGGGAAACGGGGCTTGCCTGCCCCATCGAACCTCTTTTCGGGCCAGTGTCGGCCACCCGCACGGCCAGCCCCGGCCAAGAAAAGACATGCGCTTCGTGAGCGCCTGCCCCACCACGCAATTCCAGAAGGACTCTCCATGAGCGAGCCATTGCTACGCATGGAGCATATCTCCAAAGCGTTCCCGGGCGTCATCGCCCTGTCTGATGCCCATCTTAGCATCGCCCCAGGCGAGGCCCACGCGCTGGTGGGTCAGAATGGCGCTGGCAAGTCGACGATGATTAAAGTGCTGACTGGCGTGTATCGTCGCGACAGCGGCACGATCATATTCGATGGTCACGCGGTCGATTTTCACTCGCCGCAGCAAGCCCAGGCCAATGGCGTCAGCACGATTTACCAGGAAGTCAACCTGGTGCCGTTTCGCTCGGTGGCCGAGAACATCTTCATGGGCCGCGAGCCGCGCCGCTGGGGCCTGATTGATTGGCGGCGTATGAACGCCGACGCGGCTGCGCTGCTTCAGCGCTTTGGTGTTGACACGGATGTAACCCAGCCGCTGCTGAACCTGAACATCGCCATCCAGCAGATGGTTGCGATCGCCCGCGCGGTGTCGTTCAAAAGCAAGCTGGTGGTGATGGACGAACCAACCTCATCGCTCGACGAGCGCGAGGTCGCCACACTGTTCGATGTGATCCGCCAGCTCAAGGCCGACGGGGTGGCAGTGCTGTTTATCAGCCATCGCCTTGACGAGCTATACGCGATCTGCGACCGTGTGACGATCATGCGCGACGGCCAAACCGTTGATGAGCGGCAGCTCAGCGCGATCTCGCAGCTTGAGCTCGTGGCGCGCATGCTCGGCAAGGAGCTGGGCGAGGTACAGCGCAGCGGCCAGACGGGCTTCGATCTGAGTGGGTACCAGGCCGAGCAGACCTTGCTGGAAGCGCGCGGCCTGCGACGTGGGCGCGCGCTCCAGGGTGCCGATGTCAGCGTTGGCGCGGGTGAGATTGTTGGGCTGGCCGGGTTGCTGGGTGCCGGGCGCACCGAGGTGGCGCGCGCGATTTTTGGCGCTGACCCGATTGACGCTGGAGAAATACGCATGGCTGGACGAACGGCGCAGTTTCGCGCGCCATCCGATGCCATTCGTGCTGGGATCGGCTTCTGCTCGGAGGATCGCAAGGCCGAAGGCATTATTCCATTTATGTCGGTGCGCGAAAACCTGACCCTGGCGGCGTTGCCTGCGCTGGCGCGGAGCGGGATCGTGTCGCGTGAGCGGCAGCAGCAGCTCGTCGAGCGCTTCATCAAGCGGCTTGGAATCAAAACTAGCGGCCCCGAGCAAAAGGTGCGCGAGCTTTCGGGCGGCAACCAGCAGAAGGTATTGCTGGCGCGCTGGCTGTGCCTCAATCCCCGGCTGCTCATCCTCGACGAACCGACACGCGGTATTGACGTTGGCGCGAAGGGCGAAATCCAGTCGCTGATCAACGAGCTGGCGGGCCAGGGTCTGGGCGTACTCATGATTTCCTCCGAGATCGAGGAGCTGACCGAGGGCAGCCACCGGGTGGTGGTGCTACGCGATGGCCGAACCGTGGCCGAGCTGCCGCACGCCGAGATTAGCCAGGACGCAATTATGGCCGCGATGGCGCACGGTGCCGAAACACCCGACACCGTGCAGGGGGAAGCGCATGACCAACCTTGATCAGGCTGCCAGCGCGCGCCGCCTGACATTGCCTGGGCGCCTGGGCAGCGTCGGCCAGGCGTATGGGGCGCTGATCGCACTCATTGTATTGGTGCTGTACAATGTCCTGTTCACGCCGAATTTTCTGGCCGCACAGACGCTTAACATCAACCTGACTCAGGTCGCCACCATTGTGATCGTCGCTACTGGTATGACGCTGGTGATCGCCACCGGCGGCATCGATCTGTCGGTCGGTTCGCTCATGGCGATCAGTGGCGCGCTGGCCCCGATCATCTTTTTAGGCAAGCTGGTGCCGCTCAACCCGCTGGTTGGCACCGCGCTGGCCTTCATTGTGCCGGTGCTGGTGGCCGGATTATTTGGCCTATTCAACGGTGTGCTGGTCACTACGTTTCGCATCCAGCCGATTGTCGCCACGCTGGTGCTATTTATCGCCGGGCGCGGGATCGCGCAGGTGGTGACGAATGGGAACTTGCAGGCGTTTAGGAACCCGGGCTTCCAGTATATTGGTCTGGGTCGGCCGCTCGGCATCCCGTTCCAGGCAATTTTGATGCTGTTGATTGTCGCGCTCGTGGCCTGGGTTATGCGCACAACCGTGTTTGGCCGCTATATCCTGGCTACGGGCGGCAACGAGGCGGCCGCGCGCCTGGCAGGCGTTCCGGTAAACCAGGTCAAGCGCATGGTGTATGTGATCAGTGGGCTGCTCGCCGGGCTAGCGGGTCTGATCGTCATCGCGATCAACTCATCCTCCGATGCTAACCTGGTTGGTCTGAACATGGAGCTGGATGCAATTGCAGCGGTGGCGGTTGGCGGCACCACCGGCGGGCGAGTGACGATCGTTGGAACGCTGATCGGCGCGCTGATTATCCAGCTGATCCGCTTTACGCTGCTGGCCCAGGGCGTGCCATTCGCCGTTGCGCAAGTCATCAATGCAGCGATTATTTTGGTGGCGGTCTACATCCAAAGCCAGCGCTGATCGCGATGCGCGTTTGCGAATTCGTCTGAAGAGCGCGGAGTGACGAACGACGTAATGATGAGCGACACTACTGTAACAGGTAAATAAACCAGCAAGCCAACGTTCTAAGGATTACAGATATATCCACGCCTGGATGTGCATACCGCGAACATGCTTGGGTATAAGAAAAGTAAAGTATTGTTATGGCAACAACCTCTCCAACTGAGCTGCGTGCAGGCCAGCAGGCCACTGGCCGTGTGCGCATCGCCGCACTGTTGCAGCGCCAGGGCGCGCTGATAGCGTTAGTGCTGCTGGTGTTGTTCGGCGCGCTGCGCTACGAAGGCTTCCTGGGTGGCTATAACATTACTGAGGTATTGCGCTACAACTCGATGTTTGGCCTGATCGCGCTGGGGATGACCTTTGTGATCATGACCGGCGGGATCGACCTTTCGGTTGGCGGCGTCGCGGCGTTGGCGAGCGTGCTGGCTGCCCTGCTCAGCCCATATGGCATGCTGCCAGCGGTGGTCGTGCCGGTGCTGGCTGGGTTGCTGGTGGGCCTGTTGAACGGCGTTGTGATCGCCCGGCTGGCCATTCCGCCGTTTATCACCACGCTGGCAACGCTGCTTGCTGCGCGCGGCATGGCGCTCATTCTGGCGAACAATGCCTCGGTGAGCGTCGATTCCGGGGCGGGCTTCGCTAGCATTAGCTTGGGCAGTGTATTCAGCATCCCGCTGCCAGATGGCGCGTTCAATGTCACTATTCCTTTGCTGGTGCTGCTGGTAGCCTATGCGCTCGGCTCGCTCGCGCTCAACTATACACGCTTCGGGCGGCATGTGCTCGCGGTGGGTGGCAACGAAGAGGCGGCCCGCCTGATGGGTCTACCAGTCGCGCGCATCAAAATCTCGGTGTATGGGATCAATGGCGCGCTGGCGGCGCTGGCCGGGGTGATTCTGGCTGCGCTCACCTTCACCGGCTTGCCAACCGAGGGCCTGGGCTGGGAGCTGTCGGCGATCGCAGCGGTGGTGGTTGGCGGCACGCTGCTCACAGGCGGCATGGGTTCGGTTGGTGCGACGCTGGTGGGCGTGCTCCTGCTGGGTCTGATCTTCAATATCCTCAACTTCGAAAATGGCCGTGGGGTGGTGAGCCTGAGCGCCTACTGGCAGTCGGTAATCCGTGGCGTGTTTTTGCTGGTAGTCATTATTCTGCAGAATCGGCTGGCCGGGCGCCGACAGTAGCTTGCGCGTTAGCGCTAACCCTGGAGTGCTCTATGACAACCTACGATGGTGTACGCACGATCCTGGCGGAGCTGGATCGGGTGCTTGCTCGGGTCGACGAGGCGCAGGTCGATGCGTTTTGCGCGGCCATTCTGGGGGCGCGCCGCATTGTCGCCTACGCGATGGGGCGCGAAAATCTGGCGCTGCGTAGCTTTGTGATGCGGCTCATGCATCTTGGGCTGGATGTAGCCATGGCTGGCGATATTACTGCGCCGCCGGTAGGGCCGGGCGATGTCTTCCTGAGCGTTTGTGGCCCCGGCTACATCTCAACCACCGCCGGGCTGATGGGCGTGGCGCACCAGGCTGGCGCGCAGATCGTCATGATCACCGCGCAGCCGCAGACCGAGCTGATGCGCCAGGCCGATGTGCTGCTGGTCATCCCAGCCCAGACGCTGGCCGATCCCGAAAGCGCCAGCTCGGGCCAGGCCATGGGCTCGGCCTTCGAGCAGGGCGCGTGGATTCTGTTCGATGCGCTGGTACCGCGCCTGCAGGCCGCACGTGGCCAGACTGCCGACGACTTGCGTGCACGCCACGCGAATCTTGAGTGAGCACCAGTGGAATGCACGCGGGTATGCGGCGAGCTTGGCCCGGTGCATACCCGCTTTTGTTATGTTCGCCCCGTGCGAGCCGCTGTTGGACCAAAATCGGGTTGGGTGAGCTAACAAACGGCCTGAAAGGCGAGCACTGACGAACGACAAACGTCAGCCAGCTTCTAGCAGGTGGTTGGGGCGACGGCATGTATAATAATTTGTGATATAATAAACAAACCGTGCGAGGTTGTGAAATTGTGCTGTTAATGTGAGGTTGTCATGACTATTCTCCAGACCCTTCACCGTATTCTTGGCGAGATGGTGTTGCCGCTGCTCACGCTGATTGTAGCGATTTGGCTCACCGTGAGCTGGAAGCCAAATGGCACCGCTAATCCAGTGGCGCGCTTCTTCCCTATGCTGGTCGATCTGCAAGTGCTGCTCGGTATTCTTTACTATGTCTTCCTACTTGTAGGCGGCAACCAGAAGATGTTGTCGTTCCCATTCATTCTGCACCCGGTTTTTGGCTTAATTGCCACATTTGTCGCCCACCGTGCGGTCAAAGGCAACGGCCTGTTTCCGAACCTTGGGCGCTGGTCGCCGCTAGCATCGCTAGGTATTTTGCTTGTCCTCGTCCTGGCCAACGTTATGCTGTCGATGACGGTCTAGCTCAGTTTTGCCACGGGCTGGTAACGACCCAAAGCATTCCGTTAGCGGGCGAATGCTTGGGTCGTTTTATTTTTGTGGTATACGCATGCCCTGTGCCCGCCAGATCAGCCAGAAGAGGCCCCAGGCCAGCGCTAGCCCCACCGCATCCACCGCTAGATCGCGCCCATCATCGAAGGCCAGTGGCCGCTGCTTGAATAGCAGCTGCGCGGCTTCTTGCGCTACGCCAGCCAGCACAAGCAGTACATAGCGGCGTGGCTGTGTCCGTAAGGAGGGGAAGGTTGCCAGCGCCAGCCCACCCAGCAGCGCGAACAGCGTAGCATGCCCGATCGCGTGCTGGGTATCGCTGGGGAAGGCGTGGGTTATGAACCAGCCCAGCGCATGCCAGCGCATCCCTAGCCACTCGAATGGAAAGACGATCAGTGCGAGCAGCATTAGCAGTGGCGCAATGTGCCACGCGCGAACGATCTGGGATGATGCGGCCATTCTGTTCTCCTTTGCCCGAAGTGCGCTACGCGGCGACATGCGTCATGCGCGAAGGTTGCTGGTTGCCTACCAACTAGCTTCTGCTGAGCATAGCCGATTGCTCGCCAGGAAAACACGCCTCAGGCGCACATCCAGGCGCACTCAGGTGCCTGCGAGCTGCCGCTCATTGCAAAACCAGGATGGCTCGGGTAGAATAACGGCCCAGTGAGCGGTATGTTCACCAATGGCCCAGGCCGGCCAGCCTGAGAGAAACGCATGAAACTGATTGTTCAGATTCCAGTGCTGAATGAAGCCGCAACGATTGCGGGTGTCATTCGCGACATCCCGCGCACCATTCCCGGCATCGATAGCGTTGAGGTGCTGATCATCGACGATGGCTGTACCGACAACACGGTTGAGATCGCGCTGGCCGAAGGGGCCGATTTCGTGGTGCGCCATACCGGGCGTAAGGGCCTGGCGCGTGCGTTTCAAACCGGTATCGACACGGCACTGCGACTCGGGGCCGATATGATTGTCAATACTGATGGTGATCACCAGTACCCTGGTGGTGAGATTCCGCGCCTGATCGCACCGCTGTTGGCCGGTGTCGCCGATGTGGTGATTGGCGACCGGCAAATCGGTAGCATCGAGCATTTTTCACCGCTGAAGAAAGCGCTGCAACAGGTTGGCAGTGGGGTGGTGCGCTGGGCTTCCGAAACCGATGTGCCCGATACCGTGAGCGGCTTCCGCGCGCTCTCGCGCGAGGCTGGGCTGCGCCTGTTCGTCACCACCGATTTCTCCTACACCGTCGAGAATCTGATTCAGGCCGGGAAGAAGGGCTTGATTGTGACCACCGTGCCGATTGCAATCAATCAGGTGGATCGGCCCTCGCGGCTGCACCAGGGCAACTGGAACTTTATTAAGCGGCAGGCCGCGATTATTGCGCGCACCTACACCACTTACGAGCCGCTGAAGACGTTTTCGTACATTGCGGCAGCGTTTGCGCTCTTTGGCTTGCTGGCGCTGGGCCGTGCGTCGTATGTGTTCATTGGGCGGCGGCTGGGCTGGTTCGCGCAGTCGCTCTCGAACGACCAGGCGCTACTGGTGGGCGCGGTGCTGATGATTCTGGCGGTGCTGATCTTCCTAATGGGCCTGCTTGCCGACCGGATTGGTGGGGTGCGGCGGCTGGATGAGGAACAGCTGTACCGCCTGCGCGCGCACGAGGTTGCCGATGAACAGTGGCGGCGGGCAGTGAGCGCACGGCTCGATACACTTGAGCAGAAGCTTGAGAAGGTAGACGAAGACGCGCAGGTGTTGGGGCGCTAGCGGCTAGGTGGGCAGCGCACACGTGTAAGCCTTATTAGTAACAGCAAAGCGCACGCAGGCGTATTTCCATCACCTGCGTGCGCTTCGTGTTTTTGCCGTGCAAGCTGATACAACATTAGTCCGCTGAGTCTGGTTTGCTTGGCACCAGCTTCAGTAGTGTATTAAATTCCTCGTGAAATGCTGTAATAATTTCATCGGGGTCGGGGGCCAGCCCGCTGTCGGTGGCGATGCCCAGCGTGACGTTGCCAGCATAGCTCAGAATGCTGACGCCTAAGCCCAGGCGACCCGACTGCGGCACCCAGAACATGATCTGATTGATTGGCGCACCCGCCATGTACAGCATTTCGCGCGGGCCGGGCACATTGGTCATTACGGCGGTTGCCTTCGAGCCGAAGATCGATACCCCCATGTCCTGCAGTGCCGACGGGGCCACCCCCAGACCCATAAGAATACCGAACGCTACAATGGCTTCGGGCGAGTGCTTAATCGCCTCCACGCGCTCCTTCAAATCGAACAGCCGATCGAGCGGGTCGTCGACGCCAATGGGTAGCGAGAGGAATACTAGCCCAAAGCGGTTGCCAAGGGTTAGTGGCTCGTCTGGTGGGCGCAGGTTCACTGGCACCGCCGCGCGAATATCGAGGCCATCAACATTCTGACCACGGCCTTGCAAATAGCGCCGGAGCGCACCGGTCACTGCTGCCAGCAGTACGTCATTCACCGTGCCGCCCACTGCGCGCCCAATTGCCTTCACTGCATCGAGCGGTACTGGCTGCGACCAGGCGGCGCGCTTGGCAACACCCAGCGGCCCTTTGAAGGCGGTGTGTGGATCGGGGCTCATCAGCACCAGCCGACTGAGCGCGGTAGCGCTACCGGCACCGGTACGCGCAACTTCGGCGAGCTTGCCTGGTTCGCCCAGTAAATCGAACCCGTCGGCGAGCAGCTTTTCTGCCGAGCGTACAGTTGCATTCACCGTAGCAAGCGGGCTGCGGGCGCGGTGCTCAGGCTCATGGCTATCGGTGGCGCTCGGCCAGGGCGCATCGGGCGATTCGTCGGTCATGGCAAGCAGCACCCGAATCAGGGCAATGCCATCGGCAATACAGTGATGCAGCCGCCCCAGCAGCACACAGCCGCCGTTATAATTTTCGATCAGGTGGTATTGCCAGGGCGATTTGGTGAAGTCGATCGGCGTGCTCATCATGTCGCTTACCAGCTCTTGCAGGGCAGCTTGATCATGCGGAGCTGGCAGCGCAATCCGGCGCAGGTGCGCGCTGAGCGTGAAGTTCGGGTCATCTTCCCAGCGTGCGGTATTTCCAACGGTTACGACGCGTTGACGGAAGCGCCGGAACCGCAGTAGACGGTGCTCGAAGGTCGCCCGTAGGCGATCGAAATCGAGCGGCTGGTCGAATATCAAGATACCCGTTACCATCATGAGATTGGTGGGGTCTTCCATGCGCAGCCAGGCCTGGTCAACCGGTGCAAGCGGCTCGAAGCGCATATTAGGCAGCATACACAGCTCCTTGTGCGGGCGCGGCTAAAATACCGACGGTCGTGCGGCTACTTGCGCATCGAGCAGCGCTTGCAATTGCTCGCGTACCTGGTTCGCTAGTTGGTTTAGCACCTGGGGGTTCTCAGCCGCCTCAGGGCCATAGGCGCTGGTGTCGATCGGCTCGCCATAGGCGAGTGACCAGCGTGACGGCAGTGGCAGCAGCCCGATCGGGCCGAGCCAGGGGAACAGCGGTGTTAGTGGGAAGAACGGTAAGCGCAACATCTGAGCCAGTGGGCCAGCATCGGCGAGCATTGGGTATGTTTCTTCTGCACCAACTACGGCTACGGGCACAATTGGCGCACTGGCTTTAATTGCGTAACCGACCGAGCCATTCCGGCGGAAGCGCTGCAGCTTATAGCGGCTTTTGAAGAGCTTGCCCAGCGCGCCCACGCCCTCGGGGAACGAACACACCAGCTGCCCATCGGCTAGCAGCCGCTCAATGTTCTCAGGAGTGTCGGGAACCTGGCCGAAGGTTGCCAGTGCCGATGTGACGCCCGGCAGTGCGCGGAAGGCGGTTGGGTACAGGCTGCGCACCAGGCGCGGGCTGCTGTGCTCTTCAAGTACGGCGGTGGCGATCATCATGCTATCCCAGGGCAGCACGCCGCCGTGATTCGCCAGTAGTAGCGCAGGCCCCTCGGCGGGCACATTTTCCAGCCCGCTGCTCGATGCGCGCCAATAGGTGCGGTACATAAAGGTACTGAAGGGCCGCACCACTTCCACCAGCTCCTCATCCATACCAAAATCGTCGGTGCTGTATTCGCCGCGCATCCGCCGCTGGATGAGCCCAACCGCTTCCTCAACCTGGTAGCGCAGTACCATACTAATCCCGCGCCAGAAATCGGGGTCGAGATAATCGCCGCTAATATTCTGGCGAATCATCCCAACCACGCGTTGCACCGATTCAGGTGCCATACGCGGCAAGTTCTCGCGGATGAGCCGGAGCGCGCTGGCGGCCATATCGCGGGCGCGGGTTTCGCCACCGGCCACCTGGTTTCGCACCTCGAGCTCAAGCTCTTGCACCTCGGCGGCAATTGTCTCCAGCAGATTCTCTGCCGATTGGTCGGTGCCACTGCGTGGGTCGCTTGGGGCTGGTGCTGCCGTGTCGAGCGGTACATCGCTGGCTGCCGCGCCACCTATCGGCAATTCCTCGCTCAGGGGTACTAGCGTCTCGACAACGAGCTGCTCGGCTGGGGCGTCGCTAGCGAGTGCAGCATGGACCCGGCAATAGTGCTGGCCGGTCAGCGGGCGATTTCGGCAGGGCTGTCCACTACGCGTCAGGGCCTGGCAGTGCGGCTCGGCTTCGTGCGAGCCAGAAGCTTCGGTCGCAGGATACTCCATTGTATTCACCTATGCTATACAAAGCCGGTTCATCAACCAGTTGGGTAACAGTATATGCGCGAAAGGAATATAAAACGAGAAGGAATTCATATCCGAATTCCTTCTATCCTATCATGTTCGGTGAGAATGGCAACTCGGCCAATTATACATACGTGCCGATCCGCTCACGCAGCCAGATTTCAACCCCCTCGCGGTCGACATTGGAATAGTTGATCGCCCGAACCAGCTGCACAAGTTCGCCGTCGCGCACATCGCCCAGGCTAGCACCGTTTATTTCGAGCAGGCGCAGGAGCGCAAGCAATGCTGTTACCTCGTTTGCTCCCAGGAATGGGCGGCTCTTCAGCAGCAAAAATGTCTGGGCGGCGGCTTTACTCGGCAGGTCGGGGTAGAGCTCGGCCCCAAACATAACCTGGCGCGGGGCACTCAGTGCGCTAACCATGCGATCCTGGCTGGCAATGCCCAGCCGCCCACCGTAGCATGTGACGGCATAGATATGCAGGTCGAGCAGATCATCTTTGGTGAGGTAGTTCATCACGCAGCACCCTAGATGCCGGTCAACTCGCGAAAGGTTTGGTCGTATTTATCGCTTACCCCTTTAGCCCATTCGCGTAGCTGCGGGCTGCTTGGTCGGCGTAATAGCACCTCGCGGTCGGTAAAAATCAGCTCAACCAGCTCTTCATCGCCCAGGTTTACGGCACGCAGCCAGCCTTGTACCACTTCGGGCAGGTTCTCGCGCTCGATCATCAGTGAACGGGGCATCGCTTTGCTCTCCGCAGTTAGCCGTCAGCTGCCAACAGCTCTCGTGAATCTTGCTATATGCGTTGCACAATACAACTGCCAGCTGTATATTTAGGGCTTTCGCTTCCTCAAGCAAATTCTTCGCTCTCTTGGTGATTTTTTTGCGCGGATCGCAAACAATCACCAGGAAAAAAGAAAAAGTACCGTGCTGCCGCAGGCAAATAAACAAGGAAGCGAAAGTCTTAATATTATCACCTGCCTACTCGCTTTGCCGTAGGTGTGGGAATAATACCACCTCGCGGATAGTCGATTGATTCGTCAGCAGCATTACGACGCGATCAACCCCGATGCCCAGGCCGCCAGTTGGTGGCATGCCATACATCAGGGCGTTCAGGTAATCGCGATCCATCTGCTGCGCTTCATCATCGCCGGCATCATAGGCGCGGCCCTGCTCAAGGAAGCGCTGCTCCTGGTCGAGCGGATCGTTCAGCTCGGTGAAGGCATTGCCCATTTCCATACCGGCGATAATCGGCTCGAAGCGCTCAGTCAGCAGCGGCTGGTCGAGGCGCTTTTTCGCTAATGGCGAAAGCGCAACCGGGTGATCGAGAATAAACGTTGGCTGAATCAGCAGCGGCTGGACATATTCGCTAAACAGCTCGTCGACCTGCTTGCCCCAGCTTGGTTTCATATCGAGCTTAAGCCCAGCGGCGCGAATGGCCTGCTGCAGCGGCACTAGCTCGGTCAGCTGCATAATGTCGATACCGGTTTTCTCGACAATCGCTTCAGGAATCGAAACTCGCTGCCAGGTCTGGCCGAAGTCGATCGTATGGCCCTGATACTCGACGCTTGTACTGCCATGCACTTCTTGTGCGAGTGTGCGGAACATGTCTTCAACCAGCTGCATGATGTCGTTGTAATCGGCGAATGCCTGGTAGCATTCCATCATAGTGAACTCGGGGTTGTGCGTGCGGTCAACTCCCTCGTTGCGAAACACTTTGCTGATTTCGTACACCCGGCCCATCCCACCGGCAATCAAGCGCTTCAGGTACAGCTCTACCGCAATGCGTAGGTATAGGTTCTGCTTGAGTTGGTTGTGATGGGTGATAAATGGCCGTGCCGATGCCCCACCATAAATGGGTTGTAGCGTCGGGGTCTCAACCTCAATAAAGCCGCGCTCATCGAGAAAGCGCCGCATGGTCGTGATGATTTTGGCGCGCGTGCGGAAGATCTCGCGCACCTCATCGTTCACAATCAGGTCGAGGTAGCGCTCGCGCAAACGCGCCTCAACATCGGTGAGGCCGTGCCACTTTTCGGGCGGCGGGTTGAGCGCTTTGGCGAGCACCGCCATCTGCTGCACAAAGATCGAAGGTTCGCCAGTTTTGGTGCGGCGCAACGTGCCGCTTACCTCAACAATGTCGAAGGTGTCGATATCATCGCGGAAGCGGGTAAACCCCTCGTCGCCCAAATCGGCTTTGCTAACCCATAGCTGGATGCTGCCCGTTTCGTCGGCGATGTGGGCAAAGGCCAGCTTTCCCATCACGCGTCGCGCGCCCATAATGCGCCCGGCCAGGGTTACGTGCGCCTCGCGTGCAATCAGTTCATCGAACTGGGCGAGGGTATCGGCAATGGTATGGGTACGATGCGAACGGGGTGGAAATGGATCGAGCCCGGCAGCGCGCAAGCGTTCGAGCTTGGCCAGGCGCTGCTGTTGCAGTTCATTCAGTTCCATACAGCTACGCAATGCCTAATCCGTGATGCGTGATGCGGAGCGTCTTCACGTATCACGGATCACGCATCACGCGAGCGGTTACTGAATTTTGACGATGGTAAGCTTCATCGTGCCGGAAGGTGTATTGACAGTGACTTTTTGGTTACGGCGTTTTCCCAAGAGTGCAGAACCCAACGGCGACTCGTTCGAGATTTTGCCCTCGCGCGGTTTGGCCTCGGCACTGCCCACAATCGACCAAGTTTCGTCCTCGGTTTCACCCTCGACGCGTACCGTCACTTTTGAGCCAACCCGCACTTCGTTGCCTTGCCCATTTTCCTCGTCGATGATCTGAGCGCGTGACAGGATGCCTTTAATTTCGCGAATACGCCCTTCCAGATGTGCCTGTTGGTTCTTAGCATCCTCATATTCGCCGCTTTCCGAAATATCGCCAAGCTCTTTTGCTGCACCAATGCGCTCAGCTACCTGGCGGCGTCCAGTGGTTTGCAGTTCTTCAAGCTCGGCCTCTAATTTTGCGCGGCCATCACGGGTCAAATAGGCGGGTTTGTCGCTCATAACTATTGCCTTTTTACAATTGGTGCTGTACGCAGGGAAGATCAGGCGCAGGTGCTGATCAAGGAACGCCCGGCGTTTGAGCCAAAAAAGAACTGAGAGTCTCGCTCTCAGTCCTCACCATACGCTTCCTGAAAGCCGTCGTGTCTGAATCCTTGAAATAACTCATTCCTGAAGTGATACCCGTAACGATGGTGCATTATACGGTACAGAGACAGATTTGTAAAGGGTAGAACGGGCATATCGCTGCTATATCCTGGGTATACAGCCAGTGTTTGTTTGCCTGTAGCAAGGCAATAGCCTGCTTCTCAGAAGTAACAATATGATCTCTCATGCGCTCAGGGTTTCGTGTATGGCCGGGGCGGCGCGACCACCGAAGTAGAGCCATAAGCGCTGGTAAAAATAGCATATTGACAAATACCCACGCTCTGGTTATAATCCACTTAATCGTTTCACCACTTAATCGTTTCACGAGTGAATCGTTTCACCAGCAGGGCCATGGCGACGATTAAACAAGTTGCCGAACTGGCTGATGTGTCGACTGCGACAGTCTCGTATGTGCTGAATGGTACGGGCTCGGTTACGGCCAGCACACGCCAACGAGTGCTTGACGCGGTTGCGCAGCTGAACTACCAGCCAAGCCATGCCGCTCGGAGCATGCGCGGCCGTAGCCATACGCTGGGGCTTATGTTGCCTGTACAGCCGGGCCGCCTATCCGATCCAGCGCTGGCGGAAATGCTGGCTGGCCTTACCGATGCGGCGGCCGCGCGTGGCTATTATGTTCTGCTGACGCACCTTGGTGAGCACGACGACGTTGAGCTATGTTTACAGCTTATTCGTACTGGCCGGGTCGATGGTTTGGTGCTACTCGATATGCAGCTCGACGATGCGCGCGCTAGCGCATTATGCGCTGCCAAGCTGCCCCATGTATGTATTGGGCCGCCGCCAGCGAGTTGCGCTAGCCCGTTTGTGATGGTGGATGGCCGGGCGGGCGCATATAGCGCGATGCAGCACCTGCTGAGCTTCAAGCACCGGCGCATTGGTCTTATTCAGCTCCCTTCCGAGCTAGCGGAGAGTGAGCCGCGTTACCTGGGTTATGCCGATGCTCTGGCGGCAGCCGGGCTTGCGCTCGACCCTGGGTTAATCGTCGAGGCCGGGCGCTCTGAGGAAGATGGCTACCAGGCAGTTGGCGAGCTGTTGAATATTCCGCAGCCACCAACCGCAATCCTGGCATGCAGCGATGAGCTGGCCTTTGGTGCCATGCACGCCTTGAACGATGCCGGGCTGGTGGTGGGGCGCGATATGTCGATTGTCGGCTTTGATGATCTGCCACTGGCGACGCATACAAACCCGACGCTTACGGCACTACGGCAGCCGCGCCGGGCAGTTGGCGAGTATGGGGCGGCGCTTCTGGCCGATCTGATTGAACAGCGTACCCGCGCTGCCCAGAGTGCAACGTTGCAATCTCGCCTGATTGTACGCCGCTCGACTGGGCCAGCACTAGGCTAACCAATACTTTGTTACCCCTGCGTCGGCATCGTTCCTAGCCGATGCACTGTGAATGATAGCGATATTTGTAAGGAATAGCGAAGGAGCAGACATCAATGGCAGGCATTAAGTTCGAACATGTAGGCAAGCGCTTTGGCGAAGTCTCAGTGTTGAAGGATATCCATATGGATATTCCCGACCAGGAATTTCTTGTGCTGGTTGGCCCTTCGGGATGCGGTAAATCGACCGCGCTGCGCTGCCTGGCTGGGCTGGAAGAGATTACCGACGGAAATATCTACATTGGTGATCGGATCGTCAACGATGTGCCGCCGAAGGATCGCGACATCGCCATGGTGTTCCAGAGCTATGCACTCTACCCACACATGTCGGTTTACGATAATATGGCATTTGGCCTCAAGCTGCGCAAAACCCCCAAGACGGAGATCGACAAGCGCGTGAAAGAGGCTGCCGAAATGCTGAGCATCGGCCACCTGCTTGATCGCAAGCCTAAGGCGCTCTCCGGCGGTCAGCGCCAGCGCGTCGCACTGGGCCGCGCAATTGTGCGTAACCCGGCAGTGTTCTTGATGGATGAGCCGCTCTCGAACCTCGACGCCAAGCTGCGCGTGCAGACGCGTGGTGAAATTAGCAAGCTGCACCAGCGCCTGAAGACTACATTCATCTACGTGACGCACGACCAGACCGAGGCGCTAACGATGGGCTCGCGTATTGCCGTAATGAAAGATGGCATTTTGCAGCAGCTCGATAGCCCGCAAACGCTGTATGATCATCCGGCAAATATGTTTGTGGCTGGCTTCATTGGCTCGCCGTCCATGAACTTCTTTGAGGGCAAGCTTGAGCGTGGCAATGGCGGCATGGTTGTGAATATGGGGCCGTTCCAGCTGCCCGTGCCTGCCAACAAGAATGAGCAAATTGGTGCGCACGCGGGCAAGGCGATTTACTTCGGTATTCGCCCTGAGGACATCCACGATGCCCACTATGTGCCGCGTGGTGTTGATGAGAACGCCAAGCTTCCGGCCAACGTCACTGTGGTCGAGCCGCTTGGCTCGGAAGTATACGCCTATGTCGAGAATGGCGGCAAGGAAATGGTAAGCCGCCTCGACCCGCGTACCAGTGCCCGTATCGGCCAGAAGATCGATCTCGTGGTGGATATGGACAAGATGCATCTCTTCGATCGCGAGACGGAAAAAGCCCTGGCATAACGTCGTTCACAACAACAACAAACACCCGCTGGCGCTGCCAGCGGGTGTTTGTTGTTGGTACGGGAGGCGGGAATCGAACCCGCGACTGGAGCTTGGAAGGCTCTCGCGTTACCACTACGCCACTCCCGCATTACCCACGATTCTACCGGCGCTGGCGGGTTTCGTCAAGTTGGCCCGCAGTCTATGCTTGGGAGATTATGAAAAATTTGTTATTACCAAAGTAAATAGTTCGTTTACATTCATCTTTGTATTGCACGGAGTTACCGATTGAACTTGTCACCTATCTGTAAGCAGGTTATCAGAATTCAATTGACGATTGCAGCCTATGTTCGCTAGAGCGCTATTTTATGCGGAAATTTGGCTTCTCCTCCGTTGCCGGTCGTGTAGCTGTGTACCCTTCCCTTCCTCCGATCGGTAGCAACATCGTATTACAGTAATACGAAGATAGTCATCCCTACTGGCAATTTAATCACCCAGCATTCATCTCACTTTTTTATACTTGCCCCATATCCACAGAACATGAATAGAAAAAACTGACCGTTGATCGGCGCATTGATGTGTTGATAGCCGATCGTTGCGAGAGAGGCCTGAAATGCTACCAACGTTTGATCGTTCGACCCAATTCTTTGACACTGCTGGCGAAGTCCACTGGGCCGTCGAGCCAGAGTCGCTTTTAATTGCCCGCGCGAAAACAGGCGACCCCGAAGCCATTAGCGCATTGTACGAGCGCTATGCCCCACAGATCCAGCGCTATATTGCTGCGCGCTTGGGCGACCCAGTACAGGCCGAAGATGTGTGCGCCGACGTGTTTGTAAAGGTGCTGGAAAGCCTTGGGCGATATGAAGATCGCGGCTGGCCGTTTTCGGCCTGGCTATATCGCATCGCGTATGCGCGCACCGTTGATGTGTTGCGCCAGGCGCGCCGCCGCCACTCGGTGCCGCTTGACGAAGGGCACCTGGGCGCGCTTGAGCCACCCGACGAGGCGATTATGAGTCGGCTGGCGTACCACGAGATCAAAGGCGCGATGGATAACCTGACGCGGGAACAGCGCCTGGTGCTGTGCTTGCGCTTTGATGAAGATCGCAGCCTGGCGGAAATTGCTGAATCGCTTGGCCGCACCATTGGATCAGTCAAGGCGCTACAGCATCGCGGCCTGACGCGCCTAGCCCAAGAGTTGGGGTCGCAGGCGGCGCTGGTGCCAGCAGTATAACGATATCTTCCTGCTGTGCGTAGTGCGTAACCCTCCTCATACGCACTACGCACGCGATATTCATAGCCCCCAATTGTCGTGATTGTTGCCCCGATTTCCTCACAGCTTCGGCATGATTCCTTACAAAATGCTTGACACCTCATGGCCCACGAGCGTATAATGACGCGCGGGAGTACGCAATGCATACCGCCGCATTCGAAGCGCTTGTGCTCGAAGCACTCAATACACTGCCGCCCGAGTTTGCGCAACATCTCGCTAATGTTGAGGTGCAGGTGATGCTACGCCCGACTCAGGCGCAGCTGCAGGCGGTTGGGCTTGGGCCATCGGCAACCCTCTATGGGTTATACGAAGGCGTACCGCTGCCGCGGCGTAGTAGTGGTGCCCTGCTAATGCCCGATATGATTACGATCTTTCAGGAATCGATAGAGCGGGATTTTCCTGAACCTGAAGCGTTGCGCCGCCAGGTACGCCGCACCGTGCTCCACGAGCTAGCGCATTTCTTTGGTATTAGCGATCAGCGTTTACACGAGCTGGATGCGTATTGAGCCGAACGACCCTACGTGACGCTGCGCTGTTCATCTCGCATCGCGAACTATGACTCGTCGAATTCGTTCTGCCCTGAGCCGCTTCTTGCCTGCAATGGTATTTCTGGTTGCCATGCTGGTATGGGTGGCGTTGCTCGTCGATACCGTTGGGTTAGCGCAGCAAGCCAGCTCGCCCCCGGTATTTCCTACTGCTACTGCGGCTCCACAGCCCACCCAGCGCCCGCTTGCGCCGGTTGTGGCTGCCCGTCCTGCCGATGTGCTGCCGAACGTGGCACCCAACAGCGATAGGCGTGTGTCGCAAGTTCACCCAAAAACAGGCCGGTATATTGCGGCCTGGCTGCCCGACTCGTTCGATAGCACGAATCGCCAATCGTTTGAGGCCAATGCCGATATTCTTGATGAAGTGAGTCCCTTCTGGTATTCGACCGACGCGCGCGGCAACCTGCTGCATGGCGCCGATGCTCGCGACCAGACCTTGATTGAGCTGGCGCATAGTAAGAATGTGCTGGTGCTGCCAACCATCCATAACATTGTGAATGGTACCGATCCCATTCCCGCAATCCTCAGCAGTCCCGAGCGCCGCCGCCAGCATGTGCGCAATATTGTGCAGGAAGTTGTAGCGCACAATTATGACGGCATCGATATCGATTATGAGCTGCTCGATAGCAGTATGCGTGCCGCATTTTCGGCATTTGTTACCGAGCTAGGCACAGCGCTCCATGCTGAAGGTAAACAGCTGACGATTGCGGTACACGCCAAAACGTCCGATTATGGCGGGCTTGGCGGTTTTCAGGATTGGTCGGTGATCGGCCCGGCTGTCGACCGTATGCGGATTATGACCTACGATTACCATTGGCGCGGCGGTGGCCCTGGCCCGGTGGCCCCCGTGTACTGGGTACGCGAAGTTGCCGAATATGCCAAAGCGACGGTTGACCCAGCAAAGGTTGTGATTGGCGTGCCGTTTTATGGCTACAACTGGCCCACCAGTGGCGATGCTACCCCGCAAATATGGGAAGCGATTAACGATTTAATCCAAACCTATGGGCTGACGGTGAACTTTGCCGAAAGCGATGCGAACGGGTTGATTCAGGAAAACTGGATCACATATAAAGGCCGGAAGGTGTGGTTTGCCACCAGCCGTGGGCTGGAAGCTAAAATCAGCCTGGTGCAAGAGCTAGATCTGGCTGGGATTGCGATCTGGCGGCTTGGCGGCGAAGACCCCAAAAATTGGGAGGCAATTCGTGCCAAGTTGGTGCTCGATCCTTTTGAGTCGCAGCGGATGCTGAATGGCGTGCTGCCCGAGCATTAGGGTTGCGCAAAACTCCTAGCGAAAGAATTAGTTACGCGGGTAAGCGACACATCTACCCATAGCGAGCGCATGACAGAGACAGCGATTAAATCTAACCAGCAAGAGGCGGCACGCTTATTTGAACGCGGCGTGGCAGCGGCGCGGGGTGGCCAGCGGCGCGTGGCGGCAGGCCTGCTTGCCCGTGCAGTGCAGCTTGATCCACGGCATGAAATGGGCTGGTTATGGCTTTCTGGTGTGCTCGACGATCCAGAAGAGATCGCGTTTTGTTTACGATCGGTGCTCGCAACAAACCCGCATAACGAGCGCGCGCGCCAGGGGCTGGCCTGGCTTGAGCAGCGCGGCAAAATTGTATCGCAGCCAGCCCCTCCGGCGGTTGTTGCCCCAGCGCCAGTGCTCAATGCGCAGCAGGCTGAGGCCCAGCATCGGCGGGAGGCATGGTGGGTGCAATGGCGCCACACCCGCCGCGATGTGAATCGGGCGCGGCTTGTATTATGGCTCATTCCTATTTTATTGTTGCTGCTGACAATTAGCTTGAATATTGTGTTACGCCAGGCGATTGCGCGAAACGAAGCACAGGCACTGGCGGCGGCCCGCCCGCCCGCTCAGGCTACTGCACGACCTGGGCAGCCAGCGATCATCCAGGCCGAGCTCTCGGCTTCGCGCAATGCTGCATTGCTGGCGTACCTCAGTGCACTAGAAGCGCCACGCACGCAACTACGGCAATCAATTCAAGCCTACCGCGACAATACCGGCCAGCCAGGCGGTTCTTCAATTGCCCATGCTGCTGCCGCTCGCACCTTGCGCGACCAGATCGATGGTGCCTATCGTGCCATTGATCGGCTTACCCCGCCGGTACCGCTGGCAGGCGCGCATGCCAATTACCTGGTGGGCTTAGAAATGGAACGGCAGGCGCTCGACGATATGCTCGAATTCTATAGCAGCCTGAGTATTCAATATGCGAACCGCGCCACCCTGCGCATGACAGATTCAACGCGCCAGATTGAGCAAGCGCGTGAACTGTTTGATGCTGGTCGCGCCACTGTTGACATAATTACCGTGCCAGCTCAATCGGCGCGCTAGCCGGCACTGCCTGCGAAAGGGACAACGATGTCGTTCACACTGCCCAACCAGAGCGTGGACTTTTTGAAACAGTTATTATCCACCCCTGGCCCCTCCGGCGATGAGGTGGCGGTGGCACGGCTATGGCGTGGCTATGCTGGTGCATTTGCCGACCGGGTATGGGGGGATGTGCGCGGCAATTCCTACGCGGTGCTTGAAGGGGGGGCGCCGCGCGTGCTGCTGGCTGGACATATCGATGAAATCGGCATTGCTGTTACATATATTGACGACGAAGGCTTTCTATCGTTTGCGGGTATTGGCGGCTGGGACTCGCAGGTGCTTGTGGGCCAGCGCGTGCGCCTGCTGGGTAAAACCGGCGCGCTCATTGGTGTGGTTGGCAAGAAGGCGACGCACCTGCTCAAAGCGGATGAGCGCGAGCAGGCGACAAAGATCGACGATATGTGGATCGATATTGGGGTGCGTACGAAGGCCGAAGCCCAGGAATTAGTGCGGGTTGGCACGGTTGGCGTGATCGAGGGTGCAATCTACGAATTACCCCACCGGCGGCTAGTGTCGCGCGGACTCGATAACCGGATTGGCGCATTTACTGTGCTTGAAGCCTTGCGCCTGCTTGCTGCCGATCGCCCACATGCGACCGTGGCGGCAGTGGCTACTGCTCAGGAAGAAGTAGGGGATTATGTCGGAGCGCGCACGGCGGCTTTCAGCTTTGAGCCACAGGTAGCGATTGTGGTTGATGTAACATTTGCAACTGACCACCCCGACTCAAATAAGAAACGCCAGGGCGAGGTTAGCCTCGGTGGCGGCCCGGTGATTGAGCGCGGTTCGTCGAATAGCCCGGTTGTGTACGAGATGCTGCTGGACACGGCCGAGCGCGAAGGTATTCCATATAGTGTGGGATTTAGCCCTTTGTTTACCGGCACTGATGCTGATGCAATTCATTTAGCGCGCGGTGGTGTTGCAACAGCGGTGGTATCTGTGCCCAATCGCTATATGCACTCGCCCAACGAAATGATTCAGCTCGACGACGTTGAGCATACTGCGCAGCTGATCGCGGCATTTGTGCGACAGCTCAACGCCGAAACAAGCTTCATACCTCAATAATTAGGGCTTACGCGGTACCTCGCGTTGTAAAATATTGCCTGCGGCAGCATAGTATACTCACCGGAAAAGGGTTTGTCCCAATCGACACCCTGCCATCTGCATCTTCGTGTATGGTAGGATAGTGCGATGAGCAGCCTGTTCGTGAGCCGACGATGCGAGAGAAACTGTTTACTTTGAC
>WBZP01000226.1_pt1 | contig 79009 bp, 70 predicted proteins | sample 5204301 | NCBI WGS metagenome assembly WBZP01 (sample SAMN12412401, study PRJNA552823) | activated sludge metagenome | isolation source: activated sludge from nitrification reactor of wastewater treatment plant... | place: USA: Pennsylvania | collected 2017 | reverse complement strand
AACCGCTACCGCCGTCTGACCATTCGCTACGAGCGGCGGGCCGACATCCATCAGGCGTTCCTGACCCTGAGCTGCGCGCTGATCTGCTTCAAATTCGTGCAGCGTAACCAGTTATGTTAGGTGCTCTTAATACTGCAGTGATCGCGTTGCCGATCGAATCATCTTTGAGGACGCGCTGAATTCGACTCACTGCTGGCGGCCACAGCATAGGAGCTTCACATTGGAAGACGCTCGAGGCTGAAAGATTGCTTTGCCAACTCCGATTTCGGCAGGCCCGGCTACCACTGCGCTCGAGTCGCTAGTCTCGGCCCTCCGCCTGCAGCCAGAGCACCTGATAGGGGGCAAGGGTAAGCTCGCCGGCGGGCTGCAGCGTTTGGCCCGACACCAGGTCGTGGAAGCGGTAGCTCAGGCCGTAGAGGCGCAGCTCGTTGGCGGGCAGCTGCTGCGGCCGTTCGCTGAAGTTGGTCAGCACCACCACGCGCGGGCCGGCCTCCTGCGCCGGCGGCGTGCGCACGTAGCCAAAGACATGGTCGTTGGCTAGGGCCAGCACCTGCATGCCGTTACCGGCAAAGGCGGGCGTCTGCTTGCGAATCTGAATCAACTGCTGCAGGCGGCCAAAGATGCGCCCCTCGATCGTGCTCGCGTCGCTGCGCAGGGCGAGCGCCGCCCAGTTCGCAGCTGGGCGATGCACCCAGCGGCTGTCGCCCTGCTTGGCGGGGTCGCTCCCAAAGCCGTAGTCGTTGCGCTGGCCGATCTCGTCGCCCAGATAGATCAGCGGCACGCCGCCGATGCTGAGGATAATGCTGTGCAGCAGCACAATACGGCCGATCGCCAGCTCGATCTCCACCTCGCTGCCGCCCTGCAGCGCCGCTTCCAGGCCCGCCAGCGAGGCGAGCGTGCCCGAAATGCGCGCATCGCCCGTGCGCGGGTTCTCCTGGAAGGGCAGGCCGCGCGCAAAGCTGCCCTCAAAGCGGCCGGTGTAGAAGGCGTTGAGGAAGCGGCGGTGGTCAAAGCCGTTGATACCCAGCCGCCCGGCGTCGCCATCATCGAAGGTCCAGCCGATGTCATCGTGGCTGCGAATATAGTTGACCCACGCGCAGCCCGGCGCCACCGCAAAGCGGCTGCTCATGGAAGCGCGCAGCAGCCGTACCTCACGCGTGGCCAGGCTGTTCCAAAGCAGCGCCATCAGCAGCGGGTTGTACGAAGTCTGGCACTCCTCGGGCGAGATGTACTGCGCCACCTCGTCGGGGTGCACAATCGCCTCGCTCTTGAAGATCAGCGCCGGGGCGGCAATGCGCAGCACCGCGTTGAAGGCCTGCACCAGCAGGTGCGCCTCGGGCAGGCTCTCGCAGGTGGTGCCCATCTGCTTCCACACAAAGGCCAGCGCGTCCAGCCGCAGCACCTCGGCGCCGGCGTTGCCCAGGTAGAGCATCTCGCCCGCCATGGCGCGGAAGGTGGCCGGGCTGCGGTAGTTCAAATCCCACTGGAAGCGGTTGAAGGTGGACCAGACCCACTTGCCCACCTCGGGGCGGAAGGTGAAGCTGCCCGGGTGTTTGTCGGGGAAGATCTCGCGCAGCGTGCGATCGTAGGCGTCGGGCAGCGTGCGGTCGGGGAAGAGGAAGTAGCTCTCGTCAAAGTCGGGGTCGCCCGCCAGCGCGGCCTGCGCCCAACGGTGCTCGTCCGACGTGTGGTTGAAGACGAAGTCAAGCACGAGGCTGATGCCCTCGGCGCGCAGGGCGGTGGCCAGCGCGCGCAGGTCATCCATGGTTCCCAGCGGCGGGTGTACGGTGCGGTAGTCGCTCACTGCGTAGCCGCCGTCGCTGTCGCCCTCGGGCGCCTTGAAGAGCGGCATCAGGTGCAGGTAGGTCAGCCCCAACTCGCGCAAGTAGGGGATGCGCTCACGCAGCGCCTTCAGGTCGCCTGCGAAGAGGTCGACATAGAGCACGCCGCCGAGCATCTTCTCGCTCTGGAACCAGGCGGCATCGGCCTCGCGCACCACATCGAGCTGCTTGAGGTCGTCGGGCCGCTCGAGCCAGCTCTGCGCGCAGAGGGCGAGCAGCTCTTCGAGGTGGTAGTAGAAGTCGAAGCGCTCGCCGTAGAGGGCAATCAGCAGGCGGAAGAGGCGCGGGAAGTGTTCCTCGACGCGCGCCTCGAAGCTGTTCCAGTCGGCGGCGCCCAGCGCTTCGGCGTAACGCGACTGGATGCGGGGCAGCAGGCGCGCCAGCGTGCGCCGGCTCTCCAGCGGCAGCCGCTCGGCAGGAATTGAGTCAATGGCCATCAAATTGGTCCCATGGGTGGAGGGGTGAACTGCAGAGCCGTCTGCGGTGCCGTTAGCGGTGCCGTCTGCAAACCTGTCTGCTAGCCTGGGCCGCCGGCCGGTTTGCGCGCCAGAAAGACAAGGTGCTCGCTGCCTGCTTCGTATGCGCCGCCCTCAAGGTCGCCCCAAACTTCCTCGACTTCGAAGCCGGCCAGGCGCAGCATCAGCTCGCCTTCGTTGCGCCAGATCCAGCGCAGCGGGAAGGAACAGACGGTGCGCCTGCAGCTGCCGTCGGCCGCCTTCTCCTCGTAGATGAAGGTGGTCTGCTGCAGCTGGAGCTCGACATCGACCTCGCGCACGCTCCATTTGATCACGGGCGTGCCCTCGGCGCTACTCCACGTGTCGGCCAGCTCGGTCAGCCCGTTGACGTCGAAGAGGCGCCGCAGGTCGGGGTTGAAGAGGTCGATCAGCAGCAGGCCGCCCGGCTGCAGCCAGGCAAAGGCGCGCTGCAGCAGCGCGAGCTGTGCGTCGGCGTCGGCCAGGTGCATGAAGGTGTTCGAGGTGCAGACGGCGAGCCCAAAGTGGTCGCGCGGCAACTCGACGGCGAGCAGGTCGGCCTCGATCAACGTGGCGCGCACCTCGTAATCAACCGCCTGCAATTTGTTGAGCGCCACCTGCAGTAGCGCCGGGCTCAGGTCGACGCCAGTGACGGTGTGGCCGGCATCAACCAGCGGCAGCAGCACGCGCCCGGTGCCCGCGCCCAGCTCGAGCACGGGGCTGCCCTGCTCCTCGGCCAGGTCGAGAATCAGCCCCAGGTCGTCGAAATAGTCGCGGTAGTCGTCGTCGTAGAAGCGGGCGAAGGCGTCGAAGCTTTGGGGCGATTGGAGGAAGCCGTCGGGCGCGCCCGGCAGGCCGGCGTTGGCGTGCATCGGTTGTGAAGTCCGCATGGGGTTTGGGCTGCGCGGCGGGCGCGCGGCCTGGTGCATCAATCTGCGCTTGTGCATGATGATACGGGCAGAATGGGAAATGGCGAAATAGGGATTTGCCCGAGAGTGCACCCTTGGGCTATACTTGGGCTGCGCAAGCGGCCGACCTGTCCACCAGGTCGGCTATGGTTTTGTAGAGTGCGGTTTCGTGTGGATGCGACGCCGCCCGCCCTGCTCTCTCCCCTTGTTCTGTAGACCGCCGGCCATGTGCGCCGGCCGCCCGGCAGCCGATTGCCGGCCACGAGCGAGATGGACGCCGCCGCAAGGGGCGGTGCTTTTTTATGTAGCGCGTGCAGCGGCGCCGGCAGCGCGACCTCCCCCGTTTTCGAAGCCCAGTTCAACACGGAAGAGAACCATGAGCAACAACCAACCCATCTACCTGACTGCCGAAGGTCTTCGCAAGGTTAAGGAAGAGCTGGAATACCTCGTCACCGTGCGCCGGCGCGAGGTGGCGCAGATGATCGCCGAAGCAAAAGCCGAGGGCGACATCAGCGAGAACGCCGGGTACGATGAGGCCAAGACGGCGCAAGGCTTCCTCGAGGGCAAGATTCGCGAGCTCGAAGGCACGCTGCGCCTCGCCCAGGTCATTCGCGAGGATGACACCGCCTCGCACACCGTGGCGCTGGGCAAGAAGGTTGTTGTGCGCGAGATGGGCACCGACTTCGAAGAGACCTACACGATTGTAGGCTCGCGCGAGGCCGACCCCGCCAACGGCCGCATCAGCAACGAGAGCCCCATGGGCAAGCAGTTGATGGAGAAGAAGGTCGGCGACCGCATCAAGGTGAACACGCCAGGCGGCGAGATCGAGTTCGAGCTGCTGGGCGTCCAGTAGTCGCGGCAGCGCCCGCCCCGCCCCCCTGCAGGAGCCTGTGTGAGCAACGAACCCGAAGTCGCCCCCCAGAGCCGAACCGATAGCGACGACCGCGCCGACGCCGCCCGCCACCCCCTCTTCGACCCGGCGCAGCTGGGCGACCAGGAGCTGGCGCGGCTCGAACACCTGCACGCGCTGGTCGCGGCGGGCATCGAGCCCTTTCCGGCGCGCGTGCAGCGCACCCACACCATGGCCCAGGCGCGCGCCGCCTGGGAGGCGCAGACTGCCGCGGCTACCGCAGACGCTGCAGCAGGTGCTGACGCCGCAGCACCCGCAGACGCCGCCGCACCCGCAGACGCCGCCGCACCCGAGCCGATCGTGGTCTCGGTGGCGGGCCGCCTGCGCAGCCAGCGCAACATGGGCAAGATGAGCTTTGCCGACCTGGAAGACGGCACCGGTTCGCTGCAGTTGCTGCTGCGCCGCGACGACCTGCCCGCCGGCTGGTACGACGACGTCTGGAAGCGGCTGGTGGACCTGGGCGACTTCCTGGGCGCCACCGGTACGCTGGTGATGACGCGTAGCGGCGAGCTGAGCGTGCAGGCGACCTCGGTCCAGTTCCTGGGCAAGGCGCTGGCCCCCATGCCCGACAAGTGGAAGGGCGTGCGCGACCCCGAAAAGCGCTACCGCCGCCGCTACCTGGACCTGCTGGCCAACCGCGAGGTGCGCGACGTCTTCCGCACGCGTGCGGCGCTGGTGCGCGCCCTGCGCAGCTACCTCGACGGCGAGGGCTTCCTCGAGGTCGAGACGCCGATCCTGCAGCCGATCTACGGCGGCGCGGCGGCGCGCCCCTTCGTTACTCATCACAACCAACTGCACCAGCAGCTCTACCTGCGCATCAGCTTCGAGCTCTACCTGAAGCGGCTGCTGGTGGGCGGCTATGATCGCGTCTACGAGATCGGTCGCGACTTTCGCAACGAAGGCGTCAGCTTCAAGCACAACCCCGAGTTTACGCAACTCGAGTTCTACGAGGCCTACGCCGATTACCAGAGCGTGATGCGCCGCACCGAGGAGATGGTGGCCTTCGCCGCCGAGCAGGTGACGGGCAGCACCGTGATCACATGGAAGGGGCAGACCATCGACCTGACGCCCCCCTGGCGCCGGCTGCCCCTGCGCACCGCGATCCTCGAGGCGACGGGCATCGACTACGAGCAGTACCCCGACGCCGCATCGCTCGCCGCCGCCATGCGCCCGCTGGGCCACGAACCCGACCCGCGCAGCAACTGGGGCAAGCTCGTCGACAGCCTGATGGCACGCCACGTCGAGCCGGGGCTGATCCAGCCCACCTTCCTGATCGATTACCCGCTCGACGTCAGCCCGCTGGCCAAGGGCTCGCCTGATGACCCGCGCCAGGTTGAGCGCTTTGAAGGCTTTATGGCCGGCATGGAGATCTGCAACGCCTTCAGCGAGCTGAACGACCCCATCGACCAGCTGCAGCGCTTCATGGACGAGAGCTACCGGGCGCGCCATGGCGACGACGAGGCCCACCCCATCGACGAGGAGTACATCGAAACGCTGCGCTACGGCATGCCCCCCGCCGGCGGCTTTGGCATGGGCATCGACCGGCTGACCATGCTCTTCACCGACCGCGATACGATTCGCGAGGTGATCCTCTTCCCGCACCTGCGCACCATCCGCGACAGCGACGACGAATCGGACGAACCGCCTGCAGAAGCTGCAACTGCTTGACGCAAGGGCGCGACTGGGCGCAAGGAACGGCGCAAGGAACAGCAACAGCAGGATAGGGCGCCCAACAATAGCCATCCTTCAGAACCGGTGGGCGTTTCTCCGCAGCTTCCGTTTTTTCCGTGTACTTTTTGCTTTTGCATTTGCTTGCAACCCCGCGCCCCGCCTATGACACAACAGCCCGCCCGCCTTCGCAGCCGCAGCGAACCGCTTGCTCTTGCGCTGCTTGGGGTGGGCGTCGCGCTGCTCTTCTGGCTGCTCAGCGCGCGCTGGCCCGACACGCCCGATGGCTGGATTCACCTGCAGCGTGTGCGCGCCCTCAGCGAGGCGCTGCGCATGGGCGTCCTCTACCCCCGCTGGTTCCCCGACTTCGGCTTTGGCTACGGCTACCCCGTGCTCCACTACTACGCGCCCGGCTTCTACTACCCGCCGGCGCTGCTGATGCTGGCCGGTCTGCCGCTGCTAGTCGCCGTGCGCCTGATGCTGGCGCTGACCACGGGGCTGGCCGCAGTAGCCATGGCGCGGACGGCACGCCTCTTTGCGCCGCTGCCGGCTGCGCTGGCGGCAGGGCTGGTCTACACCGCCTCCACCTACCGTCTCTACGACTGGGCCGTGCGCGGCGCGCTGCCCGAATACGCCGCCTTCCTCTGGCTGCCGGTGGTGGCGGGCGCACTGGTGACGCTGCTGTGCGCGACCCGTGCGCCCAAGATGCACCTGCGCAGCCTGGCGCAGCCGCTAGCCGCCGCGGCCCTGGCCTGGGCGGCGCTGATCCTGACCCACAATCTGACCGCGCTGCTGGCGCTCCTTGCCGCGCTGCTGCTCGGCGTGGGCCTGAGCTTCTACGCCACGGTGATTGGGCAGCGCGTCGAGCTGGGTCGCAGCTGGCTCTGGAACGGCGCGGCGCTGGCGCTCGCGGCCCTGCTCAGCGCCTGGTACACGCTGCCGGCGCTGCTCGAGGCGCGCTGGGTGGCCATCGGCGGCGAGACGATGACGGGCTACACGGCGCACTTTGCCCAGTGGGGCAACCTCTTCGCCCGCCGCATCCCCTTCCTCTACCCCGCGGCCGCCGAACCCACGGTGCCGCTGGCGCTGAGCCTGACGCTGCTGGCCGCGCTTGCCGGCGCGGCCCTGCTTCTGCACGGGCGCGGACAGAGCCGGGCGCCGCTGGCCGCCACACTGCTGCTCCTGCTCGCAGCGCTCTTTATGACCACCCAAGCCAGCGCGCTGCTCTGGCGGCTGGGCGAACCGGTGCTGGGCCGCCTGCAGTTCCCCTGGCGCTGGCAGGCGATCGCCGCACCCGCGCTGGCACTGGCGGCGGCGCTCGGTCTGGCGCGCCTGCGCACCGACCGACCGACATGGCTGTGGCTGGGGGCGGCCGGCGTGGCGATCCTGGCGCTGGTGGATGGCTTCGGCGCGCTGCCACTTCAGCCTGCACCCTGGCTCGACGACCCGGCCGCCCTCACACGCGCGCGCATGCTCGAGACCGACGCCTCCTTCGGCCAGGTGGGCGCCAGCTGGACGGCCGAGTTCCTGCCCGTAACCGTGACCGAGGAGCGCTGGGCGATCGGCCGCGAGCCGCCCACGCCCAGCACCGCCCGCCCCTCCGTCGCGCTGGACGCTGAACTGCTGGACGCCGGCTACCTCTCGACAAGCTACCGCGTGCGCCTTGCGGACGAGGCGCGCCTCAGCTTCCAGACCTTCCACTTCCCCGCCTGGGCCGTCGAGGTGGACGGCGCGCGCGTAGCGAAGGAGCCGGATGGCGCGCTCGGCCTGCTGGCCGTCCCCGTCCCCGCCGGCGAGCACACACTCGCCGTGAACTGGCGCGCCACACCGACCGTACTCGCCGGGCGCGCGCTGGCGGCGCTGGGCTGGCTGCTGCTGCTCGTGCTGCTGGCCGGCTCACTGCGCGGCAGTGTTGGCCCGGCGCGCGGCCGGCGCGTCGCAGCGGTGGGCGCCTGGCTGGCGGCGGGCGCGCTGGCACTGGTGGCCATGATGGGCTGGAGCGAGCGCACGCTGCCCGCCCAGCCGCTCGCCGCCGACTACGGCGCCGTGGCGCTGGCCGGGGTGGTGGCGCCGCCCGTCCGCGTCGGCAGCACCTTCTCGCCCGTGCTGCACTGGGCCGTGCGCGAAGACGCACCCAACCTCACGGCCTTTGTCCACCTGCTGGATAGCTCGGGCGCAATCGTTGCCCAGCACGACGGCCCGCTTGGCGGCGCCTTTGCACCGGCCGCGCGCCTTGCCCCCGGTATGCTGCTCGACGTCACGGTGGATCTCGCGCTGCCGGCCGAGCTACCCGCCGGGGCCTACACGCTGCGCGTCGGCCTCTACCCGCCCGGCGCGCCCGATTCGCCGCTGCTGCCCGCCGGCAGCAATCTGCCCTACGTGCAGGGCGGCCAGGTGGAGGTGCGCCCATGACCGATCGCGCGCGCCTTGTGCGCCCCCTGCTGCTGCTCATCCTGCTGGCCCACTTTGCCCTGGCGCTGCAGTTCAGCCTGCGCATTCCCCTGGGCGAGGCGCCCGACGAGGCAGACCACTGGGCCTACACCGCCTACCTGGCCACCGAACGCCGCCTGCCCGAAGGTCCGGCGCTGACGCAGGCCAAGCATCCGCCGCTCTACTTTGTGGGCGCCGCGCTCTTTGCCGCCCTGGGCGAGCCGGAGATTACCTTCTTCCGCCCCAACCCGGCGGTCAACCTGACGCCGGGGCCGGACTATTCGCCCGCCTTCTTCCAGCATGGCGACCTGCTGCGCCCCCCCTGGAGCGGCGGCCCGCTCGCCTTCCACCTCGCGCGCCTCTTCTCGGTGCTGCTGAGCGTGGGCACGGTGGCGGCGACGGCGGCGCTGGCGCGCGCGGCGCTGCCCACCCTGCCCGTGCTGCCCGTGGCCGCCGCCGGCCTGGCCGCCTTCATCCCCGAATTCCTCTTTATCGGCGGCGCAGTGAACAACGACAACGGCGCCGCCTTCTTCGGCGCGCTGGCGCTGTGGGGCAGCCTGGCGCTGCTGCAGAACGGCGGCCGCGTGCGCCGCGCAGGGTGGACGCCGCTGGCGCTTGGTGCGGGCGTGCTGAGCAAGGTCTCGTCGCTGGCGCTCTGGCCGGTGGCTGGAGTGGCGCTGCTGTTCGGGCTGGCCCTGGATGGCGTGCGGCGCACGGCAGCCGCCTTTGTGCGTCGGCTGATGGTGGAGGGCGCGCTGCTCTTTCTGCCCGCACTGCTGCTGGTCGCGCCCCTGCTGCTGCGCAACCAGCGCCTCTACGGCGACCCGCTGGGCATGTCCATGGCGCTGCAGACGATCGACCAGCGCACAACGCCCTGGACGGCGGCCGACACAAGCTGGCTGCTGCGGGGCTGGTATCTCTCGTTCTGGGGCAAGTTTGGGGGCGCCGGGCACATCGCCATGGCCGGCTGGGTCTATTGGGTGCTGGGGGTGGTGTGCGTGGCGGCGCTGGGCGGACTGGGGCTGCTGATCTGGCGCGCCCGCAGCAGGCAGGTCGTCGCCGCGTTGGGGCTGCTGGCCGCCGCCGTCGCCTTTGTGGCGGCGATCATGTTCCGCTACAGCCTGGTGGCGCTCGGCACCGACCAGGGGCGGCTGCTCTACCCCGCCTATGCGGCGATTGTGGTGTTGCTGGCGGCGGGTCTGCTGGCCTGGGCGCCGCCGCGCCGTCAGCTGATGACTGCGCTCCTCATCACCGCCGCCACCGCCCTTCTGGGCGCCTATGCCCTCTGGGGCGTCATCGTGCCCCTCTTCGCCGGCACGTAAGCGATCGAGAAGCGAGAAGCGAGAAGACAACAGCCGCCGACCAGACTTCGCAAATCCATGAGCCATGGTCGCCAATTGCTGTCTTCTCGCTTCTCGCTTCTCGCTTCTCGCTTCTCGATCGCCCCGCCGCTTCTCGCTTCTCGCTCGGTATTACTCCACCACAACCTCCACCGGCAGCGGCGCGGCGTCGTTGGCGTAGCGCGTGCCGTCGGCGGCGATGGCCGGCAGGCGCTGCTGCGTGGCCTGGCTGTACCAGCCCGTGACCAGCGAATAGCGGCCGGGGGGAAGGTCGGCGCGCAAGGTGAGGGTCGCCTCGTCGACCAGAAACTCGCCCGGCAGCCACGAGGGCGCAGAGCAGGCGCCGGCGCAGGGCGTTGCGTCCTGCTGCGCCTGGAGCGCACCGGTCGCATCCAGCAGGTGAACAAAGCGCACCAGCTCCTCGCCCGGCGTCTGCTGCGGCTGCCAGACGAGCGAGAGCGCCACCGTCTCGCCGGGCGCAGCGCTGAGCGTCGTACTGCCCGTGACCCCCGCAAGGCGCACAGTTTCGCCGATGGTTGCGTCGCCGAAGGTTGCGTCGCCGGTTGCAGCAAGCGCCGGCGCCTCGAAGCGGCGCGGCCGCCCCTCCACTGCGATCTCTGCCAGAGTCGCGACGGCAGCCGGTGCGCCGCGTGCGCCCGCTTCGGCCAGTTCCGCACGCAGGGTGTAGCTGCCGTTGGGCAGGTCGGGCGGCAACTGCAAAACCACCCAGTCGCGCACTGTCTCGCCGGCGCGCCAGGTGCTGGTGGCGAAGGATGCGCCGCCCGGTGGCCCCTCCACTGCGGCCACCACGTCGCCTGCGCCATCGAGCAGCGCCAAACGCCGCGCGAGGTTTGCGGTCGGCGCAGTCTCGGCGTTCCAGAAGAGCGTGGGGTGCAGCGTCTGGCCCGGGGCAACGGTCACACTTGGCAGCTCGAAACCGGCAAGGCGAACGCCGGCGGCTGCGGGCCCCGTTGCGTCCTGAGTGGGGGAGACCGACGCCGGCTCGATGGGCGGCAGCAGCGTCACCGGCCCCAAATCAAGCGCAGGCGCCGCCGTGTCATCGTCTGCGAGCGCCGGATAGACCCGACCCCCGCCATCCTCGTAGACCTTGAGCATGAGCTGGTAGCTGCCCGGCGGCACACCCGGCAGCGCCTCCAGAATGTGGTAGCTCTCCGCCTCGACGCCGGCCGCCCACACCCGCTCCACTGGGTAGCGCGGCCCGGTCAGCAGCGTATCGACCTGGCCGGCCACATTTCCTGCCTCATCCAGCAGCTGCAGGCTCACCTTGAGGTCAATATCGATTGGCTCGAGCGCGCGCCACTCCAGTACGGCCCAGAGCGGCTCGTCGGCGGCAAGCGTTGGGCCGCCGGCTACGTTCGCCCCGTCGCGCGGGCCGCCGATGGCGCTTCCCACCAGTTCCACGCGCCCGCCAAAGTTCTGCGCCGGGCGCGGCGCCGGGTCGGGGATCAGCAGTCCCGCCTCGCCCACCTCGTAGGTGGTATAGGGGAAGCCCTTGATCTCGCCGTCGTCCAACCGCCGGCCCGTGCGGCGCAGCACAAAGTCGGCCATGCCTTTGGCGTCGAGGAAGACGAACGAGGTCTCGGAGAGATCCGGGGCGTCGTAGGGGCGCAGCACGTGCACGGTGCGCTCGCCGCCCAGCGCCCCACTCAGCGCCTGGGCGAAGGTGCTGCGCTCCAGGAGCAGCGCGCGCACGGGCACCTGCTCGCGCACGAAGAAGTCGATCGTCTCCAGCCGCTCCTCGAAGACGCCATAGGCGGGCGAAAGGGTGAGCAGCCACAGGGCGTCGTCCGGCTGCGTGGCGAGCGCCTGCCCAAGCTCCACATAGTCGGTGAGGAAGGCGGCGCGGAAGCGTTCGGGCTGCTCCCACGCGGCGAAGTAGCCGCGCACGCCCTGCACACTGCTGAAGAGCAGAAAGGGAACCGGCAGCAGCCGGCCCCACTGCTGCCAGCGTCCAGGCAGCAGCGACGCCACCCAGAGCAAGGCGCTCACCGCCAGCGCGTAGACCGCCGGCATCATGCCAATGGTGCGCAGCGCGTGGGGCATGCCCTCGGCTGAAAGCAGCGCCGGCGCCGCCAGCAGCAGCGCCCAGAGCAGCCAGAAGAGCTGGGGCAGCCGCCGCCACTGCACCAGCGCCAGCAGCGCGCCGGCATAGAGCCAGATGCCCAGCAGCAGGTCAAAGGCGGGCAGCTGCGCCGGGTTGTGGCGCTTGTTGCCGTCTCCTTCGAAGAGGAACATGGCTGCCGTCTTGGCAATATTGCGGCCCAGCGTGATGAGCGGGCCGTCGGGCGCAAACTCGGCGCTGTAGATCGAGACAATGGCGGCGCGCCCGCTGAACGAATCGGGGTGAGCCAGGAAGTAGAGCCCCAGCGGCAGCGCGACCACAAAGGCCGCAAGCCCCACAATCCCGCTTGCCTGTAGCGTGCGCCGGCGCGCGATCCCCAGCCGCACCGGCTGCAGGAAGGTGAGCAGCGCCAGCAGCGCAAAGAGCGGCGCCGCCATGCGTCCCGAGGTGTAGGTGTAGAACGTCAACCCCAGCAGTGCGCCGCCCAGCAGCAGGTCGCTCCATGGCAGGCCGCTTTCGTCGCGCAGCCGCCGCCACGCCCGCCAGACAAAGAGAAAGGCCAGGCTCATCACCAGCGGCAGCGTAATCGCCCGAAAACCCAGGCGGCTGAAGCTGATGTGCCAGACCGAGAAGGCCATAAAGAGCGCGACCAGTAGCCCCATCCAGCGGGCGCGGGCGGGGCGCGCAGGCTGCTCAAAGCGAGCCACGGCGATGACGAGCAGGTAGGTTACAGGCACCGTCAGCGCGCCAATCAGCGCCGCCGTAGCGCGCACGATGAAGGGCGTGCTGTCGAAGAGGGTGAAGGCCAGCGCGAGCAGATAGATAAAGAGCGGCTCGCGCCCATGGTTGCGCTCGAAGAAGACGGCAAAGTGACCCTGCTGCACCTGCAGCGCATCGTTGGCATAGGCGGCCTCGTCGTTGTAGAGGCCCACCGGGATCGAATCCAGCCGGTAGAAGCGCACTGCCAGCGCCAGCGCCAGGAGCAGCAGCACCAGGCACCCATCCACAAGCCACGGGCGCCTGGCGATTAGGTCCTTCATACACACCATCAGTTCGGTGGTTGCGGCCCGTATTCAAGGGCAGCGGCGGACTCCACCGAGCGCGCGCAGCGAATGCCCACGCGGAAGCTGCGGAAGAGCGGCCGATCGTCAGAACCGTCGTCGTCGCCATGGTGGCCGGCGTTGCGGTTAGTTACGCGCGAGTAGTACCAGTTGGGCCGGTAGTCGCCCCCACGCGCCGAGTAGTAGGGCAGCTTCTGCGACTTTGTGTTGACCGGGTCCTTGTAGGGCGACCACTCGTAGTAATCATCCAGATAGAAATCCTGCAGCCATTCGTGCACATTGCCCGACATGTTGACGGCGCCGTAGGGCGACTGATTGATCACGAACGAGTCCACGCGCTGCGGATCGCCCGTGCAGTACTCGGTGTTGGCGCGCGAACAGTCAAAGGGCTCAAAGCCCCAGGGCCACGGGCGGGTATCGATGGCGCCGCGGGCAGCCTTCTCCCACTCGGCTTCGGTGGGGATGCGCTTGCCCTTCCATCCACAGAAGGTGCGCGCATCCAGGTTCGATGTAAAGAGCACGGGATAGTAGTCGTACTCGGTGTTGTCGAAGTACGAAATATCCTCGTGGGTGCCAAAGCGCCGGGGCGGGTTGCAGACTCCGGCTTCGACGCACTCGCGGTATTCGAGATTCGTGACTTCGAACTTGCTGATCTCGAACTCGCTGATCCAGACGCGGTGCAGCGGCAGCTCGCGCGGCTTGCAGTAGGCCATGCCCGGGTTGTTCCAGTCGCAGCCCATCACAAACTCGCCCGCCGGCACGCGCACCATGGCGTCCAGCTCGGGAATCTCGGGGAAGTAGTCGGTGCTGAAGTGCCAAACCGGGCTGCGCTCGAGCACCGTGTCGCCATTCATCGCCACCACCTGCCAGTAATAGGTGGTGTTCGTCTGGTAGGTTTGCGGGTCGAACGACGGCCGCGTCAGGTCGTGGGCAATCAGGACGTCGGGCGTGGTGTCGTCCGCCTCCATCCAGATTGTGTAGCGCGTCTCCTCGGTGGCTGTAGGCAGTTGCCACTGCAGGTAGGCGTTCAGGCTGCGCCGCGTGGAGCCAAAGGCTGGATTCTCGTTCTGAAAGTTGGAGCGAGTGCCGGCAAATGCCACATAGAGATGGGCATCGGTGCTGACGAGCGGTAGCAGGAAGGTGGTGGTGAAGGGCGCCGTGCCGGCGGGGATTGTGGCGTCTGGCGCGGGCGCTGCGTCCAAATCCTGAAGCACCGGCGTCGCAGCGCCGGCAGCGCGCGCGGTTCTGGGCAACAGCAGCAGGGCGAGCAGCAGCAGGGGGAGAGTCAGCAGCGTCACGCTCGGCAGCTTCAGCCTGCGCATGGCGCGCTTTCGGCCTCGATTCATTGAGCTTCACCTCCGGCGAAAAAGCGGTCGCGAACGGGGGGAGGACGGGTCACTCGCTACAGTCAAGAATCTCGAGCGTGGCCAAGCGCAGGCGGTCGCCAGGCAGAACGTCGGGTGCGGCCAGGATACGGGCATTCTGTCCGGTCAGCGGGTCATAGAGGCCGATCAGCAGGCTATAGCTGCCTGGGGCGAGTGACGGCTCAAAGGCGAGCGACTGCATCTCTGGCGCCAGCTCGCCGGCCTCCCAGCGCGTCATCGGCACGTAGCCATCGGCAGGGAAGGCATCGAACTGGGCAACGCGTTCCGAATCGTCGGGCACGATCAGGTGGACAAAGTACTTGTAATCGGCGCTGGGTGTCGAGCCGACGTGCCACCAGGTGCGCAGGTTGGTCGTCTCGCCGGCGCAGAGCTGCGCATGCTCGATATGATAGCCCACAAGGGTGACGCCGTTGTCAAACTCGGCGCGCAGCGCGGCAGGAACAATCGCCGGTTTGGCCTCCACCGTGAGCAAACGGATGCCGAGCGCCAGCGTGGACGTCGCGACCACGACGACCGCCACCGTCTGCCACGGCCGGCGCGGGCGAATGGCCCAGGCCAGCCACAGCCCCACGGCCAGCATCGAGATCAGGTCGGCGACGCTGCGCACGCTCGACTGGCCGAAGCGCACCTCCACCGTGTAGGCGCCGGCGGGCAGCGCTGCGCTCACCAGGCCGGCCGCACCGTCGGCCGAAGTGGGGACGCGTGCGCCGTCCACCCGCACTTGCCAGCCGGGAAAGGCGCCGGCGTGCAGCCGCAGTACCCATGGGTCGGCCGCACTGACCTGCAGCCTGTACTGCTGCGGATTGTAGCTCTCAATCCGCATCTGCGGCGTGGTGGTGGGAGCGAGCCGGCTGGCGTCGTCAATGGCACGCGAATTCATCAACCCCGTGCTGCCAATCGTCAACCCCTGCAGCGTATAGTCTGCCCAGAGCGGGTAGAGGTCGCGGCCCCGCTCCCACATCTGCGCTCGAGTGACCTCGGACTCGGTCATCTCCACCCACAGTGCCGACTTCTGTGGCGTCATGTTGGTGGCGCCCAGCCAAACCAGCAGCGCGCCCAGCAGCGCCGCTCCCGCCAGGACGGGCGTGCGCAGCGCCGGGCGCGCGTTCGCCAGCGGCAGCAGCAGCCCGCCTCCCAGCAGCGCTACACAAAGCGAAACCAGCCCGTGCAGCCGCCAGGGGAACTGGATATAGCGCACCAGCGGCACATGCTGCCAGAAGGGGAGACTCCAGGTGGTTTGCAGCAGCAGCAGCAGCAGCAGCGCGCCGGCCAGCAGCCGCAGCCCCGCCGGCGTGCGTCTGCCGCGGCCCACCGCCACCAGCGCGCCGGCTGCGCCCAACACAAATTGCCAGAGCGAGAGACGAAAGCGTTCGTCGCCCGCATACTGCGGCAGCAGGCTGTGCTGCATGACGTTGGCAGGCGCGACGACGTTGTTGACGGCGGCGGTTGCACCCTGGAACATGTAGGTGGTGACGCTGGTGGCGCTCACTTCGGCCATCGCCGGCAGCCAGTAGAACGCGCTCAGCGCCGCGCCCAGCGCAAAGGCCGCCGCCACGCCGATCAGCGCCGCCTGCCGCTTTTCGAGCAGCGCCAGCCCGGCCACATAGAGCGCCACGCCCGGGATCACAAAGAGCGCCGTCGCGTTGTGCGCCAGGAAGACCGCGGCCACCAGCAGCACCGTCAGCAGCAGTCGGCTCCTGCGCCCGTCGCGCAGCGCGCCGTGCGCCGCCCAGAGCAACCAGGGCGCCAGCGCCCAGATGAGCATCTCGGCCACGGCGCCCCGCTCGTAGACGACGAGCAGCAGGTAGGGCGAGGCCATATAGAGCAGCCCGGCCGCCAGCGCCGCCGGCCGCCGGCCCAGCAGCAGGCGACCGTAGATATACGCACCCAGCCCGGCGAGCAGCAGGCTGAGCGAGAGCACGGCCTTGGCCGCGCCGATGAAGCCGAAGCCAAGCCAGTGCAGAAGCAACCCCACGTAGCTGGCCAGCGGTGGATAGAATTCGAAGAGGGGTGCGCCGTAGCCGAAGTTGAAGCTTGGCCCCATGCGCGGGTAGTAGATGCCCTGCGCCCAGGCCCCGTCCAGCTCCATCACGCGGTGGACGCTCATCAGAAAATCGCCGGGGTTGACAATGCCGGGCGTCCAGAGCGGCGGGATCAGGAAGAGAGCGGCGACCAACGCCAGCAGGCCGAGCGCACCAACGTCGTATCGATTGAATGGAGGCGTGGGCGAAGGAGGGGGCAGAGGGGCCAAGATCGCTCTATCCCGGCTAATGAAGCAACGTGCCCACCCAGAGTGGGTGGGCACGCCTGCTGAGTCTATGGTCGGGGAGAGAGGATTTGAACCTCCGACCTCTTCGACCCGAACGAAGCGCGCTACCAAGCTGCGCTACTCCCCGACAACGGAGTGGAAGTGTAGCACCGCCGCACCCCTTTGGCAAGTTTCCTGCATGGGTGCGCGCCAAAAGGAACGCGTTCGAAAGCTGCCCCGTCTTGGCGTGCTGCCGCGCTGCGCTCTGCACCGGCAGTTTTGCAGAATCAGAGGGACGGGACGAGGAAATCTGTGGATTTCAACGCGCAACGCGTGTGGCTTGTGTGTGGAATGAGTATCGTGGCTGGACTTTGCGGCCCCAATGCGCTGTGCTATACTCGAGCCGTCCACGGCAGCCGATCCGGCCACACTCTTTCAGCGGTGGAACCCAAACTGCCCAGCCTGCATTTCCACAACGAAGTGTTGATGAGATTCCCCAATCTCATCATGGATTGTTCAGCTTTCGCTCGCGCAGTAGGCCCGTTGCCGCTCCGACAGCACTGCTTCGTCCGCCGGCGCGGGCCTTCCCGGAGATGGATCCATGATTGAAGTCACCATCGACAGCATCCGCGTCAGCCTCATGTCGCAGAACCGGATCGTGGTGCTGCGCGAAGAGGGGGGCGAACGGCTGCTGCCCATCTGGATTGGTCCCTTCGAGGCCGATTCGATTACCATGCAGTTGCAGGGCATGGAAGTCCATCGCCCGCTGACGCATGACTTGCTGAAGACCGTCATCGAGACGCTGGGCGCCGTGGTGCTGCACATCCTGATCCACGGCCTCGAACGCAACACCTACTTCGCCAAGATCGTGCTCGACGTCGACGGCGACTCGGTCGAGATTGACAGCCGCCCCAGCGACGCCATGGCACTGGCCGTGCGCGTCAGCGTGCCCATTTACGTCACCCCCGAGGTGATGGAACAGGCCGGCCTGCAGCCCGAAGAGGAGCTGGCTCTTGGCGAAAGCGAGCAACCCGCCAAAGAGACGGCCGAAGGCGACGAAGACCTGGGCGCCTTCCGCGATTTTGTCGAAGGGCTAGACCTGGACAGCCTGCTCGGCAACGCCTGACGCGAGGCGCCGCCGCCCCACCTGTTCCTGCGCCTCCCTGCCTGCTGCCTCCACTGAACGGCGACGCTGCCCCGCAGCCTCGCCGTTTTCTGTCCGCGCAATGCGGCGCCGGCGCTCTTGCGAGCGCACCACGCCCTACGCTTCACTGCTACAGACCAGACGCCGGCTCTTGCGCGGGAGCACCCGCCTCGAGCCTCATTGTGCCGGTAACTCCCATGGACTCGATGCAGCCGCGCGATGTCGAAGTCAAGAATATCCCCTTCAACGACGATGCCGAGCGCGCCGTGCTCGGCTCGCTGCTCATCGACCCCGATGCGATCCTCAAGGTCGCCGCCTACCTGCGCCCAAAGGACTTCTACCGCGAGCGCCACCAGGTGCTCTACGGCGCCATGAGCGCGCTCAACGAGAAACATCAGCCGCTCGACATGGTCACCGTCGTCGACGAGCTCGAACGCAACGATGATCTCGTCAAAGTGGGCGGCCCCTTCTACATCGCCGAGCTGATCAGCGCCACACCCACGGCGATGTACGTCGACACCTACGCCCGCATCGTCGAACGCACCTCTGTGCTGCGCCGGCTGATCACCGCCGCCGGCGACATTGCCAAGCTCGCCTACGACGAGAGCATCGAATCGGACGAGGTTGTCCACCGCGCCGAATCGATCATCTTCGAAGTCTCGGAGAACAGCATCCATCGCGACCTGGTGCCGATCAAGAGCATCATGTCCGACGTCATGGATCATATCGATTCGCTCGCGCGCAACCCCGACAAGCTCATGGGGGTGCCTACGGGTTTCACCATGCTCGACCGCATGCTGGGTGGCCTGCAAAACTCCGACCTGGTGATCCTGGCCGCGCGCCCATCCATGGGCAAGACGAGCCTCGCGCTCAACATCGCCCAGAACGCCGCCTTGCGCCAGGACCAGCGCGTGGCCATCTTCAGCCTCGAGATGAGCAACGACCAGCTTGTGCAGCGGCTGCTCTCGACGCGCACCGGCATCGACAGCCACCGGCTGCGCCTGGGCGCGATCGAGGACGAGGCCGAGTGGGACCGGCTGATCCACGCTGCCAGCGAGCTGGCCAACACCCACATCTTCATCGACGACACGCCCGGCGCCAGCGTCGCCGAGATCCGTTCGAAGGCGCGCCGCTTGTGGAACGAAACCGGGCTCGACCTGATCCTGATCGACTACATGCAGCTGATGTCGGGCCAGGCCGGCGGCAACGGCCGCGACACCAACCGCCAGCAGGAGATCAGCTACATCAGCCGCTCGCTCAAGACCATGGCGCGCGAGCTGAACGTGCCGGTGATCGCCCTCAGCCAGCTCAGCCGCGCCGTCGAAAGCCGCGCCGACAAGCGCCCCATGCTGTCGGACCTGCGCGAAAGCGGAAGCATCGAGCAAGATGCCGACGTGGTACTATTCATCTACCGCGACGACTACTACGACGTCAACAGCGAACAGCAGAACATCGCCGAGATCATCGTCGCCAAGCACCGGCACGGTTCCACCGGCACCGTCAACCTCTACTTCCGCAAGGAGTTGACCGAATTCCGCGACCTCGAAGTCGAGCGCCGCGATATCAACTACTAGCCGGCCGCCCGGCTTCTTGCCTCTCGATCGCCTGCCGCATCTCGCTTTTCGAACCAGTCTGGAGCCGAATTTGTCCGCCGCCCCCGGCTTTATCGGCTTTGCCGACGGCCGCCTGAAGCCCGTGCTCGTGCCCGAGCCCTTCTTCATCGAGCTGCTGCCGCTCATCGATGACCTGGCCGAGCTCAAGCTGACGCTGCACACCCTCTGGCTGCTCAACAGCCAGGAGAGCGAGCTGCGCTATATTCGCGGTGACGACCTGCGCGGCGACGACATCCTGCTCGCCTCGCTCAACATCGACAACGAGTTGCGCAGCCCCCACGCCGCCCTGGCCGACGCCCTGGAACGCGCCGTTGCCCGCAACACCCTGCTGCGCGTCGACGTCGAAATCCGCAGCCGCTCCGGCGGCCCCACCCTGGCCGATGACCTCTACTTCCTCAACACCATCAAGGGGCGCGAGGCGGCGGCCAAGGTGCGCATGGGCCAGGTGCCGCAGCTCCACGCCGTGGCGGTGGACGACCTGCGCATGAAGGTGCAGCGCCCGAACATCTTCGTGCTCTACGAGCAGAACATCGGCACGCTCACGCCGCTGCTCGCCGACCAACTGCGCGACATGGAGAAGAGCTACCCGCCCGAGTGGGTGGCCGAAGCGTTCGACATTGCCGTCGCCGCCAACAAGCGCGCCCTCCGCTACATCTCAGCCGTGCTCAAGCGCTGGGAGACCGAAGGCAAGGATGACGGCGTTGAGAGTCAGCGAGACACTCCAGAGAATCGCCGCCGCAAGTACCTCCCGGACCAGACGACCGATGTCCAATTTGGATGAGACCCCTTTCGGCCAGAGCGAGGAATCCGGTGCCAACGGCGCTGCGAACGGCCGCGCCACGCGCCCAACTTCGGCGCCGCCCACTCGCCCGCTGCTGCCGCCGGCCGGCGCCGAAGGGCGGCCCGTCAAGCCCGGCTCGCGCATGTGGCAGCCCGAAGAGAACCCCTGCCCCATCTGCGGCGGCACGGGCTTTCTGATGCCCGACCTGCCCCTGGGCCACCCCGAGTATGGGCGTGCCGTGGCCTGCGAATGCCGCACGCGCGACCTGCTCAATCGGCGCCTGCGCGCGATTGGCTCGATCGCGGCGCAGGAGAGCGTGGCGCACCTCACCTTTGCGCGCTTCCTGCCCGAGGGCCAGAGCCTGCCCGCCGACAAGGCCGAAACCCTGCGCCGCGCCTTCGAGACCTGCCGCCGCTTCGCCGCCGAACCGAGCGGCTGGCTGCTCATCACCGGCCCCTTTGGCTGCGGCAAAACCCACCTCGCCGCCGCGATCGTCAACGCCTCGATCGAGGAGGGGCGCGTCGCACTCTTCCTCAATGCGCCCGACCTGTTGGACCACCTGCGCGCCGCCTTCAACCCCGACGCCGAGCTCTCCTACGATGCGCTCTTTGAGCGGCTGCGCAACGCGCCACTGCTTGTGATCGACGACTTTGGCGCGCAGAGCAGCACGCCGTGGGCGCAGGAGAAGCTCTTCCAGCTGCTGAACCACCGCTACAATCTGCGCCTGCCCACCGTTATTACCACCAACCAGCGGCTGGACGAGATCGAGCCGCGCCTGCGCAGCCGCATGCAGGATATCGACCTGGTGCGGCGCGTTGCCATCACCGCGCCGGACTTCCGCATGGGCGGCGCCGCCGGCCAGTTCGACCTGAGCAACCTTGCCCTCTACGCCGACAAGCGCTTTGACACCTTCGACCTCAACCGCCCCGTCGCCAGCAGACAAGAGAAGGCCGAGCTGCAGCAGGTCTTCGAAAGCTGTAGCAGCTTTGCCCAGAGCCCGATTGGCTGGCTGGTGCTGGCCGGATGCAACGGCTGTGGCAAGACTCACCTCGCCGCCGCCGTGGCCAACGCCCAGCGCGACTACGGCCGCACGGATGTGATGCTCATCGCCACCCCCGACCTGCTCGACGCGCTGCGCGCAACCTTCAACCCGCAATCCGGCAACAGCTACGACCGCCGCTTCGACGAAATCCGCCGTGTGCCCATGCTCGTGCTCGACGACCTGGGCACCGAGAGCGCCACGCCCTGGGCACGCGAGAAGCTCTTCCAGCTCCTCAACTACCGCTACATCGCCCAGCTGCCCACTGTCATCACCACCAGCCAGGAGCTTGACGACATCGACCCCTGGCTGCGCGCCCGCTTTCTCGACGGCACACGCTGCCGCTATTGTGCGATTACGGCCGGCGCCTACCGCGGTGCACGCGGCGGCGATGCGCGCCCGCCTGCGCGCCCACCCAGCGGCCGTTCCACCTCGCGTCGCTGAGAGCACGCACAGCCGCCGCACAGCCACAGCTTCGGCGCACAGGCGGAACTTCGGCGCGCGCTTGGCCGTCACAAATCCAGTGTGCTATACTCGAGCCACGTCCTTGCCGGCGCCAGGTACTCCCCCACCTCGAGAAGTCCGGTGCGAACCGTCGCCCGGCCCTCTCTGGCGCGCCGGCTGCGGTGCACGCCGTGCGCCGCGCTAGCGGAAGGGACTTCCATGTTCGCTTGCCTTCACACCCAGGCGCGCCTTCGGCCGGATCGGCCCGCGGCGCGCCGCCTTGCCGCACCTCTGCTGCTGCTTCTGCTTCTTCTGCTGCCGGCAGCCTGCGGCCAGGAGCCGGTCGCCGTTCCACCCACTCGTACGCCCGCACCCACCTTTACACCCACCGTCGAGGGCGCTGCACCTGTCGTCGACGCGGCCGCCGCCGCCACTGCCGCCGCACTCCAGCAGCCCGCCGCGCCGTCGGACCAAGGCGTCGCCACCCTGCCTGCCGACCCCAACGCCGCGCCCACCTCCACCTCGGTCTTTGGTGCGCCCGTTACCGACACCACCGGCGCGGTGGCAACGCCTGCGCCGCCGGCCGCCGTAGCCACCGTTGCGCCCACCCTGGCCGCCGCCCAGGTGACGATGATCGACGCCGTCAACGTGCGCGCGGGGCCAGGCACCACCTACAACATGCTCGGCACCGGCGCCGCCGGGCAGACCTTCCCCGTGACCGGCAAGAACCCGGCCGGCGACTGGTGGCAGATCAACTACAACGGCCAGGCGGGCTGGGTCTTCGGCCAGCTGGTCACACCATCCGGCACCGAGGGCGTGCAGGTGGCAACCAACATCCCGGTGGCGCCCACGGCTGCACCGCCGCCGCCGGCCACTGCGACGCCGGCGCCGCAGCCCACAACGCCACCTGCTGCGGAAGCCACCGCCGCGCCGGCGCCTGCGCCGGTTGCCAACACACCCTTCCAACTCGGCAACACCGAAAGCTGCAACCCGAACGAGGGGCAGACCTATTTCTCGGGCGTTGTGCGCGACACCGCCAACAATCCGGTCAACGGCGTCTGCATCCTCATGTACTTCTACGAACCGCGCACCATCAAGTGCTCGGGCTGCGACGGTGTGGGCGACGGCAACTGGGGCTTCTCGCCCTTTGGTGGACCGGCGCCGGCCGGTACAACCGTCGAGATCTACGTGGTGGGTTGCCCCGGTACGCTGCCAATGGGTGGCATCTCGAGCGGCTTTGGCGACCTGACCCCGCAGTCGCCAAAGTGGGTGCGCACAATCGCGCAGAGTGAGCAGTGCACCGGCATTACCTTCTACAAGAAGTAGGTCCCCTGCAGTGAGCCTACACATGCAGACGCAGCCGGCGCCGCGTCCCTTCGCCGCCGCCCTGCGCCAAACTCTGATTCTCTGGGTCAGCCTGCTCGTCTTGAGCGGGCTGACCCTTTTTCTGCTCCAGCGCCCCGCCGCCCGCACCTGGATGTGGGAGCAGACCGGCGAAGAGCCCTTCCTTGCCCAGGTCAAGGGGCTGAGCGACCTGGCCGGCGATGTTGTGCGCCCGCGCCTGCGCCTTGCGCCTGCGGCCGTCGCCGGCTCGGAACATGTTGCCCTCAACCCCTTCGGCGTCAACGTCTTCCTCGAGCAGGAGGCCGACCCGGCCAAGCGCACCCTGGCGGTGGAGATGGCCGCAGATGCCGGCTACGGCTGGCTGCGGCAGGAGTGGGTGTGGGAGGACATCGAGATCCACGGTAAGGGCGACTTTGAGGACCGCCGCCACGAACCCGCGCGCTCGGCGTGGGAGAAGTACGACCAGATTGTGGCCGATGCCGAAGCCAACGGCCTGCAGCTGATCATCCGCATCAGCAACCCGCCCGAATGGACGCGCGCCGCAGGTGTTGAAGCGGGCACCTTTGCCCCACCGGACAACCTGCAGGACTTCGCCGACTTTGTAACGGCCGTCGTCAGCCGCTACCAGGGGCGCGTGCGCTACTATCAGCTCTGGAACGAGCCGAACATCTACCCCGAGTGGGGCACGTTCGCCATCAATCCCGAGGCCTACACCGAGCTGCTCAAGGCCGGCGCCGCCGCCGCACGCGCCGCCGACCCCAACGTCGTCATCATTGCCGGCGCGCTGGCGGCAACCATCAACCTGCAGCCCGCCGCCGCGCCGCCGGCCAATGCGCTGAGCGACCTGCTCTTTCTGCAGCGTATGTACGACGCCGGCGCGGCTGACGCATTCGACGTGATGGCCGTACAGGGCTATGGCCTCTGGAGCGGGCCAACCGACCGGCGTACGCACCCGCGCGTGCTCAACATCGGCCACCACCAGTTTGTGCGTGACCTGATGGTGGCCAACGGCGACGCCGCCACGCCGATCTGGATGGCCGAGATGAACTGGAACGGCGCCCCCGCCAACGTGGAGGCGCGCTACGGCCGCGTGACACTGGAGCAGCAGGCCGCCTATCTGCCCATGGCCTACCAGCGCGTGCTGGACGAGTGGCCCTGGATCGGCGTCGCCAACACCTGGTACCTGAAGCGCGCCACCGACGCCTGGGAGCAGGAGGGCAAGCCCGAAGCTTATTTCCGCCTGCTGGAGCCGAGCTTTGCCCCGCTGCCCGTCTACACCAGCATGCAGGCCTTTACCGCCACACCCACCGTGGTGGAGGCCGTGGCCGCCCGCACGCGCGCGCCGGCGCAGGAGAACGCTCCGTGAGCAGCGCGCCACTGCCTACCGAGGCCGCGCCCCTACCCTCCGCGCGAGTCACCTCCGCCCGCCTGGCCGTGCACCGCCTCCTGCCCGCGCTGATTCTGTTGGTGGCGGCGGGCGTGCGCGGCTACGCGCTTGGACGCTCGAGCTTCTGGAGCGATGAGGGCAACACGTGGGCTCTTGTGCAGCGCAGCTGGGCCGAGATTGCCGCTGCCGCCGCCGCCGACATCCACCCGCCCGGCTACTACTGGCTGCTCAAGCTTTGGGCAAGCCTGTGGGGTACGAGCGAGGGGTCGCTGCGCAGCTTTTCGGCGCTCTGCGGTGTGCTGCTGGTGGCGGCGACGTGGGCGCTGGGCAGCCGCATCGTCGCCATGGGCGGTGAAAGCGGCAGGCGCGTGCCCTCGTGGCTGCCGCTGAGCGCAGCGTGGCTGGCGGCGCTGCTCCCATTCCAGGTCTATTACAGCCAGGAAGCGCGCATGTACATGCTGCTGGCCCTGCTTGCCGCGCTGCTCTTTCTGGCTCTGCTGCGCCTGCTGCAGCCCGCTGCACTGGCCGGGGGCGCGGCCGTCCGCGACTACGTCGCCTATGGCGCAGCAGCCACCGCCGGCCTGTGGACCCACTACAGCTTCCCGATCGTGCTTGCCTCGGCCGGCGCCGCCTGGCTGCTGGCCTGGCTGCGCGCCGAACCGCGTGCTGCACCGCGCAGCAGGCGCGCACTGGCCGCCTTTGCCGCCGCCAACGCTGCGGCGCTGCTGCTCTTTGCGCCCTGGCTGCCCACTGCCCTGCGCCAGATCAGCAGCTGGCCCCAGGGCGGCGAGCGCATCGGCCTGCTCGACGGAGGGCGGCTCGTGCTGCAGACGCTGCTCTTCGGCGTGATCCGCACGCCGCCCGAGCCGGTATGGCCGTGGCTGCTGGCGGCGGCGCTGCTGCCGCTTGCCGGAATTTTCGCGCTGCGCCGCAACCGGGCGCTGCCCGCGCTGCTGCTCTGGCTCGGCGCGCCTGTACTGCTGATGGCGGCGCTGGGGCTCTTCACCGAGGCCTTCCTCAAGTTCCTGCTTGTGGCGTCGACCCCCTGGTGCCTGCTGGTGGCCGCCACGCCCGAGGCCGCGCCGGTGCGCTGGCGGCCGGCGGCGCACGCCCTGCTTGCCACCGGCGCGCTGCTGCTCGCGCTGCGCACGCTGCCCGCCTACTTTGCCGACCCCAACGCACGCGACAACTACAAGGGCGTGGCCACCTGGCTTGCCGCCGCCGACCCGGCGCAGGATCTCGTTGTCCTCAACGCGCCGGGCCAGCGCGACGTCTGGGCGCTCTACGACCCTGGCCTGCCGCTGCTTGCCCTGCCCGCCCAGCGCCCGGCCGACGCCGCCGACGTCGCCCGCCGGCTGGAAGCGGCCACGGCGGGCAAGCGTGACGTCTACGCGCTGCTCTGGGCTACCGATGAATCCGACCCCGACGCGCTGGTGGAGGGCTGGCTCAACGCGCAGCTCTTCCGCGGCGCCGAGAGCTGGCAGGGCAACGTACGCCTGGCGCACTTCCTGCATGCGCCCGAGCTTGCGTGCAGGGCGCTGCCCGCCGGTCCCGGCCCGATCCTGCTGGCAGAAGCCTGTCTGCCCGCCGACGCCGGCGCGATCAGCGTGGCTGCCGGCGAACCGCTGCCTGTGCAGTTGACATGGCAGGCGGCCGCGCCGGCGCAAGGGGCACTTGCGGCCAGCCTGCAACTACTCGACGCGCGCGGCCAGGTTGCAGCGCAGATCGACGGCCCACCCGCCGCAACGCCAACCAGCGCGTGGCCGGACGACGCGACCTTTAGCGACCGGCGCGCGCTGCTTGTGCCCGCCGGCACGCCGCCCGGCGCCTACCAGCTGATCGCCGTGCTCTACGACCCGGCAACGGGCGAACGGCTGCGGCTGGCCGACCCTCCTGTCCCAGGCTTGCCCGCCGAAGCGGCCGACCTGGGCGCCGTACAGGTGACGCGCCCCGCCTCCCCTCCCGCGCCGGCGCTGCTGCCCATGGCCACCTACACAAACGCCCCGCTTGGCCCGCTGCGGCTGCTTGGCTATACGCAACATCGCGCCGGCTACGCCCACGCCCCCGCCACGCCCGTCGCAGCGGGCGACCGGCTCCACCTCACCCTCTTCTGGCAGGCGCCCGACCCGCTGCCGGCCGACTGGCCCGCCGACCTCACCTTCACCCTCGCCCTGGGCGGCCAGAGCGTGACGCTGCCTCTCGCCGGCGGCGCGTACCCCACCGGCCAATGGCAGCCGGGCGAAGTGGTGCGCACCGAGGTCGAGATCGGCGTGGACGCGTCCGGCCTGCGTCGCCGCCCCACCCTGCACGTCGCGGACGACACCCTTCGCCTCGCCCGCCTGCCGCATACAAGATAAAACACAGCCTCAAAAGTACACGAAAAAAACGGAAACAGCGGGAAAAGCAACTGCCGGCCATGCAGGCTCCCGGTCCAACGAGCATGTTGTTGCATTTCCCGCTGTTTCCGTTTTTTCCGTGTACTTTTTTGCAGTTTTGGGTCTTGACATCGGTACTGGACGCGTGCTAATATCCGAACATTGTTCAGTTCTGGAAAGCGATTTGCCGCATGTCCGAAAGCTCTACGCGCGAACGGCGCCATCAGCGCACGCGCGACGCCATCCTCACCGCCGCGCGCCGCATCGTGCACGAGCATGGGCCGGCCGGCCTTACCATGCGCGAGATCGCTCGCCAGATCGAGTACAGCCCGGCCGGCCTTTACGAGTACTTCGGCAGCAAGGAAGAGATCATCGCCGAGCTCTGCGCCGAGGGCTTTCGCCGCCTGACTGCGCAACTGGAATCGACCGACCCGGCGCTCGGCGCCCTCGACTATGTGCGCGAGCATGGGCTCAACTACGTCGCCTTTGCGCGCGCCAACCCGGATTTCTTCCTGCTCATGTTCACCACCGCGCCGCTGCAGGGGAGTTGGCCCGGCGCGCCCGAGCAGACGCAGCGCTCGCTTGAGGAAGAGCTGCTGCGCTCGGCCGCCTTCAGGTCGCTCTACGCCGCCATTGAGCGCTGCGTGCGCGAAGGAGTGCTGCCCAGCCGGCCCGACCGCCCAACCTTTGCCATGGCCATGACGCTCTGGCAAATGGTGCACGGCATCTCGATGCTGGCGATCTCGGTGGGCCGCGACTTTGCCGATTACCCGGCGCACGTCGAACGCAGCCTGGCCGCAGTGGTGCGCGGCCTGCAAGGCTGAAGCGAAACCGCACTGAGAACTGCAACTGATCAACGCAAGGAAAAGCCACTGCTGATACCAGTGCGGTATCAAAGTAGAGTACGCAGCTGAACCAGGTGGAGAAGAACTGCACGCTGCCCGGCGCGCTTTTCTTTTATTCATTACCGAACATTGTTCGCAATCGATGCGCCGTTCAGAACAACACCAGTGCAGCTTAGGAGGCAACCCGCCGTGCAGACCCTCTTCTCGCTCAGCAATCTGCTTGTGCTGCCCTTCTGGCTGCTGCTGATCTTTGCCCCGCACTGGCGCTGGACCCAGAGGCTGGCCGCTTCGCCCTGGATCGTCGCGCCGGCTGCGCTGCTCTACACCCTGCTGGTGCTGCCCAACCTGGGACAGCTCGTGCCGCTGCTGCTCAGCCCTTCGCTCGACGGCGTCACTGCGCTGCTGGGCACACCCGCCGGCGCCACGATCGCCTGGGCGCACTTTGTCGCCTTCGACCTCTTCGCCGGTCGCTGGGCCTACCTCGAGAGCCGCCGCCTCGGCATCAGCGCCTGGCTTACCTCGCCCGCGCTCTTCCTGATCCTGATGGTGGGGCCGCTGGGTCTGCTCGTCTTCCTGCTGCTGCGCGCCTTCACCCCGGCCGCGCCCCCTGCATCCCCAGCGCCGGCGGCCTGACGCCGACGCGCACCGGTTTTCGCCCTCCTTCGTACTGTTCACATCTTCCTCCCCCCCTGAACCTGCCGCATTACGCCTGTGGATCAGGCAAGGAGAACCCGATGTCAGAGAGAATTCGCTCTACCTCGCTACGCCAAAGCTTTGCCGCGGCCTGGGCCTTCAACCCGGTGCTTACCGTTGGGCTGCTCGCCAACCTGCTGCTCATCCCCGCCACCCTGCTGCTGATGGTGATTGACCCGGTGCAGATTACGGGCGTCAACGGCTGGGTCAAGCCCTTCAAGTTCGCGCTTTCGGTGAGCATCTACCTGGGCACGCTGCTCTGGCTGCTGCCTCTGATCCAGCGGCGCCGGCGCACCGTCTGGTTGCTGGGCACGGCGGCAAGCACAATCCTGCTGCTCGAGGTCGCGGTAATCGTGCTGCAGGTGGTGCGGCGCACAACCAGCCACTTCAACAATGCCACCCCCTTCGATGCTGCGCTCTTTGCGGCGATGGGCATCGGCATCACGCTGCTGGCGCTGCTCAACATGGTGGTGGCGATCTGGGTGCTGCGCCAGCGGGTGGGCGACCGGGTGCTGACGGCCGCGCTGCGCTGGGCGCTCTGGGTGACGCTGGCAGGGATGCTTGTTGCCTTTCTGATGACGCGCACGACGCCGGCGCAGATGGAGGCGGTGGCAGCGGGGACGTCGGACGGAATTCTGGGCGCACACAGTGTGGGGGTGCCCGATGGCGGCGCCGGTTTGCCGCTGGTGGGCTGGAGCACCGAGGGCGGCGACCTGCGCGTGGCGCACTTTGTGGGGCTGCACGCGCTGCAGGCGCTGCCGCTGCTGGCGTGGGCACTGCGCCGGCCCGCCGCGCGCCGCCGCTGGAGCGGGGAGCAGCGCACGGCGCTGGTGCACATCGCCGGCGCCGCCTGGCTGGGGCTGCTGGCGCTGACCACCTGGCAGGCGCTGCGCGGGCAAGCTCTGATTGCGCCCGATGCGCTAACGCTGGCCGCGGCCAGCGCCCTTGCTGCCCTGACGCTGGCGGCCGCCCTGGTTGTGACGCGGCCGCGCACAGCACCGAGCACCGAACCCGCTTCGCGCGCAGTGTAGGGGGTTTCCAGCCATTCGGAAGAACGAGCGAGGGGCGCCCCATGCGGAGCGCCCCTCGCTGCTTCGACTGTTCGGTTGTACGGAGACCCAAACGGCGGCCGATTAGCGGCGGCGCGACTGGCCTGCACCCTGGGCAGCTTTGGCCGGCGACGGCTGCACGGCGGCCGGCACCGGTTCGGCCGGCGGGGCAAGGAAGTAGCGGTAGAGCGCGCCGGCTGCGGCACCACCCGCCAGCGGGCCGACCAGGTAGACCCAGATGTTGGCCCACGGGTAGGCGCCGCCGAGGGCGATGGCCGGCCCAAGCGTGCGCGCCGGGTTGAGGCTGGCGCCGGTGAGCGGGCCGATGAACAAGATCATGAAGGTGAGCGTCATGCCGATGGCCAGGCCGGCCAACTGCCCCGCCTTGCCGCTGACGGCGGCGTTCATCACCGTGTTGACCAGGAAGAAGGTGGCGATGAACTCGAGCACCAGGCCCACAAACGGCGTAATGCCGTTGCTCAGCGAGGTGGCGCCCAGCACCAGCGCGCCGCGCGTTTGGGCGGCGTAGATCTCCTGCGGCGCGCCTGTGAACTGCAGGTTTGAGACCACCCAGACCACCAACAGGCCACCCACAATGCCGCCCAGCAGCTGCGCGCCCCAGTACATGAGCATCTTCATGGTATCGATGCGGCCGGCAACCCAGATGCCAAAGGTGACGGCCGGGTTGATGTGCGTACCGCTGATGTGGCCGTAGGCGTAGGCGAAGGCCACAATTACCAGGCCGTGCGCCAGCGCAACGCTGACGAGGTCACCAATGCCGAGGCCTGCGATCACGCCGGCGCCGGCGCCGACAAAGATAAGGGCGAAGGTGCCGATGAACTCGGCGACAAGCGACTTGGAAAGACTTGAATTCATGGCAACTGCCTCCTGATGGCTTTCAATGCGCGTTGTGGGATGTGCCGACGATCAACACCTAAAGTGCATAACCGTCCAGACTCATTTGCCAGACGGCCATACGCCTGGATTCCTGCCAACCCCTACCAGAGCGAGATCACCCTCTCCTGCTGATTCTTGACCTTCTCGCGGTTTGAGCGCAGCGCGATCAGCACCGAGCCCAGCGCAATCGCGCCGTAGACCACATAGGCCCAGGGCGCCATGCCGTTGATGGCCAGGAGCAGGAAGGCAGCAAAGGCCGTAACGCCCACGGCAAAGGTGCCCACCGACGCCATGCGCGACCACCAGATCAGGAAGCCGCCCACAATCCAGACGATGCCGCCCACCATGGGCAGCAGCGCCATCGTCGTGGCCGCCGAGGTAATGCCGCCGGCGCCGCCCTCGAAGCCGAGGAAGAGCGACCAGTTGTGGCCGATGATCGCAAACGCACCGGCCAGCGCCGAAGCCCACTGCAGCACATTCAGGCGCAGCGTTGCTTCGTCGATGCCCATCGCCGCAGGCTCGGCAAAGAGCAGGCCAAAGAGCCAGCGCACCAGCCAGATAGCGATCGCGCCCTTGAGCGCGTCACCCAGCAGCGTGGGGATGGCGGCTTTGAGCCCAGCGGCGCGCCAGGCGTTTGTGGTGCCGGTGCGCCCGCTGCCCACCTTGCGAATATCGACGCCAAAGATGCGGCAGACCACCACGCCGACAGGAAACGAACCCAACAGATAGCCAACCAGCGCCGCCACAAGCGGATAGACCCACAGCCAGTTCACACGTTCCACCCTCTAGTCAGCGCCTCACCAGTTGAACTGCATCACTGCTCAACGCAAGGGCGCAAGGAAAAAGCAAACGGAAAGGCGCAAGGAACAGCCACAGCAACAGCTGCTGCACGTCACCTCGATCCTCGATCCTCGATCGCCCTGCTGTCTTCTCGCTTCTCGATTCTCGATCCAGCTCGCGTTTAGTGCCCTACCCGCGTCCGCCGCTCCACCCAGGCCACCACCACCGATAGCGTCATCGTCAGCGCCAGAAAGATGAAGGCTACTGTGTTGTAACCCTCGATGGCGCGAAAGGTGCGGCTGATCCACTGGCGGCCCAGCTGCAGCGTCTCCTCGAGCGCGAGCACGGCGATCAGCGAGCTGTCCTTGAGCAGCGCGATCAGGTCGTTGCCCAGCGGCGGCAGGATGATGCGGAAGGCCTGCGGCAGGATCACATAGGTCATCGTCTGGCGTGTGCTCATGCCCAGGCTGCGCGCCGCTTCGGACTGGCCGCGGCCAATCGACTGGATGCCACTGCGGAAGACCTCGGAGAGGAAGGCGCCGTAGCCCAGCCCCAGCCCCAGGATTGCGCGCACCAGCATCGACGGGTCCAGCGCGCCGCGCGAGGCATCACGCACCCAGGGGCCGATGACGAAGCCGGCATAGAGCACGATGACCAGCAGCGGCAGGCCGCGCATGATTTCGACGTAGACGCGCGCCGGGTGGGTGAGGAAGGGGTTGCTACTCAGCCGCATCAGACCCACGATCAGCCCAATCACCAGCGCGATGGAGTAGGCGCAGACCGTGACGAGCAGTGTCAGCCCAATACCGGGCAGGATAAAGCCCAGCGCGTCGGCGTAGAGCGCGCGCTGCGTGGGGTTGAAGAGGATGACGAGCAGCCCCACCAGTGCGCCGCCGAGGATGATGACGACCCACCAGGGAAAGTCGAGAGCGGCCTGGCGGCGGGCGAGCGAGGGGACGGATGGAACCTTGTTTGCCATACGCGCAATCCAGAGTTGGCGACGGTGTGGGCCGGCGCTTGGCGGGTGCAGAACAGCTATGCGGATGCAGGGGATACAGGCGGCGCTGTGTGGTTCTCGGTGGCGGCATACCCACAAGGCGGCACGCAGCCAGCGCGAGGATGGCGCAATTGTACACAACATCGTTTTGGAACGCACACAGGCTGAATTGGGCCCTGTGCGGCTGCGCGCGGCGTCTTCTTTGGCAGGCAGCAGAAGGGGGACGCGGCGCGCGTCCCCCTTCTGCTCTCTCTACGGTAACCGCAATTTAGCCTACGCCGGCACGCCCGTCACGGCGCGCAGGACCTCGAGCGCGGCTGCATACTCCGGGTGCTGGCCGATCACAGGCACATATTCGGCGTGGCGCACGACGTCCTGCGCGTCGACAACGAAGAGCGCGCGTGCGTCGATGCGCAGCTCAGGCACATAGGTGCCCCACGCCTTGCCGAATGCCAGGTCGAAAGAGTCCGAAAGCATCACCACCCGCTCGACGCCGGCGGCGCCGCACCAGCGCTTCTGCGCCTGCGGCAGGTCGACGCTGACGGTGACGACCACGACGCCGTCGCCCAGGCGCGCGGCCTCCTCGTTCATGCGCCGCGTCTGCGCGTCGCAGACGCCGGTGTCGATGCTGGGCACCACGCTGATCAGGCGCGCCTTGCCGGCGGTGCTCGCCAGCAGTTCCACCGGCGCGAGCCAGCCGCTGTGCAGCCTGGCCTCGGGGGCACGATCGCCTGGCTTCAGGGTCGGTCCTTCCACCGCAAGCGGCCGGCCGCGGAATTCCATTGTCTTCTCGCTCATTGCTTGATTCGTCTCTACCCACAGAGGGGATGGGCCGGCGGCCTGTTCTGCGCCGGTCGGTTGTCCTGATTGTATACATTCGGCGCAAACAGCATCGGCGCGGCCACGTGGGCCGCGCCGATGAGGGTGACAGACGAGAGCGCCGGCGTCTGTAAGGGCCGTTGCGCACGGTGGCCGGCGCCCGTTTGCTGCAGCCTATTCGCCGGTGCCGAACCAGGTGTTGTAGATCGTGTCATAGGTGCCGTCGGCGCGCAGTTCGGCCAGTGCGGCGTTGATACGTTCGACCAGCTCTTCCTGCCCCTTGCGGATGCCGATGCCGTAGAGCTCTTCGGTGAAGGGCTCGCCAACGATCTTGAGGTTCATCTCGGGGTTCTGGCGCAGGATGTCGGAGAGCGTCGGCGCGTCGGCGACGACGGCGTCCAGGTCGCCCGAGGCCAGCGCCTGTACGGCAAGCGGGTTCTCGTCAAAGCGCTGCACGTCGGCGGCCGAGTTCGCCGTCAGCCAGATGTCGCCGGTGGTGCCCAGTTGCACGCCCACCTTCATGCCTTCGGTGAGCGTTTCCGGGCCGGTGATGGTGGTGTTGTCGCCACGCACGGCGATCGCCTGGCCGGCGTTGAAGTAGGGGTCGCTGAAGTCGATCGTCTGCTTGCGCTCGTCGGTGATGGTGACGGCGCTGATCACGACGTCGAACTCGCCGTTGGCCAGGGCGACGAAGATGCCGTCCCACTTGGTGTTGTTCCACTCGAGGGTGAAGCCGGCGCGCTCGGCGATGGCGTTCAGCAGGTCGGCGTCAAAGCCAACAATCTCGCCGTTCTCGTCCACAAACTCAAAGGGCTGGTATTCGGCGTTGGTGCCCACCTTGACTACGGTGACCTCGGCCGGTGCTTCGGCTGCCGCATCTTCGGCGGGCGCATCGGCGACGGGGGCGGCAGCGGGGGCGGCGCAACCGGCAACAGCGAGCAGCACAAGCAGCAGGGCAATCCACAAGACGCGCTTCATGGGAGGTTGTCCTTTCAACTCTGGCACTCTGTTCAGAAATGCGGGTCTGGAATGCAACGCAAACGAGAGGACGAAGGGGGTGGGGAGGCTGGTGTCGAAGTTGCCGGCAGCCGGCGGAGGGTGGCCGTGCTACCTGCGCGGCGGGGCGTCGGTGGCGGGGCGGGATGGGCCGGCTGCGGGCTGGGCGCCTGTGCCGGCGGCCGGCGCGCTGCCGTTGGCGGGCAGCCCCTGCCTGCGCTGGCTGATCACGGGGATGGGGCGGGCGACGTCGGGCGGGCGCTGGCCGTCGCTGCGGGCAACGCCGCGCAGGTTCACCTCGGCCAGCAGCTGCACCGTCTCGTCCATGTAGAGCGAGTTGACGTAGAGCGCGCCGGCCACTCGCGCGCTGCCCAGCAACTCCACGCGATCGGCGCGCAGGGTGCCCTGGTAGGCGCCGCGAATGCTCACCGTCTTGGCCACCACGTCGCCGGCCACGCGCGCGTGCTCGGTGATCAGCAGGTTCGCCGGCGTCTCGAGCACGCCACCTTCAAAGACGCCGTCGATGCGGATGCTGGTTTCGCTGCGCAGACTGCCGCTGAAGGCCGTGCGCGGCCCTACGGTCGTCTCGACTGCATCCGGACTGGTGCGCTTGCTGGAATTCGCCACACTCTCTCCCGAAAGGGCTGCCCTCAGGCCAGCACCAGGCGGCTCGAAATGCTCTCGCCGCGATAGATCTTGTTGATGATCTCGGCCAGCAGCGGCGCGATCGAAAGCACCTCTACCTTGGGGTGATCGCGCTTCTCGGGCGGCACGTGGATCGTGCTCGTCACAACCAGCTTCTCGATGCGGTCGTCCTCTTCCAACAGCTTGATGGCGGTGGGCAGCAGCACCGGGTGCGTGATCGAGAAGTAGGTGCGCCCCTCGGCGCCGGCTTCGTAGAGGGCGTCGAGCTGCTTGAGCACGCTGCCGCCGGCGACGATGTCGTCGATGATGATCGGGCGGCGGCCCACGATGTCGCCCACCACGTGGGTGGCCTGCGTGCTGCTGAAGCTGGTGCGCCGCTTGTGCATGACGACGAGCGGCAGGTTGAGCAGCTCGGCGTACTTGCCCGCCAGGCTCGCGCGGCCCACATCGGGGCTCACGATGGCTGCGTCTTCGAATTCGGGCTTGCGGAAATAGTCGGCCAGCAGCGGCAGCGCGCTCAGCGGGTCGACTGGAATGTTGAAGAAGCCCTGGATCGCCTTGTTGTGAATGTCGACGTAGATGACGCGCTCGACGCCCATCCACTCGAGCATGTTGGCCACGACGCGCGCGCTGATCGCCTCGCGCCCCGCCGCCATGCGCTCCTGGCGCGCGTAGGGGAAGTAGGGGATTACCACGCTCACGCGGTGCGCGCTGGCGCGCCGGAAGGCGTCCAGGTAGAGCATCATCTCCATCAGATGGTCGTTGACGGGCGCCGAGCAGGGCTGGATGAAGAAGATGTCCTGGTCGCGCACCACCTCATCGATCATGACGTGGATTTCGCTGTCGGGCAGGCGGCGCGTGGTGGCGCGGCCGAGCGTGATGCCCAGAATCTGGGCAATCTCGTCTGCCAGGTCGGGGTGGGCAGAACCGGCAAAGACGCGGAGAGGGTGGTAGGAATGCACCATGATGGAGAATCCCACTTGCTTGTCGGTGGTAACGCGCCAAGAGTGTGTGGAACGGTGCGGGCGCCTGGTGGGCGACGGGAGAGGTCGATGGGGCGTACGCTGCCGCGCTCGACTGGGGAGAGCAGGGCGGGCCAGGGGCAGCAAGGCGCCGCGCGCTGGGAGAAGGGGCGCCCAGCCTTCGGCCGCAGTTCGATTCTATGCTAGCATAACGCGTGGTGTCAAAGCTGCAGCCGATTGTGGGCGCTTCGCAGGGCGCCTGTGGCCGCCGGCGCCGCCCGCCTCCCTCACCCACCTGAATGGACTGAACTTGTGATGCAGAAGCTGCTTGTTGCCACGCACAATCCAGGCAAGGTGCGCGAGTACCGCGCGCTGCTTGCAAACCTGCCGCTCAGCGTCACCTGGCTCGACGAAGAGGGGATCACGCACGAGGTGGACGAGACGGCCGACAGCTTTGCCGGCAACGCCACGCTCAAGGCGCAGGAGTACGCCGCCCTCAGCGGCATGTGGACGTGGGCCGATGACAGCGGCCTCTGCGTCGATGCGCTCGACGGACGGCCGGGGGTGCTCTCGGCGCGCTACGGCGGGCTGGGGCAGAGCGACGCCCAGCGCTGGGCGCGCGTGCTCGACGAGCTGCGCGATGTTCCACGCGAGCAGTGGACGGCGAGCTTCCGCTGCGTGGTGGCGCTCGCGACGCCGGCGGGCGAGCTGCACCTGGCGCACGGCCGCCTCGACGGCGCGATCACCGACCAGCCGCGCGGTTCGCACGGCTTCGGCTACGACCCGATCTTCTTCCTGCCCAGCCACGGCTGCACGCTGGCCGAGCTGCCGCCCGCCGTGAAGAACCAGATTAGCCACCGCGCCGTTGCCAGCAACGCCGCCCGCGCCCTGCTCACCACTCTGCTGGCGGGCACGCAGCCCTAGAGCATGCGCGTCGCAGCCGTTTTCTCGTTTCTCGCTTCTTGCTCGATACCGCCTCGGCGCGCCCGTTGATTCGCCGGCCGAAACCGGCTAGAATAGAACCCGCCGCTCTTGCCCTGCGCTCTTCCTGCCGGCTGCCCTGCGCAGCCACCGGCGGCGTGCAAATCCCACCGCCCGGCGCCGCAGCGCGCGGCACCACTCTGCCGGGCAGCGCTCTGCCGGGCTCAGCACCGCCCGCGCGGCGTCCGTTCCGCACGCCGCCCTACTCAGCTATGGACGTTCCCGTCAGCCAAGCCGCCGCTTCCATGCAGAAGTTTATCAACGAACCGGCACGCGCCGTCGCCGATTACCTGCGCGGGCTGGAAGCCGCCCACAGCCGCTCGCTGCGCGTCAACCTCTCGCCCCGTTATGTGGTGCGCGCCGATGCACCCGTGCGCGGCAAGGTCTGCGTCATCAGCGGCAGCGGCAGCGGGCATGAACCGCTCACCGCCGGCTATGTGGGCAAGGGCATGCTCGACGCCGCCATCCCCGGCGACATCTTCACCAGCCCCACGCCCGACCAATACCTGGCCGCCATTGATGCCCTCAACGGCGGGCAGGGCGGGCAAGGCGCGCAGGGCGGGCAGGGCGTTGTGCTCATCGTCAAGAACTACGCCGGCGGCGTGCTCAACACCGAAATGGCCATGGAGATGGCGACCGAGGCCGGCATTCCGATTGCCGCCGTACTCGTCTCCGACGACGTGGCCGTGCCCGACCGTCGCCGCCGTCGCGGCATGGGCGCCGCGGTGCTGGTGGCCAAGATTGCCGGCGCCGCCGCCGAAGCCGGTTACTCCTTCGAGCAGGTGCTGGCCGTGGCCCGCCGCGCCAGCGCCAACGCCGGCAGCATGGGCGTGGCGCTTTCGGGCTGCACCTCGCCCACCGTGGGCGCACCCGCCTTTCGCTTGCCCGTGGGCCAGATGGAGATCGGCGTCGGCATCCACGGCGAGGCCGGCCGCCGCCGGGGCCACCTGCTGGGCGCCGGCGCGATCGCCGGCCTGCTGCTCGAAGCGATCGTCTCGGACCTGGACCTGCACGCCGGCGAACGGGTGCTGGCGCTGGTGAGCGGGCTGGGCGGTACGCCGCAGCAGGAGCTCTACATCGTCTACGGCCACGTCCACCGCGCGCTCGAAGCGCAGGGCGTGCGCGTCGAGCGCTCGCTGGTGGGCGAGTACATTACCAGCCTCGACATGGCGGGCGCCACGATCACGCTCATGCGCCTCGACGACGAGCTGCTGCGCCTGTGGGACGCCCCCGTGCGCACGCCGACCTTGCACTGGTAGGCCGCTGCGACAACCCAAGATGCTGTCGATGGGGCCGGCGCCCCTCCGCTTCCCATCCCTCCCGCGAGGAGCCTATGCGCCCGGAGCAAGGCATACGCCCTGAAGCAGAGACCCATGCAGAGCAGAATGAAGCTGCAGCTGATTCCTCCGATTCTTTGGTGACGCTGGAGCAGGTGCGCGCCTGGATCCTGCGCTACGCCGACCGCATCGACGAGTGCGCGGCCACCCTGACCGAACTTGACGCCGCCATCGGCGACGCCGACCACGGCGCAAACATGCTGCGCGGCATGCAGCGCGTGCGCCAGCGGCTGCTCGAAACACAGAGCGGCGACGCCGCACACGAGGCGCCGGCCGACATCGGCTCGCTGCTGCGCACCGTGGCGATGACGCTGATCAGCAGCGTGGGCGGCGCTGCCGGCCCGCTCTACGGCGCGTTCTTCCTGCGCGCGGCGCGCGACCCGGCCGGGGTGAATGCCGGCGGCATGGGCAACGCCGGCGGCACAGCCGAAGCCGCGGCGCCGGTGGCCGCTGTGCGCACGCTCACCCTGGCGCAGCTGGCCCAGCTCTTCCAGGCCGGCGTCGAGGGGGTGGAGCAGCGCGGCAAGGCGCGCCCCGACGAGAAGACCATGCTCGACGCGCTGGCGCCGGCCGCCGCCGCCCTTACCCAGGCCGCAAACGAGCAGCGCCCGCTGGCCGAAGCGCTGCAATTGGCGCTGGCCGCCGCCGAAGCCGGCATGCGCCACACCATCGAGCTCGAGGCCACCAAGGGCCGCGCCTCCTATCTGGGGCCGCGCTCCATCGGCCACCAGGACCCCGGCGCCACCAGCAGCTACTACCTCGTCGAAAGTCTGGTCTGGGCCGTCGCCCCGCACGACGCCGCGCACGCCGCCTGAACGGGCCGAACCCGCCACTCGCCACCTGCCTGGTTACCGTCTGGAGTCTTCCATGTCACCCGCGACCTCGGCGCGCTATGTGGGCGCAATCGATTCGGGCACCACCAGCACCCGCTTCATCCTCTTCGACCAAAGCGGCGCAGTGGTGGCATCCGACCAGCGCGAGCACCGCCAGATCTTCCCCCAGAGCGGCTGGGTCGAGCACGACCCGCTCGAAATCTGGGAGCGCACGCGCGAGGTGGTGGGCGCCACGCTCGCCAAGGCCTACGTCAACGCCCAGGAGATCGCCGCAATTGGCGTCACCAACCAGCGCGAGACCACCGTGCTGTGGGACAAGCGCACCGGCGAGCCGATTTACAACGCCATTGTCTGGCAGGACACGCGCACCGATGCCCTCTGCCGCCGGCTCGAAGCCGAAGGCTACGGCGCGACCTTCAGGCAGAAGTGCGGGCTGCCGCCGGCCACCTACTTCTCCGGCCCCAAGCTCGCCTGGCTGCTCGACAACGTCGAGGGCGCGCGGGCGCGTGCCGAGGCCGGCGAGCTGCTCTTCGGCACCATCGACTCCTGGCTGATCTGGAATCTGACCGGCGAGCACGTGACCGACCCCACCAACGCCGCGCGCACCATGCTCATGAACCTGCAGACGCTGGCGTGGGACGACGAGCTGCTCGCCATTCTGCGCATCCCGCGCGCGCTGCTGCCCACCATCCGCCCCAGCAGCGAGCCCGGCGCCTATGGCGAGACCACCTTCGCCGGCCCCTTCCGCGGCGAGATCCCCGTCTGCGGCGCGCTGGGCGACCAGCACGCGGCCATGGTGGGCCAAACCTGCTTCGGCGTGGGCGAGGCCAAGAACACCTACGGCACCGGCTGCTTCATGCTGCTCAACACCGGCAGCGAGATTGTACACAGCCGCAACGGGCTGCTCACCACCGTCTGCTACCAGTTTGCCGGCCAGCCCGCCACCTATGCGCTCGAAGGTTCGATCGCGATGGCGGGCGCCACCATCCAGTGGCTGCGCGACAACTTGGGCCTCATCCGCCACGCCTCTGAAACCGAGGCGCTGGCCGAGAGCGTGGCCGATACGGGCGGCTGCTACCTGGTGCCCGCCTTCAGCGGCCTCTTTGCCCCCTACTGGCGCAGCGACGCGCGCGGCGTCATTGTCGGGCTCACGCGCTACGTCAACCGCGCCCACATCGCCCGCGCCGCACTCGAGAGCATCTGCTACCAGACGCGCGAGGTGCTCGACGCCATGAACGCCGATAGCGGCGTGCAGCTCAGCTCGCTCAAGGTCGACGGCGGCGCCTCGGCCAACGGTTTTCTCATGCAGCGCCAGGCCGACATTCTGGGTGTCGAGGTGGTGCGGCCCAAGGTGGCCGAGACGACAGCGCTGGGCGCGGCCTATGCCGCCGGGCTGGCCGTGGGCTTCTGGCCGAACCTCGACGCACTGCGCGCCAACTGGCAGGTGGACTGCACCTGGCAGCCCGCCATTGGTGAGGAAGCGCGCGCCGTGGGCTTTGCCGGCTGGAAGAAGGCCGTGACGCGCACCTTTGATTGGGTGGAATAGTGCGCAACGCCCTGCCTGCCCTAGATCCGCAGGTGTGGGCCGCGCGCAGCACGATAACATGCATGGAGCCGAGCGCGCTGCCTAAGAACCTGGGGCGGGTCAACCTGGTGATTGTTTCGCACTCGGCGCTGCTAGCCGAGGGCGTGCGCGAGGTTGCCGCCGGCATGGCGGGCGCAGGCGTGCGGGTGGCGGCCGCCGGCGGCCTGCGCGAGAGCGACGGCAGCAGCGTGCTGGGCACCGATGCGCTGGCGATTTTGGCCGCCATTCGCAGCGTCTGGAGCCCGGCCGGCGTGCTGCTGCTGGTGGATTTGGGCAGCTCGGTGCTGAGCACCGAGTGCGCGCTGGAGATGCTGGAGACCAACCAGCGCAGCCGCTGCCTGATCAGCAATGCGCCGCTGGTAGAGGGCGCCGTGGTCGCTGCGATTGAGGCCGGCCTGGGCCGCACGCTCGAGGAGGTCAACATCGCCGCCGAGGGGGCCGCGCTGCTGCCCAAACGCTGAACCCGCCGCCCCGCCTGTTGTTGCGCGCCGCATCTATTCTGCTCAGTCCTGCCCTGCCCATGCCCGAAACAGAGCCGCAGTCCGTCACCGTCACGCTGACGATCACCCATCCGCTGGGCCTGCACCTGCGCATCGGCAAGGATGTGGTGGAGGTGGCCGGCGGCTACGACGCCCAGATTCGGGTGCAGAACCTGACGCGCGCCTCGCCCGTTGTCGATGCGCGCAGCATTCTGCAGTTGATGCAGTTGCAGGCGCGACCGGGCCACGAACTGCTGCTCTCTGCCCACGGGCCGGATGCGGCGCAGGCCATCGGCGCCCTGCGCGCCCTGCTCACGCCCGACCTGCCATCCGGCACGCCAGCCGGCGCCCCACTCTAGCGCACTCTTCCCATCACGCTGCCACCTTCTGCCATGCCCTCGATCCATCGTGGTGTTGCCGCCGCCCCGGGTGTGGGCATCGGTGTCACCGTCCCCTATCGCAGCGGCCACTTTGCCCTCGCGCCCGAGGTCGAAGCTGCAGCCGTGGAGGGGAGTGTGGCCGGGCCGGCGCGCGCCGCCCAGTGGCAGCGCTTTGTGCTGGCGCAGCAGAAGGTGGATGCCGAGCTGCAGCGGCTGGCGCAGGGTGGCAGCACCATCGTCACCGAGCTCTTCGGCGCGCACCGGGTGATCCTGCAGGACCAGACGCTGGTCGACGCCGTGCGCAGTGCAATCCTCGAAGGCGGGCTGACGGCCGCCGGGGCCACCGTGCAGGCGGTGGGCGAACTGGCGCAACAGCTGGAAGCGCTGGAGGATGACTACTTCGCCGGCCGCGCTTCGGACCTGCTGGACATCGGCCACCGCCTGCTGGTGGCGCTCGACGCCGCCGTGCGCCCGGCCAGCCTTGCCGGCCTGCCCGCCGACAGCATCCTCATCTGCGACGACATCACCCCCTCGCAGGTGGCGCAGATGGAGCCGGGCCAGGTGGCGGGGATTGCGGTTGCCGGCGGCGCGCCGAACGCCCACGCCGGGATTCTGGCGCGCAGCTTGGGCATCCCCATGGCCTGCGGGCTGGGGCCGGCGATTCTGCGCCTGCCCAGCGGCCGCCCCTGCATTGTGGATGGCAGCCGCGGCCTGCTGGTGGTGGAGCCAGACGCCGCCAGCCTGCTCCGCTACGCCGCCGACCGCCAGTCGCTGATCGAGGAACTGGCGGTTGCGGCGCGCCACGCCCGCGAGCCGGCCCAGACGCGCGACGGCGTGCGCGTGGCGGTGATGGCCAACGCCAACAGCCGCGAGGACGCGCTCGCCGTCGAGGCGGCCGGCGCCGAGGGCGTAGGGCTGCTGCGCACCGAGTTCCTCTTTCAGTCGCGCGCCACGCCGCCCAGCCTTGCCGAGCAGGTGGAGACCTGCACACAGATTCTGCGCGCGATGGGCCCCCACCCACTCACCGTGCGCGCGCTCGATGCCGGCGGCGACAAGCCGCTCGACTTCTTCCCCCACCCGCGCGAGCTCAACCCCTTCCTCGGCTTGCGCGGCATCCGCCTGCTGCTCGCCCAGCCCGAGATCCTGCGCACGCAGTACCGGGCGCTGCAGATTGCCGCCCGCGACACAGGCAGCCTTGCTGCGGTGCGCTTCATGCTCCCCATGATCAGCACGGTGGAGGAGCTGCGCAGCGCACGCACACTGCTCGCCGAGCTGGACGAGCCCGAGCGCGGCTGCGCGCGCCTGCCCGTTGGCATCATGGTCGAGGTGCCGTCGGCGGCGCTGCTCGCGCGCCAACTGGCCCACTTTGCCGACTTCTTCAGCATCGGCACCAACGACCTGGCCCAGTACACGCTGGCCAGCGACCGCACCGACGCCAACGTCGGCGCCCTGGCCGACCCGCTTCACCCCTCCGTCCTGCGCCTCATCTCCCTTACCTGCCAGGCGGCGCACGAGGCGCACATTCCTGTTTCGCTCTGCGGCGAGCTCGCCGGCCACGTGCCCGCCATCAAGCTGCTGCTGGGGCTGGGCGTGCAGGAGCTGAGCGCCCCGCTGCCCGCTGTGGCGCTGGTGAAGGCTGCCGTGCGCCGCAACCGGCTGGCCGACTGCCGCGTGCTGGCCGAGCGCGCCCTGGCCGCCGCCGACGCCGAGAGCGTGCGCGCCCTGCTCCAGCTGCGGCCGGTGGTAGAATAGGGGCAGGGCGTTATCGCACCTGTCGCCCGCTCAAGCTCACCCGCAAGGCGAACCCTATGCGTCGCATTCAGACTGAAATCCTCGTCATCGGCGGTGGCTCCACGGGCACAGGCGTGGCGTGGGATGCCGCCCTGCGCGGCTTTGGCGTGGTGCTGGTAGAGAAGCGCGACCTGACGCACGGCACAACCGGGCGCTACCACGGCCTGCTGCACAGCGGCGGCCGCTATGTGGTAAAGGACCCGCGCAGCGCCATCGAGTGCATCGCCGAAAACCGCATCCTGCGCACCACGCACGCCCACTGTATCGAGGACACCAGCGGCTTCTTTGTGGTGACGCCCGAGGACGAGGGCGACTTCCCTGATGCCTTCAAGGCGGGCTGCGCCGCGACTGGCGTGCCCTGCAGCGAACTCCCCGTGGCCGAGGCGTTGCGCCGCGAGCCGATGCTCAACCCGCGCATCAGCCGCGTCTTCGAGGTGCCCGACGGCTCGGCCGATTCCTTCCTGGCCACCCACGCCACGGCACAGGCGGCGCAGAAGGCGGGCGCCACCGTGCTCGTCTACCACGAAGTGCTCGCGCTGCTCACCAGCGGCGGCGAGGGCGACCGGCGCGTCACCGGTGCGCGCGTCCTCAACGCCGCCACAGGCGAAGAGCTGCAGATCGACGCCGACATGGTGATCAACGCCTCGGGGGCGTGGGCGGGCAAGGTGGCAGCGCTGGCAGGGGTCGAGGTCAAGGTCATCCCCGGCAAGGGGGTGATGCTGGCGATGAACCACCGCTTCGTCAACACCGTGATCAACCGCTGCAAGATGCCCGCCGACGGCGACATCCTTGTGCCCGTGCACACGGTGGCGATCATCGGCACCACCGACGAGAAGGTGACCGACCCCGAGCTGCTGCGCCTGGAGCCTTGGGAGATCTCGCTGATGCTCGACGAGGGCGAAAAGCTGGTGCCCGGCTTTGCCGGTGCGCGCGTGCTGCGCGCCTGGGCCGGCGTGCGCCCGCTCTATCAGGAGGGCTATTCGGGCGCCAGCCGCGACGCCACGCGCGCCCTCACCTTGCTCGACCACAAGCAGCGCGACGGCGTCGCCGGCCTGCTCACGATTACCGGCGGCAAGTGGACCACCTTCCGCCTGATGGCCGAGACGACGATGGACAAGGCCTGCGAGCAGTTGGGCGCCCGCCGCCCCTGCTCCACCGCCACCACGCCTGTGGACGGCGTGGAGACGGGCCACTACTGGCTGGGCCACCGCCTGCACGAGGTGGAGGAGCACCACCTGCAGGGCAACCTCGTCTGCGAGTGCGAACTGGTGACGCGGGCGATGGTCGAACACGCCGCACGCGCCAACCCCATGCTCACGCTGGACGACCTGCGCCGCGACGTGCGCCTGGGCATGGGCCCCTGCCAGGGCGGCTTCTGCACGCTGCGCGCCGCCGGCATCCTGCACGAGATGAGCGTGCGCGAAGGCGCCCAGCCCGCGCCGGCGGCCCGGCCCGTCGCTGCTGACACTCCCGCCGCCGCGCCGCCGGCCGACGTCTGGGACGTGGCCTTCCTGCAGTCGCCCGGCCACGCGGTGCAGGCCGCGGCGCGCGCAGGGGCAGCTTCGGGCAAGCTGCGCCCGCTCGCCGCGCCCAACCTGCTGCTGCGCGACTTTCTGCAGGAGCGCTGGCGCGGTCTGACCCCCATCCTGTGGGGGCGCCAGCTCAAGCAGGAACGGCTGGACAGCCTGATCTATCTCTCCGTGCTCAACGCCGACCACCTGCCCAGCGACGACGAAAGCAGCCCGCTGAGCGACTTCTGGAGCTTCGACACGACGCCCTCCTGATTGCTACCGCCGCAGGCAGCCGCCCTGCCTCAGCCATCGCCTATCCTGCCTGTGAGCTCCTTTCCCTCTCGCCCCACCTGGATCGAAGTCGACAGCGGCGCGCTCACCAACAATGTGCGCAAACTGCGCCGCCGCCTTTCGCCCGGCACGCGCCTGATGGCGGTGGTGAAGGCCAACGCCTATGGCCACGGCGCCGTGGAGACGGCGCGCATCTTTCTGCGCGCCGGCGCCGACGCGCTGGCCGTGGCCACCCTGGGCGAGGCAATTACGCTGCGCCTGGGCGCGATCGAAGCGCCGATCCTGGTGCTGGGCTACACGCCGCCCTGGCTGGCCGCCGACGCGCTGGCCTTCTCGATTACGCTCACCGTTTACGACCTGGAGACGGCGATCGCGTATGCCACCACCACCGCAGCACAGGGCAGCGTGGCGCTGGGGGTGCACCTCAAGGTCAATACGGGGATGAACCGGCTGGGGGTGGCGCCGGCCGACGCGCCCGAGATGCTGACGGCGCTGCGCAAGCTCGGCTCGCTGCACGTGGAAGGTATCTACACCCACTTCGCCACCTCGGACGAGGCCGACCGCAGCCACGCCTGGCATCAGTTCCGCGTCTTTCAAGAGCTGCTGAGCGCGCTGCAGCAGGGTCGGCTGCGCCCGCCACTGGCCCACGCCGCCAACTCGGCCGCCGCGCTCACCATGCCCGAGACGCATCTGGACATGGTGCGCGCGGGCATCGCGCTCTATGGGCTGGACCCCGACGCCGACTGCTGCCCCCTACCCGACGGCTTTCGCCCCGCGCTGGCGTGGAAGGCGGTGCTGGCCCAGGTGCGCTGGCTGCAGCCCGGCGACGCCGTCAGCTATGGGCGCGAGTTTATCGTCGAACGGCCCATGCTCACCGGCATTGTGCCCGTAGGCTACGCCGACGGCTTCCCGCGCAAGCCGTTCAACTGGGGCTACGTGCTTGTGCGCGGCCAGCCGGCGCCCATCCTCGGCCGCGTCTGCATGGATCAGACCGTGGTGGACTTGAGCGCGGCATATACGGTGGCAAAGGAGATCGTGCAGGGGGATGAGGTGGTGCTGATCGGCCGCCAAGGCGACCGCCGCATCACCGCCGAGGAGGCGGCTGCACGCGTGGGCACCAACAACTACGACATCGTCAGCCGCATCCTGGACCGGGTGCCGCGCCTCTACGGCGGCGTGGCGGTATGAGCGCGAGTTCCGACCCGCTCGCCGGGGCGCGGGCCCAAGCCGAGGCGCGCGAGCAAGCTGTTGCCATCGACGGTGCGCTGGTGGCTGCGTTTGGCGAACCCCGCTTCGAACCCGGTGAAGATCCCCTCGAGATGCTGCTGGGCACCATCCTCAGCGCCAACACCAACGACGTCAACAGCGGCCGCGCCTTCGACAGGCTCAAGCTGCTCGCCGCCGGCGACTGGGAGAGCATACGCACCATGCCGCTGCCGCCGATCATCGACGCCATTCGCCCTGCCGGGATGTACAACCAGAAGGCGCCGCACATCGTCGCCACGCTCGAGCAGCTGAAGGCCACACGCGGCGGCTACAACCTGGACGACCTGGCGACACTGCCGCTGGACGCGGCGATGGCGCTGCTTACCAGCCTGCCCGGCGTGGGCCACAAGACGGCCAGCATTGTGCTGCTCTTCTGCTTCAACCGCGCCGCCTTCCCGGTGGATACGCACATCCAGCGCATTACGCAGCGCGTGGGGCTGGCCGGCCCCAAGGCCACACCCGCCGCCATCAAGGCAATCTGGGAAGCGCTGCTGCCAGGCGAGCGCTACTATCCGCTGCACCTCAACCTGATCCGCCTGGGCCGCGAAATCTGCCGGGCGCAGGGACCGCGCTGTCCAATCTGCCCCCTTGCCCCCCACTGTGCCTTCGCCAATGCGTTCCTGGGAATCAATCCCCAAGCTAAAGCGAAACCGCGCTGCGAACTGCGAACTGATTGACGCAAGGGCGCAAAGGAACAGATCAACTGAAGGGCGCAAGGAATGGCGTTTGAACGCGACTTCCTCCGCGGGTTCACTTTAAGCAACGACAAGCCGACTGAAGACCAGTTTCCGCCATCTCGGGCTACCCGCACAACCAATCAACCCGCGTGCCTTTGCCGTTGCTTTCCTTGCGCCCTTCAGTTGATCTGTTCCTTTGCGCCCTTGCGTCAATCAGTTCGCAGTTCGCAGTTAAACGCGAAAAAGCCACCGGACGGGTGTCCGGTGGCTTCCTGTTGAGTTGGAGCGAACGCTGCCTTACGCCGCCGGGTGTGCGGTGTTGAGCGCCTTCATCAGGCGGCTCTTGCGGCGGGCGGCGTTGTTCGGGTGAATCACGCGCTTGGTGGCGGCACGATCCAGCTCGCTCATCGCCTGGCGCACGGCCTCTTGCGCTTCGGCCGCATCATTGCCGGCAATCGCCGTGCGCGCCTTCTTCACTGCGGTACGCGAACCACCCAGCAGAATGCGGTTCTGCACCTGGCGCTTTGCGGATTGGCGGGCAGCCTTCTCGGCCGACTTGGTATTTGCCATTCTGTCCTTCTCTCGTGCCTCGTGTGCTCAGGTCCTTGCACCCAGCTGCAGCCGAAACCCCCTGTGCAGCATGGGTCGATCGGCCTTTGTGGGGCGGCAGCGGCGGCCACAGTGGCACGCCGTCGCAAGCGTGTAGTATAGCGCGCCTGCCCTCGCTTGTCGAATTCGCCCCGCGCTCGCAGCAGATGAGCCGACGGGCGTGCACGCAGCCGCGCGGCGCGCCAGGCTCAGTCAAGCTGCCAGAAGTGGAAGTTGTCGAACGAGACCTGCAGCCCATCCTCGCTGAAGGTGCCGGCGGCCAGCCCCAACTCTCCCTCGCTGTAGGTGGCGTCCTCGGCTTGCGCCAGCACTTCGTCGTTGACCATCAGCGTAATCGTCGGCCCCTCGGCCAGCACGGCCAGCCGGTTGCCCGCGCCCGTGCCCACGGCAATTGTCGCACTCTCCGTCCACGGGATGACGTCGGTCCACTCGCCATCGTCGCTGCGGAAGAGGCCGTAGTAGCCGCTGCCGCTGATGGCAAAGAGATAGAAGTTGTTATCCTGTTTGCGGAAGACAATACCATATTCGCCGGTCTCGGGACCGTCGACAAAGGTCGTGTCGACCTCGGCCAGGAAGTCGGCGGCGCTGATCTCGTTGTGCATCACCCTGGTGGTCCACTCGCTGCGATCGACCTCGATCACCAGCGCGCGCCGCTCATAGCCGGCGAAGACGTCGTCCTCGGTGCTCAGCACCCACGAGCCGTCATCGCGCCGGAACTCGGAGCGGACGGTGGGCTCCTCGGCCGTAATCTCCTCGAGCCGCTCCGATAGATCGGGCGCCGGCTCCGGCGTTTCCACCGGCTCGGGGTCATCCACCGGCTCCTCCACAGGCGCTGCGGCCAGCACCCAGAGGTCGACGTCGTCAAAGAAGACGCGTGCGCCGGACTCGCCGAAGGTGCCCACCGCCAGCCCCAGCGCGCCTGCGGCCGGGGTATCGTCGCGCGCCTGGCCCACAGGCTCATCGTTGATCAGCACGCTGATCAGTTCGCCCTCGGCCAGCACCGAGAGGCGGTTGACGGCCCCCTCGCTCGTGTCGATGGCGTCGCTCTCGCTCCAGTCGATCAGGGTGGTCCACTCGTTGCCCACCAGCTTCCACATGCCCCAGGTGCCCAGGCCGGTGAGAGCAGTGAAGTAGAAGTTGTCGCCGTCGACGTAGCGGAAGACGATGCCGTATTCGGCGCTTGCCGGCCCCTCGATCAGCCCCATGTCGGCCTCGAGCAGCAGGTCGGCGGCGTGCGGCTCGCTCAGCAGGCTCCAGCCCATCCAGTTGGTGGTGACGACCTCGATCGCCAGCTCACGCCCCTCGATGGCGTAGCTTACGGTCTCGTCGCTGTTGAGCGACCAGAGGCCGGAATCGGTGCGGAAGCCCTCGGTAAAGGTCGGGTCGGCGGCGCGCACCTCTTCAACGCGTGCCAGCACGGCGTCGGCGTCCAGCGCAAGCGGCACGATCTCCGGCACGTCGATGGGCTCGGGCGTCAGCTCGGGCGTCGGCTCGTCGACGGGCTCCTCGGTCGGCTCCTCGGTCGGCTCCTCGGTCGGCTCCTCAGTCGGCTCCTCAGTCGGCTGATCAGCGGGCAGGTCGCTGATGGCGGGCAGGTCGACCTGCGCCAGGTCCCACAGCTCCAGGTTGTCAAAGGCAACCTCCACGCCGCCTTCGTCAATCGCACCCGCGGCCAGCGCCAGCGCGCCGCCGCTGAAGGTGCTGTCGCGCACCTGCTCGACGACCTGTTCGTTGATGAGCAGCGCGATGTTCTCGCCCTGGGCAAAGACGCCCAGACGGTTGCTGGCCTCGTCACCCACGTCCAGCAGGTCGGTTTCGGTCCAGGGGATGATCTCCTCCCACAACCCCTGATCCAGCTTGCGCAGCGAGTAGAAGCCGTCGGAGCCGACGAGGAAGACGTAGAAGTTTTCGGTGTCGACGTGGCGGAAGATGATGCCGAACTCGTTGTTGTCGGGCCCGGCGACGGCTGTGGCGTCAACCTCGACGAAGAGGTCGTCGGCAACAAGCTCGCTGATGCCCCAGACGAAGTAGCCGGGATCGAGCGCGCCGACGCGGTAGGTGCCGCTCTCGAAACGAATCGTGCTCTCGTCGGAATCGAGGTCGAGCTCCCACAGGCCATTGTCGCGACGGAAACGCTCGCTGACCGTGGGGTCGCTACCGCGCAGCTCGTCAAGCGCCTCGGCCAGCGTCAGGGATTGGGCAAGGGCGGGCAAAGCCGGCAACAGCAGGCCCACCAGCAGAGCAAAGATCAGCAGATAGAGTGTGCTTCGGCGCACCATGGGACGACTCCTCTCAGCACGGGGTTCGGCAGCGGGGATTTGCCGCGCCGGCAAAGATGACGAGCGATGGCGATCTGGATTCGACTGCGATGCGGGTTCACGTGCCCTGCGGCGCGCCTGCGCTGCTGCAGCGTGACGCAGGAGCCGCAGAGACAGCGGCGCCGCGCCCCGCAGCAAGCGGCGAACGCGTACGGCAAGGCGACCAGACGGCGCAACCTGTGGGAAGTAGACCTAGTATGCACCAAGCCGAAGCGCGGTGCAACGGTCATTTTCAACTCTGTGGGGTGTGGGGTGGAGGCGAGATAGCCGGTGGGGCCGGCTGGGGTGCTGCACCGGCTGCGGGGCGCGCCGCCTGTTCGGCCAGCACGTCGCGCATGGCTTCGTCCACGTAGGGATAGACGAAGAGCAGGCCGGCAATGCCAAAGAGCGCGCCTGTGAGCGTGCGCAGCCACCAATTGCTCTCGCGCAGGCCGATCAACTGCGTGCCGCCGTCGAGCGCAATCGGCAGCATAGCCAGCAGCAGCCACTTGACGGGCAGCGGCTTGACCCGCCGGCGCAGCAGCGCAAAGAGCAGGCCGCCCACGAAGATCGCGCCGTAGATCGCGACGTCGCGCTGGCAGAGCGCCATCTTGAAGCCCACCTGCGCGTTCCCCCGAAACTGGCGCTCGACGAAGAGGTTGGGCGTCGATTGCATGCCGGCGGCCAGCAGCTGCTCCTGTGAGGGCGCAAACGCAGGGCCAAAGAGGAAGTAGCTGTGGTCGGGGATCTGGTGGCAGGTGAAGGAGTAGAGGGCGTAGATGGGTCGCGCCGCCCCTTCCAGACCCAGCTGCATCAGCACGGGCGCCAGGATCGGCAGCAGCACGTAAAGCCCAAAGCCCAGGTTGAAGATTGCCAGCCAGTGGCGCGCGATGAAGTCGATGATGCCATCGGCGGTGCGCAGCACGCGGCTGGCGCCCGGCGTGGGCTGCGCGCCGGGCTCACGCGGCGCCATGATGGGTCGCATCCATGGGCTGCGCCTGCGCGGCTGCCAGCAGCGCCGCGCGCACCGTCGCGTGCGTGTGCGGCGGGTAGTGCAGCGCGCCGCCCTCCACCTCGAAGACTGGGATCAGGTAGCGGAAACGGGCAAGCTCCTCGGGCGAATCGAGGATGCTGCGCAGCTCCAGCGCCTGCGGCAGCTCATGCGCCAGCGCCGCAAACTCCTCCAGCAGCTCTTCGCAGAGCGGGCAATCCGGTTTTGAATAGACAACGACGCGCAGCGCGCGCTCACCCTCTCCGTCCATAGGTCCTTATTTCACAACCAAGACTGCACCATCTGACGCAAGGGAACGCAAGGAACGGCAAAAGCTTAAGGCTGTCCTTTGCAGTCCCGTGCGCCAATTGCGTCCTTGCGTCGGATGTTGTCGTTGCCTTGTCTTAAGCCTTGCGGGCGGCGCCGCTGCCGACGGTGGTGGTGGTGAGGAAGCCGATGTAGGCAGGCACCAGCGGCAGCACACAGGGGCTGATAAAGCTGATCAGCCCGGCGAAGAAGGCCAGCCCCAGCGCACCGATCGCCCCGGCCGAAACAATGTCGCCCCCCGTGCCGCTCACCAGCCCCAGCCAGTCCTCCACCGCGAAGACAAAGTTGTTGAGCCAGCCGAACTGTGTCGTCAGGCTCGCCAGCCGGTCGAACCAGAGCAGGTAGGCCACATAGAGCAGGAAGACGCCACTGACGATGCTGACGATGTTGGCGCGCCGGTTCAGGCGGCGCAGGAAGGGCGTGAGGCTGTTGAAGAAGAGGCCGGTGAGCAGGAAGGGAATCCCCAGCCCCAGGCTATAGACGGCGAGCAGGATCGCGCCCTGCGCCACGGTGGTGCTGTCGCTGGCCACGAGGAAGATGCTCGAGAGGATGGGGCCGATGCAGGGCACCCAGCCGGCGCTGAAGCTGACGCCGAGCAGGAAGCTGCTGGCATAGCCCCAGCGCTTGCTCACGGAGCTCATGTCGGTGACGCGCCGCTCGGTGTAGAGCAGGGCGTTGAGCCAGTCGAAGATGTTGACGAGCGCGGCGGCCGCCTGGTTGGCGTCGATGTCGAAGCGGCGGCGCAGCTGCCCCGCCGCCCAACTGAAGACGCCGAAGGTGATCAGGGCAAAGGTCACCAGCAGCAGTGCGCCCACCTTCTGCACCACGGGCATGTAGGGGTTCAGGCTGCGCCCCAGCAGGCCAATCGCCGAGCCCAGCAGCGTGAAGACAACAGTGAAGCCCAGCACAAAGAAGACGGCGTGGCCGAAGGTGGCCATGCGCTTCACCGGCGCCGGCGTGGGGCGCGTTGCCCTGGGCGTTACAGGGGCCGATGCAGGGGGCGCGGCCGCCGGCCCAGGGACGGGCGCCGCGCCAGGGGGTAGCGATTGCGTCATACGGAGTCACTCCAGCGTTCTGCTCTGATCGCGGCGCGGACGGCGGCGCCGCTCCTGCTTCCCGCGCGCCGCAGCGGCGCGCGCTTACGAGACGAACGGGCGGGAAGACGCATTGTCGCGCAGCGCCTCTTCCAGCCCCAGCAGCTCCTGCTCCAGCTTGCGCTGGCGCAGCGCCATATAGACCACATAGAGCGTCACCAACAGCCAAACGGCAATGAAGGCCGCAGCCAGGTATTGCATCAGTACACGTCCTCTCGCAGTTCTTCTACACGATCTTCCATGCGCAGTTGGCGGAAGCGCAGGATCAGCAGCGCGCTGAGCAGCACGACAAAGGTAATCGCCGCCATCTCAATCGTGGTCGTCATCGTCGAGCCGACGTTGAAGCCGCCCTCGGCGTCGGGGTTGTCGTTCGAGAAGACAACCGGGTGGATCGAGCGGAACCAGCGTGCGCTGTAGTAGGTCAGCGGCAGGCTGAGGAAAGCGAATATGGCGTAAATGCTGCCAAAGCGGGCCCGCGTCTCGCGCCCTTCGATGCCGTTGCGGAAGAGCAGATAAGCCAGATAGATCAGCACCGTAATCGTCACGGTCGTCAGGCGCGGGTCCCAGGTCCAGTAGGTGTTCCAGGTGGGCTTGGCCCAGATCGCGCCCGTAACCGTGGTGCCGATGCCGAAGATCAGCCCCAACTCGATGCTGGCCTGCGCCAGGCGGTCCCAGTCCAGGCGGCGGGTGATCAGGTAGGCGATGCTTGCCACCAGAGAGGTGGTGAAGGCGCCCAGCACGGCAAAGTTGCAGCCCATGTGCAGGTAGAAGATACGCTGCGCCGTCTGCTCGACGCCCTGCAGGTTGGCCGCCGGCCGCGCATAGATCAGCGCCGCCCACATCATCGCCGCCATGCCGGCCACCGCCGCCACGCTGAAGACCAGATTGACCACATGCAGCCCACGGTGCGCCGAAAGTGTGGTCGCCGGCTCGGGCGCTGTGCTCTGCTCAATGATCGCTGCCTTGCCCAATGGCGAAGCCTTGCTCATGGGCGTCTCCTTTCAAGGGGAACGCACAAATCGTGGGGAAGCGAACGAATCAGCTCTCTTCCCAAATCAGGTCGAAAACCAAGAACGCAATCGTCAGAAAGACGATGTCATAACCGGCCATCAGCAGCAGCCAGCGCTGTAGATCGGCAAAGGTGTCGCCGTCGAGGATACCTGCCGTCAGCCCCACGCCGGCGGTGAAGATCGGCACCATCACCGGCAGCAGCAGGATAGGCAGCATGCTCTCGCGCGCCCGGCTGCTGGCCGTGAGCGCCGCGAAGAGCGTGCCAACGCCCACATAGCCCACCGTACCCAGCAGCACCCCGGCCAGCACCGCCGGGTGGAAGAGGTTCACGTCGAAGATGACCAGGATCACCGGCAGCACAATCGCTTCGGCGGCCAGGGTGAGCAGCAGCGTGGCAATGAACTTGCCAAAGTAGATCGCGCTGCGGTCGACGGGAGCGAGCAGCAGCGCGGCCAGCGTGCCGCGGTCGGCCTCGGCGCCGAAGGTGCGGTTGAGCCCCAGCACGCCGCCAAAGAGGATCACGACCCAGAGCACGCCGGGCGCCACCATGCCGGCTTCGGGCACGCGCAGATCAAAGGCCAGGCCAAAGACGATCACGGCCAGCACGCTGAAGGCAGCCATGGTGGGGAAGACCTCGCGCCCGCGGAACTCGGCGCGCAGGTCCTTGCCGACGATGGCGCCCACCTTGCGCCAGTAGGCGCCAATCCCGCCGCCGGTGCGCATTAACGCCTCGCCGGCCGGTGCGATCCCGGCCTGTGACGCCGCTTCAGCCTGTGGCGCAGCGGGTGGCGCACCTAGCGAGCGCTCGTGTGCGCTCATGGCTGCACTTCGACATGCACGTCGCCCTGAGGCTCGGCGGCCGGCGTGGTCGTGGCGGCGAGTAGCGCCCGCAGCGCCGGCGCATCCAGGCCGCTGGTGGGCTGCTGCGCTCCGATTCTACCATCGGCCAACACGCAGACGGAATCGGCCCACAGGCGCGCCCGTTCGAGGTTATGCGTGGTGAGCAGGATGGCGCGGTCGTCGGCGCCCAGGCTGCGGATCAGGCCGTGGAGCAGGTCGGCGCTGGCGGGGTCCAGCCCGGTGTCCGGCTCGTCGAGCAGGAGCACGGGCGGGTTGTGCAGAGTTGCACGCCCAATCGCCAGCCGTTGCACCATGCCGCGACTATAGGTGCGCACGGGGTCGTTGCGGCGCGGCCAAAGCTCCACCGTGCGCAGCACCTGCTCGATGCGGGCGGGGGCGTCGTTCAGGTCATACAGGCGCGCAAAGACGGCCAGGTTCTCCCACGCCGTCAACGTGTCGTAGAGCAGCGGCAGGTGGGTAACAAGGCCGATGTAGCGGCGCAGCTCGTGCAGGTTGCGCACCAGGCGCACGCCGCCCAGCCGGATCTCGCCGCGGTCGGGCTTGGCCAGCCCCGAAATCACGCGCAGCAGCGTCGTCTTGCCGGCGCCGTTTGCGCCCAGCAGCGCCGTGATCTGCCCCGGCTCCACCGCAAGCGAAACGCCGCGCAGCACCGCCTTGCGGCCGTAGCGCTTGTGGACGTTTGCGACATCAATCAAAGGGGCCATGCAGCCGGAATCCAGGCGCAGAGAGGAATGGAGGGGAAGGAGCGGCGTTGGCGCAAGCTGCTGCGCCTTCACACAAAGGGGCGGCCCCACACCGTGAAGCCGCCCTTCACTTGCCTTGCGTGGTGCGGCGCGCCATTGCAGGCGCGCCGGATGGCAGAGCCTAGCGCGTCGATTCGACGTAGAGCTCTTCGGGGTCTTCCTCGTAGCGGCTGGGACACTTGAGCAGCAGCGTGTCGGCCTGGAAGCTGCCGTCGGGCAGCAGCTCGCCTTCGATGATCGCCTCGGCGGCGCGCTGGAAGTTGTCTGGCCGCGGGCCAAAGAAGACGATGGGCAGTTGGGCGCCGCTTTCGTCCTCAATGGCGAAACGCAGCGTAATCTCCTGCGCGTCCCAGTCCTCCGAACCCAGAACAACCGGGCCGCTCACGCGCACACGTTCGCCCACCAGCTCGGCGCCGTTCTGCTGCACCTCGCTCACCGTCAGGTAATAGGCGCCGGTCGTTGTGGTGGCGTTGACCATCAGCCAGCCCAGGAAGGCCACAAAGCCAAGCAGCAGCAGACCACCCACCATATACTTGGTGTTGAAGCCGCTGCGCCGCTGCGCCAGTTCACCTGGAATCGAAGCTACTTGAATGTCTTGAGCCATAGTTTGGGCTTCTATCCCGGCAATCGGGCGGCCGGTGCGCCATATCGAACAATCAAGCGGAGTGCCCAGCGTCGGCTGCATCTGCTGCATCCGCGGCATCGGCGCTGCCGTCAACATCGCCGTCGCCCGCGTCAGCCTCGGCGGAAAGGAGGGCAATCGCCTGGTCGGCCAGAGCAGCGGGCACCAGCACATCGGCCTGCGCCAGCCCGCCCGAGGTAAAGCCGTAGATCAGCCCCACAGCCTCGCTGCGGATGATGGCGGGAATCCCTTCGGCCTCGAGCCGCCCCTTCACAACCTCGGCCTCCATCTGGTGGAGCGCCTCCCAGACCACTACCGGCTCCTGGTCGATGCGGCCACCGGTGGTGGCAGCGGAGCCTTGTTCCGAGCGGGAGGGGTCACCCGATTCGCCCGTCAACTTGCGGCGAATCCACTCAGGAAAACGGTGCGCGGCGGCGGTCATAGGCACAATCTAGCATTGGGTGCGTCAATTCACAAGGGCAAGTGGGCCGGTTCTGCCCTGGCCGAGTTGCCAGGTTCGCGCCAGGCAAAGGGCAGCGCGTAGCTGCCGTCGGCGGCGCGTGGGAAGTCGATCACATCGATCACGGCGTCGCGGTTGAGCGGACCGTAGAGGTGCGGGAAGAGGCCATCGCCTACCTGCTCCCAGCGCAGCGGCGCCTGCAGCCGGGCCGGGTCCACCACCAAAATCTGCCAGTCGCCCGGCTCGTCGCGATAGACGGCATTCGCTACGCCCAGCAGCGTGTCGCGCTCGCCCGAAAGGTGGATGAAGCCCTCGCTCGCCAGCGAGGCCGCAGCGTAGGGCGCGTCGGGCTGCGCCGTCCACGTGCTCAGCTCGAGCATATGGTAGATCGGTTCGCCGCCGGGGTGCTGCGACGAAGGTTCCACTCTCTCGCCCATGCGTCAGCCAGTCTCCTCGAGCGGGCCGGCGGCGGCGCCCACGTAGGGGTTCCACTGGCGCTCGAAGCCGATCTCGGTCGGCTCGCCGTGGCCGGGGTAGATGATGAAGTCGTCGGGCAGCGTCATCAGTTGGCTGCGGATGCTGGCCAGCAGCGTGGGGCCGTGGCCGCCCGGCAGGTCGAAGCGGCCGATGCTGCCGCGGAAGAGCGTATCGCCCGCGAAAACCTGGCCGCCGGCGTGGTGGACAAAGACCACGTGGCCGGGCGAATGGCCGGGCGTCAGCCGCACCTCCAACTGCTCCTCGCCCACCTGGATGATCTGGCCGTGCTCGAGGTACTCCTCGGGGTCATCAACCGGCTCCGTCTCCATGTCGAGCCAGAGGCGCACGCGCAGCGGCACGTCGCGCAGAATCGGCAGCTCATCGCGGTGGAGGGCGAAGGGCGCGCCGGTGTTGGCGCGAATCGCGCCGACGGCCATCACGTGGTCAAAATGGGCGTGGGTGTTGAGGATGCGCTCGATGCACAGGTTGTTCTGCTGCGCCAGGCGCAGGATGGCGCGAGCGTTGTCGCCGGGGTCAATCACCACCGCGCGGCGGGTGCGGGCGCAGCCAAAGAGGTAGCAGTTCTCCTGCAGCATGCCGACGGTAATGCCGGCGACCACTGCGCTCTGTTCGGCAGTCTCTACGCTTTCTGCGCGTTCGCGGCCGCTTGTTGTTGCCATGGTTAGCCTGCTTGCCAGCGAGCGGCGGCCGTTGCCGTGCCCACGAGAGGAACAAGGGGGCGCGGCTGCATCCGGGCCGCCGCGCTGCGAACCGCCGCGCCGGAGGGTTGATCCTCCTCGCTTGCGCACTGGCTGCAGAGCCAGGTGTGGCTCCACTGCGTCAGTTCGCGGATCACACCGCTCAGCTCGTCGCCCATCGTCGTCAGGCGGTAGACCACATGGGGCGGCATGCTGCTCACCTGCGTGCGGGCGATGATGCCCTGCTCCTCGAGCATCTTGAGGCGCGTGGTGAGGGTGCTGGGGTTGACGCCGCCCAGGGCATCCTGCAGCTCGCAGAAGCGGCAAGCCTGAAAGTCCATCAACACGTTGACGATCTGCAGCGTCCACTTTTGGCCAACGATGCGCGCCGCCTCTTCGACGGCGCAGGCGTAGTCGCCATCGGCCGCGCTCGCGGCGCTGAGCGGATCGATTCCTGCGTCGGCTGCGGCGCCGTTCAGCGCGGCGCTGTCATCACATCCGGCTACACGCATCATCACCTGTTCTTCCTGCACGCTGCGTCTCTGGATGCACGCTCGATTGCAGCCTGTATACTACAAGAATTGTAGTGCCCTGTCAACGCGCCGACGCCGGCCGCACTCGAGGAGAGGCGTGGCGCGCACAGCGCGAACATCGCGCGCGGCGGATGCTCTCGGAACGATCCGCAGACGCAAGCCGGCTCGCCTGCAACCACCCATGCAGATCGCTTCGCGCCCGCACCTGGCCTAATAGAACCGGGCGCAGACCAGAATCGGCCTGCGCCCGGCGTTGTCTCGTTCAGTGTGCGTGCTCGCTGCTACAACCCCAGGTAGGCCTCGATCACACGCGCATCGTGCAGCAGGTCCGAAGCGTTGCCGCTCATCGCGATCTTGCCCGTCTCGAGCACGTAGGCCCGGTGCGCCACCTGCAGCGCCGCCTGCGCGTTCTGCTCCACCAGCAGAATCGTCGTCCCCCGCTCGCTGTTCAGGCGACGGATGATGTTGAAGATCTCCTCCACCAGCAGTGGCGCCAGCCCCATCGACGGCTCGTCGAGCAGCAGCACCGAGGGCTGCTGCATCAGCGCGCGGCCAATCGCCAGCATCTGCTGCTCGCCGCCCGAAAGCGTGCCGCCCTTCTGCAGCGCACGCTCCTGCAGGCGCGGGAAGACCGAGAAGGCCAGGCTCAGGCGGCGGTCGAACTCGGCGCGATCCGAAAGCAGGAAGGCGCCCATCTCCAGATTCTCGAGCACGGTGAGCGCCGGGAAGACGCCGCGCCCTTCGGGCACGTGGCCGATGCCCGCCTCTACAATGCGGTGGGGCGGCGTGTTGACCATCGACGCGCCGTTGAGCTTGACGTCGCCCTGCTTGGGGCGCAGCAGCCCCGAGATCGTGCGCAGCGTGGTGCTCTTGCCGGCGCCGTTGCTGCCGATCAGCGTCACCACTTCGCCCTTGTTGACGGCGAGCGAGACGCCCTTGAGGGCGTGAATCTTGCCGTAATAGGTGTGAACGTTGTCCAGCTCCAGAAGGGGGGCGCTCATCTTACTTGCCTCCTGTCGGGCTGGTGGCTGCTGCCGCCGCTGCCGGTGCAGGCGCTGTGGATGGGTGGACGTGGATGGTGTCGTGGGCGGCGTGGCGGCCCAGGTAGGCTTCGATCACACGCGGGTTGGCGCGCACTTCGGCCGGTGTGCCTTCGGCGATCTTCTGGCCGTAGTCGATCACCGAAACCCGCTCCGAGATGCCCATCACCACCTTCATGTCGTGCTCGATCAGCAGCACCGTAATCCCCCGCTCGTCGCGCAGGCGGCGGAAGAGCTTGATCGCCGCCTCGGTCTCCTGCGGGTTCATGCCGGCGGTCGGCTCGTCGAGCAGCAGCAGCTTGGGCTGCGAAGCGAGCGCGCGTGCGATCTCGATGCGCCGCTGCTGGCCATAGGGCAGGTTGCGCGCCAGCTGGTCGCCAAGACCGGGCGGCAGGTCCACAAAGCGCAGCAGCCCCTTGGCGGTGGCGCGTGCCTCTTCTTCGGCGGCGCGGAAGGCGGGCGTGCGCAGCGCAGCGCCAATCCCCGTGCTCCCCTTGAGCCGGGTGTGCGCCCCCACCATCACATTCTCCATTACCGACATGTTGTGGAAGAGGCGAATGTTCTGGAAGGTGCGGCACATGCCCATGTCGGTAATCTGGTCGGCGCGCTTGCCGGCCAGCGGGTGGCCGTCGAAGGTCATCTGGCCTTCGTCGGGCTTGTAGACGCCGGTGATGGCGTTGAAGAGCGTCGTCTTGCCGGCGCCGTTGGGGCCGATCACGCTGACGATGCTGCCCTTCTCTACCGTCAGGTCAACATGGTTGACGGCAATCAGGCCGCCAAAGCGTTTCGTCACATGCTTCAGGTCAAGCAGGGGTGCCATCAGTCGCCTCCCTGTACGGCCGGGGTGGATGGGGCATCGGGCGGCGTCTCGTCGGCTTCGTGCAGCTCCAGCCGCTGGCGGCGCGAGGGAATAATGCCCTCGGGCCGCACAATCATCATGATGATCAGCAGCAGACCAAAGACAAGGCGTTGATAGCGCGCCGGGTCCAGTTGCGAGGGGACGTCCGCCCAGGGCACGCCGAGCAGCGGGATGAGGCCGTCGCTTTGGCGCAAGCTGCTGAGGCCGAGCGAGAGCGTCTGCAAGATGTCGATGTTGAGCAGCGTCACAATCGCCGCGCCCAGCACCACACCTGGAATGCTGCCCAGCCCGCCCAGAATCACCATGACCAGGATGCTGATCGACTGGGTGAGCGAGAAGGTTTCTGGGCTCACAAAGGTGCGGTTGGCGGCATAGATGACGCCCATTGCGCCCGAAAAGGCCGCGCCGATGGCGAAGGCCGTCAGCTTGGTGCGGCGCAGCGGCACGCCCATCGCCACCGCCGCCACGTCGTCTTCACGAATCGCCGTCCACGAGCGACCCAGGCGCGAGTTTTCCAGCCGCCCCGCAAAGATAATGGTGAAGACAAGCCAGAGCAGCGCCAGCAGGTAGAAGAAGAGCGCGTAGATGTCCGAAGTGCCTATCGGCCTTCCGGCGATGCGTTCAAAGAAGTCGATCAATACGTTGCTGGTCAGGAATCCCGGCAGCGGCGGCCGCTGAATGGGCGTAATGCCCTGCGGCCCGTTGGTGATGTTGATCGGCTTGCTCAAGTTGTTGGCCAGCACGCGGATCACTTCGCCAAAGCCCAGCGTCACAATCGCCAGGTAGTCGCCGCGCAGCCGCAGCACCGGCGTACCCAGCAGCAGACCGGTGCCCGCCGCCGCCAGCGTGCCAATCACCAGAAAGAGCCAGAAGAGCCAGGCCGGGAAGGGGAAGGCATCGTAGATCGAAAACGTACCCGGCGCGTTGTGCAGATTCCAGATCTGCTGCGATCCAAAGAAGGCCCAGGAGTAGGCGCCCACCGCAAAGAAGGCCACGTAGCCCAGGTCGAGCAGACCGGCAAAGCCCACCACAATGTTCAGGCCCAGCGCCAGCGTGCCAAAGGCGGCCACCTGGAAGCCCAGCTCGAGCAGGAAGGGATTGCGCAGGCCGACGGCGGGAATGATCGCCAGCACGGTGGCCGCCGCCAGCAGCAGCTTGATCCAGCCACGGTGGGGCAGGTAGTAGATCAACAACAGCCCCAGGAAGAGGCCAAAACGCAGCAGCAGCGAACGGGGCGTGAGCCAAATGAAGTACGTGACGGCGGCCAGGTAGGCGATCACGACGATCAGGCCAACGGGGCCGGCCAGCAGGCGCGTAATCAGCGAATCGCCGGCTGTGGAATAGACGGGCTTGGTGGGGCGCGAAGGGCGCGGTTGCGAACTCATGGCGTCTGCCTTTAGGCCTTCTGGCCCACTTTGCTGCCCAACAAGCCAGACGGGCGGAAGATCAGGATCAGGATCAGGATGCCGAAGGCGAAGATGTCCTTGTACTCGGCGCCCATTGCCCCGTTTGTAAAGGTGCCCAGATAGGCCGCTGCAAACGACTCGAGCAGCCCCAGCAGAATACCGCCCAGCATGGCGCCTGTGATGTTGCCAATGCCGCCCAGCACCGCCGCCGTAAACGCCTTCAGGCCGGGCAGGAAGCCCATATAGGGATCTGCACGAGTGAAGCGGAAGGCAAAGAGCACACCCGCCGCACCGCCCAGCGCACCACCGATCAGGAAGGTGAGCGCAATGATCCGGTTGACGTTGATGCCCATCAGGCTCGAGGTGCGCTGGTCCTGCGCCACCGATCGAATTGCCTTGCCCAGGCGGGTGGCGTTGACCAGATAGTTGAGCGCAACCAGCATGATGATGGCAACCAGCATGACGATGATCGACTTGATCGAGATTGCGATGTCGATCGTGCGGTCGCCATAGGGGATGGTGGCAAGTGTCAGCCGCTGGGTGAAGTTTCCAAAGTCGGGGAAGGTGCGGTAGAAGTCGCCGTTGATCGCGCTCTGCAAGAAGCGCATGGCATCCTGCAGGAAGAACGAAACGCCAATGGCCGAGATCAGCGGCACCAGCCGCGGCGCCCCGCGCAGGGGGCGATAGGCGATGCGCTCGGTGCTGACGGCCAGCGTGCCGGCGATGACCATGCCGACGATAATCGCCAGAATCACATAGAAGTAGGGCAGGATGTTGCCGATGCCGTCGAGCATCCCTCGCCCGTCGAAGTAGATCAGCAGCTCGACGCCTGCAAAGGCGCCGAACATAAAGAGTTCGCCGTGTGCGAAATTGATGAACTCCAGCACGCCATAGACCATCGTATAGCCCAGGGCGATGGTGGCGTACATAAAGCCGAGCACAAGCCCGTCGATCAGCACCTGGGGGAGCAGAATCAGCGTGTACTCAAGCAGGTCGACTTCGGTGCGCGTGCCGCGCAGCAGCAGCGCCGCCAGCAGGGTGATGAGCGAAAGGGTAAGCGCTCCACCCAGCACAAAGGCAGCCAGCTGGCCCAGCGGGCGCAGCACTTCGAGCAAGGCATTAGGGCGACGCAGGCGCGTCGCGAGAAGGGGTGGGCTGGCGGCGTCGGCCGATTGTGCGGTCATGGGGTGGGTCCTGGTGAAGCGGTGGGTGTTGCCGTGCGGCCACTGTGTGCGCTGCGTGCGCCCTGTGCGCTGCGTGCGCTGTGTGCGCGAGAGGGGTGGGCGGCCGGGAATCAACGTGGCGCTGCACCCCGTGGCGGGCGCCGGCGCCAGGTGAACCAGGGGGCGGTGCAGGCGCTCCTCTGCCTGCACCGCCCCCACACTCCTTGCTTACTGAGCCGCGCCCGGTGCTGCGATTTCGAGCAGGCTCACGACTTCGTTGTTCGCCCAGTCGTCGACGTTGCCCGAGGTGACGCGGAGCACAACGTACTTGGCCACGGTCAGGTCACCAATCTCGTTGAAGGTGATCGTGCCGGTGATGCCGTCGAAGTCGGCAGTGGCGCGCACTTCGGTGGCAACCTGCGCGCGGGTGGGCATGCCACCGGCGGCTTCCACCGCGCGCTCGATGGCGGCGAGGCAGATGTTCATCGAGTCGGCGCCATAGGCGGCGTAGGACTGGAACTGCTCCTGGAAGCGCTCTTCATAGGCGGCGGCAAACTCGCCGGCGCGCGGGAAAGCGCTGGCAGGAACCGACGTCGTGGTGAAGTGCACGTCGATGGCGGCGTCGCCACCCAGCGCAACCAGCTCGCTGCTGTCAAAGCCGTCCGGGCCGAGGAACTGCGACTCCAGCCCCTTCTCGCGCATCTGGCGCAGGAAGATGCCGGCCTGGCTGTAGATGCCGCCGAAGTAGACCAGGTCCGGGTTGGCGGCCACAATCGGGGTCAGGATGCTGTCGAAGTTCGACTGCTCTTCGGTGCCCTCAAAGCCCAGCACTTCCATGCCCAACTCTTCGGAGTGCTGGCGGAAGAACTCGGCCACGCCCTGGCCATAGGCCGTCTGGTCGTGGATGACATAGACGCTCTTCACACCCAGCTCGTTGAAGGCGAATTCGGCGCCCACCACACCCTGGACGTCGTCGCGACCGACGATGCGGTTGATCTCGGGGTAGCCGCGGTCCGTCACCACCGGGTTGGTGTTGGCGGGCGAGACGGCAGCCAGACCGGCCGAATGGTACTCCTCGGAGCTCGGGATCATGACGCCCGAGTTGAGGTGACCCACCAGGCAGAGCACCGACGGATCGGCCACAATCTGCTTGGCATTGGCAACGCCGATGTCGGGCGTGGCCTGGTCGTCAAACGGAGCCAGCTCGACGGTGAAGTCGCCGATCGTGGCGCCGTGGGTCTCCAGCGCCAGCTGCGCGCCGTTCTTGATGGCGGTGCCCAGCGACGACTGCGGGCCGCTCAGCGGCGTCTGGGTCGCGATGCGAATCACACCTTCGCCGGCGGCCGCAGGGGCTTCAGCAGCAGGCGCTTCGGCAGCAGGTTCCTCGGCGGCGGGCGCTTCGGCGGCAGGGGCGGCGGTCGGCGGGGGTGCGGCGCATGCGCCTACCACCAGCGCAAGCACAAGCAGCATGCTGAGCAATGCAAATACCTTACGCATTCGCTTCTCCTTGTCGGGTGAACCTTTGGGGTTGCAGCAACCCTCGTCCAGGTTCGGCTGGGGATTGTACTGCCTGATTCAATTCAACTGGGGCATTGGGCGCTTACGTCAAATGGTGCGGGTGGCCTGCAGCAACAGGGCGACACCGTCCCCAGCGCGGCGAATCCCTGCGCGGGAATCGTCTTTGCTGAAGCGGCGTGCGCCTTTGCGTGCCGGCCTGCCATTGACGGGGCGCATTATAGGGTGCAGCTTTGCCGTTTGTCAACCCGACATAAAGTCGCTGGACAATCTATCGCACCCGCAGCGCGACAATCAGCCGCTTCAGGCAGAATTGCCGTTCCGACGCTGTTGCGAAGAGGGACGAAAGAGCCGGTACACGGAAACGACGGGAACAACGGAAACAACGGAACAGCTTCGCTGTGCACGCAGCGGCTCTTGAGCCTACGGGCGCGGCTGGCAGCAGTGCCGTTGTTTCCGTTTTTTCCGTCGTTTCCGTGTACTGTCTCTGCTGTTTCTTTTGTCTCTCGGGTTTCTCTTCCGCAACGGGCCGTTGCCGCCTGTGGTATACTCGCCCCATGCGTGTGATCGGCTTGACGGGCAATATCGGCGCGGGCAAAAGCACCGTGATCGCCTGGCTCGCCGAGCGCGGCGCCTTTGTGCTCGACGCCGACCGCCTTGGCCACGCCGTGATGGCGCCCGGCCTGCCCGCTTACGATGCCGTGCTCGCCGCCTTTGGCCCGCAGGTGCTGGCCGCCGACGGCTCGATCGACCGGCGCGCACTGGGCGCGATCGTCTTTGCCGACCCGGTACAGCTGGCCCACCTCGAGGCGATCATCCACCCCGCCGTGCTGGCGCAGGCCGAGGCGCTGATCGCCGCCGCCGCTGCGCCCATCGTCGTGATCGAGGCGATCAAGCTGCTCGAGGCGCGCAACCTGCTGCGCCTCTGCGACGAAGTCTGGGTGGTGATCGCCGACGAAGAGCTCGTGCTGCGCCGGCTGATGGCGACGCGCGGCATGAGCGAGGACGACGCCCGCCGCCGCCTGGCTGCGCAGTCGACGCAGGCGGAGAAGCTGCGCCACGCCACGCGCGTGATCACAAACAACGGCACGCCCGACGAGCTCTACGCCCAGCTTGCGCAGATTTGGGCCGAACTCACCGAACAGTCGCACACGCTGGGCTAAGCTCAGCGACAAGGCAAACGAGAAGCGAGAAGACGGCCAGGGCCCAGCACGCAGGAAGAGACACTTGGTATGGACGCACTCAAACGGCTCTGGACGCAGCGCCCCGTGCTGGCCAACTGGCTGGTGTTGGGGCTGGGCATGGTCATCATCCTCGTCATCAGCGCCTGGAACGTGGGCTTCGAGCCGCTGCAGTGGCTGGCGCTGGTGGTGGCCACCATCCTGCTGGCCGGCCTCTGCGCCTGGATCATCAACTGGGAGTAGCAGCAACGGTTACAGCAGCAGCAGTTACAACAGCAGCAGTTACAACAGCAGCAGTTACAACAGCAGCAGTTACAACAGCAGCAGTTACAACAGCAGCAACGGCAGTGCCGGCGCGCGGGCGCCGGCCGTGGAATCCCTGAGCACATGGCAAAACGCGATTATTACGAAGTTCTTGGCATCGAACGCAGCGCCGACCGCGAGGCCATCAAGAAGGCCTTCCGCCGCCTCGCGCAGCAGTACCACCCCGACGTCAACAAGTCGGCCGAGGCCGAAGCGCACTTCAAGGAGATCAACGAGGCCTACCAGGTCTTGAGCGACGACCAGAAGCGCGCCGCCTACGACCGCTTTGGCCACGCCGGCGTCAACGGGCCGGCCGGCGGCGCCGACTATTCCGGCTTTGGCGACTTTGGCAGCATCTTCGAAGAGCTCTTTGCCGGCATGGGCGGGCAGAGCTCGTCGCGCGCCCGCCGCCAGCCGCGCCGTGGCGCCGACCTGCGCGCCGATGTCAAGCTCAGCTTTGAAGAAGCGGCCTTTGGCGCCGACCGCGAGCTCGAAATCCCGCGCCAGGACGCCTGCGACCGCTGTGCAGGCACCGGCGCCGAGCCGCCCACGCAGCCCGTGCCCTGCGCATCCTGCAACGGCACCGGCGAAGTGCAGCGCCGCCAACAGAGCGCGCTCTTTGGCGCCGTCGTCACCAGCAGCACCTGCCCCACCTGCGGCGGCGCCGGCGAGGTGATCCCCTCGCCCTGCAAGAAGTGCAACGGCCAGAAGCGCGTGCGCGTCAACCGCAAGCTCAGCGTCAAAATCCCACCCGGCGTCGACCAGGACACGCGCATCCGCCTGGCCGGCGAGGGCGAAGCCGGCATGCTGGGCGGGCCGCCGGGCAACCTCTACGTCGTCGTCAACGTCGAGCAGCATGCCATCTTCACGCGCAGCGAGTTTGACCTGCAAATGGAACTGCCCGTCAACATCGCCCAGGCCGCCCTGGGCGCGACCGTGCGCATCCCCACGCTCGACGGCAAGGAGGAAGCGCTCGACGTGCCCCCCGGCACGCAGTCGGGCCGCACCTTCCGCAAAAAGGGGCTGGGCATCCCCCGCCTGCAACGCTCGGGGCGCGGCGACATGCTCGTCACCGTGCGCGTCGTCACACCTACCGACCTCAACGCCGAGCAGAAGGCGCTGCTGCAGCAGCTGGGCAAGAGCTTTGGCGACGAATCGCTGCACCAGTCCAAAGGCTTCTTCGACCGCATCTTCGGCACCTGAACGTAGCGCGCGCCGCCCAAACCCACGAGGAACCCAGGCGCCGGCCGGCACCATGCAGCCGGCGCTCTTTCTGCCCATGAGCCAGCCCACTTCTTCTTCAAAACCCCTGCCACCTGCCGGCGGCCTGCCCCCGTCCGACAACCTGCCCGCCGAGGGCGAGCTGCTCGAACTTGCCGTCGAGTGCGACGCCGAGGCAGCCGAAGCCGTCAGCGAACTCTTCAACCGCTACAACGGCGGCGGCTACGAGGAGGAGAACGAGGCCGGCGAAGCGGGCGGCGGCGGCGCCGTGATCGAGGCGACCGGCTTCGACGACGAGCGCCAGGAGTACGGCGGCGCACAGCGCATCCTCGTCAAGACCTACCTCAAGCCGGGCGCGCGCGGCGCCGAGACGCGGCGGCTGATCGAAGAGGGGCTCTGGCGGCTGAGCCTGCTCTACCCCATCCCCGAGCCTAAGGTGCGCCCCGTGCGCGAAGAGGATTGGGCCAACGCCTGGAAGCAGTTTTACAAGCCGATCCGCATCGGCCGGCGCGTGGTGCTCAAGCCCACATGGGAGAGCTGGCAGGCGCGCGACGACGACCTGGTGATCCACCTCGACCCCGGCATGGCCTTCGGCACCGGCATGCACCCCACCACCCGCCTCTGCATCGCCGCCCTGGAGCAGCACGTGCAGCCGGGCGACGCCGTGCTGGACGTGGGCACGGGCAGCGGCGTGCTCGCCATCTGCGCCTTGCGCCTCGGCGCGGCGCGCGTGCTCGCCACCGACATCGACCCGCTTGCCGTGCGCGTGGCACTGGAAAACGCCGCGCTCAACGGCATCGCCGCCACCCCCGCGCTCGACGCCCTGGAGGGCGAAGAGCAACTCGCCGGCTCCGGCGAAGCGCCGCTCGAGGTGCGCAAGCAGAGCGTGCCGCCCGACGGCGCCGGCGCATTCCAGGTGATCGTCGCCAACATCCTGGCTGAGGTGCTGGCCAAGCTCTTCGACGGCGCCTATGGCAACACACCCCTGGCCGCACCGCTCGCCCCCGGCGGGCTGATGATCCTCTCCGGCATCCTGGCCGACCGCGCCTACCTGGTGGACGACGCCGCGCAGCGCCACGGCCTTACCCCCGCCGGGCGCCTGCAAGAGAACGATTGGGTCGCGCTGCTCTACCGCCACCCCGGCTGAGCGAGAAGGGCGAAGGGCACGTGCACCGCTTCTTTCTGCCGCCCGGTACGCTGCACGCGGGCGCAACCGTAGCGCTCGATGGCTACGCGCATCAGCTGCACGCCGTCCTGCGCCTGCAAGCCGGCGCGCCCCTGCTCCTGCTCGACGACAGCGGCCTCGAATATTCCGCCACGCTCACCGCAATCGGGCCGCGCCACGCCGCGGCGCTCGTCTCCGACGGCCGCCCCTGCGCCGGCGAGCCGCGCCTGAACATCGCCCTCTTCGCCGCCACGCTCAAGGCCGACAAGTTTGAATGGGTGCTGCAGAAGGGCACCGAGCTCGGCGTGCGCCGCTTTGTGCCCGTGGTGAGCCGGCGCAGCGTCGCCCGCCCTGCTTCTGCCCTTGCCCCCAAGCTACCGCGCTGGCAGAGCATTGTGCGCGAGGCGGCCGAGCAGGCCCACCGCGGCCGCCTGCCACGCGTCGAAGCCCCGGTTGACTTTGACACCGCGCTCAAGCTGGCGGCGCCCGGCCTGCGCCTGCTGGCGTGGGAGGAGAGCAGCGCCCCGCTTCCCCTGTCCCCCGCCATCCTCGAGGCCGCGCGGGCCGACGCCGAGCTCAGCCTGCTGGTTGGACCCGAGGGCGGCTTTGATGCGGCCGAGGTGGCGCAGGCCGAGGCTGCCGGCTGGCAAGTTGTCTCGCTGGGTGGCCGCATCCTGCGCGCCGAAACCGCCTCGCTGGCCGCTGTTTCTGCCCTGCTCGCGCTCGCCGGTGAACTTGGCTCCTTTGCGCCATCGTACGAGCAAAGTCCCAGCGCATCGCCCGGGGCATAGCGTGATGTCACCTATGTAGCGGCGATTTTCAATCGCCGAAAGGGCCGGGACGAGCGCAGCGAGTCCTGGCCCTTGATGGTTGGCGCAGGCGAGTGTACGCGAGAAGGGTGTGCGGGGAGCAGCGCCAGGACTCGCTGCGCTCGTCCCGGCTGCCCGGCGATTGAAAATCGCCGCTACGAAAGGGGGCGCCCCACCGCAAAGCTGCTCGATCTGCACGCCGGCTGCCGGTTCTATTTGTGAAAGCCCATCAGCCGTCGTTGCCTGGTTCTATCTGAGAACGACGGCTGAAGCCGCCGCTATGCGAAGCGCGAGAGTGTGGCAGGGCCCTCTGTAGCAGCTCTCACAGATGCGCGAGCTTGACAGATGTACACTGCCCGCATACGATGCACTACGAAAAACATAGCGCACACTGATTCCAGATCGATCCAGCGGAGAGAGCCACCATGAGCATGCAGTCCAACGGCAGCGCGCACGCAGAGCCGGCCACTGTTCCCCCCAGCGAGAATGCGGTTGAAGAGGTGGTGATTGTGGGCAGCGGGCCGGCGGGCTTCACCGCCGGGCTTTACGCCGCACGCGCCAACCTCAAGCCGCTGCTCTTCACCGGCAACGAATACGGCGGCCAGGTGAGCCTGACCTACGAGGTTGAGAACTATCCCGGCTTCCCCGAGTCGCTGAGCGGCCCCGAGTTGGTGGAGAAGATGAAGGCGCAGGCCGAGAAGTTCGGCGCACGCGTCGAGTTCGACTACGTGACCGATCTCATCACTGACCGCCACCCCTTTGTGGTGCGCACCACTTCGGGCCGCGAGGTGGCCACGCGCACGCTGATCCTGGCCACCGGCGCCAGCCCCCGCTACCTCGAAATCCCGGGCGAGAAGGAGCTGACGGGCAAGGGCGTCTCGTACTGCGCCACCTGCGACGGCTTCTTCTTCCGCGGCAAGGATGTGCTGGTGGTGGGCGGCGGCGACAGCGCAGCCGAGGAGGCGATCTTCCTGACCAAGTTCGCCAGCCGCGTGCGCATCATCCACCGCCGCGACAAGCTGCGCGCCGGCGCTCTGCTTCAAGAGCGCGTCTTCTCGAACCCCAAGATCGAGGTCGTCTGGAACACGGTGCTCACCGAGATTGTGGGCGTCGACGGCGCCGTGACGCACGTGAAGACCGAGAACACGGTGACGGGCGAGGCCGGCGAGCTGACCACCGACGGCCTCTTCATCTTTGTGGGCCACCTGCCCAACAACAAGCTGCTGCAGGGCCGCTTTGCGCTCGACGAGGACGGCCACCTGATCGTTGACCGCAAGATGCGCACCAATGTGGAAGGCGTCTACGCGGCGGGCGAGATCATGGACAAGGTCTGGAAGCAGGTGGCGACCAGTGTCGGCCAGGGCTGCGCGGCGGCGATGTCGGTGACGCGCTACCTGGAGGAGCTGGACGCCGGCCACGCGCTGCAGGTAGAGCTGGACCCGCGCGACTTCGGCGTGCCCGCGGCAGTCACTGCCTAACGCAAGGGCGCGAGGGAACCGCAAGAAGAAGGGCGCAGGGAACAGCAACATCCGGTTGCGTTGCGGAGTTGCGAGTAACCGGCGGCCGAGAGCAGCGAAGCGATGCGGGCGGGGGTCCAGGCGACCTCCGCCCGTTCTCTTTGCGTGCGGCCTGCGCATGCCAACGCCCCGGTTCGCCTGCGCCGGGCGACTCGTGTACGATGGGCGCATGACGCCCTCGCCGCCCCCTGCCGCCCCGCCTGAACCGGCCGCAGACGCGCCGCTGCCCGAACTGCCCCCGCTCGCCGCCGAGTTGGAACCGGCCGCGCCCTCTGCCGCTCCCGGCGGGAGTCTGGCGCGCAATGCGAGCCTGCTGGCGCTGGGCAGCGTGGCCAGCCGCGTGCTGGGGCTGGTGCGCGAGATGGTAATCGCCGCCTGGTTCGGCGCCGGCGGCCCGGTGAGCGCCTTCCGCGTGGCGGCGCAGGTGCCCAACCTTGTCTACGACCTGCTGGTGGGCGGCATGTTGAGCGCGGCGCTGGTGCCGGTGCTCAGCCGCAGCGCCGCACGGGGCGAAGGCACAGAATGGGGCGAAGGCACAGAACGGGGCGAAGGCGCAGCACGCGCAACCCGCGCCGAGCAACAGGCAGAGCTGCGCACACTGGTGCGCACGCTGATCGGCGTCTTTGGGCTGGCGCTTGGCGCGCTGACGCTGCTGCTGATTCCCCTCGCGCCCTGGCTCACGCGGCTGATGGCCGGCGGCTTTGCGCAGAGCGACCCCGCTCTCCTCCCGCTCACCACGCAGATGATCCGGGTGATGGCGCCGGCGGTCTGGCTCTTCAGCATGGCCGGGCTGCTCATGGCCGTGCTCTACGCCCTGCAACGCTTCAGCGTGCCGGCGCTGGGCGCGGCGCTCTTCAACCTGGGCATCGTGGTGACCACGCCTTTGCTCGCGCAGCGGCTGGGCGTGCTGGCGGCCGCCGCCGGTGTGCTGGCCGGCAGCGCGCTCCAGGCGGGCGTCATGGCGTGGGACCTGCGCCGCGCCGGCCTCTCGGTGCGCCCCCGGCTCGACTGGCGCCACCCCGCCCTGCGCGCAATCGGGCTGCTCTACGTGCCGATTGCGCTGGGGCTGGTCGTCTCGCTGGTGCAGATCACGATCGACCGCCGCCTGGCCAGTGGCACGGGCGAGAGTAGCATCGCCTGGATGGCCGCCGCCACCACGCTGCAGCAGATGCCGCTGGGGCTGATCAGCGTCGCACTCTCGCTGGCAGCGCTGCCCACGCTCAGCCGCCACTTTGCCGCCCGCAGCGAGCCGGCCTTTCGCGCCACGCTGGGCCGCGGTCTGCGCCTCGTGCTGCTGCTGCTGCTGCCCGCCGCCGTAGGCCTTGCGCTGCTGGCCGAACCTGCCGTGCGCCTGCTCTTTGAACGCGGCGCCTTTACGCCGGCCGACACCCAGGCGGTGGTGGCAGCGCTGCATATCTATCTGGTCGGCATGCTCTTCGCCGGCGTCGACTTCCCGCTCAACTACGCTTCCTACGCGCGCAACAACACGCGCACGCCGGCAATTGTGGGCGTGGCCAGCGTGGGCGTCTACCTGCTGGTGGCCTGGCTGCTGCTCAACCCGCTGGGCTACCTTGGCCTAGTTTGGGCCGATACCGCCAAGCAGGCCGCCCATGCCCTGGTGATGCTGGTCGTGCTCGGCCGCATGCTCAAGATCGAGCGCGCCGGCGCGCTGCTGCGTCCGCTGGCCGCGCCGGCGCTGGCTGCCGGCGCGATGGCGCTCGTTGTCGCCCTGCTGGATGCCTGGCTGCGCAGCCTTGTGCCCGCAGGCACGCTGGGCGACCTGCTGCGGCTGGCCGGCGCCGGGCTGCCCGGCCTGCTTGCCTATGGCGCCGTGCTTGGCATGCTGCGCGTGGATGAGGCCCTGCTTGTTTGGCGTCGCTCCGGCGCGCAGCGTATAATCGGGAGACTGAATCAGGGTGAGGTCGCGTCCGCCGGCTCCCGCGCCGGCACAGACGACGAGCAGTCGCCAGAATAGACCGAGGATTCCATGGCCAGCAGCAACAAGAAGAAATCCGCCTCGCAGGCGTCGCGCGGCAATCCCGCCAACTACAGTCAGATCTACAAGAACGCCGCTTCGGGCGCGACGCCGGTGAACACGGCGCCGCCGGCGGCCGCCAAGCCGGGCGCGCCCAAGGCCGCGCCTAAGGCCGCGGCCACCGATGCCCCCGTGGCGCGCGTGCGCACCTCGGACGATGTGGACTGGGGCCATGAGTACGCCTATGTGCTGGGCGACTTGAAGCGCCTTGCCCTGGTGACGGCCGGCCTGGTCGTCGCCATCATCGTCGCCGGCCTCTTCATTTAGGGCGCTCCGGGGCGTCAAGCCAAAGACAAGAGGCACGGTTCGCCCGTGCCTCTTTCTGTTTCACACTGGATTTGCGGCAAGAGCTCAGCGCAGGCGCAGCGAACGGGCGCTGGAGGCGGCGGGGAGATCGCTGCGCACCAGGCCGGCGCCGGCAATGAGCAGCGTGCCGGCGTGCAGCGCCCAGCAGAGCCAGAAGTTGCGCGTGTAGAAGAAGAGGATTGCCGTCGTCGCCAGCGCCACAAAGGTCCACAGCCGCCCCCAGCCGCTGGGGAGCAGGAGCAAACCAGGGAGGGCCAGCAGTACGGCCGCCCAGGTGGCCCAGTAAGCGGCAGTCGCGGGCGCCGAGGGCAGCGCGGCGACAATCACCAGCAGCGCCGCGCGCTGGAAACACCAGTGCAGCTGCTCGACCCCGGCGTAGAGGATGGCGAAGGGGACGGCGCCTGGTTCGGCCGGGCGCAGGGGCGGCACTGCAGCGGCGCCCTGTGCGCCATCGCCGCGCACGGCCAGGCGCGCCAGTGTGAGCAGGAGCAGCAGTCCCGCCACCAACGGCAGCCCCAGCCGCAGCGCCGCAGCACGGTCGGTGCCGGCCAGCCCCATCGATTGCGGCGAGACGGCGCCGAAGAGCAGGGCGAGGAAGGGCACCACAACCCAGCGCCCGGCGCGCAGCAGGTTGCGCCGCCGGCTTGATACGCCGGCCAGCAGCAGACTCACCCCGATGGCGGCCAGCAGGTCGATCAGGAGCCAGAAGCCCGGCGCGCGCGGGTTAATAAAGAGCGCGGCCCATGCGCTCCAGCCTGCACCCAGCGTCTCGTTCAGTGCTGCACCCGCAATCTCCATGGCGCGATTGTAGCACAGCGCCGCTCAGCCCTTGTCGCGTCAAGCCATGAAGAACAGCCGCCTGCTTTTCTACCTGTTTGCCGCCGCGCTCGTCTTCGTTGCGCTGCGGCCGCGCGCAAGCTGGACCTACCTGCGCGACCTCTATGCGGCGCGCCGCTGGATGGTGACGACGATCGCCCTGCTCATCGCCCTCTACTTCTTCTACGGCCTCTGGACTGCCTGGCGCTCCGGCGCGTTTGGCAGTTGAGCAGACTGCAACTCCAATTCCCCGCCCCTTTCTCGTTCCCTCTGCCTGCTCTCGATTCTCGATTCTCGCTTCTCGATTCTCGATCGTTTCACTCACTCAACCGGACCTCGGTCACAAAGACCAGCTCGGCGTCGGCCACGCGCGCCGTCACCTCCCAACAGCCCGGCGCATCAAAGATCAGTCGGCTGGGCTGAAATCCAGTCGACTCGTAACCGTCGGGGATGACCGCCCACAGGCCGGTACTCTCCGCATCGATGCGCTGCCCGCTGATCACCAGCTCGCCCTCAAGGCCGCGCCACCAGGGCCACTTCATCGTCGGCCGCCCCTGGTCGTCGACCATCACCGGCTCTACCAGCACCACGCCGCCGGGCCAGAGCGCCGTCCACAGCTCGCCATTGCCGTAGTAGAAGGCCGACTGCACCGATTCGCCCGGCGGCTGGTTGCCGTTGGGGGGCGTCACCGGGCACATCGGCGAGGCAAGCGATTGCGAGGGCATAATCGGCTGCAGGGTACAGCCGGCCGGCAGCAGCAGCAGCGCAAGCAGCAGCAGGCGCCCCAGGCGCACCCGCCACCGTGCCGCCCCTACACCCCATGCGCCGGCAATTGGCCCGTCCATCGTTCCCCCTTGCTCCAGTCACACCACCAGCGGCTCTTCATAGACGCCCCACGCCTCGCGCAGCACGTCCATCATCTCCTGCAGCGTGGCGTACTCGCGCACGGCGTCGAGCAGAACGGGCATCAGGTTCGTCTGTTCGCGCCGCGCCGCCCGGCTCAGGTCGAGCAGGCGCTGCTGCACAGCGCGGTTGTCGCGCGTGCGCCGCACCTCGCGCAGGCGCTCCACCTGGCGCTGGTAGCCCGCCTCGTCCATGCGCAGGAGCGGCACGCGTGCCTTTTCACCGCTCACGTAGTCGTTGACGCCGACGATCACGCGCCGCCCTGCCTCGACTTCGCGCTGGAAACGCAGCGACGCCTCGGCGATCTCGCGCTGGAAGAAACCCTCCTCGAGCGCGGGCAGCACACCCCCCAGTTCGGCAATGCGCGCAAAGTAGCTGCGCGCCTGCGCCTCGCTCTCGTCGGTCAGCGCCTCAACAAACCAGGAGCCGCCTAGGGGGTCCACCGTGTTCGTCACGCCCGACTCGTGGGCGATGATCTGCTGCGTGCGCAGCGCCACGGTGACGGCCTCTTCGCTGGGCAGCGCCAGCGCCTCGTCCATCGAATTTGTGTGCAGGCTCTGCGTGCCGCCCAGCACGGCGGCCAGCGCCTGCAGCGCCACGCGGGCGACATTGTTCAGCGGCTGCTGGGCGGTCAGGCTGACGCCCGCCGTCTGCGTGTGGAAACGCAGCAGCCACGAGCGGGGCGATTTGGCGCCGAAGGTGTGGCGCATCTCGTGCGCCCAGATGCGGCGCGCGGCGCGGTACTTGGCCACCTCTTCGAAGAAATCGTTATGCGCATTGAAGAAGAAGGAGATGCGCGGCGCGAAGTCGTCGACGGCCAACCCGCGCTCGAGTGCCCAGCGCACATACTCCATGCCGTCGGCCAGGGTGAAGGCAAGCTCCTGCACCGCCGTGCTGCCGGCCTCGCGAATGTGATAGCCCGAGACCGAGACCGGGTTCCAGAGCGGCAGCTCGCGCGCGCCAAACTCGATCGTATCAGTCACCAGGCGCATCGAGGGGCGGGGCGGGAAGATGAACTCCTTCTGCGCGATGTACTCCTTGAGGATGTCATTCTGCAGCGTGCCGCCCAGCTTGCGCGCCGGAATGCCTCGCTTTTCGGCGGCGGCAATGTACATTGCCCAGATCATCGCCGCCGGGCTGTTGATCGTCATCGACGTTGTGATCTGGTCCAGCGGCAGGCCGTCGAGCAGCACCTCCATGTCGCGCAGCGAGGCGCAGGCAACGCCGCAGAGGCCAAACTCGCCCTCGGCTTCTTCGGCGTCGCTGTCGTAGCCGTAGAGCGTGGGCATGTCGAAGGCAACCGAGAGCCCCGTCTGCCCCTGCGAGAGCAGGTAGCGGAAGCGGGCGTTGGTCTCTTCGGCCGTGCCAAAGCCGGCGAACATGCGCATGGTCCACAGGCGCGCTCGGTAGCCGGTGGGGTGGGCGCCGCGCGTGAAGGGGTACTCACCGGGGAAGCCGACCTGCTCGGCGAAGTCGGTCGCGCCTGCGCCGGGGCCGTACAGGTCGGCAATCGGCATGCCCGACATGGTGCTGAATTCCTCGTAGCGCTCGGGCAGACGATTGAGGCTTGCAGCGCGCGCGCCTGCGCGCCAGGCGGCCTCGGCTGCGGCGAAGTCGGCGCTGGGCGGGGCGGATGGGTCGAGAGTCTCGCGGTCCTCAAGGTTCACCGGGGGCTCCTTTGGCAAATGGGGGATGGGTCGGTGGGCACAGTCTACACCGCGCCGCCCAATTCTGCTGGACGCGCACTGCAAGCATCGCGTGCTCTCCGCGCGGCGCGTGCGGGTTCCGGGGACTCAAAGTCCCCGGCTACTCGAGACAAGCCGGCTGGAAGCCGGCTGGCACCACCACAGCGGAGTGGTTCGTTGGGGAGAACACAGTCAAAAAAAGTACACGGACAAAACGGAAACGACGGGATTGGTTGGCGGCGCAGGCACGTTTGGTGCAAGTACATGGCCGGAAGTGGCCTTTTCCGCTGTTTCCGTTGTTTCCGTGTACTTTCTAAGATGTGTTGTTTTGGCCGGCGGCGATCTGCCTGTAGCATAGAAGCTGTCCGCGTCGCACACCCGCTTCATCCAGCACGGCCGGGCGCAGCAGCCCGGCAAGGCAGGCGCTGCATGGCCGAACTTGACCTCCTCACCTCTCACATCAACCCGGCCGGCGACGAGTTCCGCCGCAACGCCGAGGCGCACCGGGCGCTGGCCGCCGAGCTCAGCGCGCGCCTGGCGCAGGTGCGCGAAGGCGGCGGCCCGCAGGCGCAGGCGCGCCACACCAGCCAGGGCAAGCTGCTGGTGCGCGCCCGCATCGACCGCCTGCTCGACCCCGGCTCGCCCTTCCTTGAGCTTGCGCCGCTCGCGGCGTGGGAGATGTACGAGGGCGAAGCGCCGGCCGCCGGCATCGTCACCGGGATTGGGCGGGTGCAGGGGCGCGAGTGCCTGGTGGTGGCCAACGATGCCACCGTCAAGGGCGGCGCCTACTTCCCAATGACGGTGAAGAAGCACCTGCGTGCACAGCAGGTCGCGCTCGACAACCAGCTGCCCTGCCTCTACCTCGTCGATTCGGGCGGCGCCTTCCTGCCGCTGCAGGACGAGGTCTTTCCCGACGCCGACGACTTTGGCCGCATCTTCTACAACCAGGCGACGATGAGCGCCGCCGGCGTGCCGCAGCTGGCGGCGGTGATGGGCTCGTGCACGGCGGGCGGCGCCTATGTGCCGGCAATGAGCGACGAGGCCGTGATCGTGCAGGGCACCGGCACGATCTTCCTGGGCGGGCCGCCGCTGGTGAAGGCCGCAACGGGCGTCGATGTCAGCGCCGAAGAGCTGGGCGGCGCCGATGTACACACCCGCCTCTCGGGCGTGGCCGATCACCTGGCGCTCGACGACCCCCACGCGCTTGACATCCTGCGCGGCATCGTCGGCTCGCTCAACCACCGCCCTCGCCTCGAGGCCGCAATCCAGCCGCCGGCCGACCCGCTCTACGACCCGGCCGAGCTCTACGGCGTGCTGCCCACCAGCTTTCGCGTGGGGTATGATGTGCGCGAGGTGATCGCGCGCCTGGTGGATGGCAGCCGGCTGCGCGAGTTCAAGGCGCGCTACGGCGAGACGCTGGTCTGCGGCTTTGCGCACATCCACGGCTACCCGGTGGGCGTGATCGCCAACAACGGCGTGCTCTTTGGCGAATCGGCGCTCAAGGGCACCCACTTTGTGGAGCTCTGCGCCGCGCGCGCGATTCCCCTGCTCTTCCTGCAGAACATCACCGGCTTTATGGTGGGCAAGGAGTACGAACAGCGCGGCATTGCCCGCGACGGCGCCAAGATGGTGCACGCCGTGGCCAACGCCGCTGTGCCCAAGCTCACCGTGATCATCGGCGGCTCGTTCGGCGCCGGCAACTACGCCATGTGCGGGCGCGCCTACGCCCCCCGCTTCCTCTGGACGTGGCCAAACAGCCGTATTAGCGTCATGGGCGGTGAGCAGGCCGCCAACGTGCTGCTGACGGTGAAACAGGAGCAGCGCGGCCGCCAGGGGCTACCCCCGCTCGACGAAGGCGAGGCCGAAGCCTTGCGCCGCCCCGTGCTCGACCGCTACGAGCGCGAGGGCAGCCCCTACTACGCCACCGCCCGCCTCTGGGACGACGGCATCCTGGACCCGGCCCAAACACGCACGGTGCTGGGGCTGGCGCTCTCGGTCTGCCTGGGCGCGCCGGCGCAGCCCACTCGCTACGGCATCCTGCGCATGTAGCGGCAACAGCAACTTCTCGACGCAAGGGCGCAACTGGGCGCAAGGGAACGCAAGGAAAGGCAAGGAACTGCGTCTTGTTGCGAACTCTGGCGCCCAGTTGCGCCCTTGCGTCGAAGTAGTTCGGAAGAATGTATGCCCAAGACCTTCTCTCTGGAACAGGTGCGCCTGACGCGTGAGCGGCTCGGCGACCTGGTGCGCACCACCCCGGTTTGGGAGTGGCGCGACAGCCGCCTGGACGAGCTGATCGGCGACGACACCACCGTCCAGCTCAAGCTCGAGCTCTTCCAGTACACCGGCAGCTTCAAGACGCGTGGCGCGCTGGCTGTGATGCTCGACCTGGACCGAGCGCACCTGCAGCGGGGCGTCACTGCCGTCAGCGCCGGCAACCACGCCATCGCCGTCGCCTACGCCGCCTCGTTGCTCGATACCAGCGCCAAGGTGGTGATGCCGCGCACGGCCAACCCCCTGCGCGTGGAGCGCTGCCGCGCGCTGGGCGCCGAAGTGGTGCTGGCTGACGATGTGAAGCTGGCCTTTGCCCACGTCACACGCATTCAGGAGGAAGAGGGGCGGCACTTCGTGCATCCCTTCGAAGGACCGCTGACGGCACTGGGTACAGGCACCGTCGCCCTCGAATTCCTGCAGCAGGCGCCCGAGCTCGACGCCGTGGTGATCCCCGTCGGCGGCGGCGGGCTGAGCGCGGGCATGGCGGCGACCATCAAGCGGCTCAAGCCCAGCTGCCAGGTCTTCGGCGTCGAGCCGGCCGGCGCCGACACCATGCGCCGCAGCCTGGACGCCGGCGCGCCGCAGGCCATCGACCAGGTGCGCACCATCGCCGACAGCCTGGGCGCGCCAATGGCCCTGCCCTACTCCTTCGAGCTCAACCGCCTGCACCTGGATGACCTGGTGCTGGTGGACGACGACGCGCTGCGCGCGGCAATGCGCCTGCTCTTTGTCTCGATGAAGCTGGCGGTGGAGCCTGCCGCTGCCGCCGGTCTCGCCGCCCTCTGCGGCCCCCTGGCCGAACGGCTGGCGGGCAAGCGCGTGGGCCTCGTCCTCAGCGGCACAAACATCGACGCCGCCACCTTCGCCCAGCACATTACACAGCCGCAGTAGCCGGTGCGCTCACACTTCGCAAAGGGCCACAATGACACCTCAACCCCTCTCAACACCCGAATCCACCCCTGCTGCCGCCACGCCGGACGAAGGGCGCGCCGCACCCCTCCCTCAGTCTGCCGATCCAAAGTGGGACAACAAGGCGCCGGTCGACCGCTTTACCTTGCTCGTGAAGCTGCTCTCCTCCTCACGCTACCTCTTCCTGATCGCCGTCGCCAGCACCTATATAGCCACGCTGGTTCTGTTGATGCGCGGCGCCTGGGAGACGACGGTGATGGTTGGCTACGCGCTGGGCATCAGCTCTTCCTCGGCCCATGGATCGGTGCACGCGCAAGCGCTGAAGATTGTGGATACCTTTCTGGTGGCCACGGTGCTCTATGTGCTGGCCACCGGCTTCTACCAGATCTTTGTACAATCCCACCTGCCACTGCCGAGCTGGATGCGCATCAGCGGCCCCGGCGCGATGGAGGGCCAGCTGATCGGCGTCATCGTCACCGTGATGGCTGTGACCGCGTTGGTGCGCCTGACGGAGTGGGACGGCGCGTCGACCTCAATCCTGCCCTATGGCATCGCAACCGCGGCGCTGATCACCTCGATTTCGCTCTTCGGGTGGGTGCACCACGTCATGCGCCAGCACCCAGACGAGGAGTAGCTGCCCCGGCAGCCAGTCGTCACAAACAACAGGAGCGAGCCCAAGGCGGGCTCGCTCCTGTTTGTTGTGCCACTTGCTGCGCATGCGCCTAACTGCTGCATCTCGCAACACAATTGAGGTTCATAGCGGAAGCTTATGGAGATTAACAAATAGACCGTACGTTTGGTGGTGGAGCGGGCAAGAGACCGACAGCGTGCAGCAGAGCGAGTGAGCCGGACTGGAAGGCGTCGAGATAGTCGGCAATTGCTGTGCGCAGGCCA